>ERZ650309.189-NODE-189-length-30664-cov-8.413898_pt1 | contig 30664 bp, 36 predicted proteins | sample MGYA00376245_ERZ650309 | MGnify/ENA primary metagenome ERZ650309 (study PRJEB26733, sample SAMN07839294) | wastewater metagenome | biome: urban; feature: wastewater treatment plant; material: waste water | place: USA: North Carolina | collected 2016-04-26 ... | reverse complement strand
TTTCAGACAAAGTAATTAGCTAAGTACTAACTAGGTGCATTATTCAAGAACTAAGAAACACCTAGCGCATCTAGGCGAGCTCGTCATAAAGCCTCGCTCTTTTCAGCCTGCCCTCTGTAACAGTTGCTCGACAGAACTGAATCTTGGGGTTTTCCAGGTGGCGATTTAGCGAGCAAAAGCGCTAATATACTCTCGATCAGTTTTCGAGGACGGTTAGCGCTATGGCTATGGGCGGTAAAGCCGGTGAGGTTTTCACCGAAATCAACGTAACACCTCTCACCGATGTGTTTCTGGTGCTACTCGTCATCATGATTTTGATTACTCTTTTATTAACCGTTTTGGTTATTTTTCTATTATATATGTAATATACTTCATTAACCTCAAATAATAAAAATATTGTTCTATATTGCAACGCTATTAAATAATTTAACGTTTTTTATGAGTTATTATTGCACTGCTAGATGTTGATTTTATGGCAATAATGTAAAATTAAGACTCTTATATAACATTTTTGAGGTTTAATATGGTCATAAGTAACAAAACATTAATCAAATATTGTATTGGACTATTCGCCGTTCTGTGTTTGCAACATAGCTTCGCGGATGAAAACACGTTAACACGAGTAAAGTATACATTTGAAGCACCAGAATCAGCAAATGTTGAAGCAATGAAATCAGCATTGAAAGATGCAATTAAAAGCGGCGCATCAAGTGAAGTTCAAGAAGTTAATGGCTTTGAGCCAGATAGCCTTTCAGAACAGCCTGGAAGTGTTGAATTTCAAAAATCTGGAACTGGCAACGCCTCAAGTAGTATTTTTGGTGGGATTATTTCTAATGCAATAGCAACAAACGGTCAGATGATCGCAATGGGTGCACAGTTTGGTGACGCTATCTATGGAATTAAGGGCTACTCGTCATCAGGTTTTCGTGGAGTAATGGGAGTTGGCAATAATGTCACTTACGAAGGTTATGTTGGAGCAATATACCATTACAAGAAAGGCTATCGAATTTACATTTTCGGTTTCTTTAACCAACAGCGAGACTGGCTTGGTAAATCTACTGAATGGATGGTTAATCAGGCTCTAAGTGGAGGACTACCTGCAACTTATATCAAAGTAATTCATGCGCGTGACACTTTCTTAACAGAGTATACCGGTGCTCAATTAATAAGGCAAGAACCGGAATGGCTCAGCAAATATAAATCATCTGGAGGAATTTGGAATTCAGTAAATGAAGTTTCTGAATCAACAACAAAAGGAGTTCAAAAACCAACACCTAAAGAGACTCCTCAGTTTCCTGATTCTGCAGTTGGCAAAATAATTCAAAATAACCTCAAAGAATCGTCAGTTTAATTGATAAAGCACCTTTTTAAGGTGCTTTTATCTTTGCTCCAAAGCAAATATATCAACATTATTATTAATGTTATTTTCCGCAAAGAAACAATTTAATATCGCGGGTCAGTTTAAATAAAATGGCGCATTGCCGTGCCTTGGATAACCCGTTGCTATTCAAAAATTAGCTTTATGAATTAAACACGTATAGTTAAAATAAAGATTAACGGGTTGGTAAGGGTGAGCTCGTCGAACCCTTACAATAATGCGCCGCAGGCAATTATTTTGTCATTAGCGATTTTATACGGCCATCGCGGCCGTTATTTTTATGGTGCTTTGCACCAATAATACGGGTATTTATCAACACCCATTAGGGTGTTATAACTTTGTAGAGTTTGTAATGTATGATAGTATGGGTAATGTGGAGTTCTGATTTGTTTAGTTATTTATCTAAATATTGGGAATATAACCCTATAAAAAATTAATTTAACATGGAAATACAAAATATTTATTGACGTATTTGGCCAAGGATTCCCTTAGCCACAATTAACTTATGCACAGAAATTTATAAACCAAATTTTTTGATGGTCTCTTGATGGCGTTTTATACTATTTACTTCTTTTATATAGCGCATAGTGGTCTCAATGGATGAGTGCCGTAGATTTTGTTGTACTGTTCTTATATTGACTCCTGCTTCAACTTGATGAGTTGCAGCTGTATGACGGAACCAATGTGGTGAAACTTGCTTTAAACGGTGTGAGATATTCTTATTTTTAGCTAATTTAGATGCTTTATGACAAATTGATCTAATATTTTGATATATCCAATCATCTGTAACAGATTTCATTTTTTCTCCTGGATTAGATAAAAAAATTAATGGAATACTATCTTCAAGAGATTTTCTTTCAAATATTTCAGACAATTGATATATTTTCCTGTATTCACAAAATGCTTTAAAAAGATGCGCTGGTATAGGAATATGTCCAGATTTATTACCTTTGCCAATTACTTTAAGCCATACTTTGTGTCTATTGACCTGAATATCATTCATTGTAGCTTTGCTTAATTCAGATCTTCTACAACCAGTATAATAAAGTAATTTAATTAACCAAATAATTCTAACTCTGGTGTATTTTTGAATATAAGTTTTACTAGGTAAGTCATAAGCATATGACATAATAGCATCTAATTCTTCTATTGTTAAACAATGATAAGGCAATAAAGTTTGTTGGAATACTTTAACGGATCTTTTAAAAGGGTTAATAGTTAAATATCCATGATTAAATAGGTATTTCGCCATTTGTTTAATGATTGTAATATTTAACTTGGCCGAAGATGCAGATAAAGCTCTTCTGAATGGTTTCCAATCAGAATGTCCATATTTTCTTCTTTTACCACATAATTCAATTGGAGGGGATTGTAGAAAATTTAAATAAAATAATAAATGCTCTCTATCCAACGTCTGAAGAGATAACTGATTATATTTCATCCATAAGTAGAATTTAACAGCCACAGAGCGATATGACGTATATGTATAATAAGAATACTTGTATTCATTCAACCATAAAATAAGAAAGTTAGCGTCTACGTCTGGTATGTTTATGTCTATATTGGTAAAGTTACTTTTATGATTAGCAATAAAGTATTTCAAACTTATGACTCCCAAATTTTTTGAGTATATCATAAGTAATAGTAAACTCCATATAGACAACATTTACAGGTATGTAAACACTACAAATACAATAAATACTGTATATTGAATAGAACAATTCAGGTTAATTAATTGCTAATATAATTATAAAGCAACATGCTTATGCTATGGAGCTCTAATAATAACTAATAATTATGTTGCTAATGTATGAAATTAAAGTAAATCTTCATTATATATGAATTATATGAGATAAATTTGATAATAGCGCTTAATTGGCTATAAATTTGGTGCTAATTTGAAATTAATACAGAAAATAGCTTCAAAACTTGACAAGTAATAAAGTCTTAAGTACAATACTAAAAGGACTTAGAAATAAGTTATGGTTTGTCAGAGATGAGAGTCGGAAATTCAAATCTCTGGCGAGCCAGCTGAACATCTACATCGGAATATTAAAGAGTTGGAAGCTCGATAATAATCTACTAAAACCTTAAGGAACAAGGATCAGTATTATGCCTAATGCTAGCCAGAATTATATCATACCTGAATTAAATTGCAACAAAATTTCTACTTTGCCACTGTATAACTCTTGCAACACACATAAGAACAAATTTCACTATTATAACAATAATAGTGAATTTATATACTGGTTTCCACTTTGAACTAATGCTATTGTTGCTAATTGGATACAAAGAGTTATATTAGTATTATTAAATACTAATATAATAGAATTTAACTGAGTTTAAAAATAAAACATTGTTTAGATCAGATAACATTAGTTTGGTTTTTAAATAAGATAATATTTCTTGATTTTTACTTATTGCCGTCACTGGAAAATTCGAACCATAATGAATATATTCATTTGGGATATTTGCAAATAACGTATCGCAGATTAATGAAACATCATCTTGCGAACCATTTAAATCTAATCCAGAAAGCTTAAATGCAGCATTGCCATTATAGAGTTTCAACATTTGCTCCCATAATCCTAGGTTCGCATAATTTGGTAAACCGGCGTGATCAATAACACATTTAACCTGACTCTGTTGAATACTTTCAAATGCTCTAATTAATTGCTCTGGATACATTTGACAATCAAAAATATAATTATTTTTTGCCAAACAACACAAATTAAGATATAACTGCTTAAGATTTTTATCCGACAACGTTATATCATTGATGCATGGTGAATATACAAATTGACTTGAGTGCGACATGATATCTCGGAAACCGACGACAAAATCATAATGCTTAAATTGATTAATCTTTGCAGCAAACTGGTCTGAATCTTGTAACATATCAATATATGCGATGTGTTTAAACGGAATCGTACTATTCTGTCTAATATTTTCAAGCCACTGTACTTCGGCTATACTCTGTAAAGAATCAGCCGCTTCTATAGTAACAACACCATTAATAATTAATGGCTGATGCGCACTAAGATATGTTTCAAAGTTAATATCACGAATTAAATTACTATCTTGACTCTTAATAACCCAAGAATTAATTTTATTTGATAAATCCCAGACATGAATATGCGCATCAAGAATATCCATATTTTTTCCCTTAGCCAAAGATATACCCAACTTTACGCTTTGCCGCATCAAATAATAGCTCACTATCACTAACTTCGATATGGTCATTCGCATTGCGCCACGCATCATATTTGGCGGCTGTGTTGTGCACTACCTCAACTGGTGGATATTTGATTGCCCCACCGGTAGACATTGTTAGAACATGTACTTTACAACTTGTTTCCAAATAATAATGAAACCAAAAAGCCTCAGTAATCGACTTACCAACACTGATTAAGCCATGATTTTTAAGGATCATTACATTATTATTAGCAATATCTTCTAATAATTTATTTTGAGCATTATCATTAATGAAGAGCGTATCAAAATTATGATAACCAATTTTGCCAGAAAACATCATTGAAATCTGATCTAATAGCAATAAATCTTGCTCCAAATTAGAGACAGTAACGCCATAGGTACTATGTGTATGTAGGATAACATTTACCTCTGGGCAATTTTTATAGATCGCACGATGCACAGTTGTGCCGTTACGATTAATTTGAAAACCGTAGTTACTTGCTATTACGTCACCATCAAAATTAACTTTAACTAAATTTTCTGGTGTAATTTCATCAAATGCTAATCCAAAAGGCAAAATTAATAAAGCCTCCTCATTGGGCACACGCACTGATAAATGCGTAACAATTAAATCACACCAATCATAATGATAAAATATTCTATATAAGTATGCTAATTGTTTGCGAAGGTTTTCTTCACTTAGCTCACGCGCAGATAGAATATTAGCTTTTATTTGTGTATAGTTTAATTGTGACATTTATTTTACCTCAAATGCTTTAGATTTCATTACGACTTTATCATTTAACTCAATACCAATTCCAGGTAATTCTGGCACTACCATAAACCCATCAAGTGGTTGATAATCCTGCAAACAAATCTCACGATTCCAGTCTTTTAAGGCATATGTATGATGTTCATGAATGTAAAAATTAGGTATCGCAGTTTCTAAATGCAATGAGACTGTAGTTGCAACTGGGCTACCACACACATGAGCCTGAACTTGCACATCATAAAGATCACCATAATCACAAATTTTTTTAGCTTCTGTAATTCCACCGCATAAACCAATATCTGGTTGTAAGATATCGATAGTCTGATTTTCTAAATATGGACGCATACCGTGACGTAAGTATAGTCTCTCACCAGCAGCCAATGGAACGGTTAATTTCTGTGCGATCTTATCATGTAATGCTGAATTAAGATAATTTACTGGTTCTTCCATAAAGGTGCAATTATACTTCTCAGCTACTTCCAATCCAACTTGAATAGCAGATCCTGCACCCAACATACTATGGCATTCTAAAAAGATATCAACTTCATCGCCAACTGCATCACGAATTGCTGCCATCCTCGCTTGTACTAACTTCAAGAAATCTTTTGGCAATAATTTAGTTAAATTATATAGTGTATTGCAATCTTTATCATAAAACATTGGATTAACTTTTACAGCATCATAACCTTGCTTTAAGGCTTTCTCGGCGGCTTTTGCATAGTCTAGTGGATTAGTTAATTTGGCAGGAGCACTATCCCAATCAAATTGTAGTTGACTCGCATAAGTTCTTAATTTATCATTAACTTTACCGCCAAGCAGTTGGTATAACGGCACACCCAAGGCCTTAGCCTTAATATCCCACAATGCCGTGTCAATTGCACTCATTGCCGCATAAAAAACGGCATTACCACCAAGAGCCCAAAATCCATCACGAAACATTTTTGACCAGAGTAATTCTGTATTAAATGGATCAAAGCCAATTAATTTAGCTTTGGCAATTTCATTTAACATATTTGCAGCAGCACTATGCCCCCAATCATAAGCTAGTCCAGCTTCACCTACACCACTAATTCCTGCATCAGTATGTACTCGTACCAAAACTGGGTGCCATTGTGGACGCTCAGGACATTCCATATCAAAAATTTCAACTTTAATAATTTTCATGATATATTCTTTCTACCTTTTTAAACGTTATCGTGCAATATAGCCGCCATCAATTGGAATTAATGCTCCAGTGATATAACTAACATTATCTTGACAAAGAAAATACACCAATTCTGCAACCTCACTTACTTGACCAACTCGGCCAATTGGCTGCTCTTGAGCCTCATTCTGCTCAATCAAATTAAGATCGATACCAGACCGCTCCGAATATTTAGATATTGCTTCTCGATATAATGGAGTATCAACGGTGCCAACACCCAGACAATTTGCACGAATATTAAACTTGGCATAATCCAACGCTGTGCTTTTTGTGAGATGGGCTAATGCAGCTTTAGTCATTCCATAAACTGTAGAATTAGTTTTTGCCACACTAGATTGATCTGAACCAATAGTAATTATTGAACCACCATTTTGCTTCATGCATGCAATCGTATTTTGAATTAACCAGTATGCACTTAATAAATTTAGATTCAGCAGTTCATATAAATCATCTGGAGTTGTATTTTCAATATTTGCTGAAAGATGCTTTCCAGCATTTAAAATAAGAATATCAATCACTCTAGATTCATTAATAATCAGAGTTATTGTTTCTTTAACCTTATTTTCTAACGACACATTAGTGCAAAGGTATTTATAATTAGTTAACTTCTGAAATCTTAAATTATCTTTAATATCTAAGTTATAGACAAAATAATTATCAGAAAGAAATTTATTAACGATACTTTCACCAATTCCTGATGAGCCACCAGATATAACAACAACTTTTCTATTCATAACTAATATCTTTAAAAATTACGCTATTTTGTAGTTGCTGCTGATTCTGGTTGATTTTGATCAATCATACGACTTAAATAATCAGCTGGTAATAATCCCGATGTAATTGAGCCATTTGGTAAAACAATGGTTGGAGTTCCAGTTACTTGAACCAAATTATTGCCAACATCTTGCATCTTAGCTAAGTCTTTAGAACGATTACACGTATTATTTTTACCATATGGCTTATCTTTACCCATCACCGCTATAATTGCACTTTCTGGATTCTCAGCACACAAAAGACGTTTAGAATCATCTGCTGCACTAGGATGAATTGCTAATGGGAAGAAATAATAATAAATAGTTACATCCTTTAACTTACCCAAAGTTTCTGCTTCAAGACGTTTACAGAATGGACAATCTGGATCAGTAAAGACTGCGATATTATTTTTTCCTGTACCGATTACGCGTTTTATGGCAATATCTAACGGTAATTTAGCCCAATCAATTTTATTTAATGCTTCTGTACGTTGCTCAGTTAAGCTAGTTTTAGTAGTTAAATCTAGCATATTCCCAATTAAAGCCATATTACCAGTCGCATTAACATAAAATACTTTGCGTCCAGAATCAACCTCATAAACACCTGTAAATGGAGTAGTGAGAATTTGATCTACTACTAAATCAGGCAAATTGTTTTTCAGATTTTGTTTAATTGTATTACTCGTCGTATCATCTACAGATGCCGCATAAACAGAAACACTGGCACCAAGCAATAGTGCAACTAAGCTAGATTGTATAATTTTCTTCATAAATCAATACCTTAAATAAAAATAGGCTTGCAAATTTACAAGCCTAGATTAAGTCTAAAATTAACTTATTGTGCTGCAGATGCAACTGGAGCAGAAGCTGCAGGAGCTTTGCCAGAAATTTCATCTAATTTAGCATTTAATTGGTCAGCTGGTAACATACCTGGTAAAATAGTACCATTTTCTAGAACCATTGTTGGCGTTCCATCAACCTGAACTACATCAGTACCAATTTTCATGATTTTATCTAAACCACTAGTATCACAACTTACGTCAGTTGGTAATGGAGTATCTTTTTGCATGAAAGCTGTCCAAGTTGCTGAACGGTCTTTACTACACCAAATTTTCTTAGCATCAGATGCTGCATTTGGATGAATTGGCAATGGGAATAAGAAGCTGTATACTGTTACATCTTTTAATTGAGGAACAACTTGTTTTTCAAACATTTTGCAATATGGACAATCAGGATCAGTAAATACCGCAATCTTACGGCTGCCATCACCAATAACTTGTTTAACTGCTAAATCTAAAGGTAATTGGCTGAAATCAACTTTAGCGATTTCTTGCATCCGTTGTTCAGTAACGCTTTGTTTAGTGCCTAAATCAACCATGTTACCAAATACCGCGAATTTACCATCAGTTGACACGTAAAATATCTTACGACCAACCACAACTTCGTATAAACCACTAATTTTAGTTGGATTCACTTGATCAACTTTAGTCAAGCCTGGAACTTGTTTAACTAAATTTGCTTTAATTTGATCAGGTGTAACAGTCGCAGCGCTATCACCAGATTTATTACAAGCTACCAAAGCCACGCTAACCATTAAACCAAGAAGTAATTTTTTCATAACATCTCTCATAAAATAAATAATAATGAATAAGTTGATTATTATAACAGTAATTTTACAACTAAATCTGAAAAATTAATTATTAATTGCTGAATTAATTAAGGCTTTTTTTAATGGTGAGATTTTATTAACTAAATTTAAACCTAAATTACGTAATTTATCTACAACTGGCAGACGATTGTTGAACAAACGCTGCAATCCATGACAAGTCATCTGCATTTTACGCACTTCAATTAAACGCAAATAATTATAACGAGCCAAATCTGCAGCATCTAAACTGGGAAATTTATTTGCCATCAGTTTAGCTAATTCCCATGCATCACCAAAGCCAAGATTTACACCTTGCCCTGCTAATGGATGAATCGTATGTGCGGCATCGCCAATTAAAATGACTCTCTGTTGATAAGTTTTTTCAACCAAATTTAGTTTTAATGGAAACGCCATTGCTGGAGTAACCAACTCTAACTCTCCAAGCGTATATTGCCCTGCTTGAGCTACTAATTCACACAATTCGTCTGAGCTAAAACTCAGTAATCGTTCAGGATCGTCGGTTGACCAAACGATTGAAATTTGTTGCTCTGGTAATGGTAAATAAGCTAGAACCCCATCAGTGAAAAACCACTGATGAGCAACACCGTGGTGATCAATACTACATTTAAAGTTAACAACCACACCAGATTGATAGTACGGAATAGTTTCAGTTGTGAAATTAAACTTGTTACGTATAAATGAATTGGCGCCATCCGCAGCAATCAACCATTTAGCCTGAATTATTTGCCTATTGGCATCAATTAACTCAACACTATTTTCTTTCATTTGAGCATCTTTTAGATCGGTATAAATAAAAGAAATTTGTGAGTGATTTTTTAATTCAACTAATACGGCTTGATGTAAATTACGATATTCAACAATTTTTGATAAATACTCACCGTTACAAGAGTCCTTGTCAAATTCAATAACGCTATCATGGTTACCACGAACGTTCATTGCGTTAATGGTGCCAATTTTATCCCAATTTGGTTTAACACCAAGTTTAGTTAAGTGTGCAATATTACTTGGTGAAATTGCATAAATTTTATTATCGAAACCTAATAAGTTATTATCAAAATTTGGTTCATTGCGCTCAATAAAAGCTACCTTCAGTGTTGAATTTTGCTGAATTAAGTCTAGTGCAAAACTAGCACCAACTAATCCACCACCAACAATTGCTATATCATACATAATCTACAATCCAAAAATTAAGCTGCGCGCAACAAAATTTTTTATTTGCGGCAAATTACTTAGTGCGATTACACCTGCACCACGTAAATGTGCAAGTAACTTATTATTACTTTCTAGCTTGGTTGCTAACAGATGAGTAAAGCTAATTACCGCATTAACATCTTTATTACGTAATTGATCATAACGTTGCAAAGTGGTTAAATCTATTTCAGCATCTTCTGCCATCAAGTTGCTAAGATGAACAACATCACGTAGCCCTAAATTTAAGCCTTGCGCCGAAACTGGGTGCACAGTTTGAGCCGAATTACCAATTAAAATAATGCGTTTTTGTAAGCGTTTTTGTACCTGAGTCAAACGTAAAGGAAAACTAACTGGTTCATCCAATAATGTGGCACCGCCCAAACGTTGAGTAAATTCAGCATATAATGCTTGCATTAATTGACTATGATCTACTTTAAATTGCTCAGCTAGCTCAGATTTTAATGACCATACTACCACGTAATGCTCTTCAAATGGCAATAGCACTAATGGCCCAATACCACCAAAACGTTCGTGCGCTAAATTAGCATGCTTTGCCAAAGTTTTAATATGAAAAATTAAAGCTTGTTGTGCATAATCATGATTAATTTTTTTGGGTTTATCAGCTAATAATTTGCCACCTTCAGCCATAATTACCAACTCTGCAGTAATTAATTGCTCTGATTGTTGAGTATCATTATATTCAATCGTAGCAAATTCTGGACCATCATAAACATTGGTAACATTAGCACAGATAAATTGAATCAATGGTTCATTAGCAACAATTGCGTCTAAGTGTGTACAAAGATTAGCATATTTTATTGTAGAACCAAGCTGCTCGAGTTGCAGTTCATGAGCATGAATTTGAGTAATCCCAAGCCCTTGGTGTGAAATTTGCACGCAATTAATAGCCGTAGTCAGTTCATTCGGCCAGGCACCAAGTTCATTGAGAATATTACAGCTAGCAAAAGATAGAGCTAAAACTCGAGCGTCTTGTTGCTTAACTATCCCTTGGTCAATAACCGTAACTTTTTTACCTTGTTTGGCAAGCTTAAGTGCCATAGTTAAGCCAACTGGACCACCACCAACAATTACAATTGATTTATGTGTCATGATTAATAATCAAAAACCAAAACTGAATTAACACCAGCATTTAAATTAGGAATAATCTTATCTTGGGCAAATTGAACATGTGCAGGATGTTGTAAATAGTAATTTCGCTCCGAAGTATTTACAAATTCCATTGTGAAAGCATAATTAAAATCCCCACTTAGTCCTTCTGGACTGTTGTTTTTGCCATAAGTATAATTTTTAATTTGTGGAATTACATTAACCAATTGCCCTAATTCAAATAATATTTGTTCAATCTTATCTGTTGGCTGATCTTTAGCAAATTCCAATAATACGATGTGTTTAACCATTTAAAATTCCAAAAAAAGCCCAAGGTTTAACCTCGGGCTTTGAAAGTTCTTAGTACTGAACTTGCATTTTCATAATTTCTTCGTAACTTATTGTAACGTCTTTAGTTTGTGCTTGCGCAAAAATTCCATCGGTTACTTTTTGTTCCATTGCCATAGCTTTAGCATTGTTTACACGTTGCTCATCTTGGAAATACCATGATAAGTAATCAGTAGCATCTTCATACATTTCAGCCATGTCTTGCACAACAACTTTTACTTCATCATCAGAAACACTTAGTTCATTCTTTTTAATGAATTCTTGTACTAATAAACGTAATACAACCATGTTTTTAGCATCTTTTTCGAACATTTCATGAGTCAAATTAATTTGATCAGCTTTATGCCCTTGTTTTTTCATGTTTTCTTCAGCATGTTTCATCATATTATGAATTTCATCATGAACTAAAGCACCAGGAACCTCTAATGGAGATACTTCAGACAAAGCTTGTAATGCATTATCACGAGCTTTTAATTTAACTCGGCGATTAACTTCGCGTTGTAAATTTTCTTTAATTTCTTTACGTAATGAAGCTTCAGTACCATCTTCAACACCAAGAGTTTTAACAAATTCTTCAGTTAATTCAGGCAAGGTTTGTTTTGCAACTTCTTTAACAGTAATTGTGAAAACCGCAGTTTTACCTTTTAAATTTTCAGCATGGTATTCTTCAGGAAAGCTGACACTGACGTCTTTAGCTTCGCCAGCTTTTAAGCCCAATACACCAGTTTCAAAATCAGGCAACATCCAACCTTGACCTAAAACAAATGGATAATCTTCAGCTTTGCCACCGTCAAATTCAACTCCATCAACAGTACCAAGGAAATCTACAGTAACTTTATCACCATTAGCCGCAGCTTCGTCAGAAATGCTGTGTGTAGCACGTTGTTTGCGTAAAATATCAATGGTAGTATCAACATCAGCATCACTTAATACACAATTTGGCTTAGCTAATTCTTTAGTACTTAAATCACCTAGTTTAACTTCAGGCATAACTTCAAATGTTGCCGCAAAGACAAAGTCTTCACCTTCGCTGTTAGTCAAATCGAATTTAGGATAACCAACGATATCTAATTTATGCTCAACTAATAATTCAACAAATTTTTTATTTAATTGTTCGTTAACTGCATCTTCATATGCACGTCCGCCGTACATATCTTCAACCATTTTCTTAGGTGCTTTACCAGGACGAAACCCTTGTACTTTAGCTTGTTTAGCATATTTTTTTAATTCTGTCGCAACCTTACCGTTAACGGCTTCCTTGCTTACGTTAAAACTTACCTTGCGCTCCAAAGTGCTTACTACTTCTACTGACATCCTAAGAGTTCCTTATAAATTATATAATATTAGACGCAGATTATACCAGAGTTGAGTGCTAACGATATAGATTAATTCCCAGAAAATTATAATTTTCTCTAAGTATTTTTAGACTAATTTAGATAATTTTATTATAGAAAATTTAAGCTGAATTTATATTTATCTAATTTTACGTAAATAATAAATTAACCAGACTACGCTTGCAAAAACTACTGCACTAATAATTGCAAATATCACTGAACCAACTAATAACGGAATTAAAAGCAATTGCCAATTATTAAGTAATTGTTGGAAATCAGTGTTAATTAAATCACTAATAAAATTAATTCCAAGTAAATGACAGCCAATATAATATGATGCATATAAAATTGGTAACATAGTAAATGGATTGCTAATCCAAACACATGCTACAGCTACTAATATATTTGCCCTAAACATGATCGCAAATATTGCCGCTGGAATCATTTGAAAAGGCATTGGTATCATCGCCCAAAACACGCCAAATAAAGTTGCTTTCACAACGCTATTACGATTAAACTCCCATAAATATGGCTTATCACCCGCACGTTTTAAAATAAAACGTAAATATTTGTTATTTTCTAAGCGGTCACGACTTGGTAAACGATTCTTTAATTTCTTCATAAAAACCTTTCATTGCAATAAGTAAATTTGCAAATTAATTCAATTTAAAAAATTTCACCATTTTTTCAGCCTTGGAGCCAAGTATCCAAAAAGAAACTCCCAGAATAATAAAGAATAATGTTTTATTAATTTCTTGCCAAAAAAATTCAAAATACTGAGTATATAAATTAATAAAAAAGAAAACTAACCCAAATCTTTTATAGATTACATCGTTGATTTTTATACCATATAAAATAGCAGTTAAAGCACTTATTGCCAATAAAATTGACCATAAGAGTAATTCATTCTGTTTCATCACAAAGCAAGTATTTGCCGACCCACAATTACCAAAAATTGATAGTATCCATATCCCAATAAACAAGTAAAGAAGCCCTATCATACTGGTAGTTTGATTAAATTGTTTTAGGCAACGAATTACATTGAAACGGGTTGTAATTTCATTAATTAAAATTAGGGCAACGCCAAGTAATACAAGCCTCAATGAATAATTCATTCTTAAATCATAATAACCATAGTCGGCACCATAATTTGTAACTATAGTGAACCATCCACCAAGCACAAATAGAGTAAGTATCCACAATAATTTTGCTGGAAAGCACAGTGCTAATACTCCATAAAGAAGTACCGCTAATAGTAATAACAATGAAAATTCATGATTGGCAATCAAGAAAAATTTACCTATAAAACAAATGGTAGATCCTGTAAATAATGCGCCAATAAATATAACTGACTCATTTTTTAGTCTTTGTTCAGGGTGATTCTTACGTAATTTGAAAGCGTATAAGTAGAAAATAAAGGCAAAGAATAAATTAAAACTAACTACGCTAAGAGGCGCTGCATTTTGTAAAGCAGAAGAAATTTTGGCAAATAAATTACTCGTAAAAAATGAAACTATAGCAAGTGAAGCACAGCATAATGAGATCCAGAATGCATATTTAGACAACCTCAACCAATCAAAACCTATTCTTTCATAGCTATGTCTTAATTTGCTGGAAGTATCAAGATCAATTAAATGATTATCTTCCCAATATTTTATGGTTTTATTTATTGCCTTGTATTCTTTGGTATTTAACGGTAACATTTTCAATTTTCCTTAGTAAATTTCAAATGAATTACGTGTATTATAATACTTAAGCCTGATTTCTGGATATTAATTCCAAAAAAATAGCTGAAATTAAATATTTCAGCTATTTCAAATAATAATTGTCAATATTATTTAATTTAATCCCAATCTAACGCACCACCACTTTGGTATTCAGTTACGCGAGTTTCAAAGAAATTTTTCTCTTTTTTCAAATCAATCATTTCACTCATCCACGGGAATGGATTGTTGGTTTGATTCGGAAATAATTCAGGCAAGCCAATTTGTGTAGTACGACGATTACAGATAAAACGTAAGTATTCTTTAAACATACTTGCGTTAAGACCTAACACACCACGCGGCATTGTATCTTCTGCATAAGCATATTCAAGTTCAACACCTTTATGGAAAATTTCAATCAATTCAGCTTTTAATTCCTCAGTCCATAATTCTGGATTTTCTAGTTTAATTGTATTAATCAAATCCATCCCAAAATTACAATGCATTGATTCATCGCGTAAAATATATTGATATTGTTCCGCGGCACCAGTCATCTTATTTTGACGACCAAGAGCTAATATTTGCACAAATCCTACGTAAAAGAAAATCCCTTCCATGATGCAAGCAAATACAATTAAAGACTTCAAGAGTTGACGATCGGCTTCAAGCGTACCAGTTCTAAATAATGGATTAGTCAAAGTATCGATAAATGGAATTAGAAATTCATCTTTAGCCTTAATTGATGGAATTTCATGATAAGCATTAAACACTTCACCCTCATCCATGCCCAAGCTTTCAACAATATATTGATAAGAATGAGTATGAATTGCTTCTTCAAAAGCTTGACGTAATAAAAATTGACGGCATTCTGGCGCTGTAATTTGACGATAAGTGCCTAATACAATGTTGTTAGCCGCTAAACTATCCGCAGTTGTAAAAAAACCAAGATTGCGAGTAACAATCAGTCTCTCGTCATCCGTTAAACCATTTGGACTTTTCCATAACTCAATGTCACGTTGCATATTTACTTCTTGTGGCATCCAATGATTTGCACAACTCGCTAAATATTTATCCCAAGCCCATTTGTATTTAAATGGCACCAATTGATTAACATCAGTTTGACCATTAATAATTCTTTTATCAACTGCGTTAATTCGATTAACATTTTTAGCGACCATCGAATCCATGCCTATTGGTGGAATCTTAGGCTGACTTGTTGAAATAAATTCTGTTTGTTGCATTTAGCGTAACTCCATAAATTTCTTAATATTTAACATTTAATGCTGCTCCAGATGGAGTAATCCATACACGAGTATCATCAGTAAGGTGAATAAATCCATTATCCATTTGTAGTGGACTATGTTTCTCTAAATTTGCATTAGTTAGCTGACCTGAATTATTTGATTTATCAGTAGTACCGATAGCACTTTCATTTAACTTATAATTCTCTGGTGTAACAGCTAAGGTATTTCCTGTAAAATTATAAGCTTGTGCCTCATCAGCTGAGAACGCATACAATAAATGCTTAGTCGAGCAAGCCAAATTAATGAGCAAAACCATTACAATAAGCTTAGCTTTCCAACAATACTCAGCACTACGCAATATACTCACAAATTAATCCAATAAAGCTTCAACATAATCTTTAGCGATAAATGGGCGTAAATCATCAATGCTCTCACCAACGCCAATAAAACGTAGTGGAACTGGATGTTCTTTGGCAATCGCACAAATTACTCCACCCTTAGCTGTACCGTCAAGCTTAGTCAGTACCAAACCAGTTAAACCTAATGCGTCATCGAATGCCTTGACTTGATTCATTGCATTTTGCCCAATGTTAGCATCTAAAACTAGCATAATTTCATGTGGTGCATCAGGCAGAGCCTTATTAATTACACGCTTAACTTTTTGAATTTCAGTCATTAAATTTAACTGAGTTGGTAACCGTCCTGCAGTATCCGCTAAAACGATATCAATTTTTTTAGAAATGGCTGATTGAATTGCATCATAACACACTGCCGCTGAATCACCTGATTGTTGTGCAACTACGGTAACATTATTTCGTTTACCCCATTCAATCAGCTGCTCGCGAGCTGCTGCACGGAAAGTATCGCCTGCAGCGAGCATCACACTCTTACCTTGTTGTTGAAAATACTTAGCCAATTTACCTATCGAAGTCGTCTTACCAGCTCCATTCACTCCAACCATCATGATAACAAATGGCGTATGCCCATCTGTAACAAGCGGTTTTTCTATTGGTAATAACATTTCACTCAAAGAATCAGTCAGAGCTTTTTTTAACTCACTACCATCTTTTAGACCTCGTAAACTGACTTTCTTACGTACGTCATCAAGTAAATGAGTGGTTGCTGCAATACCAACATCAGAAGTTAATAAAATTGACTCAAGATCATCATAAAGATCATCATCAATTTGCCCACCACCAAAAACACCCAATAACTTTTTACCAAGTGCATCTCTAGTTTTACTTAAACCTTGTTTTAAGCGCGCTGCCCAAGATAATTTACGCTGCGGTTGTAATTTTTCTTCGTCATCAACAATGGCGGTCGACTCATTTCCTTCAATTATTTGATCATCATCTGCTACGGCAGTACCTTTAGTATCGAGATTTGCAACATCAAGATCTGTAGTAGTATTAATTTGTTCTATGACCGCTGGTTGCTCAATATTTGAGATACCAACAACTTTTTCTGACGTTAAAGGAATATGCTCTAAATTTGCACTCCCTTCAACTATTTCTTTTTTCGTTGGCTCCAAACTGTTATCAATAGTTTCAGAAACACTTAATGATTCCACCTGATCTTCATCAATGTCTTTAGATTCATTAGAGTTAACTAATTCTTCAATTACCGCAGCTAGTTTTTCATCCGCTGACTTATCTTTTTTTTTCTTAAAAAAACTAAACACCGAAACCTTCTTTCAAACCGACAAAACACTACATATAGTGTAAAGTCTGAATTATAACACAATCTATAGGACTATTTATTAATAAAATTACCTAATTGTAGCTTAAGTTTAGACTCTAAATTATCTATATCAAGCTTTGCATCGTCAAGCGCAATGACATTCATACTACGTAACCAGGTAATCTGGCGTTTAGCTAATTGTCGTGTTGCAGCTTTTCCTTGCTCTAACATCGTGGTTTTGTCAATTTCGCCAGCTAAATAATCCCAAACTTGTCGATATCCAACGCTACGCATTGAATTATGTTCAGCTGTTAATTCTGGGTATTTAAGCTTAAGCTGTACAACTTCTTTTACAAAACCAAATTTAAGCATTTGCTCAAAACGAGAATTAATTCGCTGTTGTAATAACTCACGATTACTTGGAACAATAGCCAGTGGCAAATAATCACAATTGCTTAAACCTGCTAATTTATGTTCCTGCTGTGCCACGGACATAGGTTTACCAGTTAAGGTACAAACTTCTAATGCACGCTGTACTCGCTGGACATCGTTTACCTCAATTTTAGCTGCACAAATCGGATCTAAGTTTACTAAGCGCTGGTGCATCGCCAAATTACCAAATAGTTCAAAATCAGCATTTAATTGTGCTCTCAACTCTACATTAGCAACAGGCAATTGGGAAATACCATTAATTAATGCATTGTAATACATCATCGTACCACCGACGAGAATTGGCAAATTCCCACGTTGATTAATTTCAACTATTTTTTGATTAGATGCATTTAAAAATTTCATCACAGAATAATTTTCTAACGGCGAAATAATATTAATTAAATGATGTGGAACAATAGACAGTTCGGCAGAATTTGGCTTGGCACTCCCAATATCTAAGTCTCGATAGATTAATGCTGAATCAACGCTAATTATCTCAATTGGATAATTTGAACTTAATCGCAATGCTAATTCTGTTTTACCAACTGCGGTCGGACCCATTAAAAAAACTGCTTTATTTTGCATCCATCACCGCTTTAAAATTTTCTTGCCAATTAACTGGAAATCCCATTTCTTCGATATTTATGCCATAAATTTCAATTAATCTACTTAAATCGTAAAAAAACTCCTGATCAAAACCCAAAGATTTCAAAACATGAATTATTAATAATAACACACTGTAAATACGACTTTCTTCACACAAGGCATGTACTAATGAATTATGTGGCGTATCGTTCAAAGCACACTCAAAATCAAATAGACGATTCCAAATTCGTGTATGATGGGCGGAAAAATTACGGATTAAGGTTAAATTATCCAAAATTGATTGCAATAAACTAAAATGTAACTCATAACGATGCGAAACATTTTCTTTATCTTCTTCATGCTTTAAGTTGCGCAACCATTTACTTAATTGACCAATCGTAGTTAGCTCAATCGCGATCCATACTGGTGGCATTTCTGGGTCCTGATAACGATGATAATACTCACTGACCAATAAATCATTACTTACTTTAAGCTGATATTGAATCCTCTCAATACTGTCATTTAATAGTTTGTGATCCCGAAATAACTTATAATCCAAATAAAAATGCGGACCATATTTCCAGCTAAGATTAATGAATTGTGTGCGAACAGAGATTTCAATTTTCTCAATTGCAGACAAAATTAACAAACGAAGCTTACTATCAAATTCGTAAATTTTAACAACATCACCAAATTTGCTGCCTTCTTTATACTGATGAGTATTACCAGTCACAAAAAATGGTACAGAATAACTTAAAAATCGATGAAAATAAACTTCTTCAAGAAAATCTTTTGCAAACGCATAATCACCTATGATCATACCACGCGTCATCAACGTATCGATCTGTGCATCTACGCTTGATGGATGACGACTATAGATATTTTTTTTGTCTGTAATAAACTGTGGTTTTACTTTAGAATTATTCATTGATTTCAGTCCCATTTTACATGATTATTTACTAAAAGTATCATCCATTAAACTTTTAAATGCCGCAATAATATATTTTTCTGGCATTAGTTCTTTTTTACGCTCATTCCACTTGGGATTTTGTATTGACCAATTCCAAACTTTATGGCATGTAGATTCTATACTATCAGCACTTTCATGTTTAACAGCCCAATGCACAGTAGATAGTAATTCCATTCCGAGTGGATATTCATACCCCGTAATTAAGTTTTTAATTTCATCAATACACTTAAGATTATGGTTATTTTCTAAAAAAGCACTCGCCAAATGATAAGCGACATCACTAACTTTATATTGAAAATTATCACTCTCATCATCTTTGAAATTTTCTATATAAGAATGCATAACCAAAAAATCAATAACTTTATTTAAATTACTTGCATATGGACCAAATTTATTCTTCTCAAATTTTAAATTAGCTAGCGTTGGTTCACCTGATTCTTTAATAAAATAAGCTAATTTCTGAATTTCTAAACTAGTCAGAGCATAACGCAATTGCTGATAATGATACATCAACAATAAAAGAATTGCACGCCCAAGTGTCATATGTTTAAATTGATCGATAGTAAATCTAAGATTATTCTCATCTGTCTGCCTATCTGGTGCAAATATAAAAACCTCAATATTAAGATGTGATAACCTATCAATAATAATATCTTCAACTTCTTCCCAAATTAAGCCACCATTACCGCAACCCAGCTGTGGTATAGCTATTGATTTAATTTGATACTTTTCAATTACATTAACTAAATCATCTAATCCGCTAGTAATATACTCAATTTTTGAATTATTTCGCCAATGTTGCTTGGTTGGAAAGTTTATAATATACCGCGGATTTTCAGATAACATACCACAATCATAAACCAACATTTTGCCAGTAGTCACATTACCTGCTTTACATTCTTTTGCATAATTTCTAAAATTTTCAGGATATTTTTGCTTAAATTGTAACGCAATACCTTTACCCATTACACCTACGCAATTAACTGTATTTATTATTGCTTCAGCTGGATAAGTTAATAAATCTCCAGAAACATATTTAATCGTCATTATTTATACCACTCTCTTTTTATATAAATAGGTAATTCAATATTGTGTTTCTCGCATAATGAAGCTAATTTTTGCTTTGTTTCTTCATTCATGACTGCAAAACCTACAATGTTAGCTAAATTAACTTTTTGATAGATTAAAAATTCGGCTTGTCGCTTTGACTTGCGATTTGCCCAGCGCACATTATCAGGTCGATCTTGCCAAATTTTGGCATACTCTCCTAATAGTGGAGGCCCAAATAAAAGTTCCCAATCAAGCTTATGTAATTGTAACAAATTATAATACCACGCTACAGGCTGCATAATTGGGTGATGGTCACAGAAAATAAAATTATCCCTAGCAAAATTTTCTGCATAACTGACAATATAAACCATATTTTCCTGTGTAGTTTTACAATTAGCTACTTTGCCATCAGCAATTGCAAATAACATCGGAGAACGCGGTGCAAAATGAAATGGCACATAATCATGCAAATTATTCCCATTTGGTAATGTTATTCTATGACGCACATCTTGAATACCTTCATACGCTACGTTAGTATAATCTACCAGATTGCTAGATAACATATTTTTTGCCAACAACCCACCAGATGAAAAGATACTTGGTAGATTATTAATTGCCGTCATATGGAAAATTCTGGTTTGCTTATTGCTTAAATAACCATTTTGGATAATTCATGATCATAATCTCTAACAAATTGATATAGCTCTTCTAGTGAACTGACCTTAGGAAATTTAATTTCTCGTATTGGGTCTTGTTGCATACGAGCCATATATAAAGCATATCCGCTCTGTCTTATATATTGAAAAAGATATGAATCTCCCAGTTTATTATAATAACCGAAATTATAATCTTTAAAATAAAATTCACTCCACTTTTGCTCTATCTGCTCTCTTGCTTGAATATCAATTACTTCAACTAGTCCAGTATGTTTCACACCTAGTTTTTCCCATGATTCGAGCAAAGCAGTTTTAGCGGCTAAATCAGTCGTAGGTGCACTATAACCAAATATGGTTAGTATGGATGCTTCTGTTACCATATTTGAAAATAAGTTCCATTGACTTTTTATCGCAATATCTGAGCTGTAGTCTTTATTACCAACGGGATATAACAACTGGCTTGGTTCAAGTTTATGATTACAGATCTTACAAAAATGATCATTAAACCCACTCATTTTATGCTCTCGACATATATAAAACTCAACGTTCCATGTAAAAAACATATCTGTGGTAGATTCTTTATTTTACCAACTCGAAGCGCTCTTTTATATGCTTGAGCAAGAAATGGATCCCAATTAAACGTCGCAATTAAATCATTTTCAGTTAATGACAGTAACAACAAATCATATAAGTTAACTTCATCAGGTAATTCTAATTCATTGAAAAAGCCCCATATTATCTTCTCTATTTTTAGCTGTAATTCTAAGTTAGTACTATTTGAAGATAATTTATCATAAAAATCTTCAAAATTATTAATGGTATCTGGTGAATAACCATATTCAATTAATATCTTACCTAGAGACTTTATTACTTTTGGCATCTCGTTCATTAAGGGAATTTGCACACCATTCTTATCACCATTCAAGCAGGATGCCTTACTTGCCCCCGCACCTAGTAATATAACGTGTCTATAAGGCTTTTGAGAGTAAATTAATTTATTATTCATTTGAATTGCTCCAAAGTTGGGAGATGGTAAAATTAATTTTATTTTGCATGATATTAATCAGCTGTTTGGCATTATCAACCAATTGGCGTTCATGCTCTAGTTAAGCTCAATTTGTTGGAGTGCGTCAGCATACAGATTTAAGCGTTCCAAATTGGTTAATTTATCATCCATCAATTTTGACCATGCAAAGAGCGCATAATCATCGACAAAGTAAATACGTTTACCCGCAAACTGCTCATTAAAATCGTCCATGTCGTTCATAAATTTATAAACTAAGGCAATAGTAATTTGTTTAACCTGATCAACAGAATTTGGTACTACGCCGACCAATAAATCACGAAGATTATTAGTTTTAGTTTTATCTAGCATTGTAGTCTTTCATTGTTTTGTTGATAAAAAATAATACCAACTCGTTCAATATGTTCTTTTAGTTCTTGATTTGTAATTTGCGAATATACCGTGATATCAAGTTTATAAGGCAATGGTAGTTCGTCCATTTCGGTGATGATTTGTCCTAAATTATTTTCACATGAACCAAATAGGACAATATCAATATCTGAGCCACGCCAATAATTACCCATTGCACGAGAACCATAAATTTTGGCTGATTCGATGTTGTTAAAGTGTGATAATTTTTGTTCAATTTGCTGTAGAACACCATTTGGTAAGCCAAATTTATCCATCAATTTTACGACTTAAAAATATTTCCAATTCAGTGAATGCTCTAGAATAACTATTTAAAATATTATCGATTATTTGTGCGGCAAATTCTTCGTTGTACGTATGTGAAGTTGCATTACGATCACCCATCATATTAATCCACGTTTGTCCATCACTAATAACTCCAGCAGCAAAACCTTCTTTAATAACTTCACGAGGCAATTTCATATCAATACCGTTATATTTCAAAAAGTCTTTAATTACTTTCCAACCCAATTCATAAGTAAATTCAAAAGTCTGAATCAATGCCATCTGAATCAGTTTATTACTTAAATCTAGTTCTAATACTTCTTTTGCCTCAGTAAAGCTGGCAAAAGCTTTCTTATAATTCGCAAAGCGTTGTTGCCAACGGATATCACTTAAAGTAGTATTCATTACTTATTTCCTCAAATTAAATATTTTAGGTTGACTACTGGCAAACAGTGCCATTTTAGCAAAGTTATCTGCACCAACTTTCATTAAATCAGTACGTTCCAAGCCCATTTGAGTAAGCTCTGGAAAACGTTTTTGATTGACACACTCTGCAAACTCTTTGTTTTCAACATAGAGTTTAAAACAGTGATAAATTTTATTGTCTGCAAGCTCCTCTAACATTTGGTTTTTGCTTATCTAAATCGTGCAAAATCCATTTGCTTCTGCGGAGCATCTCATCAATTCGTAATCTTGCTTGTGCCTCATTCGTGGTCATAATTGAATACCTAAAAATTAATCTTTTTAAACCAAAAAGTTTAATAGTTGCTGCCTACATAGATCGTAGCAAGTAAAATGTGTATTAAATAATTACATCCGCTCTACAACAGGAATACCTAACAAACTCAAACTATTTTTTAATGTATTTGCGGTTAATGCAGCCAACGCCAAGCGACTAGATTTCACTTGCGCATCCACATCAGATTTTAAAATTGGGCATGATTCATAAAATTTCATAAATAAACCAGCCAATTCATAAATATAACTGCATAAATAATGTGGATAATTTTCACGTGCAGCTTGCTTGACGCGTTCAGCTAATTTACTAATTTGCAATGCCAGACGGTGTTCTGCATCTTCCTGAATATTTATCAACTCTGGTGTAAAATCTGCAAAATTTAAATTAGCTTTTCTAAAAATACTTAAAATACGCGTATATGCATATAATAAATATGGAGCAGTATTGCCTTCAAATGATAACATTTTATCAAAGCTAAACACATAGTCACTCAAACGATTTTTGGACAAATCTGCGTATTTTAATGAGGAAATTGCTAGTGTTTGCGCAAGTTGCTTTATTTCACTCTCTGCCCAGTCTGGATTGCGTTCTTTAACCATAGCTTCGGCACGTTCAACAGCTTCATCAATTAACTCAATCAATTTTACTGTGCCTCCAGTACGTGTTTTAAATGGTTTGCCATCTTCTCCCATCATAGTGCCAAAAGCAGCATGCTCCATTAATGTATTGCTGTGTGCTAATTCAGCTTTTTTCGCAACAATAAATAATTGTTTCATGTGCAGAGCTTGACGTGAATCTATAACATAAACTAGACGATCTGCGTTCAAACGTTTAACTCGATCATAAACTGCGGCAATATCGGTTGTAGCATATAAATATCCACCGTCTTTTTTTTGTACAATAAATGGAGTTTCTTCTTTGCTGCCTAAGTCTGCTTCATTTAAAAATACACACTTAGCTCCATCGCTATCAATTGCCAGACCTTTATCTACAAGTAGTTGTACCATTGGCGCCAATAAATCATTATAAAAGCTCTCGCCAACTACATCATCATGCGTTAATTTAGTATTTAGGCGTGAATAAATTTCTTGGCAGTGCCCTAATGAAACATCCACAAATTGCTGCCACAATGCTAAAATTTGGGCATCACCAGCTTGTAATTTAACTACAAATTCACGTGCTCGATTAGCAAATTCAGCATCTTCATCGAAACGAACTTTTGCTTTACGATAAAAATCCTCCAAATCACTTAACTCAATTGCATGCTTATTATCAGCTTGCTTGATTTCCACTAAATATGCGGTTAGCATACCAAATTGAGTTCCCCAATCACCAACATGATTACGCCTATAAACCTTATCACCCATATATTCAAAAATACGTACCAACGCATCACCAATTACAGTGCTACGCAAATGTCCAACATGCATTTCTTTTGCTAGATTTGGTGCTGAATAGTCTACAACTACAGTTTGAGCATCAGCTGATTTTACCTTTAAAATATCGCTTGTCAACACACTTGTCAAATAATTATTGGTTAAAGTTACATTTATAAATCCAGGTCCAGCAATCTCCAATTTTTCAATTATATCTTCACGATCAATAGCTGCAAGAATTTTGCTAGCTAAATCACGCGGATTTAGTTTTAACTGTTTTGCTGCCGCCATTGCACCATTAACTTGATAATCACCAAATTCAGGTTTACCAGACTCTTGCAGTGCAATTGGAGTTGTGATTGCAAGACCTAATTGTGTAAATGCTTGACGAAATTTTTGTTCTAATTGTTGAAAAACTGTAACTTGCATGAATTAACCCAATAAAAAAGATAGGTAATTTCCTATCTATAAATTAAAAACTAATTATTTGTATGAAGAATAGAGGCTTCTATTGTTTAGGTAATTTCCAATTCCATAATATCATGTTATTTTAACATAAATAGAGTAATTTTGAGAGATTCAATACCTTGTAATAAACAGCTTCATAATCTTAATTTCATACTAAAAAAAACCAAAAAATTAAAGTGGCTAAAATAAAGATCATTACAATTAATGTGATTACATTTAATTAATAAAAAGCCCAACAAAATGTTGAGCCTTTTACTTGAAATATTTTAATTAATCGGCTTTTCTAAGCGCCAAATTGACATTCTGGAGTATACGCATCTACCCCACTACAATCCTCAGTCCCATCTGCTAATAACAGTACATGCTTACTTATTTGCATGTTACTACCTTTAACATTACTAAGACCATCATAGCCATTTGCTATATTAACCGCATTGGCAAAAGAACTCAAACAAATACCAGTAACAAGAATTATCAATGATTTTTTCATACGTAAAACCTTTAATAGTATTAATATTAAATTGACTAATAACATTATACCAACTTACTTCCAGCAAGTTATAATTAATTTATATGATATTTAATGCTATCAAGATAACTACCTGTATTTATATTAATTATATAAGCCTAAAAGAGTAATATTATTTTAATAGCGGCAATTATGTGTAATGTAGTAGAATATATTAAGTGCCAAGGAGGTAACAAAATGAAAAAAGTACTAGCTTGGTTTACAAATCTATTTTTTAAATGGTTTTGCAATTCCAAATATAAAACTAAATTAACTCAAAAAGAACGAGACAAAGTTATAAAGTTAACTCAAAAAGTTGATATGGATGAATACTAAAAACCACTAAAAATAAACCATTATTGATATCAACCTTTTAAATTAGAAAATGAACGATGAAGAAATTATTAATTATTTTGGGCTGCATAATTGGCTCATCTAATATTTTTGCAGTAAATAATAACTCAATATTAATTGGCACAACAGGAGATTATCCACCATTAACTTTATATACAGAAAGTGGATATATCGGCAAAGATATTACAATTATTATGAATTTTGCTAAAGCAAAAAACTTAGTAATAAAATTTGTACCAACTACTTGGCAAACAATGAGTCAAGATTTATCTAGTGGAAAGTTTGATGCCGCAGTTGGTGGAATTTCAGAAAATCAAAATAGAAAACAATTATTTTATTTATCTGATGCAATTGAAAGCTCAGCCAAAGCACCTATCATTCGTTGTAATGATAGTGCACGCTTTACACATTTTGCGGATATTGATCAAGAAAGCGTAGTTGTAGTTGAAAATAGAGGTGGTACAAACCAAGATTTTGCTTTGCAATATATAAAACATGCAACATTAGTACTTTATCAAAAAAATTATAGCGCTTTAGATAGTTTAACTAATGCAAAATCACAATCGGATGTAATGTTTACTGATGATGTTGAGGTGCTGTATAGACATCAAATTAATCCGCAATTGTGTTTGGCAAATATACCAGAAAAATTTCCAGCAAGCAGTAAAGTTTTTCTTTTTGCAAAAACAGACAAAGGGCAAGAGTTAACCAAGTTGTTTAATGAGTGGTGGGTGTTAAATAAATCAGAATACTGATTATAATAACAGATGATTTTTACAGAAATATTATTGCGAATGTAATGCTGCTTTTGATTTAATAGTGAAAGTAATTTCTAGTAAATTATTAAACTTGCATTTTAAATACAACATATATTATAATGTTTAATGCACACAAAAACCTATATTGGAGATAATATTATGAATTATACTCATAAACCTGCTGAAAGCTTCAGTGACAAAATAGCATATGCTTTAGTAAAATTTTTCCGCTTCTTTGCGGATGCTTTTTTCGGAAAAAGATACGGTAATCGAGCTATTGTTTTAGAAACTGTAGCAGCGGTGCCAGGTATGGTTGGCGGTGCTTTACAGCACCTATGGTGTTTACGTAAAATTAAAGATGACCATGGCTGGATAAAGCATTTATTAGAAGAAGCAGATAATGAACGTGTCCATTTAATGACATTTATTGAAATAGCTCAGCCAAATTGGTTTGAGCGTATGGTTATATTTTTTGCACAAATGATTTTCGTCGTATTATATTTAATAATCTATGTTATTTCAGTAAAAACAGCGCATAGGTTTGTTGGTTACCTTGAGGAAGAGGCAGTTGTCAGCTATATTCATTATTTAGCCGCCATCGATGATGGTCAGATTAAAAATATTGATGCTCCACAAATTGCGATTGATTATTGGAAACTTCCTATCGATGCAACCTTACGTGATGTGGTTATAGCGGTATGTCATGATGAAGAAAGTCATAGGGATGTGAACCATTTTTTATCAACTCAGATAGCAAATGGTGATTGGCTTTCGAAACCATATATTCAACAAAAATAATTTGACATAACGATTAATGTTATATGATATCATTGGTAACAAATTTTTTGAATTTATGAATCTAAAATCAAAGAAGATCATGATGAACAACTACCCTTGGTAAATTCATATTTCGCTCACATACCCTCGCGAAGGCGAGGTTTTTTATTGCTTATCTTTAATTTTGTTTTAATACTCGCAAGATGAGTCATGCACCCAGAATTAAAATAATTAATTCTGATAAAGTTTCTGTCATTATGCAAAATTTAGCAAATAAAATTTATATATTATATAGGTAATGATTTTTGGCTGGTACTTAAAAATTTGTTGAATTAATAAAAACGTATTGGCCGAAAAGGATGGTGCTCTTTTTATTGGAGTATTATTATGAAAATCTCATACAACCACCCTCTTGCTAAACACAAATTAATTGTTAGTCAGCAATTAAGCCATAATGGAGTAACTTATAGCGTCACCAACGAAAATTTTGGGCAATATGAGTTGGAGCCAGAAAAGCTGTGTTCTTGGAAAAAGAGAAGTTATTATTAACAGGTCGCACTTATATGCGGCCTTTTTTATTAGAAAGAGTAAAATGAAATTATTAAATTCACTATTTGAACTTAAAATTAGTATATGAGAAAATCATCATATTAAAAAGCATTTTCACTAATTTAATAATAAAATGGAGTAAAAATGAGAGACTCATTCATGAATCAATTAAAACAAGTAAAAGCTGAATCTAGAAATGAGATAACACTTGAACTACCTACTAAATTTGCATTTAGGCATCACGACAGATATGATTTTAATCAATGTTTGCAATTTTTCCAATGGAATATTAAAGATAGCTATGTATTTATAGATTTTACAAAATGTGTCAGTGCTAATTATCAATCATCGTCTCTTTTAGTCTTATATATATGGACGTTAAAGCAACAAAATTGCAATGTAGATATTATACTAAATGATAGTAATACTGGAGCTAGAGAAATGTGGCGAAGTATGGATGCAAGAGGTATATTTAATGTTTATACGTTTATACGTTTATACAGATCATAATCAAAATTTTAGATCAACAATAACAAAACCTTTAATCGCAATAAGAAATAAAGATGATTTACAGAAAGCGATACTCATAACTTTGGTGTAGAATATGAAAAAACGTTAAGATACGTATTAGCTTAACTACTATATAACACACTAGAACACGGAACTTTATTATCGCAGATACAGGCATTGGGATAAAGCGTCATTTAGAGCAAGCTTGCCCTGGACAAGAATCTGATTTAGATTCTATAAAGCATGCCATAAAACCTAAAATATCAGGTACATTCGGAAGTACATACCCATATACGGAAAAAATAGTGCAGGTGTTGGGCTGTTTTTGTCATCGAATATTATAAGGCGCCTAAAAGATAATATGTATATTGTATCTGGAAATGGACTTTTACATATTTCATCAACCGATAACACTGGTACAAACTTTTTTAACCACGTTGAATCTGCACCACATAGTTTCTTAAGTCTTGGCATTAGCCACGAATGGTGCGAATATTATAATTTTTGAATTTAGGCTATAGCTTCAGGTGACATATTCTTAATTAGTGCACTACTTTTAATAAAGTTGTAGGATTTTTTAAATCTAAGTAGTAAATATCGAGATGATCAACTTTACTATTCAGATCTTTTTCAATTGTTACATAACTATGACAACTTAATGACGCGGGGCTGTGGCATAAAAAACCATTTACAGTAATACTCTCATTTAATTTTTGTGTAAACATACGATAGTTCAGATCATTTGGTTCTAAAACAATAATTTCATTAGGATCAAATTTATAGGTTTTACAATATGCATTACATAATTTGATTTTACTAATATAGCCACTATTTGATTTACTAGGTATCTTCAGTTGATCAAATACTATCGTAACTTCACCATCTGCAGATTGATAAGATATTTGTTTGTAGATATCTTGTTTTTTTATATCGTTATATTGCTCTTGGAGTGTTTCTGCAACCGCAATGTTTACGAAAGCTAGTAACAATAGTAGCGTCTTTTCCATGTGTTTAATCCTCTTGTTAAAGTGCAATAGTATAACACATATTTCATATTTATATACTTTACAAACAAAAAACACCAATAAACCACTAAAAATATTTAAATTAAGTTGTATTTAGTAACAAAATATGTGCAATAACATTTAGGAAGGAATTCATATTTACAATTATTTACAGAATTGCTATAGCAAAATTTGACTTTTGTAGTACAAAAACGTAAAGTACCACTTAAGTACTTAGTAACTCCTAATCACAAGCGGTGCAGCCTATTCCGCAAAATATGGCTTTTTTATATCTATAACCAGCATTTGGGCGTAGCTTTAGCTACATAACAATGTTCGGGGGAGAGTGAATATAAGAACCGTAATGTAAATAAGCTCAGCCGACTCTGTACGGTGTTTGAATCCCCGAACTCCCTATTTCAAACATAGGAAAATTTCAAATAATCTTTACAGAGAAATCATCATGTAAAACAAATTGCCAATGGCTATGAATCCGTCCGTAAATCACAACTGTAACTTCCAACTCGTCGAATTACCAAATAACCATGAAAATCACTTCATATTACGTAAATCACTTCATATTACGTGATTTTGTTATCAACTTAAACGTGGTGGTAAAGTTTATACTGAAATAGTCCCAGATTGTAAATCCAAG
>ERZ650309.188-NODE-188-length-30882-cov-8.590424_pt1 | contig 30882 bp, 48 predicted proteins | sample MGYA00376245_ERZ650309 | MGnify/ENA primary metagenome ERZ650309 (study PRJEB26733, sample SAMN07839294) | wastewater metagenome | biome: urban; feature: wastewater treatment plant; material: waste water | place: USA: North Carolina | collected 2016-04-26 ... | reverse complement strand
TACATCCGTCAAAAGATGCAGTAATGTATTGTCTAAAATTTAAAAATAAAATGAATAGTTCAGAAAGTAGATTAAAATTCCAACCGAAATATAAAATAGGCCAAGTTGTAAAACTGAAAATTAAAACAGAAGACAATGCTACTGGTTTTTCATTTGAAAACGAAGTCAAAGGTATTATATCTGTAATAAAAGCAAGCGGCACAAGCCAAGATGATACTTACCAGTATGGTATAACTAATGATATGCCCGGTTGTTATCGCAATGGGAAACCGCCTTTTGCTTTTGTTTTTGAAGATGAAATTGATTTAGTGCCTTAAAATGGCACATAAAAACAGAACCTGAATAGAAGTACACAGCTTTAATTTTGTACTTCCGCCCTTTAGATAACAATAGTAAAAATTCAATAAAGATAAAATGATACAAACACATTCGTCAGAAGGCATAGCACAAAACATCGTGTTAGCCGCAGTACAATTCAAGGAAAACGATGTCTTTAATTTCCTTTATAAACCAGAAGAAGCTAAAAAACGCTTTAATCCTTACCACTGTTTTGATGGGACGTTGGTAGTGAAAAAGTATAGAGATGGTAATTTTTTTTTGGTAGATACATATTGGAGCAGTGGGGATATTCGAACCTTTACGCCAGAAAAAGCTATTGAACAAGGTGAACTTACTTTTTTATGTAATCTCGATGAAATGGTTGATATTGAGGAATTGGAAACACTTTACTATGACGATGCCGATATTGTAAAAATGCACATTCATGCAGGTTATAGAAGCCGTTTTTTAATTAAGAAAGGCACACAACGATCACAGGCTAAAATGCTACAATCAATAAAGCAGAAAATTGAAGATGAATATAGTAAAATTCGTAGTGCCGAAAATTCGTTAAAATTGCATATCGAAACTTTAAAAAAGATTGAGGCAGGAGATACGTCTGTCTATTTGTAATTGCTCCTGACGATATTTTTTATACGGGGCAGTTGGTGTCGCACATCATAGCATATGACAAAAATATCCCCGCAATAAACAAGTATAATTAATCAAAGCAAAATTGACAAAGGCCCATCAAAATAAAATACTGAAGAAAGGCAATGCTATCATTGCAAATTCAACTCATGTAATTACCAAAAAACAACAGCCTAAAACAAGCATACAGAAAAAATATATCAATGATTGCCTCAATGATTTTGCTAAAGCAAATAGCATCAATCTTGCAACAGAATACAAATTTTGTCCGTCAAGAAAATGGCGTTTTGATTGGTGCTTGCCTGATATAAGAGTGGCAATAGAATACGAGGGCATTGTCTCATCTAAAAGCAGGCACACGACATTGAAAGGATACACTGGCGATGCAAATAAATACAATGAAGCCGCTTTATTAGGCTGGAAAGTCATAAGGCTAACAGCTTTGAATTATCGAAGTATATGCGCAATAATTGAAAGAATAAAAAAAATGCTATAATTGCAAAAACTAAAAAAAGGTATTAAAAATGTGTGATGGCAAACATAATTTTCCTTACAAATGGACTTTAAAAGATGCAGTATTTACAAAAGACAAAGGCAAAGTATTTAGTTGCTTTGCTTGTGGCGGTGGTAGTTCGTTTGGTTATAAATTAGCTGGATTTGATGTATTAGGATGTAATGAAATTGACCCTAAAATGATTGAAGCATACAAAGCAAACCATAATCCAAAATATGCTTATTTAGAGCCTATACAGACATTTAAATTAAGAACTGATTTCACGGATGAACTTTACAATTTAGATATTTTGGATGGTTCACCGCCTTGCAGTAGCTTTAGTATGGCAGGGAATAGAGAAAAAGATTGGGGCAAAGAAAAGGTATTTAGGGAAGGGCAAGCAGAACAAGTTTTAGATACTTTGTTTTTTGACTTTATTGATTTGGCTAAAAAGCTACAACCAAAGGTAGTAATAGCTGAAAATGTAAAAGGGTTGCTTTTAGGTGAAGCAAAAAACTATGTTAGGCAAATTTATAGGGAATTTGATTTGGCAGGTTATTACGTGCAACATTGGCTTTTAGATGCTTCAAAAATGGGTGTACCACAAAGACGTGAAAGAGTATTTTTTATTGCTTTACGTAAAGATTTGGCAACACCATTTTTATATAATGCTAATATGTTTACAATAGTTCCTAAATTAAAACTTGAATTTAATGAACCTGAAATACCTTTTGAAAAAATTGAGGACGAAAATTCATTAGTTGGTGACACTAAAATGTACCCTAGTTTACTAGAAATGTGGGAAAGAACAAAACCAGGTGAAGAAATGATTAGAAAATCAGGGGCTAAAGCTATATCACATTATAAAATAGACCCTAAAAAAGTATTAAATACAATCATTGCAAGCGAAAGTGCAGGTGCTTTTCATTATAAAATACCTAGAACATTGACAAAAAATGAAAATTGTAAAGGTGGTTCATACCCAATAGATTATAATTTTTGCGGAACTTATTCAAAATACTTAATAGGGATGTCCGTTCCACCTGTAATGACAGCACAGATAGCAAAACAAGTATATGAACAATGGTTATCAAAAATCTAATGGCTGAGGAGCAGACAAAGATGGCTGGGAATTTTTAATGTTTTTTTCTATCCAAAACTTCAATCAAAGCATGGCCCACCTTGCACCTTACTAACATACCCCCGCAATAATTGAAAGAATAAAGCATTTTTAATACCTTCAACAATTATTTTTATAAATTCTTTACCTTTGCCTTGTATGGCTAAGAGTAAAAACACAGAAGAAAAATATACACGGTTTACATTCAAAGGGGAAGAGTTTGAACTAACACCCAGACAAAAGCTCTTCGCAATGGAATATATACGCCACAAATTCAATGGTTCTGCCGCAGCAATAGCATCAGGATACAGCGATAAAAACGCAAATGTGAGTGCTGTGCAGGTATTAGCAAACATTAACGTCCAAAGGTATATTGAAGCTCTAAAGCAAGATATATCAACAGTAATAGGCATATCAGCTTTTGACATTGCAAAGGAATACGCAAAAATAGGTTTCAGCGATATACGCAATATATTCGATGAAAACGGGGCATTAATCAATGTGAAAGATATCCCACAGGATGCAGCCGCTAATATATCAAGTATTGAAGTATTTGAAAAAATAGATGGAGAGGGGAATGTAGTTGTAGGCAACACTAAGAAAATAAGATTTTACGATAAGGTTTCTGCGCTGGATAAATTAGCAAGAATGATAGGTGCTGATGGCGTTACAAAAGTAGCAAATACAGATACATCAGGTGTAACAATAGTGGAAAAGGAATCAAACCCGGCAAATGAACCAATTGATTGAATTTTCACCTACACCAGTGTATTACGCCAATGATAGAGCATTCAAAGAAAAGTGGCCTATAATATGCAACGAGGGGGGCTCAAGGAGTTCAAAGACGTACAGCTTAGTTCAACTACTTGTAAAAGAAAGTTTTAAAAGAAAGCATTTGAGGACATCGTTTGTATCTCATAGCTTGCCACATATCAAAAGAGGGGTATTAAGGGATTTTAAGCAAATAATGCATGATTTTTCGTTGTGGAAGGATTGGAAGTTCAGTAAAACAGATTTTATATACACATTTAGCATGGGTAATTATATAGAGTTTTTCGGGCTTGAAGATGAATCAAAGGCACGAGGCCCATCAAGGGATATCCTATTCATGAATGAGGCTAACCTCAACAAAAAAAACCTTTTTGACCAGCTAAGGATAAGGACTACCGAAACTATAATTTTGGATTATAACCCAGCTGAATTTAATTCATGGGTGTATAAAATAGCTGACGACCCGGCAACCAAATTAATAAAGTCCACCTACAAAAACAATATATCCAATTTAACACCTGCTCAAGTTCATGCCATAGAAAGCTACAAAACACTTGCAGATACATACATGTGGGATGTGTTTGGCCTTGGCAAAAGAGGTGCGAGTATAGACCTCATATACACAAATTATAAAGTATATGATTATGAAGTATATGGGGATGAATACTTCGGGCTTGACTTTGGTTTCGTGAATCCATGCGCTTTAGTTAAGGTAGTAACAAATGAAGACGGCAACTATATTCAACAAAAAATATACGAAAGCGGATTAAAGACACCACAGCTCATAGAAAAATTAAATTTCTTTGTGCCTAAAGACACCCCTATTTATGCCGATAACGCTGAACCCGACACAATAGCGGAAATAAGAGATTCGGGCTTTAATATATACCCCGCAGATAAGAATGTGTGGCCGGGCATAATGAAGGTGAAATCTACAAACATGTATATACATGTAGATAGCAGGGATATACTCAATGAAATAGGACAATACAAATGGGATACAAAAAGCGATGGCACTTTGCTTGACAAACCATTGAAAAAAGATGACCATGCTTGCGATTCGTTTAGATACGCTATTTTTACACACTCCAATAGGTTAATAAATTTACCTTTAATAATTTAGATATGTGGCCATTTAATAAAAAAAGTACATACGAAAAAATGCTATCCACGCCCGAAGGTATGATGATGATTAAAACATTGCTATCATCTCCAGAATGGCAGCAAATAGGTGGCATACCTATAAAGAATAGGCAGGAGGCGGGCAGCTACCTAACAGTAGATGATTTGTATAGTATTGTTAGGAGGATAGTAAAAGCATGTAAAAAAGTGCCGATATACGGGTATGCTGTAAAAGATGCCGCCCAATACAGGAAATATAAAAATATGGTGGCGTTGTCGGAATCACACCAAAACATATTGGAGCAAAAAGAAAGAGCCTTTGAATTATTGGATGAATCAGATGTTTTGAACATGCGAGTAAATTCTCCCAACGATCTGCAAACAAAGGATGAGTTTTTTGAAGCATGTTATACCTATATGTTACTTAATGGTGAAAGGTTCATATACAAGGAAATGCTAACTTTAGGGGCAAACAAAGGAATGCCCGGTGCTTTGTGGGCTATAAACCCTGCCGCCGTAAGTGTTACAAAGACGGACAAATATCCTGCTACTATCAGCAGCTACCAAATAACGACTCCCGTTGTTAAAAATATTAGTGTTGATGAGATGGTATTTACAAAGTATTTCAACCCGGAAATTAACACTATTCGGGGATTATCTCCTCTATCGGTTGCTGCAAAATTAGTTGAGCAGTCGCAAAGCGAAAGAGACTACACGGCCAACTCATTGAAAAATGCAGGGGCTTATGGCGCAATGGTATTGAATAACCCCGAAACAAAAAGGGGGGAATTTGCAAAAGCTATAGAGGCATTAGGCAAGATGAAAAAAGACCTATGGGAGGAAATAGGCGCAGCATGGCGAGGCAATTCGAACGTAAATGCTAAAAAAATAGGTATGATAAGCGGGGAGTGGAGTTACCTTAATTTTGGCATATCTCCGGCAGATATGGATGTTATCAACCAAAACAAAATAACATTCAAAAAGATGTGCAATTTGTATGGAGTTAGCGATACCCTATTCAACAACGACACAGCCTCAACAGAAAGCAATGTAAAAGAAATGCGGAAGTCTTTCTACCTTGACTGTGTATTGCCAGAGGTTTCGTCATTAGTTCATTCACTTAATAGGTGCGTAACGATGAAAGGCAAGGTTTATGAAATGGATATTTCAGACCTGCCAGAATTAAGAGAAGATACAAATATGATAGCTCAAAGATTTGCGCAGGCCCCCGTAATGCGGCCAAATGATTTATTTGAAGCATTGGGATGGGGCAGAATAGATGACCCATTAGCAGAACAAATATTCATAAAACAAGGCTACACCTTATTAGAGGATGTAGGCAATCCATTTCAAGATGCAAGCGAGTGATATACACCCATTCAATGATGAAGACTTTAATTGCTTGCAAAAGAAGTTGATAACGCTGGTCAATCAAGAGGTTTTGCAGAAAGTAATTGACAGTTTGAAAAATGACAGATACACCAAAATAAAAGTATCATTTGAAAAAACGAATTTCAGTGAGCAACAGCAGTAGTAATATTTGGAGGCGGCATAATATGTTTTTGCGCAAATATGAAATATATTATTTGCCAAAGATGAAAAGGGAGATAATAAAGCAGATAGAAAGCTACAATGGCGGGCTTGTTGATTACAGTAGTTTATATTTTTTCTTATTGGAGGTATTTAAAAAAGTAGGTGTTTTATATGCTAAGGCTACTTATCGAACAGTTATGGCACAGGCAAATGAAAAGCGCATGCCTATTGGGTTTAACGAACTCATAATAAATATTATAATAAATGAATTTAGACTCAAACTATTAAATGAAGCATCTGTAGAGGTGGCCCAAACTACAAAAGAAATTATTGAAGCAGCGTTAATTAAGGGGCAGCAGGAAGGCATGAGCTTGAATGAAGTGATTAATAATTTAAAAGGTTCCAATATAGTAACATGGAGGGCAAGGCTGATACTTCGCACCGAGCTGAATAAAGCCACAAATTTTGCCGAGCAGGTTGGCGTTGATGCCACTGGCATAGCTACACAAAAGGAATGGGTTTCGACCCGTGATGATAGAACAAGGGATAGCCATTTGAGCGCAAATGGGCAGTTGGTAGAAGATGGGGAACCGTTTCTAATAAATGGCAGGTACACTATGCAGAGGCCCGGAGATAGCACCAATGAGGACGGCACTAAAGTGCCTGCATCGGAAATAGTGAACTGCCGATGTGTTGTAGCACGAAAAGTAAAAAGGGATAGCACTGGTAAAGTAATTAAGAAATAAATTCCCGTAATATTATAAAAAACATATACAAAAAAAATAATATAAATAAATAAAAAAAATTATTTTTGCCCAAATGTATATATAAATATATTGATATATGTTTAATGTAAAGTCCATTAGTGCAGCAGATTCAATAATAGATATAGATGCCCCAAAAGGCAGAATAGTAGGGTATTTTTCAAAGTTCGGTAACATTGATAGCGATGGCGATATTTCTATGCCGGGTTCATTTAAAAAAACGCTTATTGAAAACAATGCAAGGCAAAAGCATCTATACCAGCACAGTCCTTTCATGCCATTGTCTGGAACCAAAAATGGCAGATTGATTTTAAAAGAGGATAGCAACGGATTATATTTTGAATCTCAAATTTCAAATACATCTTTAGGAAAGGATGTCATAAAGCTATATGAGGATGGTGTTGTGGATGAGCATAGCTTTGGATTTGAAGTTATAAAGTCCGAAGACCACCCAACCGAAACTGTGGACTTTTACGGGTTGAAAAGGCCAGTAAGAATAAATAGAGAATATCGGCTTTGGGAAGGTTCTACAGTAACATGGGGGGCCAATGAGCTTGCAAAAGGGGGATTCACAAAAGCCCATTTGGTTGCCAAAAGCGAATCCCTAAACAAGGCGTTCAGAAATGGCACATACGAGAACGAAGAACTATTTGAAATGATAGAGCTGTATATAAAACAAGTTGAAAGCGCAATAAGCACACTGCCGAATGAAAACACAGTGCCGCAAGCATTGAAAGCAATCGACGATTTTAATATCTCATTATTAATTGATAACAAAATAAAATAAAAAAAATGGATACTATAAAAGAAAAGCTGGAAGATTTAAAAACTAATCTTCTAGGCGCAGTAGATACAAAGGCAAAGGCATTGATTGACCAAGAGCTGAAAGATATCAAAATGAAGATTACCGAACTTGAAGCCTCTGGCATGGATGTAAAAGGGTTGCAAAAATCTTTTGCTGATATTCAAACTTCATTAAGTGAGATTGCTGATAAATTATCTCAAACAGAAAAGGGTTTTGATGACTTGCAGATATTGGTAAAGCGTTCGGCAGTGCCCGAGCAGAAAAAGACCTTTGGTCAAGTGTTTTCAGAGGCTATAGAAAAAAATAAAGATAGCATTGCATCTGTTACAAAGGGCAGGTCATTTAAAATGGATTTGGATTTAAAGGCGGTAGGCAATATGACCTTAGGCAATAACCTAACGGGCACATCAATGCTTACTTATGGCCCCGAGATTATAATACCCAGCACCACGCTTAATTTGAGGGATTTAGTGCCATCTGTGCAGTCAAGCACTTTGGTGAGAAGCCAATATAAAGAAACAGGGTCAGAGGGTAGTATTTCCACTCAAACAGAGGGCGCATCAAAGTCTCAAATTGATTACGATTTCACACAAGTGAATACGGTAACAAAATACATTGCAGGATATACAAGATTTTCAAAGCAGCTATTGAAGGCATTGCCATTCATGCAAAGTACCTTGCCACGTTTGCTTATGAGGGATTTCTACACACAGGAGAATAACATATTTTTCGCAGCGCTATCAGCAGCAGCAGCAGGAAGCGGAACTACTGGCGAAACCGAAAACGTGAAAATGATTATTGACTTGATTGTAAACCAAAGAACGGCTAAGTTTGCGGCAAGTTACGTGTTAGCATCTCATGCGCAGGTAGGCAGGCTTAATAAGCTAACTTACACAAGTGGCAACTATAGCGGGTCAGGGGGAGTGCTTACAAGGCCAGACGGGTCAATGACAATATCAGGCGCACCTGTTATTGGAGTTGATTGGGTGGCTGATGACAAGGTTTTGATTATGGACAGAGATTATGTTGAGCGTGTAGAAGCAGAAAGTTTGACTATAGAATTTTTTGAGCAAGACAGCGATAACGTACAAAAGAATCTTATTACTGCACGGGTAGAATGTTTAGAAGAAATCAACCCGATGTTTGCTCAATCAATCATTTACAAGGATATGGGTAATATTCCATAGTGTTTCTTTTTCATGAGTAGAAAGGCGGTATTTATTGCCGCCTTTTTTAAATTAAAGATAATGTATAACGCTATTTTATCAGTTTCATTCAGCGACCAACCAGTTGGGTCTGCAACATCTGGAGTATCAGTATATTCAAGTGATACATTAGAAGAGTCATACACAATAGATGAGCCTAATTTTTTAGGTGCGGAAATCCTTCTTGTGTTTCGTGATGGAGTTCAATGGACATTAATAAACGGGGTTTATTCTCCGGGCATAAGGCAATGTAAGCTAACAGACTCAATATTAGAATTTAACACCACATTAGCACCTTTACAGATAGGGGAAAATGTTACAGTATTATATGAATCAGCATCAGGCTCTATCAATATATCAGAGCCTATATTATTAGAAGATGCAAAAACATATTTGAGAACATCATCGAGTGCGGATGATGCATTAATAACGGAGTTGATAACGGCAGCAAGAGCGGCATGTGAGAGGTATGTAGGCATTTCATTTGTGCCGAGAACAATAAGGGCAACATTGACAAATGAACTCGGCAGGATACCACTACCTTACGGCCCTATTATAGCGGTGCAAAGTGTAAAAGATGAAGATGATAATGAAATAGATTTCAGCTATAAAAAAGGGCTTTTAGTAACACCATGCCTTGCTAATATAGAAGTTTTATATACGGCAGGGTATTCTGTTTTGCCATTAGATTTGAAAACGGCTATTTATAGGCAGTTGGCCCACCTTTGGAGGAATAGAGGTGATGTGAATGCCGATACAAGTTTAGAAGCCTCCGCAATGGAAATACTTTATAAATATAAGTCATGGTAGGGGTAGGAGAAATGGACAGCGTTATAACTATAAAGCATTATGTTATAACAAAAGATGAAGCAACTGGAAAACTAAGCAAAGCCATAAGCAAAACGCTGACAAAGTGGGCTAAGGTGGTGCAGCTATCAGAAAGTAAGATTTTGCAAAATGCAGGGATATATTATACTTCATCTTATAAAATAACAACGCTAATAGATACACAAAACAAAACCAAAAACAATGACATAATAATACTTCCATCTGGTGAGGTGTTGAATGTAGGGGCGGTAATAATGAAGGAGATAGGTAGGCTATGGATTGAAGAAATAACGGCATACAATGAGTAAGGCTATTTATTTGAATAATATAATTGAAGTCAAAACGGCTATCAAGGAGACCATCAAAGATAAAAAAAACAGCTTAGATTTGGTGCTTAATGCAAATGCTTTAGAGTGTGCTGGCTATGCAAAAAATTTGGCACCCACAGATGAAGGAATTTTGAAAGGTAGCATTTCGGCAGACACATCTACATTTTTAAGAAAAAGTGTTTCTGCAAATGTTTTTTATGCTGCTTATGTTGAATTTGGTACAGGGAAATACGCTGCTAATTATGTTGCAAGTTTGCCGAACGAATGGAAGGAGTTTGCGGCACAGTTCAAAGGCAGTAAAAGCGGTGATTATTACGATTTTTTAAATAATATATTGGATTGGGTCAAAAGAAAAGGTTTTGCAGATACTTATTCTGTTGAATCAAAAAAGCGTGGCAGCAGAAAAAGTAAGTCATATAGCGATAGGCTTGTTTCCATTGCCGAACATTTGGCATTTTATATTTTAATTAATGGCATTAAACCAAAGCCCTTTCTATACCCTGCTTATGTTACACAGAGGGGGCAATTGTTAAAAGATATCGAGAATATATGAGAAACATGAATGCAGAAATAAAGAGCTTTTTTTATACCAATTTAAAAGATGATGTTCCAGCCCCTGTGTACATAGATGAAGTACCGCAGGAGTTGCTAACAGATGCCTATATTTCAATAGAGATAAGCACAGTATCTGATAATGGCAATATAAATTCTTCCTACACAAATGTATCTGTATCCGTGAAGATATACACAAAAGAAGATGTAGTGAACTCTGGCGAGGTATTAGAAAATATTGCTACAAAAGTTTACGATTCTTTGATGCCAAACGCTTCAAATTACGCAGTAATAAATAATAAGAAATGCTATTTATTTTTGGTATCAGACGTAACGCAAAATTTAAACTTAACAAATAAATACTATTTTAAAAATAGATTCATTAATTTTGAACTTAGGGATGTTTTTAATAACTAAAAAAATATAATAAAATGGCAGACCAAAAAATTCTAAACAACTACAGGTGGCTTTTCTTAGGCACTGGAGCCACTCCTTCCGACACCGTTGTTTGCATTGAAAGCTATACAACAAATAGGCAGAAAAGCCCTATTGATGCAAGTTCACAGTGCGGGCCTGATACACTTATAGGCGATGAAAAAAGCTCTTTGAGCATTAACGCTATTGCAGTAACAAGCCCATCAAGTGGGAAGACTTCATACAAGCAAATTGTGGACTGGTTCAATTCAAATACAACTTTGAATTTTATAATCGAAGGGTTGGCCCCTGTAGCAGGAGACATTAAGGAATCAGGCAGCGGAACCATTAGTGCGGTAACTACTACAGATGGTAAAGACAATCCAACAAAATTCACTTTTGACATTAGTGTTAAAGGTTCAATAGCAATATCAATAGAAGCATGATAATTAAAATAAAAGGTGTTGAACTACATCTAAAGTTCAATATGGCAGGGCTTGAGGCTCTTTTAGGTTTCAGCTCAACAAGTGGCGAGGCTGGTTCTTCGTATCGTGTAGTATGGGGTGGTATTGTAGGAGGGCTTATCGGCAAAAGCTCAATAATAACAAAGGAAGATATAACAATATTTTCTGGTGAAGAAAAGATAGTTATTAGCATTGATGATGTTATTGATTTTGTCGATACTGCATATCTAAACAATGATGCTATTCTAAGTGATATTATAAAGTTATTGACAGAATCCAATAACTATAAGAATTTCCTGCAAAAAAAAACGACGAAGAAAGCGAAGTAGATTTTGTTAATTTGAGGAAGTACTCTTATGGAACTTTGGGTTTAAAGCCAGATGAATTTAATGCCATGCTTCCAAAAGATTACAAACTTTTGGTTGAAGGCTTTCAAGAAAAGAAAAACGAGGAAGAGCGTCTTATAAGAATGTCTGTTTTCCATATTGTAAGCCCTCATACTGATAAGTCATTTAGCTTCAGTTCCTTTTGCAATATATGGCCCATTGGCGATGAGCAAAAGAAAGATGTTGAGCCTATATTGTTAACGGATGAAGAATTTGAAAACCTTCTAAATAAAAGAAGATGAGCGAAATTGCAGGTTTAACGGTAGTTTTTGATGGTGATGTTTCAAAGCTTGATATAGCGGCTAAACAGGCTGGCAGTACACTTGATAAGGTTGATGACAAGGCGGTCAGTGCATCCGAATCTATCAAAGAACTTGAGGGAGCCGCTTCTAAAGCAGGCGGTAGCTTTAATGGTGTAAAAACTGGCGCAGAATCCGCTTCCGATGGATTATCTGGGTTAGGCGATGCTGCTAATAATACTGGCAATAAAGTGAAGCAATTGCCAAGTGTATCACGCACGGCCTCAAATGCCGTTTTAAACTTGGGCAGAATAGCACAAGATAGCTCATTTGGATTCATAGGTATTGCGAATAATATTGAACCATTTATTCAAAGCTTGACCTCTTTAAAATCAACTGCTGGCACAGCGCAAACCGCTTTCAGTTCCTTTTTCTCTGCCTTAGCAGGCCCCGCAGGAATAGGGGTTCTTATTGGTGCTATTTCTCTTATAGATGCATACTCAAAAGGGTATGGCATTTTTTCCAATAAGGTAAAGGAGGCAGACAAAGCGCAAAAAGATGCTTTTAAAACGGCTAAGGAATTTGCGTTCACCGAAATAAATAATGCCAAATTGCTTGCATCAATTGCGCAAGATATAACAAGGCCCATGCGTGAAAGGGTCAAGGCCGTTGATGAACTACAGCAAAAATATCCTGATTATTTAGGCAACTTAAAAAAGGAGGCAATATTAACTGGTAACGCTGCGGGGAGCATCAACGAATTAAGCAAAGCCCTTTTAAATAAAGCGTTAGCGCAAGCGGCAGGAGAAAATATTGGAAAATTAACACAACAGCTTGACGAGGCCAATGATGTATTAGATAAAGCGCAGAAAAAAGCGATAAAGCAAACTGAAAATTTTAAAAAAAGCATTTCACGCCCAGATGGTAAAATTAGTGATAGTGATTTTTCTTTAATAACACAAGAACTTGAGCGTATAAATGCACCCGTTAATAAAGCTCAAAAAGAAGTAGAAAGCCTTACAAAAAAAATAGATGAAGCATTTCAAAGGCAAAGGGGCTATGCTAAATTAGCAGGTGATTTATTTTTTGAAACATCTACTTCAACATCTAAAAGCACTGAAAAAGTAGAAAAACAAACAGTTGCAGTTTCAAAACTTAATGATGAATACGAAAAATTTAGAGAGCAATTAGAAAAGCTTTCTTTGGGCAGTATCGTAAAAATAAGCGGAAAAAGCTTTGGCAATGCAACCGAAGAAATCATAAAAGCCAATGTGCCAAACTTAAATATTCCGGCAAAAATATTGCTGCCACCACCTGATGAAGTGGCGCAGCAATTAAAATCTTTCAGAGATGCTGTAGAAGTTACAAGTACTAATTTATTTACTTCCGTTGCAGATGCTATAGGCTCTGGTAAAGGCATAAAGGGAGCGTTTTCGGCTATATTGCAAACTTTGGGCGAAGGCTTTAAGACTGTGGGCCGAGCGATGATAGCAGCAGCACCACTTATACAAGCATTGAAAAATATATTTAAAGCCAATCCCGCAGCTGGATTAATAGCTGGGGTGGCTTTCGTTTCTCTTGGCTCATTTCTGCAAAGTCAAATACCCAAACTTGCAAGAGGTGGTATTGTAACAGGACCTACAAATGCAATCATTGGAGAATCCGGGCCCGAGGCGGTAATACCATTGGGGAAGATACCTTCTTTGTTTTCTGGTGGCAGGCAAACGTATGAGTTTGTTATACAAGGGAATGCATTGAAAGGCGTGTTGGCAAAAGCAAATACCAGAGCATCAATAATAGGATAATATGGCAGCAGGAGTAAAATATGAGTGCTTTTTCACGTCGCAAATAACAGGCAATGAATTTAAGCTTGTAATCATTCAAGATCCGTTTGTTGGAGTCAAAAGCGAAATAAAATTATCTGATATATCATTGAAATTCAATGGAGAAAATTTGCTTTCCCCTATTCGCTCAACCGAGTTGAATATTTCTGTATTAGGGAAAAGTTTGGAAGACTTCTATTGCGATAGCAACTATGAGTTTAAGGCAGAATTGTATCAAATAACATCTGATGGCGTTTATTCCAGAAATCTTATTTTTTCTGGATTTTTAGAATACAGCGAAAATCAAAAATCGTTCAATGATATTGAAACCGATGTGAACCTAACTTTTATTTGTGGATTGGGTACATTGCAAAATATTAAGTTGAAAGATGCACTATACGCACAATCTTTTGATATTGGCGATAAGCTGCCGTTGTCAAGCATTTTGTTAAGCTGCGTAAAAGCTACACGCCAATTTTCAAATGAGTTGAATGCATACATTAATATTTTTTCAAATTTAATGCTTGACAGGGTAGGGGGATCGGTTCATGATGCTTTTGAATGTTATATAGATACAAAGATATGGGATGAAGAAACGACAGCATATCAATGCATTGAAGATATATGCAGCTCATTCAATGGGTTCATTTATTTAAGAAATTCCCAATGGACTTTTATAAGGCCCGGAGAGCTTTATTTATATAATGATGGGGCAGTAGAAGGCAGCCGTATATTTATAAGCGGCACGAGGCTTGCGGCCTCTGTATTATCGGCACCTGATGTAATAGGCAAAGATTTGTATAGCTTAGAAAATGATGCTACGCAAAGTATAGTAAGGAGTTTTAAGTCTATAAAAAAGACATTCACATATACATACCCCGAAGTACCAATATATAATTTAGATTTGAAAATATTAGGTACATTTAGAACGTCGTACACATCTTCCGGGAATACAATAAAAGAATATCAGGCACCCGGCTTTTTCCCCAACCCTCTTTTATCTTATCCTGCTGATTTGGATTATTGGATAGAGGTGGTAGTAGATAGTGAAGGGCTTGAATCAGAAAGGTATTTGGTTATAAAATATCTGCCTGGAGCCGCATCAGATGCCGTTTTCAGCAGTGCTTATTATATCAATAAGGATGATATCGTTAATTTTAGCTTTGAATTTAGGACAAAGGACAGTATAACATCTGGAAGCCGTACAATAATTTTCAACGGCATTATTGATAATCCTTTAGCCGCATCAGACTACAAAGTAAATTATAGGGATGCTGGAGGTCTGGCAGATGGCACATGGGAATTAACAGGCTCCATAGCTTTTTACTATTCTCCCGGTCAGGATAGCGCAGAATGGAGTAGCGTATCTGTTACATCAAAGGCTGCACCTACAAACGGGTACGTAAAAGTGGCGTTAAGCCAAAATGATTTTTCTGGCGGTCAAACATACTGGAAGGCATTGAATGTGAATTTAAGCGCAGGAAATAAAAATAGTACAAGGATACTTTCGCAAACCCATTTTGTCGAAACAGCCTTAGATAGAGTTCAGACAGTAGAAAGGACATGCGTTTTTGATGATACTTTGAGAAATATAGTGAATGGCACATTGTTGACAAATGTGCGTTCGACAAATAGCAGCATAACAGTAGGCACTCCAAATTTTGACTATCGGACAAAAACACAGTATTGGCATAGAAGGGATTTTGGCGAAACATTGCGGCTGAATGAGTTTCTATGTAAAGAGGAATTCAAATTGACTGGCAATCCAAGAAATGAAATTCAAGGCACCTTTGAGGCAAAAAAAATATATACATTATCTGATTCTTTTAAATTCAAAGTATTTGGAGATGAAATATATTTTCCTATTTCAATAGAGCATAATGTTATAAGAGGCACATTTAATGCAAGGCTAAGGAGTATAGGTAAATACAGTGAGGTAGTAACATCTTCGTATGAATTAAATATTAACTATGAGTAATCTAATACTCGGAAAAGAGTTTGCGGTAACGCTCAACGGGGTGCCTATCATGTGCGGCAGGAGTGTAACCGTATCCGAAAGTGTTTCTATTGTAGAAACTACTACAAAAGGATCTGGCAAATGGCTTTCATATAAAGGCACATCAAATGGTTGGGAGGCTACAATAGATGCCCTTTTGATAAATGTAGGTTCTAATCCATTCAAGACATTGCGAGAATTAAAAAATGACTTTACGGAGGTCGTTTTGGCTTTCACGGGCTTAGATGTGAATAATATTGCTTACAATTTCTATGGACGTGCAATAATACGTTTAATTTCAGCAAATGGAACAGTAGGGAATGTAGCTTCCGCTACAGTAGAACTGCAAGGCACTGGCGAACTATCAGAATTTCCGGCACCTTATGACGCACGTTTTAGTTTTGTTACTGGCGGACCATCCGTTGTGTTCACCCTACTAAACTGGGAGTCTATTTTAGGGCCACAATATTATGAAGTGGAATACTCTACAAAAACAATAGCCCCCACTATAATAACGGGCATAAATACAAATGCAACGGTAATAAATATAGCACCTTTGGATTTTATATTATTTTCGTATAGGGTAAGGTCTGTATATTTGTCTGGTACCTCTGAATGGTCAAATTATATATTATGAGAAATTTTATTTTATTATTTTTTATGCTTTTTATAATAAAAAGCAATGCGCAAAACAACGATACAACTAAGTACAGCAGATATCTAACTTACGGGGTAAGGTACAATAGGATGCTGATGGATAGCAACTTAATTATACCGAGAGGTGGCGACACACTAAGCAAAATAGAGGGGTCAATAAAATATATTAATGGAAGAATATATTATGCGGATGGTAGTAGATGGAGGGGTTTCCGTTCTACAGGCGATACATACTTAACCTCTTTTTCATCAGGAAATTTCAGCCCTTTATTCACTACATCAGTAAGTAATTCAACTACTGAACCGAGTCTATCATTTTCGCCAATAGATGCAAATGCATATACTTTATTTGGGAGAGATAGTGTTGTAGGCGCACCCTCATTTTTAACTTCTATTGATAGTAACTGGATTCCTTCACTACATAGCGAAGATTATTATAATACGAAATATTTGGGAGGTATAACGGTGCCTACTTGGCAGCAGACGTTGATTTCCGGCAGTCAAATGACACAAGATAATACAATAGATTTTAATCAGAAAGAATTGGTTTTTGATAGTATAAAATCGTACATTGTATTAAACCCTACAACATCTGGAGGCCCAGGTTACAATAATTTTTTGATGACTAATGGCAGCCTCATGCAATTTCAAGCAAGAAATGATACATACGGAGCCGATGCGCTATTACAATATATTAGTATGGCTAATAACGACAGTTCTTTATACATTGGCGTTATTGGCGGGGAAAATAATGAATCCGTACAAATGCGAGTTGACCGAAATGGGTTCAACCTTACACAGGGCAGAATAAGGAACACCGATGAGCGGCCAAATTTTGCTATTAACCAACACCTTAACCAATCTTCGGCAGAGTTTGAAGTCAATAGTGATACCAGAGGTGCGCTGCTGCCAAGACTTACGCTATCACAACGCAATGACATTGCATCCCCAGCTACAAGCTTGATAATTTACCAAACAGACAATACGCCCGGTTATTACTACTATGATGGCAGCGCATGGATAAGATTTAGTACAGGTGTTAGCGGCACTGTTACATCTGTAGGGCTAACACTGCCTACAGGTTTCAGTGTAACAAATAGTCCTATCACAAGCAGTGGTAATATAAATGTAACAACCTCCTTAAATGGATATTTGAAAGGCGATGGGAGCGGGTTTAGTGCCGTATCTTCATTGCCTGCTGCTGACTTATCAGGAACTATAGACGATGCCCGTTTGAGTACTAATATAGCCACATTAACAGGCACACAGACATTGACAAACAAAACTATATCCGCATCCAATAACACTATATCAGGGATTACCAATAGTAGTCTATCAGGCAGCGCAGGCATAACAAACGCAAACCTTGCCAACAGCACTATTAGCGGAGTTGCATTAGGTTCTAATTTGAATGATTTAACCGCATCAAGCGGGATAGCATACACATCGGGAACCACTTACAACGGCAGCGCATCGAGGGCTTTGCGGTTGAATTATAGTGGGCTTACTACAACACCTATAGATGGCCCGGATGAACTTGCTTTCTCCGATGTATCAGCATCAGCAAATATTGCAAAAACAACTGTTAAGGAGATAAATAGAGCGTATGTAAACAACTACAGACGAAAATTGGGATACCAATATTTTAATGATTTCGTCAACCAAATAACGATAGCTTCGGCAGGTAATGATGTGCAGGCAACAAATAGCGGCACTGGTGCAAATAACGCAATGAATGTGGGGAGGGCAAATGAACCCGGTGTTCTTCAATTTGCAACAGGCACCACGGCTACAGGAAGGGCGGCAATATCAAGCAGTGGTTCTGCCGTATTATTAGGAGGCGGCACTTGGACTATGGAAACTACGGTAGATATTAATACACTAAGCACAAGCACGGAGCGGTATCAACTTTTAATTGGGTTTTTTGACACATATACAGCTGCCAACCAAACGGATGGAGCATATTTATTATATGATGAAGGCGGTGTGTCCACAGGTTCAACGGCATCTGCAAACTGGCAGCTTGTAACAACAAGTAATAGCACACGTACATTTACAACTTCTACTACAGCAGTAACAACGGGCAATATACCTGTTAGAATAGTTGTTAATGCGGCAGCAAATAGCGTTGAATATTTCGTTAATAATATATCTGTAGGCACATCTACAACAAATATACCATCGTCAGCAAACAGGCAAACAGGCTTCGGGATGATGATAATAAAATCAGTTGGAACGACTTCAAGAACTTTTACTTCGGATTACTTATTAGTTGACTGCGACTTCACAAATCCAAGATAAATGTATATGAGAAAAATAATATTTGCGGCATGTATGGTATTGATACAATGCTGTACATTTAAAGGGGATAATAAAAAATCAGATGCACAGGTGGTATATGGCGGAGCAGTAGAAGAAATTGTTCCTATTGCCGGGATTCCAGATAATTTAGGCGTCTGGGTGAGCGGCCAAAATGCAACCAGTTTTAAAATAAACGTGGCAAAAAATCTAAATACCAATGTAGTCAGGCATGTGATTAACTTGGCTACTTTCACAGGTACAGATAAGGTTTATAATGAGTACACCGATAGCGGACTATTCATTGCCCTCACAGTTGCAAATAGAGCTTTTAGTGATGCCCCGAAACCATTCAGAAAAGACACGGCAGAGTTCCGAGAGGAATTGGAAAATTTATTAAATAGGCTTCCTGCTATGCCGCTTTACGTAGCCTTAGATAACGAAGAAAATAATGTAAGCTATTATACTGGTAGTAGGCTTGATTATATACCTTTGCTAAAAATAGCTGTAGATGTGTGCCACCAATACGGGGTACCTTGTACAAATGGAGGGTTTGCTTCTTATGGTTCACGTATATGGGCGCAGCAGAAAAGGGAAAGCAGGGCAGTATTAACGCTACACCCCCGTCGTATTGATACCTTATTGCAAGCGTATAGAAATATCCCTATAGACTGGCTGAATGTACACATATACAGCAAAAATTTAAGTCAGGCAGAAAAAGCAGGCGATGATTTTAAGGAGTTTATAATTCAAAGCGGAGGAATGTTGGTGATGAGCAACGAAACAGGCATACTCACAAATGATAGCTATATTGCAGATATGCATTTAACAAGTATAATGCCTGTGGTTGAGAGTGCTATATGGTTTAGCGGCACAAAAAGTGATAATGTTTGTGTGCATGATGAAAATAGCGGCCTTAGTGATGTAGGAATGGTTGTAAAAAATTATTGATATGAAGATAGGAGTAGAGTATTTATTCAAAGAAACCCCTGTAATAGTTCGCAGGGTAAGAGCATCTATTAACTATATAATGGGTACTGCTTTAATGGGCAGCTCTTTCATTAGTTCAAAAACAGGGCTTTCCCCTACCGAACTAAGCGAAATATTAGGTATCTCTATAGTTCTTTGTAATGTAGTTTTGACAATGTTCGGATACGATAATACAGATAATTTAAACAATAAAATATATACAAATGACACAGGAGCAAGTAACAAGGTATAATGAAGTAGCCGCAGATGTGCAGGCAAGTAATTTGAGTACGGCAAAAAAAGCCGCCTTACTTCAATCAGTGCAGTACACGGCAGAGGGCAACGCAAGCGGTGGCCTTGCGGCACTTTCATCAGCAGAATTGTCAAATGAATGGTTAATATACACTTTTGATGCAGCTTCATTTGTAGGCGGCAGACCAAATGACAGGAAGCCAAATGTGCCAGCGTAAAAAAACGGCTATTAAATTTGTGTATGCAGGCTTGGCGGCAATACTTGCAGGGTATAACCTTTGGCATTTCTTTGACTGCTTCTACTTATTCACAGCTATAGCGTTTTGCTGCTTTACTTATGCATTGCATTGTCTGCTAAAACAATGTTGTACATTTATAGTATTTTGGCTTTCTATTAATAATCTTTTTGATGAACTATTTTTCAACCCGCAGACCTACGGATGGAATGAGTATGTATTTGCGGCCATTATCGTTATAAGAGCAATAATAAAGTATCATGGGAGATGCAAATAATGAAACCCAAAGCCTAATAATAAAAATAGCCATATACGCAGGAGGGCTTATTTTAGGGATCACTGCAAAGCTTGCAGACCTTTACAATAGAAGTATTTTGAATGCTAAAACATTTGTACTGCATACCACTATAGCCCTTTCGTGTGCATGGGTAGTATGGGGCCTTCTTAAATATCACGGATATGAAGATGTTGCACCTTGGGTAAGCCCGATATTAGGCCGTTTTGGTGATAGCATTATAATGCAATTTTATGAGGGCATAAAAACATTTATAAAAAATTTATCTGAAAAATTATGATTCTTTCTTGTAACTACAAATGGCTCGCAAATGAGCCTGGACCAAAAATGCTTATTGAAGCATTGAAATTATACGGCACTACAGAAATAGATGGCCCCGGCAACAATGCAGTGATATTGTCATGGGCCAATGAACTGGGCTTGAAAAATTATACTGCTGATTCAATACCGTGGTGCGGGTTGTTCATTGCTATTATTGCAAAAAGAGCGGGCAAAACCGTACCGAAAGACCCACTCTGGGCAAGAAACTGGCTAAACTTTGGGAAGCCTGTTAATAATATAAAGCTTGGAGATGTGTTAGTTTTCAAACGTGGTTCAGTGAGTGGACATGTAGCCCTTTACATAGGAGAGGACGAAACGCATTATCACGGATTAGGCGGCAATCAAGCCAACAGCACTAATATTATACGGCTCAATAAGCGTGATTTGCTTGGAGCAAGAAATGAGTATAGTATAGCGCAGCCTGATAATTGTCGGAAAATAAATTTAGCTCCATCAGGCATAGTTTTTAGCGGCAATAGTTAACTTTCTTTCATTTTTAGATTTCCCCTGCCTATTCTTGGGCGGGGGTTTTTTGCTTATAATATACGCTAAAAGGTTGCCATATATCGCAAAAAGACATATTTTATAAATAATTAAAAATATATTTGCAGGAATACATATCCTCCTATTATCTTTGTGCGATAATTAACAAGCAAATGGCTCCGGCGCAGGAGCATAAAGAAAAATAAAGTCGCAAAATAAAATGTCGAATAGTTCAATAAATATCTCAAATTATGAAAACGCCTTGAGCAATCCTTATTATATTGCTGATGCTCTTGAAAATTCATCTTGGTTTAACAGAATTGAAAAAAAAGAGAAGGATATTATTATAGAAATTAATGATGTATCAATGTCCCTTGCATCTGGTTACGGAACGTGGTGCACAAGTGTCACCTTGATTGTAATGGGCGTTAGAAAAATATACACTATGACACACCATAATGAAGACTGGTATAGTAGCCAGCATACTATATACAATGATTCTGCAAATTCCGACGATGAAGCAGAAGATGCTGTAAACGCTTTCCAGTGTGCCTTTGAATCTGTAATAGATAGACATATAGACAACATAGTAGAGGTAATTGAATTAGAATTAGAATCAGAAGATGATGAATGAAAAAATAAAAGCTGTCCGGCAAGCACAGGGCAGCTTTTTCAAAAAACGTCGGGAACAAATGGGCATACCGGCCCAAATATTAGCGGGAAAATTAGGCATAACAGCCAATACCCTGAAAGGAATTGAATCAGGCCGCTTCGCCCGGGATATTGACCTACAGCACAACATCTGTGCGGCCTTAGAAATAAAGCCATATTTCAGTGTTACCGCATACCCGCATGAAGAAGAATAGAACAAATGAAATATAAAATATGAATAGCAAACAAGTAGGGGAAAAAATAAAACAGGCTCGCAAAAATGCGAAGTTAAGCCAAAAAGATTTCGCAAAAGCGTTGTGTGTTTCAGAAAGGCATTTAAGGGCATTAGAAAACGGGGAGCATAATGTAGGTATTAATACACTATCTTATTATATTCTGAAAATTAAAGAATTGTTGGGTGTTGATATATGGCTTGAATTAAGTAAGTTTAAAATTAAATAAAAATTGGTAAATCTGATTTTTAGATATGTGGATAAATATTTTCTTTTCATTTGCAAATATTTACAAATAATATACATATCTTTGCGTTATAATTACGAATAAAAATAATAAAAATGGCATTTTTGACGAAAATCTACGTTGAAGAATTAATGAAAATGAAGCTGATAGAAAGGAGCGATTTTACAAAATTATCAGCACTAAGTAAAAAAGCTGGGTTGAAAAATGGCGGTGGATACACCCGTGTAACTTTCAGCAATGTTATTAATAGAAACCTTACCACAACGGATGAAGTTGTGGCACTTATTAAAAAGTTCTATGATGACAAAGCAAAAAGTATAAGGCAGCTTCACGAAAGTATTAAAGTGATGAAAGAAAATTTGTCTGTTTAAAATTAAAATAAAAATAAAAATGAAACAAGAAATTGAACTACAAAAATTAAGGATGGAATCAGCTTTGACTTTGCTGGAAATTATTGAAGCGTGCGATAAGAACATCTCAAATGATTTTTATAAGCAGAAAAAGGTAGTAGCAGTAAACAAATATGCGGAAACAATGACAAGTCTTGTCAAAGAAATAATGAAATCAATGAATTTAAAAATTGAGGATTTATTTGCCAATACAAAATCATAAACAATGCGAACAACAACATTTGCATACCATGTGCCTCCAGAAAACGATAGTCAAGGGCGTTCGGATTTATATCTACAAATGATTGCCGTTATAGAAGGGGATTATCTTGTAATGACCTTTGGCCAAAATAGTGTCAATAGTATATGCAGAATATTAAGCCATGATGCCGTAGCAAATGCATGTATAGATATTATTATAGAAAAAATGAAGGCAAACGGGCAGAATATTATAGCCATTCGGCCAACAAACACAAGGGAGCAGGTGTATAGACATGCTGATGTTGATGCCGTCATTAATAACATACTAAACTCCGAAAAATAATGTTATCAATCTATCTATCAACAATATTTCTTCTATTGGTCATGAACAGTGCATTTGGCATGCGAATGAGGCAATTAGAAGATGAATGTGAAAAATAAAAATTATATTATGTACGATACAAACGCAGCGATGCTTATCAGCGGGTTGGCTTTAGAAACTGTTTTCATGTACTTATTCAGCGCAGTAGTATTTCTTTGTTTCCTTCTTGTACTTTCTGAAAAAATGAAGTCTGAAAATCCAAAGGATAAGTTTTATAAAGGCGATAAGAATAATTAAGATGATGATATTTTTATTGAGTTTTTTTTTTCATGGTGTCCTCCTTCATTTCTATGCGGGAGGTTTATTTAAAAAAAAATCTAATATGAACAACGCAAAAGAAATAATAAATGAACTTCAAAACGCAAAAAAGATATACCATCCTAACAGCTCTGCTTATAGAAAAGCTCAAGCAGAATACCGAAGAAAAGCCCGGCTATACAATGCAGCAGAAAAAAAACAAGTACTTAAAATCATTACATAGTATAGAAAAGTATTTTATAAAAAAACTAAATCCAACACAGGGCCAATAAATATAAAAATGTGGATAAATATTTTCTTTTCATTTGCACTTATTTACAAAATACGCACTTATATTTGCATTATAATTACAATAAAAGCAATAAAATAAATATATGTTAGCATCATTTACAAGCGACTACGGCAAAAAATGGGATGTAAGGTATACAATAGATGCCTATGGAGATGTGTGTATTTCATGCGTATGGATTAACGACATAAGGTATAAAGTAACAAGTTTGAAAAGGCAATACACATTATTCAGGATATTATCAAATTATATAAATTTTTAAAATTAAAAGTATGAAAGAGTTATTAAAAACATCAAGTAACGGGTTGGGGCTACCTTCTTTTGATTTACAAAAAGAATTGCCAGACCTAAAAAATGCGGTATCAATAAATGCAGATTTGGGTAGTGAGTATTGGACACCTCAAAGCAGCGGAGAAAGCAAAAGGGTTTTTTTCCAAAAAATTGAGATGTCTAATTACACAGATGAAAAAACCGGAGAAACAATAGAATTGCCTTGTGTGGTAATGCTATCTCAAGACGCTAAGTTAAATATTGTAACAATACGAAACGGCAGCAAAAGACTTGTTGCAGCAGTTGAAGAAAGTTTCAACAAAGGCGTTATATCTGAGGGTACTCCTTTGGAAATTACATATATTGGCAAAGAAAAAAATAAGTCAAACTCATACATGAGTGATAGGTGGTCAATAAAGCCTCTTATTTTATGATAGATTTGCAAACATTAAAAGCAGGCGGCGAGTTGGTAAACGACAAGCTGCCTGCTATTCAAAAGATAGTTAATACTGTAGGATCAAGAATTAAAACCGTAAATATTCCTACTGATTCATTGAATTTTCGTGGTCGTGCAGTTCAAGATAGTTTTGAAAAATATCTTGATAATGAATACAACAGCAGCAGCCTTTTTAAGGAAGCATATAAAACACCTTTTCATTATTTTTATGCACTTAATGATAAAAGTGAATTAGAAAAAGCAAAGGGCGCAAACCCATCTTTTAAAATAGGTACATTTATACATCAATGTATTTTGGAGCCTTCTAAATTCAAACGTGCAATTGTTGAGCCTTTTTATAGCTTGGCTTCACTTGAAGGATGCAGCAAGGGTGTTGAATTTTGGGAAAATTTGATATATAATAATAGTTCAGATGTATTGTCAGAAGAAAAGATTTTGCAAGATATAAAACAGATTGCTATAGATGAGTGTGGCAGATTTGAAAGTATGGCTTGTAAAAAAGTTTATCTAAAAAAATTGGTTGATTATAGCGGAGTGCAAACTGTGAGCGAATTAGACTATTATAAAATAGGTATAATAAAAAGGCATATTGATATGTATTCCGACGGTATTATTTACGATATTTTCAAACATAGCAAAAGGGAAATAAGTATGTATGCAGATATAGAAGGCATAAAGCATCGTATAAGGCCAGATGGCCTGCAATTTTCAGAAAACATTGGGTTGGATTGCATATTATCTGTTAAGAGTAGCCAAATGGAAGATTTACGTTCATTCTATGCTCAAGCTGCAAAACTACATTATGATCTTAGCGAATACATGTACCAGCATGTAGCAAGCCATGTAACAGGGAGAAACTTCTCAAATACAATAACTCTTCTACTACAAACCGTGCCGCCTTTTGCAGTTGCATTATTGATATGGAGTGATGAAGATATAGAAGTAGGGCGTTATAAATATAGTCAAGCAAGAGAAACAATAAAGAGCATACAAGAGGGCAATATACCTATCGGTTACGAAACATACGCAGAGCCGGGCCACAGGGGTATAATAGAAATGCGCCTACCAGATTGGAATAAAATGGAAAAATTGACTAACCAAATATAATGCCTTACCTTGTAAAAGACATTACTGGAGCAATGAGCCGCCACAAATACGGCAAAAAAGGTGATGAAGTGCATATAGTGAAAAAATGGAATCAAGATATGTATTTTGTAATGGGGAAAGCGAAAACAGGCTATTTTGTTAAGCATGAATATTTGAGTGATGAAAAGGTGGATGCAGATGAAAGGGTAGAACTTGCCATTGATGAATTAGTACACCGGAAAGTAAAGAAAACCAAAATTGAAATAAAAACACAAACATTATTTTAAAAATGGCAAAATATATTAAAGTAAAAAATCACGGTGCAAATCGTATCGATTTAAGCCACATTGGCGACACAGCCAAAGAACTTTTTCCAACCGAATTACATTTTAATAAAAATGGGTCTGTAGATAATAAACCAACTTTTGCAATAGTTATGCACAATAAATCAGGTTTGAATGTTTATGGGCAATTTTCATTTAAAACATTACAAGAGTGTTTGAATGAATTGGGTTATGAAATTTCTAAAAAAGTTTATTTTTATGACATAAAAGAATCTGCTAATTTTAGAGTTCAATGTCGGAACTATTTAATGGCAGTTAACTCTCATGAAATAACGGTTGAAGATGCTCTTGAAGAATTTGGATATGGTTGTATGGAAAGTGATTTAAAAAACTAAAAAATGAAAGATCCAGCAGTTACATGGTATTTCGATAATTGGGATGGCGGCACAAAGCTACTATCCAGGCATCAAAAGGGGTGTTATATGGATTTGCTTTCTGCTCAATTCCATTGTGGGCCATTGACTATAGAAAATATTCAAACAGTTTTGGGTAATGATTTTGCCGAATGGGATAAGTGTTTAAAAGCAAAATTTCAAGAGGAAGATGGGGTATTTTTCAATGAAAGAATGGAACACGAAATTTCAAAAAGGCGCAAAGAAATAAAGGGAAAATCTGATGGCGGTAAAAAAGCAATGCAAAAAAGATGGAGCGGAAAAGATAAGATACTTAATAACATAGATAATAAGATACTTAATAACATAGATAATAAGAGTCTGAATATTGAATATGAATATGATATTGATATTAATAATGTAATTAAAAGTGAAGAAAAAAAAGAAAAATCAAAGCGTGAAAAAACAAATCCAACTTTGATTTTCCCTTACACAAGTGTTTTATTCATGCAAACATGGGAAGTTCTTATAAGGCAAAGCAAGTGGAAGAAAAAATCTCAAGATGCTTTGCAAACATCTCTTGAACAGCTTTCAAAATATGATGAACATACAGCGGTTCAAATGATGAAAAACACTATTGCAGGAGGTTGGCAAGGTTTATTTGAAATAAAAAAATATAATAATGGAAATAATGAAAAAAGCGGGTTCAATGGCAGTAGCACCCTTGACAAGTCTATTGCCTCAAGTATTGAAGCAATGCGATCCGAAGGAGAGGGAAATTCTCAACCTTATGGCGAATGGGCTTCGTATTAGTAGCATGGTTGAAAAAAAAGAGTTTGCTGCAATAGATACATCTCTTCGTTTGTCTTTGCGGCATTATCAGGTTTTTACAGGCTGCAAATTCCCGGATAGGGAATCTGATCTTGAAATGATTTTCAAGCCATTTAAAATGAAAATATTACAAGATTACAGCCATTTAACTTTTGCTGAACTATCGTATGCAGTGGAAAATTATAGCGTTCCGGAGAAAAACGGCAGGACCAGCGGTTTCGGTTTCACAATCAATGATTACATATCAATGATTGACAGATACGAAAAATCAACATCAACAGTGCTTGAAAAGATTGCAGAGGCAAAAAAGCGGTCAGAAATGGAAAATCATTCTGCAATGATAACGGAAGAAATGAAATTAAATATAAGCCGTGAACAAGCGGAAGAAATGTATCAAGAATTTATATCAGGCAAGGATATAAGCAAAAACCCGGCAGCATGGTGCGTATGGAATACTTTAAAGCGGGATAAATTATTGTCTGAAACAATAGATTCTGGGCCATTTGGTAAAGGCTTCCAGCTTTTGAAGTCAAGAGTTAATATTGAACTCATAAGTTTGAAAAAATACCACGAACCTGACTATGATAAAAAAAGCGGCAAAGGCAAGGATAACACTATTGCCATGAATGCAAAAGCTGAAGAAATAAGCATGCTTAATAGGCTTGAAGATGCAGCGAAGGGCTTTGCGTTGCAGTCATTTTTTGAGTTGAAAAAAAGTGAGGGGGTATTTAATTTCTATGAGCTGACAAATTGATATAATAAAAATGAAAATATTTTTTGCCAGTATTACCTTTTGACGTATTATTGCATATTAATAACGATTTAAAAAATATAAAAATGGAAGTAACAATAAATGTAACAGCTTATTCAAGCAAAGAAAGTAAAGAATTTCAGAAGCATTACGAAGCTGTAAAATTCTGTATTGAAAATGAGTTGTCTTTCCCGGTTGAAGGCGAAATTGTCAAACTATATCCTGAAACTATGCAGTATGGTTTTTGGCACGAAGGTCAAGGATGCGAAAAAGGGAAAGGTCACACTTACGTTAATTTTGAAAACGTGGTGTCTGTCATAGCCTGACCGCTAACTCATATATTGACGCAATATGAACACAGCTTTAATTCTGTAAAATTTTAATAGAAGCACAAAGGCTGAGTGCTTGATTGTCAGCCCCAATTTAATAAACACCTTGTTAGCCGTATGTTGCGGTGATTCAGGGATAAATTCAAAACAAATGGCAAATATGAGTTATTGTAGGCTTGAGAATACCTACGGAGATTTAAAAGAATGCTACGATGCTTTAACCGAAGCAGGAAGCATTAAAGAAGTTGAAGAAAACTCTAATCAGTATGAGAAAAAATACATTCGAAAACTGGTTGAATTGTGCAAAGATATTGTCGCTGATTTTGGTGATGAAGAAGATGATGATGATGAGTAGGGTCGTAGCAATTGCATATAACAAACATATTTCCGCAACAAAATAGCGTAAAAAACAAAAATAATAAAAATGACACACGCATTGAAAATATGGCCCGAGTATTATAAAGATATAGTTTCAGAGAAAAAAAACTTTGAAATTAGGGTTGATGATAGGCCATTTAAAGTAGGTGATACTTTACTGCTACAGGAATATGACAGAAATACAAATTTGTACACAGGTAGAGAATGTAAGCGCATTATTTCATATATATTGAATGGCCATGATATTAAATTTGGATTATGGGAAGGTTATTGTATTATAGGCTTTAAGAATGAAAAAATCAAAAAGAGCTATACAAAAAAGCATAAAAAAGTAGCTGATTCAAATAATGAATTCCCTACCAAAGAAGAGGCTTTAATAGAATGCGAAAGGCATATATCTGACTGGGGGCAAAATTTAAAAGATGAAGAAAAGAGCCACTATATTTTAGGTTTTAAAAGAGCCCATGAATACATTCGTATGTATATTGGAAAGTGAAGAGTAAATAAAATATTTTATAAATGTGGATAACTTTTTACTATAAATTGTAAAATAAATTTGGTTTATATTACTGTGGGGCGTATCTTTGTGCAATAAATAATAAAAATGAAATTTAATGAAATAAATAAAATAGAAACAAACAGCTTTGTAACTGTTTATAAAAAAACAGGTACTCTATCAAAAATGCCGTTGTTTGCTATTACTAAAAGAAGTGTAATTGATTATAAGAAAATGACAGAAAAAGATTTATTTATTGTAGTTACAAGACAAGGTTTATTGGACTACCCTGTAGGCGGTGCTTTAGTAGCTTCCTATGAAGGTGTAGAAAATATTCATTTTAAAACATTTTCAACGGCTAATTCTGTTTTTAAATTTATAAACTCATTATAAAATGAGTAAAGATGGAAAACGCAAAGGTGCTGGGGCAATATCTTATTTGGTTCAATGAAACCTTAAAACCAGATGTTAGAAGCAGATTACTTGAAATGGGGTACAATGTCCATGAAACTCAATCTAAGAAAAATGAAACAATTACTAAAATTAAATGGTTTTAGACATTTTTGCCAACGGTTCAAATATTAGAACGATGTAGTGCTTGCTACTAACGAACAGGGCTTTGCGATGCCCGCACTTAGAAACAATAATAAAAAATGAACACAGACGATTTAAAATATTACGGTGAATGCATTAAAGAGGTGCGAAAAATAAGTCAAATGACCCAAGCGCAACTGGCGGAGGCAGCTAAGGTCAGAATAGCCACTATTTCGGAAATAGAGTCCGGGAAATGTAATTTCAAAATAAGTACTCTTATGAAAATATCGGAGGCATTGAAATATGAGATTGAAATATCATTTGTGCCTATTAATAATAATTAAACTAAAAAAATAAAATGAAAAAAGAAACCATTGATTCATGCTACGAATTTGCAAAACAATTAAAAGCTGCTGGCGTATGCTGGCGAGATGCAACTCTCTATGTGGATTGTAATGCCGAGAAAATGCCGAGCATTTTTAAAAATGATGTTGGCACCTGTGAAATAAAGATTGAGATAGGCCATTATTGCTTCCCCCACATTTGGACAATGACTTGTAAGCAACTTGGGTTTGATATGCACTTTATACACTGCACTACAGCTAAGAGGCAGCGGAGTTGGCTATATTTTACTGCCAAAAACGGGCTACATGTTTTTATTGTGATTTTAGCGAAATAAAAAATGAATATGGAAGCGATAAAAATCAGTAATGAGGCTGGGTTATTGCTTACCGTAACAAGTGAGTATTCAGAAGATTGCAAAATCATCACTGGCGGCCATTCAGAGCCGAAACTATGGGATGAATACCTATTATCTTTTAAAGATGAATATCAGCCTCATATATTACTTATAAGAAAAGCTATTCTGGAATTAGGATGGGTGGGAGAAAAAGCCGAATACAAGGCAAACCAATGGCATTTTGTTTTTTCTGATGGCGTTAAATTTGGATTTTCATGGCGAGCTTGGGGAGACCTGATGTCTTCTATAGTAGGCAAAAGAGAGGGGTATATGTATTATTATTTATAAAGTAGAAAAAAATAAAAAATGAAAAATATAGAATTATTAAAACAAAGATTAAATGCAAAAACTTCGGAAGAGT
>ERZ650309.187-NODE-187-length-30910-cov-6.187555_pt1 | contig 30910 bp, 17 predicted proteins | sample MGYA00376245_ERZ650309 | MGnify/ENA primary metagenome ERZ650309 (study PRJEB26733, sample SAMN07839294) | wastewater metagenome | biome: urban; feature: wastewater treatment plant; material: waste water | place: USA: North Carolina | collected 2016-04-26 ... | reverse complement strand
TTTCCCTACACGACGCTCTTCCGATCTTACCCGCTAACATCAATAAAAATAAGCCAAAATTGGTCAAACGTGGTGAAGGTAAGGTCATTGGTATAGCTCAATAAAGTGTTGGTCTAAGCCTTGAGGTTGTTGACGTTTTTGGTTTGTAAACCTCCCCTTTTAGTAAAGGGGGATCGAGGGGGATTTTATCGTCAAGGCAACGCCAAACGCTGTAAATCTCCCCTAACCCCTCTTTGCCAAAGAGGGAACGTCAACAGACTTTAAAAAAAATTGACGTAACAAACAACAGTAAATTAGTTACGCAATATAGGCCGCTAAAAAGTCATCAAAGCTTTGGGTGTCACTGTCTTCAATGGCTTTTTGTGCTGCATGTGAGGCTAGTGCTTCTTGGCTGAAAAAGGCTTGACGCTCTGCCGATAACGGACGACTCAAGAAATAATCCCGATGCTAGAGAGCCTATGGCTAATGTTTTTAATGATTTTCTTCTGTCCATAATTTCAAATTTAAAAGAGGATTTGCTGATTATTTTTTTATACAAACACCTCACCCTAACCTCATTCCTCACTGAAAGGGACTAAAGCCAAACGAGGCATATAATTCAAATGGTGTATGCATTGAAAACAAACAATTTTTTACATAAACTTTTTATAATAGGATACCCTAATACTACAAATTTCGTTTCTTCATTTCATCTATAATATATTCACTGGTACGCATGCTTAAGGCAAGTATGGTAAGTGTAATATTTTTATCTGCCTGACTTACAAAAGCTCCGCCATCAACACAAAACAGATTTTTGCATTCATGAGCTTGGCACCATTGATTGAGTGCACTGGTTTTGGGATTACTACCCATACGTACTGTACCTGCTTCATGAATAATGTTGCCTGGATTAGAAAGACCGTAATTGTTTTCAGGACCATCATCTGCTCCCCAGGTAATAACAGCACCCATAGCATGCATAATTTCTTTAAATGTTTCCTTCATGTGTTTTGCTTGCTTTATTTCATAGTCTGTGTAATGTGTATTAAAGCGTAATACTGGTATGCCGAATTTATCTACAACAGTTGGGTCTATTTCACAAAAATTATCTGCTCTGGCAATGGTTTCTCCTCGGCCAGCCATTCCTACTGAAGCACCATAGAAAAATCTGAAATCTTCTTTAAGCGAAGCGCCATAACCACCAGCTTCTTTCTTTTTGCCTTGTACTGCATATTTACCATTTAATCCTTCTATGCCCCAACCAAATCCATAAGCTGGTGCGTCCATACCACCCCAATATTCAATGTGATATCCGCGTGGAAAATCAAGCTTACTGTTATCTAACCACCAGGGGCTATATACATGCATACCGCCAACACCACTTTCGTTGTATCGCTTACGATCAAAGAGTTGTGGCAGTACACCTCCCATGGCAGCGCCTGTAGAATCATGTAAATATTTACCTATTACATTACTGCTATTGGATAGGCCGTTTGGGTGTCTTGTTGATTTTGAATTGAGTAAAAGCCTAGCACTTTCACAGGCACTTGCTGCTACAATGACGGTGCGGCCTTGTACTTCATATTCCTGCATTTCATCTTTATTGATATAACTCACACCAGTGGCAAGACCTTCGTTATTTGTCAATACTTCTCTGGCCATACAATTGGTAAGGACATCTAATTTTCCAGTTTTTAAAGCTGGTATCACTAAGCAGGATGATGAGGAAAAATCTCCATAGACTTTACAACTTCTATTACACTGCCCACAATAGAAACAAACACCACGGTCATTGATTTTTTTGGTGAGTATGGATAGGCGGGAAGGTATAACAGGTACACCTGCATGAGGTGCTGCTTTTTTTATCATCAATTCATGTAAGCGAGGTTTTGGAGGTGGAAGAAATACACCATCGGGATCGTTTGGTAATCCTTCATTGGTACCAAACACTCCTATGAGTGTTTCCACTTTATCATAGTAGGGCTTTAAGTCTTCATATCCAATTGGCCAGTCATCCCCCAGGCCATCAATACTTTTCCTTTTAAAATCTTTTGGGCCAAAACGGAGAGAAATTCTTCCCCAGTGATTGGTACGGCCACCCAACATGCGGGCACGCCACCATTCCCATTTATCACCTTCTGCATGAGTGTATGGTTCACCCTCTACAGACCAGCCCCAATAGCATCCATCAAAATCACCAAATGGCCTAAACTTAGTACTGGCACCTCTGCGAGGTGATGCCCATGAAGGTTGAAGTTGAGCACTATGTTTTGCAGGATCAAACCAAGGGCCTGCTTCTAATAAGCAAACGGTTAAGCCTGCATTGGCCAACGTATATGCAGCCATACCTCCACCAGCTCCACTGCCTATAATAATAGCATCATAAACTTTGGATTGTTTTTTAATTTGTGGTGCACCCATGATAATTTTTTTTTGGTTTACGAAGATAGGGAAGTGAGCATTAAAAGATTGTTTGATTTTTTTTCTTATAATTTTTTGAAGTAGTATGTTTATATTTATACAGATATTTTTTTGCATTGAGATAAATTTGGTTGGTAATTTTTTTTGATTTCTTTTATAAAAAACTTAGTATGAAATATCTAAAAAACATCTTAACAATTTCCTGCTTTTCTTATGTAGTTTTTTTCTTTTCCTGTAGCAAAGACTCCGTTCCTGGCTCTTCATCTCAATCAAATTATCGAAGTATTGTTGTAGATAATCCTTTAAATACTTCTGGTGATTTTCATTTAAGTACAACTGAACAAAATGAATTAGTAATTATAAGTTTACCAAGATCAAATGCAGAGCAAGTAAATAAAGTATGGGTTGCTGCATTTGATCACAATATCAACCAACAAGCATTTAATAAAAAGTTAAAAGATGCCACGCTACAGGTGTCAGATGATAAGCGCTATTTAACCATAAAAAGTAAAAAAGAACAGTATTTTATTGCACTTAGTGAAGAGGAAAACAAAGAAAGAGCAGCAGCCATTTCAGCATCAATTCGCAATAGTGAACTCATCACTGCATTTTGTTTTGGCATCACTTATCAATGGGGTCATTACGATTTGAATGAGCTATTAAAAAATAAAACAATTTCTGTATTTGAATCTATTCGATTAGCACATATCAAAGCAGATATTAGCAAGGCTAATCTTAAATAAGATGGCGAATAAAAATGCAGTTCTGGCGGAACTGGCTCTATTGCATGTAGCATAGATGGAGCTTTGGGAACAGGAGGGTGCAGTGTCTCTTGTATAGCTGGGTACTATGCGTGCTGCAAGTGTCCAGTTCAGTTACATCCAATTGTGTGAAAACAAAGGCTGGTGGAATAGAATAAGCTTGTATTCCATTCAACCTATATTGTGTAGTTGAAATTTAATATAAAGCTGCAATACTGCATGTGCAAGTCCTCAAGAATACTTGGTGACTTTAAAGTAGTTCCATATTGTGTCGGCAAAAAATTTATCTCAATCAATTATTTAATTCTGCTTTCTTTTTTTATGAACAAACATAAAATAAGATTTTTGGCTGAAAAGGATAGTAGTACTCAATTTATTGAACTTTAGCTTATATCTACATCAAGGGTAGCCGTCAATTAATATAAGCTAATTCATTTTATAGGCAAAGACTAACCATTCGTTAACCCAATAGTTTCATTACTCTATTCGTTTTGCCCAATGTGCCTCTGACAGTTTCAGCAATTCCTGCTGCATCATAAGCACATTCTTTGTATAATTCTTTTGGTGTGCCATGCTCTATGATGGCATCCGGTATGCCAATAATTTTAACTACTGATGTATAATGATGGGATGCCATAAACTCTAAAATGGCTGACCCAAAACCTCCTTGCACGGTTCCATCTTCCACGGTTATTATTGTTTGATATTTACCAAACACTTCATGTAGCATTTGTTCATCTAAGGGTTTTACAAAGCGCATGTCATAATGTGCTGGATCAATGCCCTCTGTACGTAACTCACGTATGGCTGCTGTAGCAAAATTTCCCGGATGACCATAAGTTAAAATTGCTATATCTCGGCCGTCCTTTAGTTTTCTTCCAGTACCTGGAGTTATGTATTTAAAAGGGGTTTTCCATTCAGGCATTACTCCTTCACCACGTGGATAGCGAATGACATAAGGCAATTTATTTTCTTCGCTTTGAGCGGAATACATCATATTCCTTAGCTCACTTTCATTCATTGGCGCAGCCACTATTAAATTTGGTATACAACGCATGTATGCTATATCATAAGCACCATGATGTGTAGGACCGTCTTCACCAACAAGACCCGCTCTATCTAAACAAAATATTACCGGCAGTTTTTGTATAGCCACATCATGCACCACTTGATCATAAGCACGCTGCATGAAAGATGAATAAATATTACAAAACACCCTCATGCCTTGTGTAGCCAACCCAGCACTTACAGTAACCGCATGTTGTTCACAAATACCCACATCAAAAGCACGATGGGGCATTTTTTCCATCATAAATTTTAAGGATGATCCACTTGGCATAGCCGGTGTAATACCCATTATAGTATCGTTCTGCTCCGCAAGTTCTATTATTGTATGACCAAATACATCCTGGTATTTTGGAGGTTGTGGAAGGTCGTATTTCTTTTTAAAAATTTCGCCAGTTACTTTATCAAATAAACCAGGTGCATGCCATTTGGTTTGATCCTTTTCTGCCAGCTCATAGCCCTTACCCTTGACAGTAATGATGTGTAAAAGTTTTGGGCCGGGTATTTTTTTAAGGTCATTTAATGTATCCGTAAGCTTGGTAATATTATGCCCATCTATCGGGCCAAAATATCTAAACTTGAGTGCTTCAAAGAGGTTGCTACTTTTACTTATCATCCCTTTCATGCCTGCTTCCAGTTTGCTGGCTACATCTCTTGAAAACTTTTTGCCTGCGGGGAGTTTGCCCAGTAGATTCCATACATCATCCCGCATTTTATTGTAAGTAGGACTTGTGGTAATGTCTGTAAGGTATTCCTTTAGCGCTCCCACATTTGGGTCAATGCTCATACAATTATCGTTGAGGATTACAAGCAAATCGCTATCTGCTACTCCGGCATGATTGAGCCCTTCAAATGCAAGACCTGCTGTCATGGCACCATCACCAATTATGGCAACAGACTTCCTGTTTTCACCCTTATACTTAGCAGCCATAGCCATACCCAAAGCACCCGATATAGAAGTGGAACTGTGCCCTACCCCAAAAGTGTCATATTCACTTTCAGTTCTTTTAGGGAATCCACTCAAGCCCCCATATTTTCTATTGGTGATGAAATTATCTCTACGGCCCGTTAGTATTTTATGGCCATAAGCTTGGTGTCCTACATCCCATACCAACTGATCATAAGGAGTATTGTACACATAGTGCAAAGCCACAGACAATTCTACTACACCAAGACTGGCTGCAAAATGACCGCCATAAACACTTACAATATCTACAATGTATTGACGCAGTTCATCACAAACCTGATGTAATTGTTCTCTGGACAATTTTTTCAAATCATCCGGATTATTAATACTGCTGAGAAGGGGCCCTGCTTTAGGTTCCATTAAATAATAAAATTGAGTGGCAAAAATAGTGTGAAAATATTGGGATAGTTCACTTAATAACGGAATATGACCCCTTTTAGTTGAGTCAGATAATATCTTTCTTTACCAAATAACTCATTATTTAACCACTAATCACATAAAAATGGTGCTTGCAGCATCAAAAATATACTTTTGATTAATGAAGAATACAAAATCACTGTATTGGTGGTGTCAGTTGGGGGGATGGGCATTCTATGCCCTAACACTGATATTCTTTGCAAATATTTTTTCTCAGGAGCTAACTGATATCATGAATAAACGGTTGGCTTTGGCTATAGTACTTGGTCTTTCATTTACGCATATCATGCGGTTTTTTATACTACGATTTAATTTTCTACCTCCTCTTTATGGTAAGCAATGGTTGTACTTATTATTACTTGTAATAGGTATTTGTACGGCATATAGTTATTTAAATAGTAGTTTGGTAGAACTTTTTGCGTGGTATGATCCGAAAATTAAGGCAACGGTTGAAAAGCGATTTTTCTACAACCTGCTCAATGATTCGCCAATCATTTTAGTTTGGGTATCTATTTATTATATCTGGCATTATATACAGTCTTTTAGTAATACTGAATTAGATAGGGTTCGTTTGCAAAGTTTGGTTAAAGAGCTGGAACTTAAAACTATCAAATCACATATCAATCCACATTTTATTTTCAATGCCCTAAATAGCATCCGTGCTTTGGTAGATGAAAATCCTGAAAGAGCCCGAAAAGCGATAACAGAGCTTAGTAATATTCTGCGTAGCAGTATGCAGGCAGAAAAAATTGAAACTTCTACGCTGGAAAAGGAATTGGATATTGTTCAAGATTATTTAGAGTTGGAACAAATTCGCTTTGAGGACCGACTCAAAGTGGAGTATGTAATTGATGATGACACATTAGATCAACAAGTGCCACCTATGATGCTCCAAACGCTGGTGGAGAATGCCATTAAACATGGCATTAGCAAGCAGGTGCAAGGCGGTGTAGTGCGTGTTATTTCTGATTTTAAAGCAGATCATCATGAACTGATTGTTCAAAACACAGGAATGCTTGGTGTACAGGATAAGCATGAAGGTTTTGGCATTTCCGGCACCATTAGCAGATTGAAGTTGCTATATGGTGAAAAGGCTGATTTTTATATAAAAAACATAAATGGAAATATGGTAGAAGCAAGAGTAATTCTACCTGTAACTGCTCATTAATATTAAAAACGATATATTATGTCTATAAAAGCAATTATTGTTGATGATGAAAGATTGGCCCGCAATGAACTGAAGAAGCTGCTTACAGAACATGCCGAAATATTAGTTATAGATGAGGCTGCAAATGCCGAAGAGGGTATTGAAAAAATTGAGCTTCAAAATCCCGATTTGATATTTTTAGATATTCAAATGCCGGGGCAAACCGGGTTTGACTTGTTATCTAGTTTGGAGCGGAGCCCACATGTAATTTTTACAACAGCCTATGATGAATATGCACTTAAAGCTTTTGAGGTAAATGCATTGGACTACTTACTAAAACCCATAGAACCACGCAGACTTAGTGATGCTATTCAAAAACTTCAATTTGAAATAAGCAGAAGAAAAGTAGAAGATCAAAATAATTTTAATCGTGGCCCACTTACAGAAGAAGATCAAGTATTTGTAAAAGATGGAGAAAGGTGTTGGTTTGTAAAACTTAGTGAAATAAGATTGTTTGAAAGTGTTGGTAATTATGCCAAAGTTTTTTTCAGTACCAATAAGCCACTTATACTAAAATCGCTGAATGCATTGGAAGAAAGGTTAGACCCCAGATTTTTTTTCAGGGCAAACAGAAAGCATATTATTAACCTGCGCTGGATTGAAAAAATTGAACCATATTTTAATGGAGGACTTTTAGTAGAATTAAAAGGTGGGGAAAAAATAGAAGTAAGCAGAAGGCAAACCGTAAAGTTTAAAGAGATGATGAGTTTGTAAAATAATATACCATCTGTGTTGAAGATTTATGCAGGATTGAGCAATCAATGCTGCATTTTTTTTGACTATTATCTAATATTCTGAAAATCTAATGATTGGAATGTAAAGATCATCTTCCAAGTTTTTTTTAAAGTACCTGCTTTACCACCTTCGCTATTAAACTGGGCTTGCCAAGCGTATAATAATGCAATACCGGCACACCATATTCTTTCAAAGCTTTGCTTTGGGCTATTAACCATTCCACGCCTACTACTTCACAGTCTGCATCTGTCTTGCATCTTAATAATTCATTGGCTAAATCCGAAGGAATATCCACATGGAAAATACGGGGCAATAAGGTAAGTTGTTTTTTTGTAGTAATTGGCTTCAAGCCGGGTATAATAGGTACTTCAATGCCAACTGATCTACAGTTTTTTACAAACTCAAAGAATTTAGCATTATCAAAAAACATTTGTGTCATTATGTAATCAGCACCGGCATCTACTTTAGCTTTTAACCATTTTAAATCAACATCTAAGTTTGGTGCTTCAAAATGTTTCTCCGGATACCCGGCTACGCCAATACAAAATTTAGTATGGCCTCCATCTCTTATATCTTCATCAATATATATTCCATGATTTAGGTTCACCACTTGCTTCATAAGGTCAATAGCATAAGTGTGTCCATCCGGCTCAGGTTCAAAAAGACTTTCATTTTTTGAAGCATCACCTCTTATTACCAATATATTGTCAATACCCAAAAAATTTAGGTCAATTAATGCATCTTCAGTTTCTCTCTTTTTAAAACCACCGCAAATAATATGTGGTACAGCATCAATTTTATAATGATTCATTATGGCAGCGCAGATGCCAACGGTGCCAGGTCTTTTTCTTATCTCCACCTTTTCAAAACTGGCATCACTCCTTTTTTTAAAAGCGGTTTCGCTTCTATGATAAGTTACATTTATCCAAGAAGGTTTATACTCCATCAATGGGTCCAAATGATCATATATAGAATTAATACTCTTTCCTTTGAGAGGTGGTAATATTTCAAATGATACCAATGTATTTTTTGCTTCGCTAATGTGTTGCGTTATCTTCATGGATGTCGTGAATATTCGTTTGAAAGCATGCAAATAAATAAAAAAATAGGTTAAAGCCTGTTTGTGCTGAGTAAGATAATATGCCATAGACTATTTTTGTTTTAAATCATAAGTTTTGAATCAGGTTATACGTACAGAGCAGCTCATTAAAACATATAGAAGCCGCACGGTTGTAAATGATGTAAGTGTACAAGTACAGCAAGGAGAGATAGTAGGATTACTGGGCCCAAATGGGGCTGGAAAAACTACCACTTTCTATATGGTAGTGGGTCTAATACGAGCAGATGAAGGAAAAGTTTTTCTCAACGATGAGGATATAACCAGAATGCCCATGTATAAGCGGGCTCAGTTGGGTATTGGATATTTGCCGCAAGAAGCAAGCGTATTTAGAAAGCTAAGTGTAGAAAATAATATCATGGCTGTACTTGAAATGACAAAATTGACAAAGACAGAGCGGCTAAATAAATTAGAAGAATTGATAGACGAGTTTAACCTACACCATGTTAGGAAAAATAATGGAGATAGCCTAAGTGGTGGAGAACGCCGCCGTACTGAAATTGCAAGAGCTTTGGCGGTAAATCCAAATTTTATTTTATTGGATGAACCCTTTGCCGGGGTAGATCCAATAGCGGTTGAAGACATTCAAAGTGTAGTAGCAAGATTGAAATATAAAAACATAGGCATACTTATAACGGATCATAATGTGAATGAAACGCTTTCTATTTGTGACCGAGCTTATCTACTCATAGAAGGCAAGATTTTCAAACATGGTACCGCAGAAGAATTAGCAGCAGATGAGCAAGTAAGAAGGCTTTATTTGGGTACCAATTTTGAACTTAAGCGAAAAGATTGGATTCTTGAAATGGGGAGAAGTGGCGTGGTAAAAGCTAAAACGGAAAGCCCTCCTATGAATTGATACGATATAAGATTAATATCGAAAATGCCATATAAACTAAATTATGAAAAAAACAATTTTTATAACAGGAGCAAGCTCTGGTTTGGGGAAAGCAACTGCAAAACTTTTTGCTTTAAAAGGGTGGAATGTTATTGCAACTATGCGTCATCCAAATCATGAAGATGAGCTATCAAGCATGCCAAATATTAGGCTGATACCATTAGATGTTACAGATGTTCATCAAATCAAAGAAGCAGTTGCACAGGCAGTAAGTTATGGTACGATTGATGTTGTATTTAACAATGCAGGATATGGATTAGCAGGCCCATTTGAAGGCGCAACAGATGAACAAATTGTACAACAAATCAACACGAATTTATTAGGTGTAATGCGAGTTACACAATCATTTATTCCTCACTTCAGAGAAAATAAGGCAGGTATTTTTATAACCACAACTTCAATAGGTGGCTTGGTAGCACTACCATTTAACTCAGTATATCATGCTACAAAATGGGGTTTGGAAGGATGGAGTGAAAGTCTTGCTTTTGAACTCAAACCATTTGGAATACAAGTAAAAACTATTGAACCTGGGGGTATCCTAACTGACTTTGCTACTCGCTCATTAGTACTGACACAGCATGCAGAATACAATAGCCAGATAGCAAAAGTTATGGATGTATTTATGGATTCAGAACGCCAAAAAAATTATTCAACCGCAGATCAAATTAGTGAATATGTTTGGATGGCCGCCACAGATGGCAAAGACCAATTAAGATATGTGGCTGGTGAAGACGCTCAAGCAATGTATGCAAGGAGGATTGAGGTTGGAGCTGTACAAGCATATACTGAAATTGAGCAGTTGTTTTATGGAAAGTAATAAAATAATAGATGAATAGGTAAACAAATTGGGTAGTAGTTTCTCTTTAAAATTTCTTATTTGTAAAGAAATTTCATGAAAATAAAAGAGGCTGTGTTCAACACAGCCTCTTTTGATTATAAATTTGTTACTCTACTTTGGATTAGCTACAGGAGCACTCCCTTCTGTTGGAGGATTTAATGATAATTCATCATCAGGTACATCCCAATAGTCAAGAAAATTATAATTGATTGTACAGTTGGAATTTATGTTTCCATCAAAGTCCATTACTACTGCATTCGTTCTTCCACCACCTTGGCTTATATCATCAAGAAAACCTTGTCTTCTTGCGTCATAGAATGATAAGCCACGGAATAATAGTGCTACCCTACGCTCACGTCTTATTAGTTCTTTAGCATCAGACTGATTTAAACCTGTCCCGCTTGTGGCAGAGAGTCCAGAACCCTGTAACGATCTTACTTTATCCAAATTTTGGAGTCCTTCGTCTATATTATTCAAATTAACTTTAGCTTCAGCTTTCATTAATTCATTTTCTTCATAAGAAGCACCAATAAATAACTCAAAAGCATTAGGTGTCTGATTACCATACACAGCTACGTTTGGCATACCAGCACCTGCGTCAATCATTTGATATCTTGTGCCATAAATTATTGTACCACCTTGATCTACTAGAGGGATGGATCTCAATTCAAAATTGTTTTCCAATCTTTTATCACCAATTTCAAATTCTTGTATTAAGCGCTCAGTAATGAAATGAGTATTACTCACTCCTACTGTTTGTGCTGAAACACTCCCACTATTTGATGAAAAGAAAAAATTTGTCTCTGGTGCTCTACCAGTAAATACAAAATCACCATCTGTAATTCCTGAATTTGCCAAAGTGAGCACTTCATTCCAATCTGTAGAGTTCATCTCACTAATCCTTTTATTAACTAACAGATTTCTAGCTTTCAAGGAACTAATATTTCTACGCCACATTTCCTTAGTAAGCACACCTCCATTGCCTGTTTGACAAAAATCTGGGATAAGTTGTGTCAGTATCAAAGTGTAATCAGCATCACTAGATATAGCTCCAAGGGCATCCAGAGCTAAATCATATTGCCTATTTGATTCTGCAATAGTTGCCTCTTTTGAAACGTAAAGACCATTGGTAGAATTCACTGCATCATTGATGATACCTGCATAGTAGATAGAACCAATATTACCATATAGATAGCCCTTCCAAAAATGAGCCCAAGCTGCAATGGTGTTTGCTTTTGAGGTGACATCTCCACTAAAACTCACTTCGGGAAGTGTTTGCAAAACAAGATTCATTGCATTATTCATAAAGTACATCCATGCCCATTCATAATAGAAAGGGTTTTGTCCAGGCGATGTAATTGTATTATTGATTCTCAAGACTTGTTTTATTGGTGCGCTATTCGTTACTTTAGTACCATTATCAAAAATAACATAATCAGGAACCCCGATTTGATTGATGATAGCATTTGCTGCCGAAGCACCCACAACATCAGCCATTAATTCATGATAAGCTCTTCCAAGTGAGAAATAACTATTACCTAAAAAAATATTATATTTATCATCTGTAATACCATTAAATCCATTTATGTAAACTCCACCTTTAGAAAGGAATATTATCCCAGACTCAGTTTTGGCCTGCTCTGGTGTTGGTTCATTTGGATTTTTTACATCAAGTTGCTTTTTGCACGAACCTAGGATAACTAATAAAAACGGTATATAAAAAATTAATCTTTTCATTATTTAAATTTTTAAAATATTAAAATCCGACATTAAGGCCTACCTGATATGATTTGATATTTGGCATCGAATTATGGTCAACCCCTCTTTCAAAGGCAGAATTCGTTAAACCAGATGAAACTTCAGGATCGAATCCAGTGTATTTAGTAATGGTTAGAATATTCCTACCTGTTAAAACGAGTTGTAATTTGGAAATGCCTCGTAATTTGGAAAATTTGGCGAAATCAAACCCGACTGAGACGTTTCTCAACCTTAGAAATGAAGCATCTTCATAGAAATAATCTTTTGTACCATTTCTTGCTCCATTTATACTGCCGAAGTAATCTGAATAAGCACTTTGATAGTAGCTTGCATATGCTCCTGTTTCTCCATTGATTGTAACTGGTCTTTGATAATCTGCATGAATACCATCTCTGTACATCCATTCTTTTGTTTGGTTATATAATTTAGCACCATATATCCAATCAAATTGGAAATTAAAAACTAAAAAATCTTTAAATCTAATATCATTAATAAATGATGCATTAAATTTTGGCCATGGTGAACCAAAGGCAGTAGCCTCATTTGTAAATAATATTCGGTTATATGATGTATCCACAACATAACCATCGCTACTGATAGCATAATTACCTTGTTCTTCCTTCGGAATATATAGTGAGCCATCTTCTCTGGTTTGATCTAATGAAGTAAATGCTTTATATCCATATATCTGGCCAACTAAATCACCAGGCCTTAAAACAAGATTTGTACTTCCGGCACTTAGGGTCAAAATAATGTCTTGTCCATCTTTTGTAGATTTTATTTCTGAGCGTTGATTACTCCAGTTTGTTGTAAAATTCCACGTCAAGTTTTTTGTACTTAATACTCCAAGGTTCAATTGAAACTGATAACCCTTAGATCCGAGAGTAAATGCATTATCTTTAACACCGGATAATCCTGTACTTGGAGCCTGGCCAACTGGATAAATAACATCAGCACTTGTTCTTGACCAATAGGTAAAACTTCCATTAAGTGTATTTAGCCAAGAGTTATTTTTAAGTAGGTTAATACTAAATTCTGTTCCAATTTCAAATTCATTAGTGGTTTCAACTTTCAAGTCTGGATTTGAAGAAATAGATGGTATATTAAATACTAATCCATTTCCGAGTGTTGGTGTTGACAAAGTAATATATCGATCAAACGGCAGTGGTTGAATACCCGCTTCCCCATACCCACTTCTTAATTTAAATATTGGTACACTATTCCGCAAAGAAGACCAGAAATTAAAATCAGCTAAATTCAGGTATCCATTAGCTCTAAAAAATGTAAAGGGTTTTGATCCAGCACCAAATGCAGATGAGTAGTCAGTCCTAAAGCCGCCTGAAATACCTGCTAAAGTTCCATAATCAATAGACTGATTCAGTAAATAACCATAAGTAACAAATGGCACTCTATCATCGGTTTGAATAAATCTTGTGGCGGTTTGTTCTTGATTATAGATATCATAAGGAGGGAGGTCAAGGCCATAAGCAGTGTAAAACCTGTCTTCCCTATCTCTATAGTCAAATGATGCTTGTGTGGTGGTAGTGATTGGAAGATTTAAATTAAAATCATTTTTAAAGTCAGTTCTCAAAAAAGCTGTTCCTATCAAATTTTGAAAAAAGAAACTATTTTTAAAGTCATCAATTTCTCCATTTGGTGTTGATCCATAAGGGGCAACCCATTCTTGATTTAAATCTACATTGACATTCTGGCTCTGATCTTTTACGATCCACCTTTCATCCGTTGTTGCATAATTCAAGCCATATTTTGCATCTAATTCAAGAAATTTATTCACTTTGTAATTGAGATCAAAATTTTGAATTAAATCATAACTATTTCTTAGCCCATCTACATATTGAAAATAAAAATTTGGATTATATCCGTTTACACTAACTGATCCGGTGCCTAGATAATATGGGTAGTTCCCATCTTCAAGTGTTTGATTGAAATCATAAAATGGACTCACGTTTAGAAATTCATAAATTGAATTTCTTCCAGCCTGATAATATGGATTCATTGTATTCTTTGTATATATCAATTGTGTCAAAGATCTAAATTTCAAACCCTTGGCCACTTCGAATCCAAGATTTGATGAAAGGTTAGTTCGGTTTACACCACCATTTTTATTTATTGCACTTTGTTGATAGTTATTAGATATTGCAAAACTATAATCAGATTTATCACCAGCGCCACTCACAGAAATATTTGCGTTGGATGTTCCTGCTGGCCTAAAAATTTGATCAAAATGATCATAGTAGCTGAGGTTCTTATTATAAGGTTTATTCACTAAAATAGTTTTATCAGTAATTGTTCTATTCCAAACTATTTGTCCGAAGTATGTATTATCAACATCCTGTTGTGCTATATCACCATCAATTGTTACAACATTGTTATCGGCATCTGTTTTAAAGCCATGCAGGCTTGCTTTAGCAACATCACCAGAATTAATATATGTGCCAACACTATAATTTGTACTAAAACTGATTTGTGGTTTTCCGAACTTACCTTTTTTTGTAAATACTTGAATAACACCATTTGCGCCTTGTGCACCATAAAGGGTTCCAGCAGCTGCTCCTTGAATAACCTCCAATCTTTCTACGTTATTTAAATCCAATTGACTTAAATCTGTAGAAAAAATCTGTATTCCATCTACTAAAATCATTGGCCCGGTTCCGCCTTGTATTGTGTTAATACCTCTAAGGAGAATATTAGTTCTGGCACCAGGAGTACCATCGGCTGAGGCAATTAAGGCTCCAGGAATTTTTCCAACTAGTGCCTGATCAACAGAAGAAGTTGGTGCAGCAGGTAATTTTTCAGCTGAAATTGATTCAACAGCAACACCAAGCTTTTTCTTGCTTGTTGCAACACCAACACCAGTAACTACCACCTCTGATAATGAACCAATACTTTCTGATAGAGATATTAATAGGACCCCTCCTGTTATTGTCACTTCTTGATCATTGTACCCTATGTAAGAAATAACCAAAGAATTTACTGATGTTGGAACCGAAATAATAAAACTTCCATCAGTACCTGAAATTGTCCTTTCCCTTGAACCCTTCGCTGAAATTGTTGCACCTACAACAGGAAATCCGGTGCGCTTATCGGTAATTTTACCGTTAATGGATTTGTTTTGGGCATTTACATGTATTGGTTGTAGCAATACAAAAGCCATTAGTAAATAAATTACAATTCTCATGTGCTCAAATTTTTTGTGTGCGTAAATATATATCTATTTGTTAAATTTCCAAAATAGATACATGAATCAGACAAAAAAATGTTAAAAATTGATGTTTTTGGGGTAGTGTATTTTGAATTTTACATTTTTCTATTTCAAAAAGGCAATATTACCTGTTGAAGATCCAGTTTAGATTAATTAATAATCTCATGTTTATTTAACAAATATCAAAACCAATTACCTTCACACGGTATAGAATTTGGAATTTTCTTATTAACAAAAAAAGCAAAATAATATGTATAAAATTCTTGCAGCATGTCTTTTTCTATGGGTTTCCTGTACAACAATGCAACCACGAAGCACAGAAACTGGTGGAAATACTAACAGTAACCAAACATCTGATAATACTACAATAATTCCTGCAGCACCGGGAAGTAGAAATCCCGTAGGTACTTTAGTAAATATACCTCTGTCTGAACCGGAAAGCAATAAGAAGCGTATGAGTGTGTATAACATGCTTGGTGCCCCTTATGTAAGGCATACACTTACCATGCAGTCATGGAATGGTTCAAATGATTTTTATGAAAAATTAAATAGCGCAGGTTATAAAATAATACTCAATGTAGTAGCAACCCCTCAAGGCGGAGGTCCGAGACCTTTCACGCATGATATGGTAACTTATAAGAAAAAATTGGAGGAAATTCTTTCCGTATATAAACCAGAGTTGCTTGTTGTAGAAAATGAAGAATATAATCAGACTTATTACAATGGATATATGTCAGAGTATCTTACAATATTAAAGACAGCTATTGAAGTAGCACATGCAAAAGGTATAAAAGTTTGTAATGGGGGACTTACAGGAAGATTGCTTAGTCTATTAACCTATTTTGATTACAGAAACAGGGGAATGATGAGTGAGGCTGAAGATTTTGCAAAAAGAACACAATTGGCATCTATAAATCAAGTTCTTCCAAACATTTCAAAGATTCCGTATTTAGAAAAAGGCATGATAGGCATGGACACTTTGATAAAAGCATATAAAAATCTTAATCTTGATTACGTAAATATTCATTGGTATGAGCCTATGTATCTTAGAAGTCCAAAGGCCCCTAGTGCGGCCAATGTGGATCAGATAGACACTAAGTCAATTGGTGAAGTTGTTGATTTTTTAAAGCGCTCAACTGGCAAAAAAATAATTACAAATGAAATTGGTCAAATAAACAGTTCCCCAAATATTGTAAGGAGTGTTATAGATAAATGTATAAGCTTAAACATGGATTATATTATATGGTATAGTGGTGATGGAGATGATGCAAATGATGCAGTAGGATTGCATAATTATGATGGCACATTAAGACCAAATGGCAAAGCATTTGCCGATTATATCAAACAAAAATTTCCAAGATAAATGTATCATATCCCCTATTTTAAAGCAGCGGATGATGCAGAACTGTGGGCCTTTATGCAGGCCCACAGTTTTGTTATTTTATCAGGTATATCAAAGGATGGCAAACAGGTAGCAACGCATATACCCGTACTGCTTGAAAAAAGGGCAGAGAAAATTTGGCTTCGGGCACACATCATGCGTAAGCAGCTGCATACACTTGCTTTTGAAAATAACAATGATGTACTAATCATATTTACTGGGCCACATTGCTATATAAGTGCTACTTGGTATGAAAATCCACGCACTGCTGGTACATGGAATTATCAAGCAGTGCATGCAAGAGGAAGATTACAATTTCTGGAAGATGATGTATTAGTGAAAATATTGGCAGACCTTACAGCCGTTTATGAAAACAATCCAAGTTCTGAAGCATTGGTTGAAAATATGAGCTCTGATTATATAAGTAGTATGTTGAAGGCGATCGTTGGATTTGAGATTGAGTTAACTGAAATTGAACATGTGTTTAAAATGAGTCAGAATAAAAATATAATGACCTACAACAATATCATCAATCAGCTCCAAAAGGGCAATGCCGATGAACAAGCAGTAGCCCGAATTATGATAGAACGAAAAGAAAAAGTGTTTGGATGATGAAATTAATTTCAACGTTTTTTTTAATACTTCTTACAAATTGCCATGCACCAAAACTTGTGGCTGACAAACCCATCAGTAAAAATTTTGACTATCAGGGACACCGCGGCTGTAGGGGTCTTATGCCTGAGAATACAACAGCTGCCATGAATAAAGCAATTGACTTGGGTGTAACTACATTAGAAATGGATGTAGTGTTTACTAAGGACAGTCAAATTATACTTAGTCATGAAGCTTTTTTCAACCATGAAATTACAACATTGCCAAATGGAGATACCATAACAGAAGCTGCTGAAAAAGGGTTTAATATTTTTCAAATGAGCTATGACCGTGTGCAGCAAATAGATGTAGGCATTAAACCGCATCCGCGATTCGCACAGCAGCAAAAAATAGCTGCTACAAAACCAAAACTTGAAGCACTTATAGATAGTGTCGAAGCCCATACACAAGACAATCATAAAGAACTTGTATATTATAATATTGAAACAAAAACATATCCTGAAGGAGATGGTGTTTTTCACCCGGCACCGGAAGTATTTGTAACATTGCTAATGAAGGTATTGGAAGAGAAAAAAATTTTAAACCGTGTTATCATACAGTCATTTGATAGCAGAACTTTACAATATCTCCATCAGCAATATCCCTACATAAAAACATCATTCCTCACAGAAGCTACAGCTACAAAAAACTTTGCTTTGCAATTAAAAGAGCTTGGTTTTGTTCCAACCATTTATAGCCCAGAATACACTGTTGTTACACCACTTCTTATTGTACAATGTCACGAAATGGGTATGCAGATTATTCCCTGGACGGTAAATAATGCAGCAGATATCAAGAGACTTAAAAAAATGGGAGTAGATGGCATTATAAGCGATTATCCTGATTTATATCAAATCAAAACCAAATAGATCAATGGTAATGCGCTCATGCAGATAAATTCTCCACATATATGCTTGCAGCATTTCTACTATAGAGTTTTGTCTTTAGTTTTATCCTCTTATGCAGCGCATTAAAAAAATATTTACAGGGATATTTTATGGACTGCCTTTTCAGCTTTTATTTTTGCATCTGCGGAGGTATCAGATATTGCTTGTTTTCTGGTATGTATTGATAGCCACCGTATCTGGTCATTTTCTAAAGACCTATGGTGCTAATTCATTATTGCTTGCTCCAGAGTATCTCGGACAAGTAAATGCACTCAGCGGATCTTTTGTTGGATTTGCAGTAGCTGTACTCATTATGAGTTGGAATATTACCACCTTTATCTTACATACTAAGCAGCTTCGATTTCTTGCAACAACATCGCAGCCATTTTTAAAATATTGTATCAACAATGCCATTATTCCCCTATTGTTTCTTGTGGTTTATTTAGTGAATGCCATCAGATATGAAAGGGAAGAAGAATTGATTGATAACCTGCATGTGTTTTTTTTAGCCGGGGGGTTTATAATAGGATTTGTATTGGCAATCTTGTTGTCTTTTGGATATTTTTTTGGCACAGATAAAAATATTTATCGCCGCATGGCTACAGATATTCATTTTGCAAATGCAACTTATGAACGTGTGGCCAGAAGGGTGAAAAACAGGGCACCCAGAGAGAAGACAGATATGCGTGTAGATTGGTTTTTAAGTGCCACTTTAAAGTTTAGACAGCCACGAAATGTACGTCACTATAGCCAGGATTTTTTGGATTCAATTTTTAAACGACACCATATTGCGGCTATACTTGCAGTAGCACTGGCTTTTCTTTTACTTTTTGTGATTGGTTATTTTGGAGATCATAAAATATGGCAGGTGCCAGCAGCAGCCAGCATTACATTGTTGCTAGCCATTTTAATAGCATTTGTTGGTGCTCTTTCACTTTTTATGGGCAATTGGAGTATTCCTATTGTGCTGGGTATTTATGCTATACTCAACTGGTTCTTTGTGCATGATTTTATTGATCCACGAAATAAGGCTTACGGCATTCAGTACAATGAAATATTTAATAGGCCGGTATATGATAAAGCGTCAGTGATTGCTCATGCTAATGATAGTGCCATAGCCGCAGATATAAGTGTTTATACGACTATGCTCAATCATTGGAAGGCAAAACAATCCAACGAAAAGCCAACCATTTTTTTTGTATGTGTAAGTGGGGGTGGTAATAGGAGTGCAGCATTTACAATGAATGTGTTAACTTATTTAGATAGCCTTACAAATGGAGCTTTTCAGCATCAAAATTTCTTAATAACAGGTGCTTCCGGTGGAATGCTTGGCGCCACTTATTTTAGGGAATTGCACAGGCTTAAAGATTCCGGATTGATAGCATCAGTACAGGATAAACATTATATCGATAACATTTCCAAAGACCTGCTCAATCCAATATTTTCATCTTTAGTAACACGTGATTTGATTGGCCCTATTCGTAAGTTTGAAATGAATGGCCAAAGCTTTATAAGGGATAGGGGTTATGCATTTGAACAAAAATTTAATAGCAATACAAAAAATATATTGAATAAGCCTTTGTCTTTTTATACAGACATGGAATATAATGCTTCAATACCCCTAATTTTTTTCAATAGTGTAATAACAAGAGATGGCCGTAAATTGATCGCTACTACACACCCTGCACGCTTTATGATGAAGCCTTTGCATCATGATAATTATACAGGTATTGAGGACGCTGACGGATTGGATTTTATGAGTTTTTTTGGGAAGCAAAAACCTGGAGATATCAGTATGCTGAGCCTAATACGCATGAATGCTACCTTTCCATTTGTACTGCCGAATCCGGAGCTGCCAACCAATCCTGTGATTGATGTAATGGATGCAGGCCTGCGGGATAATTTTGGACACGAATCTGCTGCCAGATTTATTGATTATTTCAAAGATTGGTTCGTAGCAAATACATCAAATGTAGTTTTGGTTGAAATAAGGGATAGACCAACCGATGATTGGGAGCGGCCCTTTGAAGCCAACTCTATTGGCGGCCTCATCACAAGACCCATGATGGTGCTACAAAGTAATTGGTTTAATCTGCAGGATTATTATCAAAAAGATATCACAAACTATCAGTTTAGCTCCATACCGCAGTTTCATAAAATTTCTTTCAGTTATACTCCGGTGCAAAAAACAACTGCTGCTTCATTGAGCTTTCACCTTACAGCATCAGAGAAAAAAGACATTGCGGCAGCCATCTATAATACTCCCAATCAAGCAAGCTTTGTAGCCATTCAAAAGCTGATTAAATAAAAATTACGACTCATTTTTTATATATTAATTGTCGGCTAATCATACCGCCATTGCTACTTTGTAAAGAAATGATATACATGCCCGATAACCACTTATTACTGTTTATCTTTTCATACATACCATTTTTAAATGATGATGTATAAACAACATTGCCCATATAATCTGTTATAGTCAATACAGATGCTGAAATAGTTTTATCTGTACGAATCATCAGCTCATTTGTAAATGGATTTGGAAACGATGTAATTTGTATGGTACTGGCAACATTACCTATTGCCGCAGTGGGGCTTGATAGTGTAACCTGCAAGCGATAATCCTTTGTGTTGTTATAGTCTGCATTTGCTGCACCATATACCCTAAATAAATAACTACCCGCAGGTTTGCTATACAAAGTCACCGATTCATTTTTTGTACCTGTGCTATAAGAACCTGTCAGATAGCTACCACTGCCCGTGTATGTTTCTATATTATAATTTGCTGGCAGGTTTTCTAATTTGATGGTGATATTTCTGGAGGATGTTGTATTGATTTTAAAGAAGTCCACATCTCCACTTGCACATATTTTGCCATAAGTGTAAGTGCTGCTAAAGGAATAAAGGGATGGTGTAGTATAAATATTATTTGGTTCATTACCATCCCAGCAACTTGCTTTTGTGGTAAAACTTTTTATACTGCTATAATTACTGTAAGTGCTGACACACTTGCTTCTTACCTGCCATTGATATCCTGTTTGAGTAAGTAGGCCATTGAGGGTGTAATAATTATTGGCAAGATTTACCGTAGTCCAACTACTGCTGCCGTTCTTTCTCCATTGCAATGTATATCCGGATGCACCACTCACTGCATTCCAGTTGAGATTAGCAAATGAAGTTGAAATAAAACTTTCATTTAAAGTATTAGAAGCTGCGCAATTATTTGTTGAAGGATTGATTAAATCAAAATAAGTGTACCAATTCCAATTGATACCCGGGTCAGTATGGGTTTGATTTGGAAAATGTTGATGCCCTTTAATTTTAATGGAGGTTGACAATACACTTACGTCTGCAGATGATGCACCCTTGTAGCATGTTTTTGGATCTATATTATTATCCTTACAAATATCCTTTACCAATGCAGAAGAAGCATTGTACATAGCTGTAGTGTACCACCCTGTTTGCGATACATAGCCTTCATGCTCGATGCCAATAGTATATGGGTTTTCAGAGCCAACATGCCAAGCCTTATTGTACTCTCTTACCATTTGTGTTATCTGTCCATCGCTGCTGCGAATTACATAGTGTGCAGATACTTGAGAGGAAGTATTTTGAAACCAGGAAATTGAGCCTGCATAACTGCCCTGTGTGGTATGAATGGTTACAGCAGATACAGATGTGCCGCTTCTTGATGAATAATTTGGACTGGTAGTCCACAAAGCAGAAGGATAATCGGTTGACAAAGGCGATTGATTCGTAGCATTTGTTGGATAATCTGAAAGCGTTTTTTCTCCATTGCTAATTTGATTTGGACTAATCGAAACTGATGGTGCTGTCAGCAATGGAATATAACTTTCCTCAAACCAATCTTGCATGCGTATATCTATAGGTTCATATACAATACCATTTTTCTCAAACCCATGTGTGAGTTGATAAAAAACTTCATAGACTGCCAGCTCTCTTGCATATTCATTGATTAAATTGTTGGCTGGTATTTCTACAAATGCCCTTACAATAGTAGCAGCATCTGCCAGGTTATTCACTTTATTTGTAGTACATAAATAATCTACGTAAGCCGCTACTGCATTCACTTGTAGCTGAATGTCATTTTTAAATTGAGCAGTAGCAATATTTGCATATTTACAAATATTTCGAAGGTTCTCATTCCAATAATGCGCACCATTTTCCACCACTGCAAATACTCCATATTTATCAGGACCTGCATGATGATGCATGGATACAACGGGTTCTATATTTTCAAATCGAGATGCAGCATAAGCCATAGCTGGCAATAATCCTTTGGGTATAGTTGGATGTTTTTTTTCAGCCATATCAATTGCAAGTTGAATATTGGATTGACTAAATAAAGATACAGTGCAAGCAAGGAAAATAATAATACAAGAGTAGATTTTGTGCATGTAAAATATTTTGCAGCAAGATAAGATTTAAGGAATATTAAAAACCCAATTTTGAACAAAATACTACAAACAATATATATAAAAAAACCCTGCACCTATGAATGTGCAGGGCGTATCAAACGAATGAATACATTTTATTCTTTCACAATCTTTACAAAACTACCATCATTGCATTTGAGGATATAAACACCGCTTGGATAAGCGCTCATATCTATCGTGAATAAAGGGCTATTTATTTTTATGCTGCGCAATGGCCTACCGCTGGCATCAGTTAAAACAGCTTCACTACCTGTATGTGCATTGCTGATGGTTACTATTCCTTTTGCAGGATTTGGATATATCATTAATGTGCTAGCAGATATATTGCTTAACCTTACTGTGGATGAATAACTAAAATGATTATCTCTGTCCACTTGTTTGATTCTGTAAAAGGCAGTACCATTTAACACTGCAGTATCTGTAAAGCTGTAAGTATTGACGCCATTGCCTTTACTGCTTATCGTTCCTATTGTATTAAAGCTGCGGCTGTCTGCACTTTTTTCTATTATGAAGGTGGCTACATTTGTTTCACTTACTTTAAAACTGATTACTGCTTGCTTATAATTGTTGATAGCACCACTGATGCTCAGCCAGTTTATCGGTAATATATTGGTAGTTGTTTTTAGAAAAAAACCACCAAAACCGATTATATCAAAACTTATTTCCCATCGGTTGTAGAGGCTATTCCAAACAATATTTTCATCAGCAGGGTTAATGTTAATTGTATTACCAGAATAACTATCGGGTAAACCGGTTCCATTGCTACTAACACCTGATGCTTGTTCTATTAAAATATTGGCTTTACCTGCTGCATCATCACTATTCATGGGGAGTTTTACAGTGTTGACTGCATTAAAATCATCAAACTCTTGCTGGGTAAAGTATAGGGTTATTTTGGCAGTAGCCTTGTCAGCATCTGTGTTAGGTGTTATTTCATAATGCCTTTTTACAATTTGTGCAGGCTGTGTGTTTTCTACCCATACTTTAGCTGAGGTGATGCCGCTTACAGGACTTGCACCTGTAGTAGCAAGTGTAGCAATCAAACGGCAGTCATTATTTACAAAAACAGCACTGCCGACACCGGCAATTTCCTGCGTTTTATTATCCTTATCTATGGCTAATGACTGGCCGGTGGGGTTGAAGATGGAGATCATGTTTTCAGCTTCTCTACCAACTATAAGATAATCATACACTTCATTATATACTGGTCTATAAAATGAATTGTCTTTCGAGCCTATGATGCTATTGCATTTGTTTATTATACCCGAAACACCAGTTGCTCCATTGCCTAATGTGATTGATTGGTCATTTCCAATATCTCCCATCCAATTGTTTACTACATAATTGCTGTTATTAAATTCAACGTCATAAAAGCCACCAATCTCATCATCCGCATAACTGCCTACTAAACTATTTTCGCTATTTATTTCACCAGATTTACCTGTGATACCACTGCACCAGGTTATAGCTCCGGCATCTTGAATGGATCCATTATCCCATAAACGGCTTTTTACAATGTAATTACCATTATTAAGTACCCTTAGACCTTCATATTGAGCCTCTGATCTTCCAATGAAATCCCCGGCAGTACTACCCACTAAACTATTTGCCTTACTAATAATACCGGTAGCGCCTTTTAGACCATCACACCAGGTTATTGCTCCAACATCTTTTACCCCCCCATTATCCCAATAGGAGTTAAGAACCAAGTAATTACCATTACTTAATTGGGTAATTAGTCCATCAGCTCCAAGCAAACTATTATTGCTATCTATTGTACCTGAAATCTCCTTTGTACCATCACTCCAGGTTACTGCTCCGCTTTCTTTTATATTGCCATTGCTCCAATATGGGCTTGATATTACATAGTTGTTATTATTTAAAGGGGTAACATTAAGTCCAACCCGATGACCCGCTTTAGTACCAACTAAGCTATTGCTATTATTAATAAATCCAGACCTGCCCGTAGCACCATCACACCAGGTTGCTGCTCCGGCATCTATAATTGCACCATTATCCCAATCTGGGCTGCAAACAACATAATTGCCGTTATAAAGTGCATAGACTACTGAAGCATATTTTCTATAACCAATATTGTCTTTAATGGAACTTCCTACCAAACTATTTTCACTATTTATTTCACCAACTCTTCCTGTATTCCCATTACACCAGGTTACCGCTCCGGCATTAATTATCTGGCCATTGTCCCATAATGAACTGGATACAACATAGTTGCCATTACATAACGGAATAACCGAATTTTCTCCAACCTGATCACCGGATTTTGTACCAATTAAACTATTGCTACTGTTAATAAATCCGGATCTGCCCGTAGCGCCATCACACCAAGTGACCGCTCCCACATTTTTGAGGGCTCCATTGTCCCAATCTGAAACAGCAACTATATAATTGCCATTTTTAAGCTGCGTAAAGCGAACATCTCCTGATAATTCTTCAAAATAATTTCCAACTAAGCTGTTACTCTCATTTATTTCTCCGGTAGTGCCTGTTGTTCCATTACACCATGTTATTGCACCTGCATCTCGAATTTTAGATTTAGGATTATTCCAATACCTACTATGGACAACGTAGTTACCACTTTCAAGTAAAAATACATTATAACCCCCCACATAATCATTAATCGAACTACCAACTAAACTATTTCTGGAATTTACTTCGCCTGTTGTGCCCGTAGAACCATTGCACCAGGTTACTGCTCCGGCATTCGGTATAGTGCCATTATGCCAATAAGGACTTCTAACTACATAATTTCCATTGTTTAAGAATATTATTTCACTGCCTACAAAATCTTCGCTTGACGATCCAACTAAACTATTACCTGAGTTTATGAATCCAGTTCTGCCAGTCTCTCCATTACACCATATTACGGCTCCAACATTGTTATTGATTCCATTAGCCCATCCACTTGATGCAACTACATAATTTCCATTGGTGAGAACAACGACTTCATATCCTAAAGATTCATCAACTGTTGCTCCCACTAAACTATTAGTAGAATTTATTTCCCCGGTTATGCCTGTCGAGCCATTACACCAGGTTACTGCACCTGCATCTTTAATAGTGCCATTATCCCAATTGGGATTTCTTACTATATAATTACTATTTGGAAGGAAAATAATTGTCCAAGATCCCACACCATCATTTTTTGAACTACCTACTAAACTATTATTTCTGCTAACAACACCCGATGTGCCTGTTGTTCCATTACACCAGGTTACTGCACCGGCATCTTTAATAGTGCCGTTATCCCAATCGTAGCTATTAACCAAAAAGTTGCCATTGCTAAGCGGAGTAATTGCCCCGTAATTAAAGCCTATCCGGTCAAATTTTGTACTGCCTGTAAGTGTACTGATTAGTTCATGGGTTTTCCCATTGTACAAATAAACAGCACCCACATCTTCTATAACACCATTATCCCAATAAGGGTCAGTAACTACATAGTTGCCATTGGTAAGTACAGTAACTGATGATCCAAATATCCCACTTCTTTCCGGGCCTTTGATGTCAATGGTTTGTGCCTGTATGGTGCATAAGGTTGCAAGAAAAAATAGAATCGGTAGTAGTTTTTTCATTTTATATGTTTAAGTTAGGAAACGAATATAGGATAAGGTGTGGAATAAATTTTGGTTTGAGAAGGATTTAAATTCACTATTACTATAAAGTAAATATATTGACTATATTGGCATTTCGGTCAGCATCTGTTTTTATTTAGGATGAAGCTTTTTTGTTCCAAGTTTAAACTTTATTAGGGCAAGACAACTTTGAGCATATATTTCTAAAAGCGGTTGTGATTTTTTTGCATCGTTTCACTCGATGTGACGGGCCATGTGTGGGCATTGCCCGTAGGGCGAAAATAATTAAACTTCAAACTTAAGGCTTGAAACCTCAAACCTGAGACCAGAAACCCCAAACCTCAACCCTTCAACGATTTTTTGCTTCGATTTACTCGCAATGATGGGCCGTGCGTGGGCATTGCCCGAAGGGCGAAAAAAATCTATATCTCATGTAACTTTGAATGATGGATTATTTTCCAAATAGCTGCATCAAATCTGCTTCATTATAGCGAATAAATGCAGGCAATCCGGAAGGTGAACTATTTGGTACTTGGCAAGTAAACAAATCATTGACCAGCTGACGCATTTCTGATTGATTTAGTTTCTGTCCTGCTTTTACGGCCTGCTGGCGGGCAAGGCAGCGTAGTAGTTTTTCTCTGGGTTCAAACTGGAGGTTGGTACTAAAATGTTTGTACTGCTCCAGCAGAAGTTCAATGCTGTTTTTTTCATTGCCGGCGGGTATATCTGCTGGTGTGCCTTGCACAATAAAACTATTGCCACCAAAGGGTTCTATCTTATAACCAAGGTATTCTAAATGGGGCAATAAATCCTGCATGAGTGCCGCATCTGGCATGCTACATTCTATGGTTAAAGGAAATAAACTTTGGCGTGTAGGAATTGGGGAATGCTGCGTGGCGTTGGATAACTTTTCATAAATGATGCGCTCATGTGCATGCTGCTGATGTACCAATATATATCCGGTGCTATATGCTACTGCTATATAGGTGAGTTGTATTTGCAAAAGCATGGCCTCCGGGTCAATGGCGCTGGTGGATGGAGGAGTGTATAAAGTATTGGTATTTTCTATAGGATGGGTTTGTGTATTTGTGGTGGCCTGCGGCAATGGTCTTTCATAAAATGATTTCCACTGCTTTAGTTCGGCTCCTTCGGAAGGATTGATTTTATGCGCCACATTTTTTTGTGTAAAGTCTTGATATAAACTGCCTGATTTGGTAGCTTCTTTTTTACTTTCTGTAATGGGCTGACTGATGGCAGTGCTATGCTGTATATCTGCATTGAGTGAAAAATCCAAAGAGGGTGCTACGCTAAATTGGGCTAATGCATGGCGCACAGCTGCTTTTATAAATGAATAAATAATTTTTTCATCTTCAAACTTTATTTCCTGCTTGGTGGGGTGTACATTGATATCTACATGAGTGGGATCAAGGTCCACATACAATGCATAAATGGGATAGCTGTCTTTAGGAAGCAAGTTGTCAAAAGCTGCACTTACAGCATGGCTTAAATATGCACTGCGGATGAAGCGGTTATTAACAAAAAAATATTGTTCGGAGCGGGTTTTTCGGGCCGCTTCTGGCTTGCCCACAAAACCATAAATATCCATATAATCTGTTTGCTCTCTTACAGATACCAATTTGGCATTGTACCCATTGCCCAGCAATTGTATAAAACGCTGCTTATGGCTACCTGCTTCTAAATGAAAGGTAGGTGTATCGTTGTGCCAGCATTCAAATTTTATTTCGGGAAATGCAAGTGCCACTCGTATAAATTCATCATTGATATGCCGGAGTTCGGCATTGTTACTCTTTAGAAAATTTCGACGGGCCGGCACATTGAAAAAAAGATTTTTCATGCTGATGCTGGTGCCTACCGGACTATTGCAAGGCTCTTGGATGAGTACTTCACTGTTTTCAATTTCGAGGGAACTGCCCAATGCATCTTCTGCACGGCGTGTTTTTAATTCTACACGAGCCACTGCTGCTATAGAGGCCAATGCCTCTCCCCTAAAACCCATTGTTTTGATATGAAATAAATCATCAATCTGACTGATTTTGCTGGTGGCATGTCTTTCAAAACTCATACGGGCATCGGTTTCGCTCATGCCTTTGCCATTGTCAATAACTTGTACTAATCTCTTGCCGGCTTCGGCCACTATAAGTTGTATATGGGTGGCTCCTGCATCTACGGCATTTTCCAACAATTCTTTTACAGCACTGGCTGGCCGCTGTATGACTTCACCTGCTGCAATCTGATTGGCAATATTATCTGGCAGCAAATTGATGATATCTGGCATGGGGCGTAAAAATAATACTGTGTGTGTATGGATGTATGATTCGAAAAAAATTAATGGGCTTTTTATTTTAAAAGAAGGGTAAGGAATGAGTGAGGCGATTGTACAAGCACTTTATTGCTACAGGGATTGTTAGTTGGTATGTACATAACTGATTGTACAAATAGCATCTCCCCAAAATATGGAACTACGATTAAACACATGTTATGAACAAATAGGAAAAGTCATATTTTGCAAGTCTTTCAATAATAAAAAAATTGCGTGTTATGAAATCTGCTATCTATGCTGTAATAGCATCATTAATTATAATTGTATGCGTTTACATTTTTTCTCCTTTTATTTTCAAAATTGCTACCGTAGAAGTGGAAACGAGTAGCGCAGATAAACAAATGGAAAGCTGGTGGTGGAGCCGTGGATATCCAAATCCTGAAAATGTAAATCATCATTTTGTGGCGGGTTGGCAGCAATCTGAAACTATCCGAAACGAAACGGGCAGGTATAAGCCCAATAATAGTACAAGCCGTGGTCAATTCATCAATACTGGTTTTGGTAATTGGACCAGCATTGGCCCAAAGGAAAGAATAGGTGGTCGTACATTGGCCATTGCCATTAATCCTGAAAATACAAATCAGATTTTTATTGGTACAGCAGGTGGTGGTATTTGGGAGAGTAATGATGGAGGTGGTATGTGGGAGCCTGTGGTTACTGGTTTTCCGGTAATAGGTGTACCTGCCATCGTCATTCATCCTAACAACCCAAATATTATTTATGCAGGCACCGGAGAAGTATATAGGGTAGATACGACTGGTATTGGTTATAATGTTTGGAAAACAAGAGGTACTTATGGAGTAGGTATATTAAAAAGCATAGATGGTGGCAACTCCTGGACACAGGTACTTGAAAAATCTATGGGAAATTTATTTGGTGTGCAGCACTTGGAGTTTCATCCAAAAAACCCTGATATCCTATTTGCCTGCTGTACTGATGGTTTATATAAGACCGCCAACGGCGGAAATACATGGACGAATATTTTAAATAAAATTTATGTAAGAGATATTACCATCAATAGCACAAATACAGATGAAATGATAGTGGCAGTTGGTAATTTAGTAAACAGTGATAAAGGTTTGTATAAAACAACAGATGGTGGTAATAGTTGGAGTAAAATGGTGAGTGCTGCATTTCCTACAGACTTTAGTGGGTTAATTAGTGTAGAAAGCAAGGGTAGTTTGGTATATGCGGGTTTTGGTACCAATGGAGGCAGCAATGAATTAGTAGTATCGGCAGACTTTGGAAATAATTGGGTACTAAAATCCAATAGTAATATTTGTTCATATCAATACTGGTATTGTAATGATTTAGCTATTGATCCAGTGGATGAAAAAAAATTATTGATGTGTGGCGTAAATATGTCTGCTTATACATCAGAAAGTAATACGAATGCCAATGGCACCAAAAAGCAGATTGGAAATATTCACTCCGATGCACATGATGTGATTTATGATCCAAAAAATAGCAATATCGTTTATCTGGCCACAGATGGTGGCATGTATAAGAGTACCAATAATGGGGTATCGTTTACGGAAATCAATGATGGTTTGGCGGCTACACAATTTTACGCTTCGCTGGGTGTATCACCAACCGATCCGAATAATATTATAGGAGGATTGCAGGATAATGGTGTGGTAAAATATGATGGCAGTACATGGATTGATGTAGTGGGTGGCGATGGTGGCTCCACTTCATTTAATCCTTCAAATCCGGATATTGTTATTACAAATACCCAATATCGAGCTGTTTATGTTTCTACAGACGGAGGGTTGAATTATACCTCTGTACTTGGCAGTTGGGCATCAGACCGCTGTGCATTTATAGCACCATTAGCTATTAGTAGAGCAAATTCAAATTTTGTGTATTCTGCTACAGATGTTTGGCATGCAAGTACAAATGGGGGTAAAACATTTAGTAACAATAATCAAAGCCTTACAACTTATATAGATGAAAGAAATAAATCTGCCATTACCATAGCTGCGTCACCCATCAATGGAAATAAAGCAGTGGTGTCCACCTCGCCATTTTCTCAGCGATCAGACAATGCACTCAATGTAAAACCACCTCCAAATTTTTTCATCACACAAAATGCCACAGATACAAAACCAACATTTAAAAATATCAAAAATAATTTGCCCGATCGCTTTGTTTTAGATGCCTGTTTTAGTGCCACTAATGATGATAGTATTTTTGTAACCTTAGGTGGCT
>ERZ650309.186-NODE-186-length-30915-cov-4.987848_pt1 | contig 30915 bp, 19 predicted proteins | sample MGYA00376245_ERZ650309 | MGnify/ENA primary metagenome ERZ650309 (study PRJEB26733, sample SAMN07839294) | wastewater metagenome | biome: urban; feature: wastewater treatment plant; material: waste water | place: USA: North Carolina | collected 2016-04-26 ... | reverse complement strand
CGGGATGAGTGAAGGCCGCACAGTCAGTTGAATTTCTGACTGTGCGGCCTTGCGGTTAATTTGGTTTTCGAGAATCGGGCTAAGCGGCCAGCTTTTTGGTTTTGGCTTTTTTGCCGGCTAGTGCGTCATCAATCATTTGTTCAACCTCTTCAATTGAAAGTTTGGTGACATGCGCAATCTCTTTGATGATCAGGTAGCGAGCACGAGACATTGTCTGTTGCTCTTCAGGAGAAAGTGTCTTGGACTTACTCAGCTTCGCCATCGTTTTCAGCGAATCGGCCACTTCGTAAATTTCCCCAGTTGCCATTCGCTCCGCATTTTTGGCGTTGCGTTTGCGGTGGTCGGTGGCGACTTCAATGTCTTTGCCTAAAAATTTCAAAAGCTTGGGGATATCTTCTTTTTCGATCAGCTTTCGGACTCCAACTTCCTCGGCCTTATTGACCGGAACCATGACAGTTGTCGTTTCCTGATGATCTAAAGGTTTAAGGGCGTATAGCTTAACCGTTGTGTCTCCAATGGATTGTTCGACGACTCCTGCGATACGGCAAATGCCGAGTCGCGGGTAGATCACTTTGTTACCTTCTCTGAATGTTGCCAATGCCGTTCTCCTTCTAACTTTAAGATGGCCGGGAGTATAGCACGAAAGGCCCAATTCTGAGCCATTCTGAGTCAGAAATTTCCTTTTGTCTGGTTATCGTTCTCTAAATTGTGACCTGAAAACAGGCAGTGAGGGTGGTGGCGTGAGCCTATGAACGGTTTTGTTGCGCTTATCGGCGGCGCTGACCGATATTCTCAGTTCCGAAGGAGCCAATGCCTTTTAAGGTGAAGGCGAAAACGATACGGTTTTCGCTTCTGAGCCCAGCGTTGAATGTGATGGTCTGGACATTCAGGCTGCAACAGTCCCAAGCCCAACCTGTGCTGGTGGTCAAATTGATCAGTTTTTGGTCCCGGAAACCGCCGTTGAACAGCTTGTCGCGCAGGTCATAGCTAACGGTAAAACCGCCATAAGGCCCTTTGGAAGGATTTCCGATGAAAGCCGAAATGTCCATTTGATTGCCGGGCAAAGTCGAAGGATCGAATTTGAATTGGTCCACAGCGATGCGGCGTGTGTAAAACCAAGACTGGCTGATGGAAAAAATGCCTTTCGTTAGGCCCGCGCCGAAGATGAAATCGCGCAGGTCGTGATACTTCGTGTCGTAGTTCAATCGCACATCGGCAAAGATATTTTGCGTTGGGCGAACTCTGGCTTTGACGTTGAGCGGCGACACATCTCGTCTTAGCGCGCCGAAGGAAAATCCGCCTAAGGTATTGATCGGAAAAAACTGGTTGCGTTCGCCATCACGCAATGCGCCGCCGAAGGTCGGGTCGAAAAAGTATTTTTGCGTCAGCGTTAAGTTCAGAAACTCATGCGGTTGCGGCGCTTGGCCTTCGCCGGGCGAACGTTTCACCAAGATGCTGTTGCTGATGCCAAATGCGACTTCGTTGGTTTCGGCAACCACGTCGCGTTCGTCCACGCGCAAAGTCCTGTTGAATTCATCAATGCCTTCGATGCGGCGATATTCGATGAACGGTTCAATGATGTGTTTGAACCACGCAGTGCCGTCGTTGTGACGAAAGACTTTGGCCAGCGCTGTCGGGCGCACATCCACATCAAAATCCACATAGTTGCGAAACAAGTTTTGCCCTGTGACCTGACGCGTGACCGGATCGAGGCTGTCGCTGTAAAACGTCGAGCGCAAGCCCAGGCTGGGCGTGACGGTGACCCCTGCGAAGGATTTCAGCGGAAAGGTCAGTCGCGGAAAAAAGTCCAATCGCTGAACCACCGACGGCGTTTTCAGTTTGAATTGATCGGCAGACGTTTCGCTGCGGCGCACACCTTCCAGCGCGGAATCAAAAGAGAAGTAAAACGGAATCCGATCGGAAATTTGGGTTGCGCGTTTGTTCAATTCGACGCTGGGGAATTTGCGGACTTTGACGATCTGGTCAGAAACAAAATTGCCATTTTTGTCGAACTCGCCGATGAATGAACTTTGCTCGCCGAACTGCGCATTGAAGCTGAACGAGCGCCAGTTTTTGTTCAGATAAAACAGCGACCGTTCTTCGGGCGAAATGGCTGACAAGATGTTGTCAGAAAAGATTTGCCGGAAGGCGAACGAAGACGTGATGTTCACATCGGCAACGGCGACAAATCCGTTTTTGAAGTTGTGAACTGCGTCAGCGTAAAAACTGCTGCCGCCTTGATCCACGCCTTTTTCTCCGAACAAACGGTCCAGCACCAGAAACGATCCGAAGTTAATCTTGGACGTTTCGTTCGTGCGCGCGCGGAAATCGAAGCCGAGTCCAATGCCGCGACGGCTGAAAATGTCAGTACGCACCAACACGTCGGCGCTGCGTCCAAGCGTTTGGTAATACGCCAGATGCAGCGTTCGGCCTTTGATTGAAGACGATCCGGAAGTCGGCAACAGAAAACCGGAGGAGCGATCTTTCTTGCTAATCGAAATCGAAGCGTAGGGCAAATAAAACACCGGAACGTTTTTGACTCTCAGCAGCGCGTTATAAACCGTGGCTTTCCGCTCCATGCGAATGCGCGCGCGTTTGGCGGTAAACGTCCATTTCGGCACGGCTTCCTGGCAAGCGGTCATTTTGACGTTTTCCAGCGTGTAGGTGTCTTTATTGATTTTGTCTGCGCGATTAGCGTCAATTACCAAAGTTGTTCCGTCGGGCGTGCGGTTCGTAAATGTCGTTGAATTGAGGATGGTTCCGCGCCGGGTTTTGTAATTGAATTCAACTCGGTCGCCGGTCAATCGTTGCCCTTGCTGTTCAAAGAAAACATTGCCTTCAGCCAGCAAATCGAATGTGACTTCGTTGTAAGTCGCCCGGTCAGCAATGATCAGCACGTCGCCATAAGAAACCTGCACATTGCCGCTGCAAATGTAAACATCGCCTTGGACAATCTGGCTTTCCGCTTCAATTGTGACTTTTTCCGTTGAGGTCGGCGAAACCTGGGCGGTGATCGTGACTTGAGCCGGCTTGGTTTGGCGATTGGATTGCCGTTGCTGGTCGGCCACTCCGATCGGATTGGCGACTTTTTTTTCTGGCTCAGCCTGTTGGGCAAAGGCGCTGATCGAACAGAGCAGCCCCATCAGTGAAAGGCATAACGCAGTTTTGCTGAAGCTTCTCGATTGCTTGCTTGGAAATTGCATCAAGATTGTCGGGGAAATACCGGGTCAGGCGATTCGGCGCAAACCAACGGTTGCAGCGAAGATGCGGTCGTAAAGCTGAGCCGGAACTTCGACCGTTTCAGGTTCTTCCAAAGAATCACGCACGCCTTTGACCAATCGGCGGCAATCATCACAGACCGCGAAATGTTCGTTGAAGATGGTTTCGTAAGAGCTTTCGATGTTGCCTTCGAAGTATTCCAGAATCAGCGCGTCCAGCGTCCGGCAACTAAGCATTTCGCCCACGGTGATGGCGCTAATGATGCGTTGCTCGATTCCTGAAACAGCTTCTGCCGAACCGACATTCGATTCGCGGATCACATAACAAGCGTCGAGCACCCCGCGCACGTCGTTGAAGGTTTGATGGCAAGGACGGCAAGCCAGCAGGTGTTCGCAAAAGCTGCGGCGCACCGGTTTCGCTAACCCGCAATCCAGGTACTCGCTGATTGAATCTTCAAATTGCAGACAGTCCATTCGTAAATTCTCTCCGTTAAAACTTTGGTGAGATCAGATAAGCGAGCCGGATTGTAGTGGGGCGAGCCGAAGAATTTCAAGCTCGGATACTTTCGTCTTCAGCCTTTGAATCAGTTCGAGTTGAAGTTGGCCTGCGGTTGAAGGGGGTGGTCACGAAGCTGCCTCAAAAAATTTTGCTGAAATTAAAGGTTTACACCAGAAATCTCGCTTTTATAATTGGCGAGTAAATTGCCAACTCAGCATACGGGATTCTAGAACCCGACGAACAGCCAACAGCCGTCTGATTCAACCGATCCTGTCTCATTCAACTTTGAAAATTTAAGAGGTACCAAAATGAAAGTGGAAAAAGAGACTTTGTCCGCTGCTGGAAAGAAGTCCGCAGCGATACAGATCGAGCGCGAACGCTCAGAATTTCGCGCGTTGTTGCAAACCAATCCAAACTATTTCGGAAATCTGGCCGACAGCAAATTCAAACCTGTTGCCAAACTCATCAACAAAACAACTTATGAAGAAGTGACCTGCGTGGGATTCGATCCGACGCTCAATCAATTGGAAGCGACCGTGCAGATCAAACGTCCGATCGGTTACGGCGGCGATCTATGCCAAACCGGAACGACCGAGTATGTGCGGTTTTACATTGATTACGGCAGCGGTTGGGAAGACATCAATTACGTTGCCTTCGACGTTCATGACATTCCGAGCGGCACGGATTGCGCTGACAAACCGGAAAAACCGCTGAGTTATGTCGCGTCGCTTAAAATAGACCCGCGTCGCAAAATCTGCGAATTTCCGGTGTTGCCCAAAGTTCGCGCCATTTTGTCGTGGAATCTGTTGCCGCCGCCCAATCAACCGAACTGGCCGCCAGTTTGGGGAAATGTGTTGGATCATCACATTCAGATCAAACCTCGTCGCCCATTCCTGATTGACGTGATTGACAGCATTTCGATCGCTTCAAATCTGAAGCTCAAGCTTCCATTGAAGTTCGAATCTGCCCAGTCTCTGCCAATACCGATTCCCGAACCTGATCCGCTGGAATTGGCTGATTTGGCCAAACTTTACGCGAAAGAAGGCAAAGCGGCGGCAAAAGCAGCAGCCGTTGAACCGCATCGTTTTGCGTTTGCCGACATTCAGGCTTCCACTGCTGGCGCAACGTTCGCGCAGGAGTCAGTGGCTGGGAAGTTCGAGCAATACAAGGCCATTGGTCTGGATTACTCGGCGATTCTTGCCGCGCTGGAAAAAACCAAAGCCGACGTCAGCTACGAAGAAGTTGAATGTTTGGGATTGGATTACAACCAGGAGCGACTTGCCGCGACCTTCACCATCAAACGCCCGTTCGGTTATTCTGGCCAACTTTGCCAAAAAGGCAGCTTTGAATACGTGGCGTTTTGGGCTGATTGGGACGACACCTGCGAATGGGATTATCTGGGAACGGTCAGCGTCAACGTGCATGACATTCCCGCAATTCCAGCGGATGGGTTGTCGTACACCGCAGTGTTGAAGGTCAATCTTGATCCTCATCGCCGCAATTGCCATAAGCCGAAAGTGGCGCGAATCCGCGCCGTGCTGTCGTGGGCAACGCCGCCTTCGACAACCGATCCGGATGCGTTGACAACCTGGGGAAATCGGCTGGATACCCACGTGCTGATTAAACCGGGTGAGCCGGGCACGCCGACTTCGCCAAAGATCAGCATCTTGGGCGGCATTGGCATCGCGCAGATCAACACCACGACCAACGGCAGAACCAAACCGTTTGCGGTTCACGCGCACGGAGGTTATGACGCTGATCAGTGGGTGCCGAGCCGTGAATGTCCGTTTGGCGGTTTGGTCACAGTGCAAGGCCCGCCACTGGTCGGTTACAAATATCGCGTTTGGGTCCGTGATGTGACGGCGGGAACTCCTCCCAGCATTGTCGCCAACAAAGTGCTGGTGACGGACGATAACGGCGTCAGTACGTATCACGCTGCCGACGCGTCCGGGTTCTTCACATACTTGAGCGATTTGCAGAACCTGGATGACGAGTTGGCTGCCTGGTACACATCGGGCGATAACCTGTGGGAGGTTCGGTTAGAAGTTGCAACGCTGGCGGATGTCGTGCTCGGCACTACGCCGTGGCACCGCATTCAACTGGACAACAGCGCGCCCAGCAAACCGTCGGATTGCGACATCCACATTGACAGTGGTGGCGATTGCAAAGACTTCAATGTCGGCGACGTCATCAACGGACACTTTGTCGCGCGTGATCCGAACTTCGGGCATTACGACATCGAAGTTCTGCCCGCCAGCCTGTCGCCCAACGGCACGTCGCCTTCCGCAGGCAACGCGCAAACGGCCATTGCTCCGGGCAACGTCTGGACTTTGGACACCAACACGCCGAAGAAGATGGATCCGTGCGGATACGTCGTGCGATTGGTGGTTTGGGATCGCAGCATTGTCGGCAGCATTCCATTCAGCCATAACGCGAATTCTGCGGATATCGGCTTCTGCTTGCGCGGGTAAGCGCCGCTGATTTTTCGGCTGGTAATTGATGGCGGGGAAAATGGCGAAAACCATTTTCCCCGCCATTTTTTGTTACAACCACTGCTTTGACACTCTTCGACTCCATCCATATCATCACGCTTCTTTCACTAAACTAGGACTTACGCAAAACAAGAGAACAATTGCCACAGAGGCACTGAGCCACAGAGATGCTCACCGTATTTCCGTGAAAATACTTTCCTAACTCCGTGCCTCTGCGACTCTGTGGCTGCGTCCTGTAAACCTTATTGCCTTTATTTCAGGAGAAAAACCTTATGAGTGTTTATGACAGCAAAGATTTAATGAGCTACAAAGCCGCCGCGCGCGAATTCGACGTGCCGGTGATGACGCTGGAACTGGCCGTGGCCAGCGGCTCGCTTCGATCCATTGACCAGGACGGCGCGAAATGGTTGCAGCGCCCCAATGTAGAGCAATTCGTCAAACGCACCATCAAACAAGGCGCGGGCAACAAAGTCGTAACGCGAATCAGCCGCTGAAGTTACACAAACAATCAGAGTCATTTCAGTGTTCGTAGTCAGGCGCCAGGTATTGATCTAATTGGAGAGAACTCCAATCTCATCACAGGATTTTTATGCTTCACATACCCATTCTTCGCAAAGGCAATCCATACAAAAGCGTTGACGTTTCTCGCGTGCCGCATTTTCGGACGCGGGAAACCTTTGTCGAAGTCAGTCTGGCAAATGCCGGATTGATTCGGCGGGATCTGCTCGATCTGGACGCCGCGCAAGCGACGCTCCTCGGCTTCAAGACCGAACAATTGATCGCGATGTGTCGTCAGGCGGCGGATTATTTTATGAACGACACCTTGCCCGTCGGTGATGAATCGCAATCGCCGGATGATTACGTTCGGCAGTTGTCGGCGACAACGGGAATGCCGCACGTGCTGGTTCGCAAAAACATGGCCAAGATCAGCGGCGTGATGGCGGAAATGAAATCGGTGCTTGATGGGTTAACGCGCGGGCTTGATCTGAAAATTCTGGATGACGGATTCGGCACGCACGAAGGCCACGCGGTCAGTTTCTTTCCGCGCACGAACTCGCTTGGCGTGATTTTGCCGAGCAATTCGCCGGGTGTTCACAGCTTATGGATTCCGGCTATTGCGATGAAAGTGCCGCTGGTGTTGAAACCCGGCAGCAGCGAGCCTTGGTCGCCATATCGGATTGCGCAAGCTCTGATCAAAGCCGGAGTGCCGAAAGAAGCGTTCGGGTATTACGCGGCGGATCACGGTGGCGCGGGCGCAATTCTGCAATCGTGCGGACGCGGAATGTTTTTTGGCGATTCTTCGACGGTTGGAAAATACGCCAGTGATTCGCGCGTCGAGCTGCACGGAACGGGTTACAGCAAAGTCGTGCTGGGCGACGATGTCGTGGACGACTGGGAAAAATATCTGGATGTCATCGTCGCTTCGATCACCGAAAACGGCGGGCGTTCATGCATCAACGCTTCGGGCGTGTGGGTGACTCGCCACGGCAAAGAAATCGCGCAAGCGATTGCCGAACGCGTCGCCAAGATTGTTCCGCGCGATGCCGAAGACCCCAACGCCTTGCTGGCTCCGTTTGCCAATGCCGATATTGCCAAGCGCATTTCAGGGATTGTGGATTCCGGGTTGCGCGAATCGGGCGCGACGGATGTTTCGGCAAAAGTGCGCGGCGACCGTTTGGTGAACGTTGACGGCGCGACGTATTTGCTGCCAACCATCGTTCACGTTGAAAGCCCCGAACATCCGTTGGCCAATCGGGAATTTCTGTTTCCATTCGCCAGCGTCGTCGAAGTTAAGCCGGAAGAGATGCCCGAAGCGTTTGGGCCTTCGCTGGTTGTGACGGCGATTACCAACGATCTGAAATTGATTAACCGGCTGGTAGCTTCTCCGCACGTGGATCGGCTGAACATTGGCGCGATCCCGACGATGAAAATCGCCTGGGATCAGCCGCACGAAGGCAATCTGTTCGAGCATCTGTATGCGCGACGCGCGTTTCAACGCGCCGCCGCAGCTTAATTGCCACAGAGGCACGGAGACACAGAGGACGGTATGGTGATAAACAGCCTTACAGAGAAAATCATTGGGTGTGCAATAGAAGTTCATAAGGTTCTTGGCCCTGGTTTGCTCGAAGCTGCTTACGAAGAGGCAATGTGCATTGAGTTGAGCGATTCAGGTCTGAAGTATCAGCGCCAATTGTCAGTTCCGGCACTGTATAAAGGGCGAGTAGTTGGTGATTACCGACTGGACTTGCTTGTTGAAAACGCTGTAGTTATTGAGTTGAAAAGTGTTGAAAGGCTTGATTCTGTGTTTGAAGCTCAGATGCTCACTTACTTGAGAATTACTGAGAAGAAAGTTGGCTTGTTAATCAACTTCAACTCTCGATTGCTGACCCAGGGTGTAAAAAGATTCATTCTCTGATTTCTCTTCTTCTCTGTGTCTCTGAGCCTCTGTGGCAAATCTCTCTTATGCGAATTTTGTACATCACAGCCGGAGCCGCAGGAATGTATTGCGGCAGTTGTTTGCGTGACAATGCGCTTGCTTCGGAATTGATGAAGCAGGGGCACGAGGTCACGTTGCAACCGCTGTACACTCCGCCGCTGACGGACGAACCCAGTGTCAGCAGCGAGAAGGTTTTTTTCGGCGGCATCAGCGTGTACCTGGAACAGCATTCCGCGATCTTTCGCCACACGCCGCGCTGGCTGGATAAATTGTGGGATTCGGGCTTTGCGTTGCGAGCCGCTTCGAAACGATCAATTCCGGTTGACCCGGATTCGCTGTGCGAACTGACTCTTTCCATACTGAAAGGCGAGCACGGGCATCAGCGCAAGGAAATCGCCAAGTTCATTGACTGGTTGAAGGCAGAACCCAAACCGCCGCACGGCTTTGAAATCGTGGATATGCAGAATTCCATGCTGATCGGGCTGGCCAAACCGATCAAGGAAGCGACCGGCTTGCCGGTTTGCTGCACTCTGCAAGGCGAAGATTTGTTTTTGGACGGGATGCGCGAACCGTATCACAGCCAGGCAATTGAGTTGATTCGCCAGCAAGCCGAATACGTGGATGCCTTTATTGCCGTCAGCGCCTATTACGCGGATTTTATGGCGAGCTACCTGGGCATTCCGCGCAGCAAGATTCACGTCGTTCCCCTGGGCATCAACCTGAAAGATTACGAAGCGCAACCGCCCAGAAAGTCACGAACCACTGAACCGTTTACGATTGGGTATTTCGCTCGCGTTGCGCCGGAAAAAGGCTTGCATGTACTGACCGAAGCCTACCGGTTGTTGCGGCAGCGGGACGATTTTCCTCCTGCCAAGTTGGAAGCCGCCGGGTACATTGCGCCAGAACACAAACCGTATTTGCAAGAAATCGAAACCAAGCTGGGCGACGCTGGGCTGGCTTCGGAATTTCACTACCACGGCGCGGTCGAACGCGATGCCAAGTTGCAGTTCTTCCAAAACGTTGACGTGCTGTCCGTGCCGACGACTTATGCTGAAGCGAAAGGCTTGTCGGTGATTGAAGCCATGGCCAGCGGAGTGCCCGTCATTCAACCGCGTCACGGTTCGTTCACGGAAATTATCGAACGCACTCAAGGCGGGTTGCTGTTTGAACCGAATGACGCTGCCGGATTGGCCGATGCGATTTATTCGCTGTGGAAAAACACCGAAATGGCCGACGATCTGGGCCAGCGCGGAGCAACAGCCGTTCGCGAACATTATGGCGCGAAGCTGATGGCTGAACGCGCACTTGAAGTTTATTCCCACCTTATAAACTAACCTCTTGACCCGAAATCTGCTGTCGGGTAATTTCCGTTGCACGTTTGAAACGCGGGTACAACATTTACTGTGCGGGCAAAAACTGTCGGAGATTTTGTGTATGCCAAATGCCAACACGCACGATGCCATCACCTTTGCTTTGACGCCGTTTACGTATCTGGGCGCGGAAATGTACTGGGGCGGCGATCATGTGATATCCATCATTTCTACTTTCGCGATGCTGTTCGCAGGGTTGATGTTCGGCCCTGACCTGGATTTGCAGAGCCGTCCGTACAGTCGCTGGGGGCCGTTCCGGTTTATCTGGAAACCGTATCAAGTCGCGATGCCACATCGTTCGACACTGTCGCACGGGCCTGTGCTGGGAACCGCGATTCGAGTTCTCTATTTTGCCTTGATGTTTTCGCTGGTCGCGGCCACGCTGCTGTACCTGCGCCACACCTACCTTCGAGGAATGCAAACGACCTGGACCAAGGAATTCAGCATGGTCAAAGGCGATATGTTTTCGCTCTATGGCCAGACGGACAAGAATTATATGTGGGCCGGATTCATCGGGCTTTGTCTGGGTGCGCTATCGCACACGGCGGCGGACCTGATCTGGTCAACGATTAAATCCACGGTGAGAGGCGGGAAGGGAAGACGGCGGCGGCGATAAGGTTTGTGGGGCAATTTGAAAAATTGCCCCACGTGTTCGTGCTAAAAAATCACGTCGAAATCCACCCGGAAGAATCGTCGGTAGTTGCCGAAGAACTGTCCGTTTTTTGGATCGGCGATGTTGCGATGAACGTCCAGCGGATTGAAATGATTGGTCAGATTGAAACCGCTCACCGAAAAGCGGAATGCGTATTTCGGGCTGACCTGAAAATCCCGCGAGACTTTGCTGTCAAATGAAAAGAACTTGGGGAAGCGCAAGCTGTTGGCTTCGCCCACGTATTGCTGTTTAGTGTCCAGCGCCGAGTATGGAAAGCCGTTGCGGAATTCGACAATCGGCGAATAGCGGAGCTTCCACGGCAAATGGAATGTTCCCCAGCCCAAAAAGCGATGCGGCAAATCGGCGCTCAGCCGGACGTTTTGATCCGGTCGCACGACCGGAAACGGGAAGTTGCCGATGTAAGTGTTAAATTCGTTGATATTGCCGCGGATGCTGCTGTGAACGTATGACAGGAACAAGGTTTGTTTCTGTTCGCCCCAACTCAGTTTGCCAGTGACTTCAAACTGGCGATAACGTGATTTGCCGCCTCCGCCAATCACCATCGCGTCCTGTCCCTGCACAACCTTGGGATCAATCACCACTACGCCATCGGAATTGCTGCTAAGGTAACTGGCGCGCAGTTTGAGCCGATGTGCGAAAACATGCTCGATCTCAGTATTCCACGTCACGCTGTAAGGCGCGAAGTTGCCGCCGTTCGATCTACTGCGGACGAATGGATTGCTTTTACTTTCGGCGATGTCAGTGATGTTGGTGAAATGGCGTGGCCCGTCAATGATAGCGCCAGTCGTCGGGTCGTAAGTCGTCATGACTTGTTCGGGATAACGAAAGAAAGAATAGACGCTCAACGGCACGCGGTCGTAAAAGAAGCCAACGCCACCGCGTAAGACCGTGTTTTGATCCTTGAAGGGCGTCCACGCAAACCCGATGCGCGGCGCCAGGCGAGAGGATCCGCTGATGCTTTGACGCTCGAATCGTACACCCAGATCGAACGCCAGCTTCGGCGTGACGTTCAGATGATCCTGCCCGAAGAAATGGGTTTCCAGGTCGCGGCGGTCAAAAGGGCGTCCGCCTGTGAATTCGATGCGGCGCAGCAGACGGCCTTGTTCATCTTCGATGTTGACCGGGCGCGCCGCGAATTCGCCGGCGTTGGTGGTGCGCGCAATGATGCTGCCGAATTTCAGATTGTGTGTGCCTGCCAGATTCCGGAGCGGTTTGAGCGACAGCGTCTCAGTCCATTCAGCGCGTGTCGCATCGCGGTTTTGTTGACTGAAGTAATTTCCACGGTTGCCGGTCGGCGTGAGCGTCATTTCTGCTGCGCCTTGTGCCCACACATTGGCGTCGTAGCTTTTTACGGAGATCAAGCTTTCCAGCAGATTGGCTCCCAGAGTCAACCGGTCAATCAAAGTTCCCGTGTAATCTTTGCCGCTGAAATTCGGCGTGACTTCCCGGCGGTTGAAAAAATCCAGGCCGTGGAATTTGTCTTTGCGCGGAGCCAGATGAAACGTGCCGGTCATTGTATGTGTGCCCGACACAATGTAATCGAGTTGGGTGAAGGAATTGAACGATTCGGAAATTGTCTCTTTGTTCGGGTATTCCAGCGTTTGCACGGCGCGCTTGGCGATGGTGTATTCGGTTCCTTCAGACAGAAAGAGCTTGTCTTTGATCAGCGGGCCATTGAACACGACTCGAGGTGTGGCGTCGCGCAAGCCGCGCAGATGTCCGTTCAGATACCGAAATTCGGGGAACGGATCGTTAAGCTCGAAGTTCCATTTGCTGCCGCCGCGCCGGGTTTCGACCGAAACAACTCCGGCGGTAAATCGCCCGTATTGAGCAAGATACGGCGTTTTGAATACATTGATGGTTTCAACGCTATCCACTGGAACGGTCATGCCGAACTGGCCAGTGGCCGGATCGGTGACGTCGGCGGAATTGACGATAAAAGCGCTGCGGTTTTCGCCCGTGCCGGAAATTTTGATTTCGCCTTGTTGAGAACGAACCACTCCGGGCAACAGCGGCAGAGCATCCTTCACCGAATTGGTCGGCATAGGCAGTTCGCGCAAGGTGACTCGCTGCAACTCAACCGGCGTCGAAGACGACTGTTCCGGTGGGCTGTCGTTGGTGCTGGCCGTGACGTTAACTTCGTCTTTGACGGAAATCTGGGCAACCATGACGAACTTGATGTCCACTTCCAAACCGGTGTTCAGCTCGACCTTGCTTTGGGTGCGTGATTGAAATCCTTCTTTTGAAACCGTGATTTCGTAACTGCCGGGCGGAAAATTCGCAACGGAAGCTTCGCCCTTTTCGTCGCTAAGGATGGTGGAAAGAATATCGTTTTTGAGTTTGACCTGGACCGCGACGCCCGCAACGGGTTTTCCGGCTTCATCCAGGGTCGTGACGCGGATTTGTGTGCGAATCTGGGTTTGCTGGCCAGTCGCGCCCACGGAAAAAAGACAAAATAGCAGCGCCGCAAGCGCACCGCGCAGTCCAAAAGTACCCCACGAATTAAAAAGTGAAATCTCTAAACTCCTTCTTCTCATTTATTACCTCGTCGTTATGTCTGCTTGGGAGCGATCAATAAGTTACACGTTTGAATAGAGCTTTTCCAGCCGGTCAAAAGCTGGTTCGACGTGAAAAAGTACGTTGTTGCAGCAGCGAGTAGATGTCGAGGCAGGATGGAAGGAGGGCTGGAAGAGTTTGAGAGGAAGCGGTTGCGACTTGTGCCGAACCCAATTTAGAGCGGCTTGCGTTTGCCTGTGCGGATTGGCCACGGAGGCACAGAGGCTTAGAGAAATACTCAGAAATATCCGTGTCTGGGTGTCTCCGCGGCAAAAACCTTACACAAAAATGAAATTTGATCTAAATCGTACCAACCAACCTTGGCACACCGGGTCAGTACCGCGACCGGTAGGGAGCGCCCCTCACACAACAAACGCTCCCTACCGGCCGCGGTACTGGCTCAATCTCAATTGTTCTGGTTTAGTTGGTGGTTGCGAGTTTGGTGACCGTGGCCTTCCGCTCCAGTTTCCCCCAACCGACGACGACTCCGCGCGCAGCCGTCCAAACGGATTTGACCATTACGTAATACATCACCTGCCGGTAACAAAACCGTTGCAGAAACAAACTCCAGAGCAGGTTCCATTGCTCACGACGTTCCAGCACGAAGGCGAACGCCGCCGCCAACCAGTCCACGGCCAGAAACAGCGCGTAATAAAACAGCACTTGGTGCAGATTGGTGACGGAATATTCCTGTGGATGTTCCATCCGTTCGATTCCGTTGGATAGCAGCGTCCAGACGAACAACAGATCCATCAGCGGAGAAATCAACGGAAACAGAATTTGAAACAGCCAGATGTTGGGCATCGCCAAAAAGCCCAAAGCTCCATAGCGTGGACGGAACAGCGCGTCGCGATGTTTCCACATGCATTGCAGCGTTCCGAACGACCAGCGGAAACGTTGTTTGGCCAATCCGCGCAAATTGTCCGGAGCTTCCGTCCAGCCAATGGCGTCTTCGGCATATTCGATTTTGTAACCCAGCTTGCGCACTTTCAGCGTCAAGTCCTGATCTTCGGCCAACGTGTCTGACGCGAAACCGCCGATTTGAGTTAGCAAGGTGCGCCGCCAGGCTCCCACTGCGCCGGGCACGACAGTAATGCCGTTGAGCAAGGCAAACGCCCGGCGTTCCATGTTTTGCGCGGTGATGTATTCCAGCGCCTGCCAGCGTGTGACCAGATTGATACGATTTCCGACTTTGGCATTGCCCGCCACAGCGCCGACGCGTGGGTTGGCAAAGTGTGCCGCAAGCGCTCCGATTGTTGTGGGAGGAAAGATCGTGTCGGCATCCAGCGCCACCACGATGTCGCCGGTGGTGTGAAGCAATCCGTAATTCAAGGCTTCCGCTTTGCCTTTGTTGGGTTGAGTGAACAGCCGCACGCGCGGTTCCGCGCCGAATTGTTCGCGGACAACCTGACTGGTGGCATCTGCCGAACCGTCATCCACGACGATGATTTCAAAGTTTGGATATTCCGACGCCAGCAGGCTGATCAGCGTTTGCGCGATGACTTTCTCTTCGTTGTAAGCCGCGATGATGATTGAAACCAACGGCGATTGAAGCGGATTGGAAGGCCTGACCAGTTCGCCGCGCGTCTTGACCCATTGCACCAACGCCAGCGCGCCAATGAACAGCATGCGGGCCAATCCCAAGACGATACCGATCAGAAACAGCCAGCGAATTAACCAGCCGCCGATGGCAAAGGTATAAAACGTCAATTTGTCGGCGCGTGCCATCCAGCCTTGTTCAGCGGGAAGCGACGGCATGGTTTGCGCTTGAGTCAATCCGGCGAGTTCCGAAACCGTAGCGAATTGATAACCCTGGGCGCGCAATTCATGAATCAAACGCGGCAGCGCGGCGACGGTTTGCGCTCGGTCTCCTCCGCCATCGTGCAGCAATACGATTTGGCCGCGTTCGTCCGGATTGGGGTTCGTCAATCCGGCTTCTGTGCGCCGGACGATTTCGTCAGTGCCGGGCAGCGCCCAATCGTCCGGGTCAACGCGCAAGCCGATGATGATGTACCCCAGCCGGTTGGCGATTGCCGCCGGTTCGACTTCGTCAGCGGTTTGCGGTTCGGCATCGCCAAAATACGGCGCGCGAAACAGCCGTGTGGAATGTCCGGTCAAGGCTTCGACTAAACGCTGTGTGGCGTTTAATTCCAGTTCGGTCAGCCTGCCCGGAATTTCGCCCAGATTCGGATGCGTAAAAGAATGATTGCCGATGTCGTGGCCTTCGGCGACGATGCGCTTGACCAGTTGCGGATGCGCCTGGCCATTCTGACCGATGATGAAAAACGTGGCAGGGATATGCTCGCGTTTCAGAATGTCCAGAATTTGCGGAGTCCATGTCGCGTCAGGGCCGTCGTCAAACGTCAGCGCGACTTTGCCGGTTTGCCAACCCGTACGGCGCAACACATACGACGACGGAATGCTCAGGTATTGCGCACCAGCGATCAGTCCGGTGCGGGAATCCACGTTGATGGAACGCTGACCTTCTTTGGGCGCAGCCTCGAATTGCAGAATTTCGCCCATGCCTTCGAAATCCACGTCGTAACCGTAAACGATTTTTTGCAAACTCGAAGGTGCGGCGTCCATTTGTTCGCGGCCAAACACGCTCCACAGCGAAGGGTCTTCCGATCCCATACGCCACAGCGCAAACCCCGCTGGATGGAATTGCCGCGCCGAGCGCATCTGATTGAAGGCGGTTGCGCCGTCCAGAAACCACACCGTGTGTGCGGAACCGTCATCGTCTTCGTAATGGAAAAAAGGATTGCGTGTCACCGGGTCAAATTCAATTTTCGCTTCGTTGTCGCGGGCGGCCAACACAGCTTCCTGAAAGGTCAGCTCTTCGGTTTCGCGGCCTTTGCTCCAGCCGTAGCCGTAACCGCCAATGCAAACGATGGTTTTGCCGCCATCCAGTTCTCGCATGCGCCGGGCCAGCATGGCTTCAAACCATGGCTGTCCGGCAATGCTGCCTCCGTCGCTTTCCGCCCAGTGTTCGTCATAAGCCATCAACATCAGGTAATCGTTGGCAGCGGCAAAGGCGCGATAATCCCACGCTTCGTCATCAAAGGGCACTGCCTGCATCACCTTCCAGTTATGGGCTTTGAACGCGGCGTGCAATTGCTGCATAAACGCCAGCAGATGGTTTTGTGAACCGGCGGGCACCTCTTCAAAGTCAATGCAGACTCCCTGGAAGTGTTGTTCGCCGACGAATTTGGTGAGGGAGTTGACCAGTCGCGTGCGTGCCGCTTCGTCGGCAATTTGCGTTGCCAGCGTCTGCGGTTCCCACTTGCCGTCTTTTGAATTGTGAATCATCGGGAAGATCGGCAAGTCCGGACGTTCGCGATGAATCAGTTCCATCGCGTGCGCGTCGAGTTCCGGCACAACCGGTTCCGCGCCGGATTGCAGCCGCAACCATTCCGGCACAAGCTGGTCGAGTTGTTGCAGATGGCGTTTCAGCGATTGATAACTTGAATCATCCCAGTTGACGTAAAAACCGATGGCTTGCGGACGTTCTGTGTTGACCGTCGGGCTTGGCGCAACGACTTTAGTCGTGTGGTTTCGCTCTGCGCGGGCTTTGCGAATGGCTCTGCGCAGTTCGGTTTGCGCCTGCACGGAACGCGCTTCGCGGCGCGTAATGACAAGTTGGGGCACAGGCAGTTGAGGCACAGGAGCTTTGGCATCCGCGGCAAGGGGCGACGCCGGAGTTTGGCGCAAGCTCAAACGTGGCAGCACCGGATTGATGACGACACTGGTGATGAACAAACCTGCCAGAATCGTGAACATCACAGCTAAAATCACGCTGGTGTGGCGCACATACCGTCGTCGCCGTTTGCTCGGGTCAAAAAAGACTGGGAGAGAGTTTCGATCTTGCATCCTAATTAGCCTCCTGATTCTGCCTGGAAGTAACAACTGACTCCCATTAACTTGCGCGAAGTTGCTTATTCCAGCGCAGCGCAATCACACTAGGCTAACAACCGATGTGCCACAACCGCCAGCAGCTTGAATATTTCTCCTTTGTTGGAGAATGACTAAATAGACGAAAGGAGTTTCCTGAAAGCGTGTGGCGGTTTGGTCAGCGCCGCCTGTCGGCAAGCACAACTGTCACATCGGCAAAAGCGGCAAAACCAGCCTGACGGCGAAAAGCGAAGAAAACACACGAGTTGCCGTGAGAGAATCTGTGGCACATCCATTGCCGATTAGTTCAGCGCGAAGAGTAACGCTTGCTCGACGCAACTGCGGAATTTGGGTCGGGGCCGTAGTTTCATCGTTACCGATCCACAGACGGAAACCTGACCGGCTGGCACTTGGCGAATTCAGTTTGCAGTACGTCGCCTGTTAGCCGGTCAGGAAAATTCAAATGCTCAAAAAAGGACCCTTAACTATGAACCGAATGAAAACTCTATTGTCCGGCGCTGCTCTCTTGGGACTGTTGTCTTTTGCCGCCGTAGCACAAACACCGGCTCCGGCCGCCAAACAAGCCAAACCCGCAGCCGCGAAAACGGCGAAACCCGTCAAAAGCGATGCTGACATCCAGGCCGACATTCAAAAACGACTGTCTGAAGCTCCGAAACTGAAATCCGAAAGCATCACCGTCGCTGTGGCGAATGGCGTCGCAACCTTCACCGGCACGGTCAAGAATTCCGGCAGCAAAGGCGGCGTCACCAGTTTGGCCAAAGCCGCTGGCGCGAAATCCGTTGTTAACAACATCACGATTGATAAGCCCGCGAAACCGGCCAAACCAGCGCCTGCGCCGAAACCGGCTCCGGCTGCGAAACCAGCCGCTCCGGCGAAAAAGCCGTAACGCATTTACCACCTGAGCTCAGAAAATTTCAGCGCGTCGCAGCAATTTGTTTGTTGCGATGCGCTTTTCTTTTGGACAAGCCATGACATTGATCACCCATCTGTTTTCGGGGTCAGCGCAAGATATGTTTGTTCTGACTTTGCCTGTTGTTGAAAAAATGCTGCGGCCAATCATCGTGTATGTATTTCTGGTGGTGGCCTTGCGCCTGTTTGGCAAGCGCGAACTGGCACAACTCAATCCATTCGATTTGGTTGTGCTGCTTTCGCTTTCGAACACCGTGCAGAACGCCATCATCGGCGAAGACAACTCCGTCACTGGCGGTCTGATTGGCGCGTTCACGCTGCTGGCGGTGAACTATCTGGTGGTGCGCTTTCTGTTTCGCCATCGCCGTCTGGATCAATTGTTTGAAGGCAAACCCACGACGTTGATCCAACACGGCAGGCTGAATCATCGGGCGCTGGGAAAAGAATTACTGACAGAAAACGAATTGCGCATCGTTGCAAACCGGCAAGGGATAGAGCACTTGCACGATATTGAACACTGCGTGCTGGAACCGGGCGGCACATTTTTGATTGAGTCGAAAACGCCGAAGGATGCCGACCGCCAGCACGCAGAGTTGCTGGCACAGTTGGAGCAGATCAAGAAGCAGCTTGATCTGCTTGCCAGTCGTTGAGAGGCAAAGACGGCAGCGAAAACAAACAGGGCTTCGTTGAATCGAAATTCACCGAAGCCCTGAACGGTTACAGCAATTGTTGCCAGTGCTATTGCGATGGCAGAACGACGAAGTTGGTATGACCGTTGCGGTTGACCAGTAACACGACAGGTTTGCCTGCCGTTTGTTTCATCGCTCGCTCGAAATCGCTGACATTGGCGACGGGTTGGCGGCTGACTTGCTGAATCACGTCGCCTTGCCGCAAACCAGCGTCATCTGCTCGGCTCCCGTCTTGAACATCAGTGACAACCACGCCGCTGACATTGACAGACAGTTTCAGTTGGCGAGCAATCTGGGGCGTCAAGGCTTCCACCGACAATCCGTACGGCGAATTGCTTTCCGATTTGTCGTTGTTCGCCGCGGTTTCTTTCGCGCTTGGCAATTCGCCGAGCGCAACGTTGACGTCGCGCGGATTGCCGTCGCGTAAGACTTTCAGCTTGACCGCCGAGCCGGGAGCAAGCTGGCTGATTTTCAGCCGAAGCTCGCGATTGTCATCCACGCGAACCCCATTGACTTCGGTAATCACATCGCCCTGAGCCAGGCCAGCTTTGGCAGCCGGGCCGTTGGGAGTGACTTCACCAACCAACGCGCCGTTTGTGTTTGGCAGGTTGAACGCCTGGGCGAGTTCCTGGGTCACCGGTTGAATCATCACGCCCATATAACCGCGGACGACTTTGCCGTTTTTCAGCAGTTGATTCATGACCGTTCGCGCCAGATTGGCGGGCACGGCAAACCCTACGCCCTGGTTGCCGCCTGCGCGGGACAGAATTGCCGTGTTAATGCCGATCAGCTCACCGGTTGCGTTGATCAGCGCGCCTCCGGAATTGCCCGGATTGATCGCAGCGTCGGTTTGAATGAAATCTTCATAGTCTTCAATTCCTAGATTTCCGCGTCCTGTCGCGCTGATAATGCCCATTGTCACCGTCTGGCCGACGCCAAAAGGATTTCCAATGGCCAGCGCGATGTCGCCAACCTGAACTTCGGACGAATCGGCGAAAGGCAGCGTCGGCAGATTTTGGGCTTCGACTTTGATGACGGCGACATCGGTGTTGGGATCAGCGCCGATGATGCGCGCTTTTAATTCGCGCTTGTCGGAGGTGTAGACCTTGATGTCACTTGCGCCATCAATGACGTGGTTGTTGGTCAGAATGTAACCGTCCGCGGCGACGATGACGCCGGAACCCAGACCCTGTTCACGCTGTTCACGCGGTTTGCCCTGAGGCGCTCGTTGACCGAAAAACTGTCGAAGCGCCGGATCGTCAAACAATGGCGATAACCCTTCGTCGCCATTGTTGGCTTTGACGACTTTGGTTGCTGCAATGCTGACGACGGCGGGTTGGGCTTGTTTGACGATGGGCGCGAAGCTGGTAATCAGCGTCGCTCCGTTGACATTGGTTTTGGCTGGTTCGCGCGTGATGGCACGGCTTCCGGCAGTATCAGTCAGGCTTTGAGCATGACTTTGATGTGTGGATAAAACCGCTCCAGTCAACAAACAGAGCAGCAGACTGGTTACGGCAATGGTCAGTTTTACATCGCGCTGATCTCGCAGGCGACGCAATATGTTCACGAAATGGTTTTTCATATGCCTCCTTCTTTTGGGCGGTTATTGGTACCACCCGTCAGGCAATGGCAAAGCCTATGCCAGCACGTGATGAACGGTAAGTGGTGAAAAACGTGCAGAAGGAACCATTTGGAGCTGTAATGAAAATGCCGAGCCGTGGCGATTTGGTTGTTGCCGTGTAACGTATGCAATCTCGCCACACCCGCCAGGCAACAAACGATGGGCGCAGAAATTGAATCGCAGGATGGTTCGCCTGGGATTGTGCAAAAGGGAAGGCGCTGCTATCTTCCGCGCGTCTTAGCCGATTTCTGTTTTACCAAATTTGCAACGCCACGGGATTCGCCATCCTCTCGAAGCATCTAGCGTCGTCTCAATTCAGGTGCGCTCTTTGGCAGGCGAATGTCTCGTATGGAGATAACCATGCCGAAAAACATTGTTCTGTTGTCTGATGGCACCGGAAACAGCGCCAGCAAGTTGTTCAAAACCAACGTTTGGCGTCTTTATCAAGCTCTGGACCTTTCCGAGGCCGACCCAACCCAAAAACAAATTGCTTATTACGACGATGGCGTAGGCACCGCTTCGTTCAAACCGCTGGCGATCTTGGGCGGAGCTTTCGGTTGGGGATTGAAACGAAACGTGCTGGATTTGTACACGGCTCTCTGCCGTCATTACGAACCAGGCGACAACATTTATTGTTTCGGATTCAGCCGCGGCGCGTTCACCATTCGCGTGCTGACCGGGTTGATCAACAATCAGGGATTGGTGAAGCCGAAGGGAATGGGCGAAGCTGAGTTGCGCCGTCTGGCAGCGGAGGCTTTTCGCGATTACCGAGAAAATCGTTATCACAAATGGTTTCTCAAACCGTTTCGCATGCTGCGCAATGGATTGCTCAGTCTTTGGTATTCACTGCCGCCTCGCCGAAAGCCGTACGATCCAACGAAAAACAATCACGATGTGAAAATTACCTTTCTGGGTTTATGGGATACGGTCGCCGCTTACGGGCTTCCACTGGATGAACTGACCCGCGCGTGGGACGCCGTTTTCCCGCTTTCATTTCCGGATCGCAACTTGAGCGGCATCGTTCAGCGCGCTTGCCATGCGCTGGCTTTGGATGACGAGCGGCATTCATTCCATCCCGAACTCTGGAACGAAGATGCCGAAACCGACCCGAAGCGGCTGACGCAAGTCTGGTTTGCGGGAATGCACACGAATGTCGGCGGCGGGTATCCGGACGATGCTTTGTCGCACGTTCCGTTGAACTGGATGATGACCGAAGCGAGCGAAGCCGGATTGATTTTCCGGCAAGAGGAATGGGACCGGTTGAAAGCTGCGGCGGACATCAACGGTAAAATGTACGATTCGCGCGGAGGCGTGGGCGGCGCGTACCGGTACTTGCCTCGCAAGCTGAAAGATTTGACGAATAACAACATTGACGATCGGCAAAAATACGTTGTCTGTGACCTGCCGAAAATTCACGAAAGCGTTTTTCGCCGAATCAAAAACCGCAAAGAAGGTTATGCGCCAATTGGTTTGCCCAGCGATTATGTTGTCTATAAGACGGACTGTAATGTCGTATATGTGACCGATCCTGAAGCCAAAGAGCTCGGCTTTGTCGAGCATCCAACGCAGGCGAAGAATCGAGCCAACTTGCAGGAACAAGTTTGGAATCTCGTTTGGTGGAAGCGAATCGTTTACTTCCTTTCGGTATTTGTGTTTTCCATTCTGGCTGTTTTCCCGCTTTACAACAAACCCCGACACGGCTGGGAAGAAGCGCTAGGGTTTGTCTCGAACGGCATAGATTTGGTGAGCGGCTTTTTGCCCGGTTTTCTGGATACCTGGATCACGGCATATCAAAAACATCCCGGACTGTTCAGCATCCTGGCGTTGCTGCTGATCCTGCTGATCTCTTTTGGCAGCAAGCTGCAATTACGCCTTTTTGATTTGATGCGCGGGCTTTGGACACCAGCGGCGTCCTGGCCGATAGAAATGGATTCCGGGGCTGGTTTGCCTCAAGACAAAGTATTCAGGTTTCGCACCAATCCGGCTTATTTGTGGTTGTATAAAGCCGTTCGGGAAAAGCTGCTTCCGGTGGTGGCAGGCGTGGCTGTGGTGTTGTTTTTGATCGTGGCTGTTGTGCGAGTGATGTACAAAACCGCGGACTCGTTCGGCGGTTTTTGCAGTCAGGAAACAACGGATAAAAGCGTGTTCATCACCAAAAATCCATGCTGGGCCAGCGGCGTTCGGGTTGAAGAAGGCAAACGGTACAAAATCACTATTGCCGTGGATACAAGTGAAGAATGGAGCGATGGCGGCATTCAGCATGTCAGTCTTCGTGGGTTTGGGCGAGAACGCATGGTTCCATTGATGTATTTGGCCTTGCCGTTTCGTCGCCAATTCAGCGCGCCGTGGTTCCAACCCGTCGCCAGAATCGGAAAGCTCGGCAATGATGAATACCTGCTGTCAGGCGAAATGCCCGACGACAAAACGCTGGTTTCGGTGATCGAAGCGCGTCACAGCGGCGAGCTGTTCCTGTATGTGAATGACGCCGTCTCGATCTTTCCCTGGACACGGTTTTACAAGCACAACTCAGGGAAAGCGAACGTCAAAGTAGAACTAGTGAATTGAACACCCTCAATCACTTTTGCTCCAGCATTCGCGCACGTTCGGTGGCCAGTCGTTCCGGTGGCTGCGTGCCGAAATAAAACGCCAGCCGGTAAGCGTGCGCGGTTGCCGAAGCGAAAGGTTTGAACTTGATGTTGAGCAGCGAAGAGAAGTCTTTCATTTCCACTTCTGCCGTTTCGGTTTCGGCTTCTCGCCAGAAAATCCCGAACGTAATTGGGCCATTCACAGGCGCGGCCAGCCAGCCGCCAGTCAAGGCGCGAGTTTTTGCCGCTGCGAAATCGAACGCGCCAGTCGCCGAGACAAATTTCCGGGATTGATTGGTGGGATCGCCAATTACGATGGAGTTTGCCGACCAAAAAGCCTGCTTGCCGTCGGCTACTTTTGGCGTCACTCGATAATCCACAGTGAAAAATTCTTCGTTGGCGTTCAGCGTGATGATGCGTTCAATGCGCGCGCCAGCCGGGTAAGCTTCCGGCGCGTCATACGCAAGTTTCAGCACTGCCTGCGCACCCATTCCCGCCAGAATTTCCGCCGAGTAAGCGCGGTTGAACGTGCCGTAAGCTCCGCGCTTTCGTTTGGGGTTGCGAGTCGGATCCGCCGGATCGAGTTCGACGAACTTGTCGCGCAAACCGCCTACGCTGGTGAACGCGTTTGCGCCGGTTCGTTTGTTGATCAGCGCGAAGGCGCGCGCTCCGGCGTTGGGCGAAACGATCAGCCGCAAAAACTCATTTTCCAACACGTAATCGTCAAACCCGTCGCGATCTATGTCGTAGGCAAACGCCACCGCTTCGCCTTTTCGCAGCGCCAGAAAGTTGATCCTCACCGTTTCGGTCGCAACTCCATCGCTGAGCGTGACATTGAATGGATGCAGCGCCGATTTGGTTCCGGGCGGAAAGTTGTAAGTGAAAGTGCTCTGCATTTCTTCGTCCGGCGATAAACTCAACGGCGGAGCATTCAGCAACAGCGCATCGCGTTTCAGCGTGATGCGCTGCCCGGTGTTGTTGCCAGTTCGTAAACTGAATTGCGCCGAAGTCGCGTTGGCATCCGAAGGCAACAGCAATGGCGGATCAATTGCCAGCTTGGTGTCTGCGCGAAGCTGAACAGCGGTTTGCGGGAAAATTCGCCAGGAAAATCGCGGCAGGATTTCAGCGGTTGCCGATGGCGAATGGAATTGGCGGGAACTGGTCGTCAGCGTCGCTCGCAAAATGGCTTGATCTTCGGCGACAGCTTGCTTGCCGACCGATACGGCGAAGGTAAAAGTTTTGGTCGTTTGCGGCGCAAGCTCGATTTCCTGTGTGAACTGTTCCTGCCGGAACAGGCGAGCAACCGTCAGTTGCAACTTTCCACGCACGGCTGCCGCAGCCGTGCGGTTGGTGATTTCAACCGCCACCTGATTGGTTTCGCCGATGATCAGCTTCGCCGTTTTGATCGTCAGTTCCGGCAAGCCGCGTTCGTACACAACTTCAACGTCCAGTTCGTGCTGGTGACGTCCGGCGAGTTCGTCTTCATCGTCAGACTTTGCTCGGCGACGAGGCTGGATCAGCTTGATGGTCAATCGTTTGCTGGCAGCGTCATAGCTGGAAACTGCTGGTTGGCCGTCAATTGTCACCGCGCCCGCCGGAGCATGCGGCAAACTCAAAACGGCGTCGGAGGCGTCCGGCGCATAAAACCGCATCAGGATTTTGCCGTTCGCCATTTCACGTTTGGTCAGTTCGGCTGTGGCAAACAGGATTTCTTCGCTGCCGGAACCCAGCGGCAAACGGAGCGGCAACATCAACGCATCGCGCGCGCGCAAGGTAAATTCCGGCAATTCCAGTCTTCCAGTCGAGGCCGGATCGGCGACGTTCAAACTGACGCGCATCGGTTGTCTGTCGTCGAAATTCGTCAGGCTGATGAAGCCGAACGTTTGTTTGCCATCGTCGGCAACTAATTGAGTGGCCACCAAATCCGGTTCGACACTGGCTCCGGCTGATGCTGCGCTGGCGATCTTGTCACCGGTTTTGGTGACGCGAGCTTTGACTCGGCGATTGATGCCGAGACGCGAAAGGCGGCTGACCAATTCAACCGTGGCCGATTGCACGCTGGCCAGCAGTTCTTCGCGTTTGGTTTTGCCGGGTTCGGTGGGAACCGTTCGCCAGAAATCCGGCACGGCGATGATTCGTGAAGCCAGCGGTTCAGTTTTCAATTCATTCAGCCCCGCGCCCGTTGGCAGAGAAGGCGTACAAACCAGTAACCCGCCCGCCTTTACGAAGTCCACCAACTTCCGCTGCGCTTCAACTGACAGAGTCAATTTGCCGTTTCGTCTCTCCGTCCCTTTGTCCCTCTGTCTTTCTTCATTCGCTGCTGTAATTTCCTCTCGCCCAGTCGCGGCGGTTTTCTTCAGGGCTTCATCGTCAAAGGTCGGCAGCAAAATCGCTTTGTGGCGTTTCAGCAATTCCAGCGGCTGAAATTCCAAATCCAGATATTCGACCGAAAGCTGATTGAGTTGGCAGAATTGTTGAACCTGAAGCTGTGCGCGGGAAATTCGCAAAATGTCTTCGCGCGTCAAACCAGGCTGATCGAAAGAGCTGATCGGGTAAACCAAACCGAGGTCGGCGGCTTTGTGCGCGGCAGCAAGTTCGCCGCCCAAGCCGGAAATCAGCCTTCCGTTACGATGCACGGCGGCGGCTCGCGGACGCTCTTCGCGTTCCAGGTTCAGCGCCGATTCCCAGGTGTAGTAATGATTCGTCCAGGGAACTTCCCAGCCCGCCGGGTACAGCGTGTCTTGCACAGGGAAGTAGTTCAGCCCACGCAACCCGTGGCCAATCATTACGCGCGACGACAGTAACGTGTTGGTCGGATCAGCAGTTTTCGCGTAACTGTCTTCGCCGGTTCCGTACCAACCGGCTTGGTATTCGATGATCATCGGCGGAAAGTGCGGCTGGGTTTTCAGCGTTTCGGTATAAAGCTGCAAGGTTGCGGTGTCTTCCCAACGCAGCGCCGGATCGCTGCCGAAGTTGAAATACCACTGCCCCATTGCGCCGATGTTGTGTGATGTTCCGGCGGCGGACACTCGCATGTCGGTTGGGTTGATGTAAACCGGAACGGTCGCTCCGGCTTCGCGCAAGAATCCGGCCAGCGCGTTCATATACTTCCAGAAAATCGGGCCGTTGTAGTTCGTGCGATTGATGGCTTGGTCGTCATCAAGTTGGATGGCGATGACGTTGCCGCCATTTGTGGCTTGTCTGCTGTTCAGAACTTCACGCATGACATCGGCAAACCATTTTCGCGTGTACCGCATGTGCGTTTCATTGGCCAACCATTGCTTGCTGGCTTCTTCGGAATTGGACGCGCTGACGCCTGAAAGCGGCGGATAATGACCGTCCAGTCGCGCCACTTCGTTCATCTGAAATTCGGGTTTGGCCAGCAGCCAATCCGGATACCCGCCGTTTCGCCATTCATTCAGAATTACCGGGCCAGGTCGAACGATGACTGCGAATCCCATTTCAGCAATCATCTCCAGCAACGCTTTCACGTCGCGGCGCGGGTTGGAATGCCCGTCGAAATCCAGCCTGCCTTCTGCGGGTTCGTGCCAGTTCCAGGCGAGATACAAATCCACTGTGTTGATTCCCATTTCCTTCAGCTTGACCAATGAAGCGGCCCATTCATCGCGTGGAATGCGGTTGTAAAAGAACGCCGTGCTGTGAGCAAAAAACGGCTGGCCTTGAAATTGGAACTGAGCGTAGCCGTTCACCAATCGAACAGGTTGATTGGGCTTTACGGATTGTCCGATGACGATTTTTGGGTGAGCCAACTGATGGAAAATCGAAATTGCTACCAGAATTGAAAGCAGACAGATGGGCAAAGGTTTTCGCATACGTTTGTCAGGGGGCTACTTATTGGTTCAGGCGGGAAGTGATTCGATAAACTCCGGCCAGCGCGCCAATGGTTCCCAACACAATTCCTGTGATGATCAGCCAGGGACTGGTTCCTAGCCATTTGTCCATCACATAGCCGACGACAATTCCGCCAAGAATGTTTGACGACATCACACCGCCCAGCATCATCGCCAGAGGCAGTTTTGATTGTTCGGGCTTTTCAGATTTCATACAACCGTTGAGACCGAAACGGGAATGGTTTCCTGGCCAAATCTGCGGCTTCAGGATTACAAAATGTCGGAACATCAACGCACAAATTAACAGCAACGGTTTTATTGTGCGGAAAAATTTTCTCTTCTTCGATCAAAGCGAGCACCCAGGCATTTTGCTATTTAGTTAAATTTAGTATCCTTAGCAGCCACCTCGATCAGCGATGCAATTGTGAGTGAGTTGCCTAAACAGAACAAGTGGTTTCTGAGTACTGGGTAGAACATTACCATTTCGACCGAGGAGGTGGGAACAGTTATGTTGAACTCTCGATGCTCAGAAAAGTTTTACTGCTGTTTAACCGGTTTTACTGCACGCAACGTTGGAAAACTGACTACCAGTGAAAGTCAGCATTCCAGCAAAGATAGATTGGTCATAAAGTTGTATCCCCACATAGAACGCAATGTATAAGATCCTAATTGCAGATGATCACGCAGTGGTGCGACGCGGGTTGCGGCAAATTATCAATGATGAACAAGATTTCGAAGTTGTGGCTGAAGCAAAAAACGGCCAGGAAGTCTTGGAATTGATTGAAAAGAATGGGTGTGATGTGGTTGTGCTGGACATTACCATGCCGGATAAAAACGGCTTGGCGGTTTTGCAGGAAGCAAAACTTGCCTACCCCAAATTGCCGATTTTGATTCTGAGTATGCACCCCGAAGACCAGTTTGCGCTGAGAGCATTGAAACTCGGCGCTGCTGGATATCTGACTAAAGAAAGCGCTCCTGAAGAACTGGTTGGCGCTTTACGCAAAGTAATCAACGGCGGCAAATACATCAGTTCAACGCTGGCCGAACAGTTGGTCGCGGAAATCGGTTCAGACACTCCGCGTCCGTCACCAGAGCGGTTGTCCGAGCGCGAATTTCAAGTTCTGAGAAAGATCGCCCAGGGAAAAACCATCGGCCATATTGCCGAGGAAATGTCTTTGAGCGTCAAAACCGTCAGTACTTATCGAACCCGCTTGTTGCTGAAAATGAAGATGAAGACCAACGCGGAGTTGGTGCGGTACGCCGTGCAACATGGGTTGGTAGATTTTGGCGAGTGAACCTTAACTTTCCGCAACGGCGTGGCCGTTGTCCCTCACAGTCTCATTGAGCTTCTGGCTGCCTGGTTCCAGACTTTGTCTGGACGCTTGCCCTATAGTCACTGCTGGAAACTGAGTGCTTCTGTTTCTTGCGGTCAGACTTTTGTTTTGCACGAATCCTATCTTTAAGAATGATCGAAAAACCTATTTCACCAACAGTTTTCTACAGTTGCCGAGTCACAACCCGAGTTATTTCTCGGCCGAGCTTTGCCGCGGATCATCTGAGCCATCAGCGTTGGTGAACGTCATCACGGGCAAAGCGATTCCAAAACACAACAATAGTTCATTTCAAATTCAGTGCTTTGCTTGCCGACCGAACAGCACCGGCTTACCGTGTGAGCAAATGCAGTAAACACTGTCTGGTTAATTCTTTGCCCCGAATTGTTTTTATCAAGGAGGCTTACATGATCCGGATTGCACACAGGTGTATTCACCTTTTTTTCAGCGTGGCGTTCGTCGCCGTTTTCCTGACTCCCAGCACGATTGCTGCGGGCAATTCCGCAGCGGGTGAGAATGGTCTTGACGCATATTACTTCTCGCTTAAAACAAATACCCCGTTACCTGCATCGCCTTACAGCCTGCTGATTCAGTCGCCGATTTTTTTCAATGTTCCGGCTGGCGCAGTCTTATCCGTCCATCTGATGCGTGGAGATGCGTTGGTCGCAACCAGCACGCTGACGTTCCAGCAAGCCTATCAAAAAGATTTACAGTTGCCTGCCGTGCCTATCGCTTCGTTTGTTCCTCCGGGCAATTCGACCAACGGTGGTCAGCCGCTGCCGAATACTTCTTTGACCGTTGGCATCGCAGATTTGACCAAAGTGGTTCAGGAGCCAGCGGCATACAAGTTCCTCTGGATGTTATCTTCCGGCGTGATCAGCACGCCGCGCAGCGCGATTATCACCGGCCAACCGGCGGGATTCGTTGTGGTGGATCTGGATTTGCTGGCCGTAGCGGCTGCGGCAATTGTTGGCGATTCAAAACCCGGCTCGGTTCTTTTCTTCAATCGGTACACGTCCAGCGCCAGCAATCCGGCGCGCGAAAATTCAACCATCAACATCACCAATACCAGTTCGACCACGACGGCTTACGTCCGGCTGTTTCTGGTCAGCGGCACGACCTGTCAAACCACTGAAATCCAGCTCTGTTTAGCTGCGCAGGAAACCGCCAGTTTTTTGATGAGTGATTTTGATCCCGGAGTGAAAGGATATGCGATGGCCGTCGCGACGGATTCGCAAGGGCATCCGACCCAGTTCAACTGGCTGACAGGCAATGTTGTCGTCAAACAGACTGCCAGCAACACACCGGGGGCGTATTCTTCGGTGTTGAGCGCGATTGCTTTGGCCAAGCGAAAAGACGGAGCGATTGCCAATGTCGGTGGCGTGGCCGAAATGGCTTTTGATGATGTGAATTACGACCGTTTGCCAGGTCAGATTGCGTTCGACAGCGTGCCCAGCCAGGTTGCCGCAGCGAATTTGACAGTGCTTTCGGTGTATCGCCCGCTGGCGGATTTTTCAGCAATTCCCAGTGCCGCAGTTCAACTCTCCGGCTGGAGTAAGAACAGCTCTGGCATCGTCACCACTTCCGCCGGGAACGTGAATTCGACCTGTTTTAGCGATGTGCTGATGTCCACGTTCCGGTTGCAACCCACTGTGATCAATCAATTTGTGCCGTCAGGCTCAACGGCCTGGTTTGCTGCGTCAACGAACGATTTGCAGCCGCTGATGGGCGCGCAATTCAACTCCGGCGAATTCAATACGGGGAACAATGCTCGTCCGCTGAGCTTCAGTTCGGAATACAAAATCCGTGTGCCGGTTCTGGCTGTGACCTGCCAATAACTGTCGCGTTCAACAAGACGGAAGTTCACGCGATGGCGCGAAGAAAAAAAAGCCGGAAAGAATCTGTGATGAAACGGGTTCTTTCCGGCTTCTTTGGTTTCTTGGCGACTTCGCGCGAAACGGAATTTCTGAAGGAAAAAGTCCGCAGCAAGCGCGCCAGATTATTTCTTGTTTTCGTCGTGGTGGTGATACATCTCTCGCCAGACAGAAAGGTAGGGCGAATGGCCGTTTTCGGATTCCCGCAATTGTTTGATCACAGGCTGGGTGAATTTGTTGACGATAGCGTTGAGCATAACGCGCAAAGCTTCTTCCTGTTGTTCGCTTAAATCGCCCAGCCGTTTTCGGCTGCGCTCCAATTCGGCGAAAGCCAGAGCGCCTGCCTGCTGGCGAAAATTTCCGATGACGGTGTTGATGTCGCCTTCGGCCAATACTTCGATGAATCGTTGGGATTCTTCGGCAATGATGATTTCTGCGCGTTGGGCTTCGCGCTGACGTTCGGCCAGATTGGATTCGGCGATGGATTGCAAATCATCCACGTCGAAGACAAAGGCGTTGTCCAACTGGTTGATCGCCGGATCCACGTTGCGCGGGACCGAAATGTCCACAATCAGCATTGGGCGATTGTGTCTGGCTGCCAATGCTCGTTTGACCTGAGCCGGGTGGAGCAAATAATTGGGCGAGCCAGTGGAGCAAATAACCACTTCGGCTTCGGCCATTCGCCGCTCGAAATCCTCAAAGCGCACCGCTTCGCCGTGTAACTCTTCGGCCAGCCTGACGGCGTTTTCATATGTTCGGTTCGCAATCAGGACTTTGCTCGCTCCGCAATTCAGCAAATGTTTGGCCGCCAGTTCCGCCATTTCGCCAGCGCCAATCAACATCACCGTCGAACCATTCAGGGTCTCGAACACTTTTCGCGCCAGTTCAACGGCGACGA
>ERZ650309.185-NODE-185-length-31002-cov-6.050344_pt1 | contig 31002 bp, 30 predicted proteins | sample MGYA00376245_ERZ650309 | MGnify/ENA primary metagenome ERZ650309 (study PRJEB26733, sample SAMN07839294) | wastewater metagenome | biome: urban; feature: wastewater treatment plant; material: waste water | place: USA: North Carolina | collected 2016-04-26 ... | reverse complement strand
GGGCCTGGTCCAGGAATTGCTTCCACCTCGGCACATCGCTGCCCTGGGCACCGGTGCCGTCGGTCATCAGTGTCTGCAGCAGGCCCATCGCGTTGGAGCCCTTGCCGTACCGCACCGGTTCGATGTGGGTATCGGGCGTCGGGTGGATCGACGAGGTGATGGCCACGCCGTGCGTCAGATCCAGATCCGGTGACACGTCCAAGGTCTGGGCGCCGACGATCGACTCGGAGTTGGTCCGCGTCAGCACACCCAACTTGTCGGACAGTTTGGTCAACCGTCCCGTATCCCGAACCTTGAACAGCAGCTTCTGCGTGTTGTAGGTGCCGGCCGCGACGATCAGGTACTTGGCGGTGAAGGTGCGCTTGGCGCGTCGGACCCGACCGTTGGTGCGACGGGTGTCGACCTGCCACAGGCCGTCACCCCGCTGCGCGAAGCTGGTCACCGTGGTCAACGGATGTACTTGTGCGCCAGCCGATTCGGCCAACCCCAGGTAGTTCTTCACCAGGGTGTTCTTGGCGCCGTGCCGGCAACCCGTCATGCATTCGCCGCACTCGATGCAACCGGTGCGGGCCGGGCCTGCGCCACCGAAGTACGGGTCGGGCACGGTCTTGCCCGGAGTCTGCCCGTCGACACCGAAGAACACGCCGACCGGGGTTGCCACGAAGGTGTCACCGCACCCCATGTCGTCGGCCACCTCTTTGACGATGCGGTCCGCATCGGTGAACGTCGGATTCTTGACGACGCCGAGCATGCGCTGGGCCTGCTCGTAGTGCGGCATCAGCTCGGCACGCCAGTCGGTGATGCCCTTCCACTGCGGGTCGTTGAAGAACGGGTCCGGCGGGATGTACAAGGTGTTGGCGTAGTTCAGCGAACCGCCGCCGACGCCCGCGCCCGCCAGGATCATCACGTTGCGCAGCAGGTGGATGCGCTGAATGCCGTACATCCCAAACTTGGGCGCCCACAAGAACTTTCGCAGATCCCAGGAGGTCTTGGCGAAGTCAGCGTCGGTGTAGCGGGGACCGGCCTCCAAGACCCCGACGCGGTACCCCTTTTCCGTCAGCCGCAAAGCGCTGACGCTGCCGCCAAATCCCGAACCGATGATCAAGACGTCGTAGTCAGGCTCCATGGCAGAAGTATGGACTTACCGCCCGGTAACAAGCTAGAGAGGCAACCCTAACTTCCGACGGTGAGGCCGACCTTCTGGAATTCCTTGAGGTCGCAGTAGCCGGCCTTGGCCATCGAACGACGCAGACCACCGACCAGGTTGCCCGAACCGAACGGGTCGTCGGACGGGCCACCGAGCACCTGCTCCAGCGACGGACGCTCGCCCAGGGCGACCTGCAGCAGCGCGCCGCGCGGCAACGAGGGATGCGCGGCAGCGGCCGGCCAGTACCAGCCGTCGCCGGGGGCCTCGGCAGCAGCCGCGAGCGGTGTCCCCAGCACGACCGCATCCGCACCACAGGCGATCGCCTTGGCGAGGTCACCCGAGGTGTGGATGTCGCCGTCGGCAAGCACGTGCACGTAGCGACCACCGGTCTCGTCGAGGTACTCCCGACGCGCGGCGGCGGCGTCCGCGATCGCGGTGGCCATGGGCACCCTGATGCCCAGGACCTCATCGCTGGTCGTGACACCGCGGGTCGAGCCGTAGCCGACGATGACGCCGGCCGCACCGGTGCGCATCAGATGCAGCGCTGTGCGGTGATCGAGCACGCCGCCGGCCACCACCGGAACATCCAGCTCGGAGATGAAGGTCTTCAAGTTGAGCGGTTCGCCATCGGAGACCACGCGCTCGGCCGAGATGATGGTGCCCTGGATGATCAGCAGGTCGATGCCCGCCGCGACCAGCGTCGGGGTCAACGCCTGGGCATTCTGCGGGCTCACACGCACCGCGGTCGTCACCCCGGCGTCGCGGATCCGGGCAACCGCGGCACCCAGCAGGTCCAGATCCAGCGGCGCGGCATGCAGTTGCTGCAGCAACCGGACCGCGGCCGACGGATCGGGCTCCTTGGCCGCGACCTCGACCACCTGGACCAGCTTGTCCTCGACATCGGCGTGACGGCCGATCAGGCCTTCCCCGTTGAGCACGCCCAGACCGCCCTGGCGGCCCATCTCGATCGCGAACTCCGGCGACACCAACGCGTCCGTCGGGTGGGCGACCACCGGAATCTCGAACCGGTAGGCGTCGAGTTGCCACGCCGTCGACACGTCCTTGCTGGAGCGGGTCCGACGCGACGGCACGATGCTGATGTCGTCGAGTTCGTAGGTACGACGGGCAGTACGGCCCATGCCGATTTCAACCATGTCACGCATGTGTTTTGACTTTCTGGTCCGCTAGCGCGCGTAGTAGTTGGGCGCCTCGACGGTCATCGCGACGTCGTGGGGGTGGCTCTCCTTGAGGCCAGCCGCGGTGATCTGCACGAATTGCGCCTGCTGCAACTGTTCGATGGTGGCCGACCCCGTGTACCCCATGGCAGCACGCAGGCCACCGGTGAGCTGATGGATGACCGTGGACAGCGGCCCCCGGAACGGCACCCGACCTTCGATGCCCTCGGGCACCAGCTTGTCCTCGGAGAGCACGTCATCCTGGAAGTAGCGGTCCTTGGAGTAGGACTTGCCCTGACCGCGTCCCTGCATGGCGCCCAACGAACCCATACCGCGGTAGCTCTTGAACTGCTTGCCGTTGACGAAGATCAACTCGCCCGGAGACTCTGCCGTGCCGGCCAGCAACGAGCCGAGCATCGCGGTCGACGCACCGGCGGCCAGGGCCTTGGCGATGTCCCCCGAATACTGCAGACCGCCGTCGGCGATCACCGGCACACCGAAGGGGCGGCACGCGGCGGTGGCTTCCAGGATGGCCGTGATCTGCGGTGCCCCGACGCCTGCGACGACGCGGGTGGTGCAGATCGAGCCAGGCCCGACACCGACCTTGACGGCGTCGGCTCCGGCCTCGCACAGGGCTGCGGCCGCCGAGCGGGTCGCGACGTTGCCGCCGACCACCTCGACGCGGTCCCCGACGGCCTTCTTGAGCCGGGCCACCATGTCCAGTACGCCGCGGTTGTGGGCGTGGGCGGTGTCCACGATCAGGACGTCGACGCCGGCGTCGGCCAACGTCATCGCCCGGGTCCAGGCGTCGTCGCCGACACCGACCGCCGCACCGACCAGCAGCCGACCGTCGCGGTCCTTGGTGGCCAGCGGGAACTGCTCGGTCTTGACGAAGTCCTTGACCGTGATCAGGCCGGTGAGCTTGCCGTGTCCGTCGACGATCGGCAGCTTCTCGATCTTGTTGCGCCGCAGCAGGCCCAGTGCCGCTTCGGCGGACACGCCCTCCTGCGCGGTGATCAGTGGCGCCTTGGTCATCACCTCGGAGACCGGCTTGTTCTGATCCACCTCGAAGCGCATGTCGCGGTTGGTGATGATGCCGACCAGCTCGCCGCTGCGATTGACCACCGGCAGTCCGGAGATGCGGAAGCGGGCGCACATGGCGTCGACCTCGGCGAGGGTGTTCTCGGGCGAACAGGTGACCGGGTCGGTCACCATGCCGGCTTCGGACCGTTTGACGGTCTCGACCTGCGCTGCCTGCTCGGTCAGCGGCAGGTTGCGGTGCAGCACACCCATGCCGCCGGCACGGGCCATCGCGATGGCCATCCGGGATTCGGTCACGGTGTCCATGGCCGAGCTGACCAGGGGCACCCGCAGGCGGATGTTGCGGGTCAACTGGCTGGAGGTATCGGCGGTGGCCGGGATGATGTCCGACGCGGCGGGCAACAGCAGCACATCGTCGAAGGTCAGGCCGAGCATTGCGATCTTGGTGGGATCGTCGCCGCCGGTCGGTACCGGTACGGAGATGGGAACGCTGCTTTCAGCGATCGACATGGGTGGGGCCTCCCGGCAGACACTGTCGTGGAACTAAAACGCCATTCTATCGGCACGCCGATGGCTATCGGCTGGCGCGATACCTGTGATGCTAAGTAGGGTGGACCCGTGCGTGACCACCTGCCGCCGGGCCTGCCGCCTGACCCGTTCGCCGACGATCCAACGGACCCGTCGGCGGCGCTGGATGCGCTTGAGCCGGGCCAGCCGTTGGACCCGCAGGAGCGCATGGCCGTCGAGGCTGACCTCGCCGACCTGGCGGTGTACGAGACGTTGTTGGCCCACAAGGGCATTCGCGGGTTGGTCGTCTGTTGTGACGAGTGCCAGCAGGACCACTACCACGACTGGGACATGCTGCGCGCCAACCTGTTGCAGCTGTTGGTCGACGGCACCGTCCGTCCGCACGAGCCGGCCTACGACCCCGAGCCCGACGCCTACGTCACCTGGGATTACTGCCGCGGCTACGCCGATGCCTCACTGAACGAGGCAACATCCGATTCGGACGGCTACCGCTGACCCGGTAGCTTCGGCACCGTGGTCGGGACCGAGTCCAGACCTGCCCCACTGCGCGACGGCATGTCGCGCGTCGAAGGAATCGCTGTCGGCGCGGTCGATGTCGTAGTGGTCGGCGTCACCACAGTTGCGGTGACCGCCGCGGTCTGACTCGGAGCCGGCGCAGTGCTGCCGGCCGGAGCACGAGTGACAACCGTCGTGGTGGTGACGCTCGCGGGCGCCTCGGCTTGAGTCGTCGGTGCCTGAGTGGTCGGTGCCTGAGTAGTCGGTGCCTGAGTAGTCGGCGTAACCGATGTCGCCGCAACCGATGTCGAAGCAGCCGGTGTCGAGGCAGCCGGTGCCGACGTAGGCGTGGAACCCGACGTGGGCGTGGACGACGCGACCGATGTGCTCACCGAAGTCGTCGGCGTTTCCGTGGCACTGGTCGTCGGGGTCGTGCCGGGCGTGCTGGTCTCCGTACTGGTCGGCGACGCAGAACTCGTCGGTTCGGCCGACGACGTAGACGTAGACGTAGAGGTCGTCGTGACGACCGCAGGCGTGAGCACCGGGACCGGCAACAACGTCAACGGTGACGACGGCAGTACCGGCAGTGGCTCACCTGCGGGCGGCAGCGTTGCCTGCGGGTTCTGCTCAACGACCTTGTACGTCAACGCATTCCACTGCTGAATCAGCTGCTGCTTGTGCTCAGGGGTGTCCACGCTCTGCACGGTCGGGCTCAGCTCCTGCAGCTTGACCTGCGCCTGCTGCCACTGGCCTTGGTCGATCAGGGTCTGGACCTGTTGCATCTGGGTCTGGGCAGCGAGCATCACGGCGTCGTCGCTGACGCGCTCGGCGCCGAACAAGGCCTTCCGCGCCCCGTAAAGGCCATCGCCGGGGCCCGCACCGTAGACGGCCGCGCCGAAACCGCCGATACACAGGATCGCCGCAGCTGCGGAGCCGACGAGGACCAGCGATCCGCGCGAATGCCGTTTGGACAGACCATCATTGAGCGCTGCGACCGCGTCACGGGCGGTGACCGGAACAGTCGGCGCCGGACCGCGGACGCTGTCACGCCAGTCCGACAGCAAGAATGCCAGCTCCGCCTCGGCGGGGTCGGTCGAGTACACGGGCTGACGCGAGGCGAGGGCCTCGATGAACCGGTCTGAGCGGTTGATCTCGTTCAGCGACGGGTCACCGCCGCTCGGTTTGCGTCCTCCGAAGTCAGGCATGGCCACGCTCCGTCGCTGCGAGCTCCGACTTGAGCTTGGCCAGCGCCCGGTGCTGGGCCACCCGGACCGCGCCCGGCGTACTGCCGACCGCTTCGGCGGTTTCCTCTGCGCTCATGCCGACCACGACGCGCAGGATAACGATCTCGCGCTGTTTGTCGGGCAGGGTCGCGAGCAGCTTGTCCATGCGGGCCGCCGCGTCGGCGTCGATGGCCAGCTGTTCAGGTCCGGCGTCGGTCGATGCACGTTCGGGCAGCGTGTCGGTCGCATCCGCCTTATTGCGGCCCGCGGCGCGATGGGTGTCAGCCACCTTGTGAGCAGCAATGCCGTACACAAAAGCCAGGAACGGTCGTCCCTGGTCCTTGTACCGCGGCAGTGCCGTGATCACGGCTAAACACACCTCCTGAGCCACATCGTCAGCCGAATACCCACTGCGTTCGGTGGTGCCGATGCGCGCGCGGCAGTAACGCAGCACGATCGGGCGAACAGTTTCCAACACCGTCCGCAGAGCATCGCGATCGCCGGCGACAGCATCTGCAACGACAGCATCGAGACCTTCTCCCGAAAATGTCATCGTGCGCAGTATCTCCAGCGTTACGGGCGGACGTGGCCAGCCAACTACGGTGTCAGCTAAACAGTAGTGAATGTGCAGACGTGGTCGAGGTCACCGCGGCGCCCACCGCCCTCCCCTGTCCCGCACAGCCGCCGCCGCGCGGTCCCGGATCCCGGCGATGGCGGCGGTGTCGAATTCACCGCTGCCGATGTCTCCCAACAGGCACGACAAGGCCCAGACCAGCGGAACCAGCCCCAAATCCCGGGCCGCCCGCAACGTCCGGTCGGCCACTACCCGCGAGTCGTCGTACCGTCCGGCGCTGCACAGCGCAGCCGCTTGCACGACGTTGGATTTCACCGAGTGTCGCGCCGAGCCGAGCGAGGTAGCCAGCTCGACGCCACGCTCGGCGTGTGCGACCGACACCGCTCCGGCGCCGCTCACCATCGCCAATTCGGCACTGACCCAGGCCAGCCGAACGCCCAGACGTCGCTCATCGCTGTCTTCGACGTGTGGCTGCGCACGCTGCAACAACCGGGCTGACGCCGCGAACCGCCCGACTCCGAGCGCATCGGCGGCGAGCCCGATCAACGAATCGGCCTTCGACTCGGGATCATCGGCCAACGCCCAGGCCCGACCATCCGCAGTGCGCGCCAGATCGTGCCCACCGAGTTGACGCAGGAACGATGCCCGCGTACTCCAGGCCAACGAGGCCAGTGGCCCGCGCGCCTCCCCGTTCAGGGTCTGCAGGTCCGTCAGGGCTGCGGCATACCGGCCCTGTCCACCTGCGGCGACTGCCCGCCACCACAATTCGCGGACTGATTCGGCGGGCGGCAACGGCCAACACTGCGGGGTCGAACCGAATGCGGACTCGACCAGGATCGCGTTTGTCATCGGATCCGCACGGTATCAACCCACCCCATCGGTTAACAGTTTGTGCGCGCCGCGTTAACGGCATGTCAACTACTTAGTGCAGCTTATAAGTGTCGGCTGAATTTCTCCGGAGAACGACGGTTCACGAACTGCGAGAACAGCAATCGATGCGTCCTTGCGAATATGCGACAAACTGCATCTGTGGTTTCGCAAACATCACTCAGATGAACATGACGTAAACTCTTGACCTGCGATTATGTGGTTTCGCACAGTCGTCGGCTATTGACTCAATTTCCCATGGCCTTCTACGTTATGAGCACGAGTAGTCACCGGCGACTAGCACTCGGATCATTTCCAAGTTTGACGCGCTCCACAGGTACCAGACATGGATGCGCGGGGAGGAGTTGTCCCAATGCCACAGCCGCAGCAGCTACCGGGACCCAACGCAGACATCTGGGATTGGCAGATGCAAGGCGTATGCCGCGGGGTCGACTCTTCAGTGTTCTTCCACCCAGACGGCGAGCGGGGCCGCGCCCGGGCTCAGCGCGAACTGCGCGCCAAGGAGATGTGCCGGGCGTGCCCGGTGATCACGCAGTGCCGCTCGCACGCACTGGCCGTCGGTGAGCCATACGGCATCTGGGGTGGGCTCAGCGAGAGCGAGCGCGACATGATGCTCAAGCGGGGCATCCGCCGCGCTTCGTAACCACGACATAGAAAGCCCCCGACACTCAGGCGAGTGCCGGGGGCTTTCTATACCTCGGATCGATCGACGACCAACCGATTGCGGCCGAGACGCTTGGCTTCGTACAACGCGGCGTCCGCGCGCGACATCAGTTCCGACACGACGGCGTCGAGATCATCGACGGGTTCACCCAACGGCCACTCCGCGAGGCCTGCAGATACGGTAATCGGAAGTCCGCCAACGTCTTCCATGCTCGCAGCCGCACGCAGTTCCTCGGCCACCGGCCCCGGGTCGTCGGAGTTGGGCAGGATCACAGCGAATTCTTCGCCACCAAGGCGGGCGGCGGTACCGCCGTGCACCTCGGCAGCGCGCCACAGTTGTGTGCCGACGCTGCGTAGGCATTGATCGCCCGCGGTATGACCCAGCTGATCGTTGTAGCTCTTGAAGTAATCGACGTCGAGCAGTACCAGCACGATCGACCGGCGCGCGGACAACTCGTCGTGCAACTTGGCGGTGAACGCCCGCCGGTTCGGCAATTGCGTCAGCGGGTCGGTTTCGCTGAGCGCTTCGAGGAACTTCGAGCGGCTCCAATCCAGCCGATAGTTTCGTTCCAGCGCATAGGCGAAACGAACTGCCACACACGCCATCAGCAGCGTCGTCAGGACCGTCAGCACCTCGTTGCCGTCCACGCGCATGGTGGCCAGCTCGCAACAGATCAGACCGGTGAGCAGCACCACCATCGACGGCATCAGCAGCCGGTAGACGATGCGGACGACCGTCATGCTCAACAGCACCGACACCGGCATCAGGAACGGCACCACGTCGAATCCCTTGGGCGTCTGGATCACCCGCTCGAACATCTGGGCCGCCAGCACCACCGCGACCGCACCCACATAGATCGGCGCAGACCACCGCCACAGCCGGGTCCACGTCGAGCCGACGAGCGCCACCACCGCGGCCGGCGCAATCCCCAACGCCAATGTCAGCCGCCCGAAAGTCGAAGCGGCAGGGGGAATCTTCAGCAGCGGCTCCTGGAACGTGAAGATCACCGCGCAGACCAGCAACAGCCCGATCATGATGAAACGACGGGCACGACGGCCCTGCACGTCGAACATCTCGACAAACGCCGACTCATTCTCCGCATCGACGAAGCGCAACGTCGTCGCCGAGGCGTGCAAGTGCGGGCCGCCGTAATCGGCGGCAACCGAAACGGCGGGCACGGGGTCGGCGGTAAGCACCGGCGTCGGGTCATGCTCGGTCCGATCACGGCCGGATTCCTTGGCCCGGTACAGCGCCTTGTCCGCCCGCTCTATCAACGCCCGGATCAGTCCGGCCTGCTCATCGGCAGACAACCCGGGGCGCACCCGCAAATCCGCGGATCCGGCTGATGCCGTCACCCGCCCGCGCGGACCGACGTGCATCTCCCCGATCGAGTGCCGAATCTGTTCGACGCGGGCCCGCGCCTCATCAGGATCGACACCCCGACACATCATGACGAATTCCTCGCCCGCATGCCGGGCCACGAATTCCCGCTGCGGATCGGTCTGATCGCGCAGGTGGGCGCCCACTGCCTGCAGGCACGCATCACCTGCCGGGTGACCGTAGCGGTCATTGAACGCCTTGAAGGCGTCAAGATCGAAGATGGCCAACACGATCGGCTCACCGCCGGCGACCGCGTCCCGCAGCGTCTCGTCGAAATACCGGCGGTTCGGCAGTCCGGTCAAACTGTCGATGCGGGTCAGTTCGATGAGTTCACGCTGCCGCAGCCAGGCCGCGCGACTGCTGTTCTGCAGTTCATACGCCGATGTCAGCGACACGCACACGATCGCACTGGACGCCACCAACTGGAACAACGCGTTGCTGTTCGGTGTGGTCAAGGTCAGATCCGCGACGGCGACCCCGACCAGTCCGAGCAGGATGGTCGGCACCAGCAGAGCGAACCGCAGTTGTACGACAACCAGGCTCATCAGGACCGAGATGGGGACGACGATCGGCAGGATGTCCATGCCGTGCCGCTCACTGACGACGTGGATCGCCATCATGCAGATGACGTCCAGATAGGTCGCGACGACGAACAGCCCCTGCGACCATCGCCGCAATGGACTGCCCGATCCGCTCAACCACCGCAGCAACGCGGGAATGCCGACACCTACGAGCAGCAGCGGCGTCCACGGCAGCAACTCCGGCGGCGTCTTGAGCAAGTATCGGTGAAACAGCAGAACGAAGCCGACGCCGAGCAGGATCAGCAGCCACAATTCGGACCGGAGGCCAAGACCTTCCCGATCGAATTCCGCCTGAAACTGGCGTTCCAGTGCTGGGTCGATTCGCCGAAGCTGGCGTGCCGTGACGCGATAATCGCCCTCGTTCGCGCCTGACTTCACGGGCTCACATTAGACCTCAGCAACTGCTGTGGGCACCATTTGTGAGATGCCACGCCCTACGGACAGCTAATAACTACTCCAACGTCAGTATCGATGCCGATAGCCTGAACCCGCGATCGCACATCCACTCCAGGAGAGCCTGCATGACCACACCCAGCACCCCCGCGGAAGGCACCGTGACCGTCGCCGAATCCGGCGCAGGGACATACACGCAAGAAATCATCGCCGGCAGCCACCGGCTGACCGCTGACGAGCCCCGACCGTTCGGCGACGACACCGGCCCGTCGCCGTACGACCTCCTGCTCTCCGCGCTCGGGGCATGTACGTCGATGACCGTGCGGATGTACGCCGACAAGAAGGGGTGGGACCTCGATCAGGTGCGGGTGTCGTTGCGGCACTCCCGAATTCACGCAAAAGACTGCGCAGACTGCGAAACCGACAAGGGCATGGTCGACCACATCGATCGGGACATCGAGCTGTTCGGTGACCTCGACGACACCCAACGCCAGGGGCTCCTGGCCATCGCCGAGAAATGTCCCGTCCACCGGACTCTGACATCGTCGGTGCACGTGTCGACATCGTTGCGGTGAGGGCAGGATCACAACGGCGAAGGCCCACGGTGCCATCTACCCTGACCTGCGGTTCCGGCAGCAAACACAGGTAGCGCGGTCCCCGGCGGTACCAAATTGACATGCGTCAACGCGACCGCGATCCTTGCGCAAATGCGCAACCATTCGGAGCAGGATGTCCTGGCCCAGATCGAGCACAGACTCCGCCTCGAATTCCCTAACGCCGCGCCGACTGCCGTCAGCGCCGCCGTCCAGCAGGCACTCGCAGAATTCGATTCCAGCCGGATCCGTGAATTCGTACCGTTGTTCGTCGAGAAGAAGGTTCGACGTCAACTGGCCGGATAACCGGATCTCAGTCGGGCTCGCCGTATTCGTCGAACCAATGCGCCAGCTTGCCGCGGCGACTCACAGCGCGGAGTCGTCGCTCGGTCGGTTCGCGTGTCTTGGTCGTGCTGACGATCAGTAGCTCGTCGCCGGCTTTGATCCTGGTGTCGAGCTGCGGCACGAAGGTGCGTCCGTCGCGGATGATCAGCGTGATGACGCTCGGGTCGGGCAACCGTAATTCCAGCACGGTCACGCTGTGCAACCGGGACTGCGGCAGTACCGTCAGCGTCAGCAACTCGGCACCCAGCACGTCCAGCGGTGCCGATTCCACCTGGATCTCGCGGGTGACGTCGCGTCGGATCAACCCCAGGCGATGCGCGATCGGCTTGAGGCTGGGTCCCTGGACGAGGGTGAACACGACCACCAGGATGAAGACGATGTTAAGCAACCGCTGACTGTCCGGGACGCCTGCAACGATCGGGTAGGTGGTCAGCACGATCGGCACGGCGCCGCGCAGACCCGCCCACGACAGGAAGACCTGCTCGCGCCACGGCACCCGAAAACCGATCAGCGACAACACCACTGAGAGCGGACGGGCCAGCAGCAGCAACACCAGGCCTATGACGATGGCGGGCACGAGTTCGGCGGCCAGACGGCTCGGTGTGACCAGCAGTCCGAGCAGGACGAACAGCCCGATCTGGGCCAGCCAACCCAACCCTTCGGCGAACGATCGGGTGGCGGCGCGATGCTGCAGCCCCGAATTCGCGAGCACCAACGCCGCCAGGTAGGCGGCTAGGAACCCGCTGGCATGGATGGCGCCGGAGGCGGCGAAGGCCGCCATCCCGAGCCCGAAGGTGGCCAGCGGATACAACCCAGAGGCCGGTAGCACGATGCGGCGCATGGTGAAGGCCCCGACGAAACCGCACGCCAGCCCGATCGCGGCACCGACGAGCAACTCGTAGAGCAGGGTGGTCAGTGCCTCGCCCGCTTCGAAGTGCAGCGGCATGACACTGAACATCAGCACCAGGATCACCGCCGGCGCGTCGTTCAGACCGGACTCGGCCTCCAACAGACCGGCGAGGCGGCGTGGCAACGGCAGCACGCGCAGCACCGAAAATACCGCGGCGGCATCGGTTGACGACACGATGGCGCCCAGCAACAACGCGAGCTGCCAGTTGATCCCGAGCAACAGATGCGCGCCGGCGGCAGTGATCACAGTGCTGACGGCAACGCCGAAAGTGGCCATCACGCCGGCTGGAGCCAGGCTCTTGCGGACGTCTCCGAAATGGGTGGTCAGACCACCTTCGATCAGGATGATCGCCAGCGCAGTGGTCCCCAGGTCCAGCGCCAGCCCGACGTTGTCGAAGTGGAGGCCGAGGCCGTCCTCCCCCACCACCACACCGACGCCGAGGAACAGCAACAGGCTGGGCAACCCGACCCTGGTGGCCAACCGCGTGGCCACGATGCTCGCCAGCAGCACCACCGCACCGATGAACAGCGCCTGATACAGCTGCTCGATGGTCACCAGGCCAATCTATCGGGGCCGGTAGGCCACAATTGTCGTATGGGTACCGGTTGGATCGACGGTAAGGACGCTCGATGCGGGTAGGGATCGCCGGTGCCGGTGCGGTCGGACGGTCGGTCGCGGCCGAGTTGGTCGCCAACGGCCACAAGGTGCTTCTGATCGATCAAGACGTCAAGAAGTACGAACCGCACACGGTGCCCGACGCCGACTGGTTGCTCGCCGATGCCTGCGAGCTGACGACGTTGGAAGACTGCGGTATCGAGTTGTGCGACGTGGTGATCGCCGCGACGGGCGATGACAAAGCCAACCTAACCATGGCGCTGCTGACCAAGAGCGAATTCGGCGTGCCCCGGGTGGTCGCGCGGGTCAACAACGCGAGCAACGAGTGGCTGTTCACCGACGCCTGGGGGGTTGACGTCGCGGTGTCGACTCCGCACGCGATGGCCGCCGGAGTGGAGGGCGCCATCGACATCGGCCACCTCGTCCGGTTGATGGGCCTGCGTCAGGGGCATGCCAACCTCACCAAGTTCACCCTGCCGGACAACAGTCCGTTGATCGGGACCCGCTTCGGCGATATGCCGTTGCCGCCCAATACCTTGCTGGTTACCGTGCAGCGCGGCCCCCGGATCATCGTGCCCAAGCCCGACGACCGATTCGACAACGGCGACGAATTGCTGTTCGTCGCAGACGAATCCGTCGACGGCTCGATCCGGGGATTGGTCAACGGCGACTAAAGTCTGGCGTCCACCGCATCGGGTAGCGCCGTGAGAAGTTTGGCATCGGCAGTGAGGAACGTCAGGTTCTCCAGAGTCGACTGTGCGACGAGGATGGCGTCGAAGGGATCCCTGTGCGCCAGCGCGTTGATGTCCGACGTCCACGTATGGCGACGTGTGACCGGCAGATCACGCAGTCCGGACCGGTCAATTGCGTCATCGAAGTTCTCGGGCAACGTGATCTTTCCGATCGATGCTTTGATCGCGAGTTCCCACGTGCTCGCCGCCGACACATAGACCGCGCCATTCGAGCGAATCCGGTCGCGAGCCCGCTCACCGAGCCGCGGGCTATCGTCCAGGAGCCACAGCAAGACATGCGTATCGAGGAGCAGTCCGCTCATTCGATGCCGAACGCCGCTGTCACTTCGCCATCTGCATCATCGAAATGGTCGGCGTCGTAACCAATTCGGCCGGCAAGGCCACCGAAGGCAATGTCGACACGCCGATGCCGGACGAGGTCAGCCACCGGTTTGCCGGCGCGCGCAATCGTGATCGTCTCCCCATCCTCAACGCGGGCAAGCAATTGCGACAAATGGGTCTTCGCATCATGAATGTTGACCGTAGACATACGACCAGGATAGCGGACTTAGTCCAGTCGGACTAAGTAGTACTCAGCTGGCCGCTGCGATGATCCCGTCCACTTCGACGGCCCGGGCCGCCATCTCCGCATGTGCCTTCTCGAGTGACTCCGCCTGATCCTCGTCGGCCTTCATCAAGGCATCGATGTCCGAGCCGGCCATGTCGAGCACACCCATGTCCGCGAAGGCCCCTTGCAGCTTGCCGCCCCAGAGCCCAATGTCCTTGACAATCGGCACAATTCGGCTGAACAGATGTGAGCGGAACTGAATCATCAGCGGCGATTGGTCAACCCATTCGGCGCAGGCTTTGACGTCCATGCCCAGGGTTTCGAATACTTCCTCGCCGCGGAAGCGGTCACGCATGAGATAGCAGGCATCGACGACGAACTCCTCGCGCTCGCCGCGCTCGGCGTCGGTCAGCTGAGAGTAGTAGTCCTTCAACGAGATCCGACCGAATGCGACGTGCCGCGCCTCGTCCTGCATGACGTAGGCGAGCACTTTCTTGGCGAGCGAATCCTGCGGCGCCATGTCGCGCAAAACCCCGAAAGCGGCGAGCGCGAGTCCCTCGATGAGCACCTGCATGCCGAGATACGGCATGTCCCAACGGGAATCCCGCAGAGTGTCTTCCAGCAGCGCCGTCAGATGGGTGTTGATGGGATAGACCAGGCCGACTTTTTCCTGCAGGAACCGTCCGAACGCTTCGACGTGCCGAGCCTCGTCCATGGTCTGAGTCGCGGCGTAGAACTTCGCATCCAGGTCGGGGACCACTTCGACGATCTTGGCCGCGCACACCATCGCGCCCTGTTCCCCGTGCAGGAATTGCGAGAACTGCCAGGCCTGGAAATGCTGGCGCAGCACAGAACGACGGGATTCGTCTGCCGCGTCCCACATCGGACTGCCGAACAGCGGATGAAACTCGTCGGGCAGCCCGATCGGGTTCATCGGATCGACGTCCTGGGTCCAGTCGATCCGCGATTGGGCGTCCCACTGCTTGTCCTTGCCCTTTTGGTACAGCGACAGGAGCCGAGCCCGGCCGTCGTCATACTCCCAGGTGAAGCGCGCGTCGCCGGCGCTCGGGACGTCCCACGAGTACGGCGTGGGTACTTCGGTGTACTTGTCCTTCGTGGTCACGAGCGGCCACCTTCCTGCCCTGATGCGTCCAGTTAGAAATATGACCTGTATCACAGTGCGCCGCAATTGGCTGCGGCGTCAACCGTGACGCGCGCAGGCCACTTTCACCGGCAGGATCAAACCGGGTGGTGATCGACGTCGGCGGGGCGTCGTTCGACGACTTAGCCACGCGCGCAAAGGTTGCCATGGCCGTGCAGTGAGCTTCCAACAGTGCTCTGCACCAACGATTTCCGCCGTGCTTCCTATGGATTTTCCATGGGGCTCTTCAACTTCCGAACCGGAACGCAAAAAATCCGTAGGCTCGTACTCATGTCAGCAACCAACAGCGACTCTGTAACTGGCGAACCTGATCCGGGCGGGAAGCTGTCCCGGCGCAAAGTGCTCGGCGGTCTGGCAGCGGTGGGCGCTGCCGGCGCGGCAATATCGCCCGTGCTCGCCGCATGCGGCACCAAAGACTCCACGCCGGCGTCACCTGCACCGGGCGCCAGCGGCGAATGGCCCGATCGCACCAAGCTGCCGATCCCGGCCTATCAGAAGGCCGGCAAGATCGACCGGACCGTCAGTGGCTCCGGTCCGATCGAATGGCCGAAGGAAGTCGCAGCGCCCAAAGGGGCGCCGAACGTGCTGCTGATCATGACCGACGACGTCGGGTTCGGGGCCAGCGAGGTGTTCGGCGGCCCGATACCTACCCCGACGTATGCGCGCTTGGCCAAGAACGGGTTGCGGTACAACCGTTTTCACACCACGGCATTGTGCTCACCCACCCGGGCGGCACTGCTCACCGGGCGCAACCACCATGTCGCGTCGACCGGGATCATCATGGAACTGTCCACGCCGTTCCCCGGCTATCACAGCATCATGAGCAAGAGCGTGGGTTCGGTGGGCGAGATGCTGACCGGAAATGGTTATGGCACAGCCTGGTTCGGCAAGAACCACAATGTCCCGGACTGGTTGACCACACCGGCCGGGCCGTTCACCCTGTGGCCGTCCGGGCTGGGCTTCGAGTACTCCTACTGCTTCTTGGGCGCCGATTCCCACCAGTTCCGGCCGGCGGTCTACGAGAACAATCTGCCCGTTGAGCCGTACCTGGGCCGGGAGGACACCTACCACTTCGACACGAATATGGCCGATCACGCCATCGGTTGGATGCGGACGCAGAAAGCCGTCAACCCGGACAAGCCGTTCTTCGCGTACTACACCCCTGGCACCGCGCACGTTCCCCACCACGCCCCGCCCGAGTGGATCGCCAAGTTCAAGGGCAAGTTCGACCACGGCTGGGACCGTCAGCGGGAGATGACCTTCGCCAAGCAGAAGGAGATCGGCGTCATCCCGCCCGACGCAGTCCTCAACCCGACACCGGCCGACTACAAGCGCTGGGACGACCTCTCCCCCGACATGAAGCGGGTGTGCGCACGAGAGATGGAATGTTATGCGGCGGCGTTGTCGCACTGCGACTTCCAGATCGGCCGCGTCGTGGATGCGATCGCCGAACTCGGCGAACTCGACAACACCCTGATCATCTACATCCAGGGCGACAACGGGTCCAGCGCCGAGGACCCGACCGGTCACGGCTTGACCAGCGAGATCAACAACCTGGCAAATGGCCTCGTCGACCGCGAAGACTTCATGATCGAGAACATCGACGAGTTCGGCGGCATGTGGATGCAGAACCACTACTCGCACGGCTGGGCGCATGCCATGAACACGCCGTATCAGTGGGATAAGAAGATCGCCTCGCATCTCGGCGGCACCCGCACCTCGATGGTGATCTCCTGGCCGGCGCGTATCACCGACACCGGTGGGTTGCGTTCGCAGTTCACCCATGTCACCGACATCGTCCCGACCATCCTCGAAGCCGCCGGCCTACCGATGCCGACCACGATCGACGGAGCCGAACAGGTGCCGCTCAACGGTGCCAGCCTGCTGCCGGCGTTCGGGCACGCCGATGCTCCCGAGCACCACACCACGCAGTACTTCGAGGTGATCGCCAACCAAGGCATCTACCACGACGGCTGGATGGCCAACACCGCGCCGAAACGCCTTCCGTGGGTCGGCCAGGGGCAGTCCAATCGGGATCCGTTCAATGACTATGAATGGCAGCTGTACAACCTCACCGACGACTTCACCCAGTCGAAGAACGTGGCCAAGGACAACCCCCAAAAACTCGAGGAGTTGCGGCAGCTGTTCCTCGACGAGGCTGGCAAGAACAAGGTGCTGCCGCTGGATGACCGTTACCTCGAGCGAGGGCTTCCGGAGAACCGCCCGCAGCACAACGTCGGCCGCACCAGCTACACCTATTTCGACGGGGTCACCCGGATCACCGAGGGCATGGCGCCCAATATGAAGAACACGTCGTACTCGATAACCGGCACGGTCACGGTGCCTCCGGGAGGCGCCGAGGGCATGATCGTCACGCAGGGCGGGTGGTTCGGCGGCAATGCGCTGTATCTGCTCAAGGGCAAGCCGGTGTTCGCCTATGCCGCTTCGCATTACCCCGAGCACAAGTTCAAGGTCGAGGGGCCGACCGCGCTCGCACCGGGTAAACACGATGTCCGGGTCGACTTCAAATGGGACGGCGGACAACCCGGCAGCGGCGGGATGGCGACATTGTTCGTCGACAACGCCGAGGTCGCCAAGGGTCGCATCGACAAGACCGTCCCCGCCCGGGTGTCCGTCGACGAGACGTTCGACGTCGGCGAGGACACCGGCACCCCGGTCAACCGCGATTACGACGTGCCATTCCGGTTCACCGGCGAGCTTCACAAGGTGGTCGTCGGGCTCAAACCGGCATAGTCGGGTCGAGCCCGAACACCTTCACAGCGGCCGCCTTGCCTTTCAACGCATACAAGCCGCGGTCGACGAGTCCGGGCAACGGCGAAACCAGAGCCTCGGCGGACTGCTCTGTCAGCAAGATGGGGTCGCCGGTCGATTTGGTGAGCTGCTCGACCCGCGACGCGACGTTTGTGGTGTCACCGATCAAGGTGAACTCGCGATGGCCCACCGGACCGATGGTGCCGGCGATCACCAGACCGGTGTTGATACCGATGCCCAGCCGAAGGTCGCCGTCGAACCGCTCAACGACCAGGCGCTGAATGGCAACAGCAGCGCGCAGGGCGGCGTCAGCGTGGCACGCAAGGTCGTTCGGGGCGCCGAAAACGGCCATGGCACCGTCCCCGAGGAACTTGTTGAGATGACCACCGGCTTCGACGACCGCAGGCACCACGATGTCGAACAGGGCGTTGAGCCGAGCCACGGTGTCCTCGGCAGTGTTGGCCTCGGCATACGGCGTGAAATTACGGACGTCGAGGAACATCACCGTCACCTCCCGACGTTCGCCGGCGAACACGTCATCGCCCTGCTCGAGGAGTCGCGCTGCCAGTGCCGGATCCACGTAGGTCCCGAATGCCGACTGCAGCCGTTGCCGCTCGGCCAGCCCCGCCTGCATCCGGTTGAACGACGCCGACAGCGCGCCAAGGTCGTCGTCTTGAACCACTGGGAGACGTCGGCTGTAGTCACCGGCGGCAACACGTTCGGTCCCCTCGGTGAGGTCGCGGATCGGTAGCAGGAACGGTGAGATCGTCATGACCGCTACCGGCCCGGCGATGAGTGTGATCGCCGCCCCGATCAAGACGGAGACGACGGGGTCTTCGCGGGCGCGGTCGATCACGGACGCCGTGATCGCGGCTCCGGTGGCGAAGCCGAATGCCACCCCCACCATCGTGAGGTTGGACCACGCCGCGAAGGTCGATCTGGAGCGCGGAAGGGAGTCGCCGATTCCGGTGTCACCGGCGATGGCGCTTCTGACAGGTCGCAGCGATCCCTCGGTGAAGCTGTGCACGGCGATCACCCCGACTGCCGCCCCGTATACGGCACCGACAATCCCGTACTGGGCAAGTCGCCAACCCGATGCACCGACCATCGCCGCAATACCCAACCCCAGACACGGCGCCCAGATCACGTCCGTCACGAACACGCGTATCGGCGTCCTCCGCGCGTATGCGAAGGTGCCGCGCAGCGCCTCCCCTGGATCAACCTGCCGGCCCGCGGCCCACTTTTCGATGAGCCGCAACGGCTTTGAGCCCGGAAGAACCATCAGATAAACCCGCACCAGCATGGCGACACTGGCGATGATGGCGGCATCGCCATAGCGGTCGGACCGCTGGAAGGCAACGATGATCAACGGGAAGGCGAGGTAACAAGACATCCCCGCGGGGTAGACCAGAGTGCAGATCGCCCACGAATACACCGGCCCGTATCGGTCCCACATCCACTGAAAGATCCGGTCCATGGCGTGAGGGTAAACCGTCAAGAGGTGCTGACCAGCAGACTCCAAGGTTTAACTAAGCGTCAATTTCCTGATGCGTGTACCTGTACCCCGCTAGGGTCCGGTCTGTGACGCACACATTGGTTGAGCGAGTCCAAGGTTCCCTGCTTCCGCGCCTCACGCACGGACATTCCGATTCGGGCACACCACTCCCCCCGACCGCTTATCGCATGGGCGGCAAGCACTTTCGTGGAAATGATGCGTTTGTGCAGTCGGCACATGCCGAGGTCGGCCGACTGCAGGCCAGCATCGGACTGAATGCGAATTCCCGCCTGCTCGACTGGGGTTGCGGTGCCGGGCGGCTGGGCATCGGCGTGGCCGAGGTGCTGGGACGGATCGACCTGTACCACGGCGTCGACATCCAGGCCCCGCTCATCGAGTGGGCCAAGCGCCATCTCGGTAAGCGTCCAGGATTCGAGTTCACGCACGTCGACCTCGCCAACCAGCGGTACAACCCGAACGGCACGGTGGAGCGGCGGATTCCCGGCGAGACGTCGGACTACGACGGCTTCTACGCCTATTCGGTCTTCAGCCACCTCATGGGCGACGACTCAGCCGCGTACCTCAAGGAGGTGGCGCGACTGCTCAAGCCAGGCGGTCGTGCGTTCGTCACGGCATTCGTCGAGGACGACGTGCCAGAGCAGGAGGAGAACCCCGCCGGCTACGGCCCGCTGCAATGGGAAGGGCCACTCCACTGTGTGCGGTTCAATCGGCAGTTCTTCGAGTCGATGATCGCTGACGCCGGGCTGACGGTCGCCGACTTCACGCACGGCCGCGAAACCGACGGCCAATCCCTGTACATCCTCAGCGCCTAAGACGCCCAGTTGGGAGAACGCTTCTCGATGAACGCCGCCACGCCCTCCAGCGCGCTCGGCTCCATCATGTTGCAGGCCATCGTCGCACCGGCATCGGCGTAAGCGGCCTCGATGTCGACGCCGATCTGCCGGTAGAACAACGCTTTTCCCAGAGCGACAGCAACAGCCGGCTTGGCCACGATGCTCGCGACCATGGCCTCCAGCTCATCGTCGAGCATGTCGGCCGGCACCACCCGATTGACGAGTCCCAGCGCGCGGGCCTGCTGCGCGTCGAGGAAGTCGCCGGTGACGAGCATTTCGAAGGCCGCCTTTTGTGGCACGTTGCGCGATAGCGCGACTCCCGGTGTGCCGCAAAATAATCCGACGTTGATGCCGCTGGTGGCAAAACGTGCGTCGTGGCTTGCCACCGCGAGATCGCACATGGCGACCAACTGGCAACCCGCCGCCGTTGCGATCCCGTGGACCCGTGCGATCACCGGCACCGGTAGCCGCTGGATCGAGAGCATCACCGCGGTGCATTGAGCAAACAACTCCTGGTAGTACTCGAGTGACGGCTCAGCGCGCATTTCTTTGAGGTCGTGGCCTGCACAGAATGCTCTGCCCGACGCCGCCAGGACGACCACCCGAACTGACCTGTCGTTCGACAGCCTGTCGAAGGCCTCGCCCAGCGCGGTGAGCATCGGCTGCGACAGCGCATTGAACGCCTGAGGCCGGTTCAACGTCAGCGTGACGACGCCCCGGTCGTCACGGTCTTGCAGCAGGAGCGGTTGGTTCACCAGCCAAATGTGCCCCACATCGATGGCACGCGCGGCGGAGATCGCCATAGTGTTGGGCTGACGCCAGCAGATGCCCGACGGTGCCGTGGTGGCGCAGGGCTATGTGGCGTGCAACCGAATGTTTTAGGGCAATCCGCCGATGACCTGATCGCCCAGGTGAACCCCAACGACGCGACCATCGGGCGCATGCTGGTGCGTGCTGCGCAACACAACCTGTGCCCTGACACGCAATGACGGCCGACTGACGAGAACACCCCCGGCCCATCAGGACCGGGGGTGCTGTCGTTCGTGCTGCTTAGTGAGCGTGGCCGTGGTGGCCGTGACCGTGGTCGTCGTCCTCAGCCGGCTTGTCGACAACAGCCGTCTCAGTCGTCAGGATCATCCGGGCCACCGACGCAGCGTTGAGCACCGCGGACCGGGTCACCTTGGCCGGGTCGACGACGCCGTCGGCCAGCAGGTCACCGTAGGTGAGGGTGGCGGCGTTGAAGCCCTGCCCGGCGGGCAGCTCGGACACCTTGTTCACCACGACCGGGCCGTCGAGGCCGGCGTTGGTGGCGATCCAGTACAGCGGGGCCGACAGCGCGGAGGCGAAGACCTCCAGGCCGATCAGCTCGTCGCCGGTCAGCGAACCACGCAGACCTTCCAGCGCACTGCGGGCCTGAACCAGCGCCGCGCCACCACCGGTGACGATGCCCTCTTCCACCGCAGCCTTGGCGGCGGCGACAGCGTCCTCGACGGCTTCCTTGCGCTTCTTCAGGTCGGTCTCGGTGGCTGCGCCGACCTTGATGACGGCCACGCCGCCGGCCAGCTTGGCGAGGCGCTCTTCGAGCTTCTCGCGGTCCCAATCCGAGTCCGAAGCCTCGATCTCAGCGCGCAGCTGCGACTTGCGGCCGTCGATGGCCTCGGCGGTGCCGGCACCGTCGACGATCACGGTGCTGTCCTTGGTGACGACGACGCGCCGGGCCGAGCCCAGCACCTCGAGGCCGACCTCGCGCAGCAGCAGACCCACGTCGGGGTTGACGACCTGGCCGCCGGTGACGACGGCGAGGTCATCGAGGAACGCCTTGCGGCGGTCACCGAAGAACGGCGCCTTGACCGCAACGGCCTTGAGGGTCTTGCGAATCGCGTTGACGACCAGGGTCGACAGGGCCTCGCCTTCGATGTCCTCGGCGACGATCAGCAGCGGCTTTCCGGCCTGCGCGACCTTCTCCAGCAGCGGCAACAGGTCGGGCAGCGAGCTGATCTTGTCGCGGTGCAGCAGCACCACCGCGTCTTCGAGAACCGCTTCCTGCGAGTCGAAGTCGGTGACGAAGTAGGCCGACAGGAAGCCCTTGTCGAAGCCGACACCCTCGGTGACCTCGAGCTCGGTGTTCAGGGTCGAGGATTCCTCGACCGTGACGACACCGTCGGCGCCGACCCGGGTCATGGCCTCGCCGACCAGATCACCGACCAGGGCGTCACGCGACGACACGGTGGCAACCTGCGCGATGGCGGTCTTGTCCGAGACCGGCTTGGCAGCGGCCAGCAGCGCCTCGGATACGGCGTCGGCAGCCTTGCCGATGCCCGCGCCGAGCGCGATCGGGTTGGCACCGGCCGCGACGTTGCGCAGGCCGGCCTTGACGATGGCCTGCGCCAGCACGGTGGCGGTGGTGGTGCCGTCGCCGGCGACGTCGTTGGTCTTGGTCGCAACGGACTTGACCAGCTGGGCACCGAGGTTCTCGAACGGGTCGTCCAGGTCGATGTCGCGGGCGATGGTCACACCGTCGTTGGTTACCTGCGGGCCACCAAAGGCCTTGGCCAGCACGACATTGCGGCCACGCGGGCCGAGCGTGACGCGCACCGCGTCGGCGAGCTTGTCGACGCCGGCTTCCATGGCCCGGCGCGCAGTCTCGTTGAATTCAATCTGCTTGCTCATAAAAGTCTTTCTTTTGATTTCCCCGTCGCTGCGCTCGCCCCGGGTGGAAATTCCGCTTGGGCAGAACGCATACCGCCCCGGACATCACCCGCACATGCGGGGACGACCGGGGCGGAACACGAGCGCTTACTTGTTGACGACAGCCAGCACGTCGCGAGCCGAGAGGATCAGGTACTCCTCGCCGGCGTACTTGATCTCGGTGCCGCCGTACTTGCTGTAGATGACGGTGTCACCCTCAGCGACGTCCAGGGGGATCCGCTTTTCGCCGTCCTCATCCCAGCGGCCGGGGCCAACTGCGACGACGGTGCCTTCCTGCGGCTTTTCCTTGGCGGTGTCAGGGATGACCAGACCGGAAGCGGTCGTGGTCTCGGCCTCGTTGGCCTGAACGAGGATCTTGTCCTCGAGTGGCTTGATGTTGACTGCCACGATGGAAGCCCTCCACATAGTTGGGGTTTCGATCCAGGGCTGATCCCTAGATCCAATTACCAGGTGTTCGGCAAGCGTCCTGACCTCACACCGTCGTCGCGGGTGCCGGAGCGGGGTTTGGCCGCATGCCACCTAGCACTCTATACACGCGAGTGCTAGCACTCAAGGGTGGGCCAGTGCCTGCTCATCGGAACTCGCTCACGGCTGAAATTTCGGACCGCGACTCCGCCGGCTCAGGACCGCCGCCCCGAACCCGTGGCGCAGCCGCAACCGCGACCCGCTGTCCAAGGTCGACGACGAAACGAAAAGTTGGGATCGGTAGCCACGAGAGCGACGTCTGCTTGCTCCCATGAGTCGAAAAGGCAGATTTGCGAGCATTCCCCGTACACGTGCGGCCGACGCGGAGAACAATTCCAGAGTTATGAAACGACTGGCCATCGGGCTCGCAACGACGGCGTTGGTGTCCGGCTGCATGGGTCTGACTGGTTTGGGGCCAGTCCCTGGCATGGCGCACGCAGACCCTGCACCCATCGGCCCAAGGCAGTGGTGCCCAGGACAATCGCTATGGATAACCGGCAATCACGTCACCAACCCGGTCATTTGGGACAACAACATCTGCCACACGTATTACATCGTCGCGTTTGGCCAGGGCAACGTTGCTCAAAACATTTGGGATGGACCCAATCCGCCTGCACCGGAACCCCCTCCGCCACCACCGCCCTGGGCCATCACGACCCGCGAGCAGTGCGAGCAGGTACTGGGGATGTTCTGCCCCCACGCGTGACGAGTGCCAACGATGAACCAGCACCGTTCTAGCGAGAGCGCAGGTCCATGTTCATGTGATCTGAGACGTCACCGACCATCTGCACATCCACCATCCGCTCGGTGAAATACCAGCCGGTGTCGTCACGGGCGAACGAATCGGCATAGCGCCCAACAACAATGGGCTGCAACGGCACCGTCGTGGTCTGCTGGACCACACAGAACGTTGACCGCGCGGAAGCTGTTGAGCCATCGAGCTCCACCATGGGGTTGAGCACCAGGTGTCTGGTTCGTGGGGTGTTGCCGTGGTCGGGAAAGCGACGGGTGGTTGTGGCGAATAACTCGGCGATCGGCGCAGCGCCCGCAACACCCATGAAAGTGCCGCGGCCCAACAGTTCTCCGACACCGTCGAAGTCGCCGTCGTCGATAAGTTCGGCGTAGCGGTAGAGCAACTCGGTGATGGCCAGTTTGTCCTCGACGCTCATGCCACTTGGCCCTTCACCACCGGCAGACCCGGGTCGCTGGGCACATCGAGGGGTGACGGGGACGCACCCGCAGCAATCAGGTGAGCGGCGAAGGAGGCGATCATCGCTCCATTGTCGGTACACAGCCGCGGCCGCGGCACGCGTAGCGTCAAACCCGCTGCAGCACATCGTTCTTCGGCCAGCTCACGCAAACGCGAATTGGCCGCCACTCCCCCGGCGATCAACAGGGTCGAGACACCGAGATCGGTAGCTGCGCGAACAGCCTTGCGGGTCAAGACATCTGCGACGGATTCCTGGAAACCTGCGGCGACGTCAGCGGGTGAGGCATCCGGATTACGCTCCATGTGCCGGGCGACCGCGGTCTTGAGGCCCGAGAAGCTGAAGGTATAGGGGTCATCGCGCGGGCCGGTCATGCCGCGCGGGAAGACGATGGCATCGCGGTCGCCTTCGCCGGCAAGTTCGTCGAGCACCCGGCCACCCGGGTAGCCCAGACCGAGCAACCGGGCCACCTTGTCGTACGCCTCACCCGCTGCGTCGTCGACGGTGCTGCCGAGTTCCTCGATCGGTTCGCCCAACGAACGCACGTGCAGCAGGTGGGTATGTCCACCCGAGACCAGCAGACCGACGCTCTCGGGCAGCGGCCCGTGATCGTAGACATCAGCAGCGAGGTGCCCACCGAGATGGTTGACACCATAGAACGGCACCCCCCACGCCGCCGAATATGCCTTGGCCGCAGCAACTCCCACCAACAGCGCGCCCGCCAGGCCGGGGCCGATGGTCGCCGCCACGACGTCGGGCCGCTCGATGCCGGCGACGTCCAACGCCCGACGCATGGTCGGGCCGAGGGCCTCCAGATGTGCCCGCGACGCGATCTCCGGCACCACGCCGCCGTAGCGGGTGTGCTCCTCGACGCTGGAAGCAACCTCGTCGGCAAGCAGCCTCACGGTCCCGTCGGAGGTCAATTCGCAGATACCGACGCCGGTTTCGTCACATGAACTCTCGATAGCCAGGATGATGGTCATGCAAGCTCCCGCCTCATGGTGTAGGCGTCAGCACCGCTGATCCGGTAATACCGTTTGCGTACACCCATTTTCACGAATCCGACGCTCTCGTACAACGCGATCGCCGGGACATTGTCGGTACGGACTTCGAGGTACACGGTGTCCGTACCGGCGATGGCGAGCAGTCGGTCCAGCATCGCACGCCCGACACCGCGACCCTGGAACTCCGGGTCGACGCCGATGGTATGAATCTCGTACTCGTACGGTGCTTTACGGCCCAGCCGACTGATCCCGCCGTAGCCGATCAGCATCTTGCCGTCGCGGGCTGCGACGTAGTGGTTGTGCGCGGATTCGAGTTCACGGATGAACGCTGTTGCGGGCCACGGGTCGTCGCCGGGAAACAGCATCGTCTCCAACTCGCCACAGCGGTCCACGTCTGCCACCGCCAGTGACCCGTACTCGACCGTCATGATTTCCCCCGCTCGGCAAGGGTTTTCGCATCGGGCCGGCGCAGGTACAGCGGCACCAGCGATTCGGGCGGGCGCGTCCAATCCGCGGCCGACACCAGGCCCGCGACAGTGGGGTACTCGGCATCAAGTGCCGGCAGCGCGAACAACGCGGCCTGCGCAGCCGGACCAGCCACCGCCCCCGAGGCCGACGGAACATCAGCCGGGCCGCTGACCGATGGGCCGGCCACCCGCACCCCATCGACATAGCGTGCCCAGTACACCTCACGACGACGAGCGTCGGTGACCACCAACAGTTCCCCCGCCGTCCCCGGCGCGACGGCATCCAAGCTGCACACGCCGTAGACCGGGATGCCGAGAGCATGACCGTATGCGGCGGCCGTCGCCATACCGACGCGCAGTCCGGTGAACGGGCCGGGGCCGCACCCCACCACCACCGCGGACAGGTCCGCAAACGAGATACCCGCATCCGCCACGGCGGCAACCACATTCGGGGTCAGCTGTTCGGCGTGCGCGCGGGCATCGACGGTGATGCGGGACGCCAGCACCTCGACGCCGGCCTCGGTACGACGGGCCACCCCGGCGGTGACCGCAGGGGTCGCAGTGTCGATGGTCAGGATCATGGACGGCTCCAGTGCCACGTGGCGGTGCGGGCGTCGTCGTCGGCACGCTCCAGCCGGATGTCGAGATGGCTGTCGGACAACCGCTCGGCCAGACCTTCGCCCCATTCGACGACGACCACGGCGTCGTCGAGGTCGGTGTCCAGGTCCAGCGAATCGAGTTCGCCGATCAGGTCTGTGCTGCCCGAATCCAGCAGCCGGTACATGTCCACATGGATCAAGGCAGGCCGGCCGCTCTGCCGGGCCGGGTGCACCCGCGCCAGGACGTACGACGGCGAGGTCACCGGCCCGTCGACATCCATGCCGGCGGCAATCCCCTTGGCCAGCATGGTCTTTCCGGCGCCGAGCGGTCCGGTCAACACCACGACGTCACCCGCGGACAATTCAGCGCCGAAGCGGGCACCCAGCGCCAAAGTGGCCTCGGGGGTGGGCAGTTCAACGGTGCCGTTCAGGAGATCATCCATGTCCACGCCCCTTTTCTCGTAGCCGCCGACTCAACGCGACGAGCCGGGACGGGGTCGCCCGTTCCACGAATTCCACCAGGGCTTCGTTGATGAGTTCCGGCTGTTCCATGTGCACCATGTGCCCTGCGCCTTGAGCGACGACGAGTTCAGCCTTGGGCAATTGACGGGCCATCGCCTCGGATTTCGCCAACGGCGTCAACATGTCGCGATCACCACAGGCGATCAGCGTCGGTACCTTCCCCAGTACCGGCAACGCGGCTGCCTCGTCATGCACTTCCAGGGCATGCAGAAACTCCACCGTGGTGCGCATCGAGGTGTTGTGCATCATCTTCTCGGCGTAGGCCACCACCGCCGGACTGACTTCCGCATCACCGAACGACGCCGCCTTGAGCACCGGGCTGAGCACCGACCGGGCCGCACCGCGTCCGGCAGTCAGGACGCCGGGGGCGAACCGCGCCGCAGCCTTCGCCGCCTCCACCGCAGGATTGCGCAGCACCTCGCCCAGAGGCGATCGTGAAACACCTTGCGCGGCAGAGGCAATGATGGCGACCCCACAGATGCGCGAGGGGTAGCGCTGCGGGTGCTGACGGGCGTGCGACAGCACTGTCATGCCACCCATCGAGTGACCGACCAATACCACCGGACCACGCGGAACCATCACCCGCAGTACGGATTCGAGGTCCTGGCCCAGTTGCGGAACGTTGTACGACTCGATGGGGGCCGCAGCAGACTGGCCGTGCCCACGCTGGTCGTAGAACACCATCCGCACCTGCCCACCCCACTGTTCGGCCAGCCTGGCACGCTGAAAGTGGAAGGAGCCCATGGTGTTACAGAATCCATGCGCGAAGACAACAGTCAGCCGGGCGTCTTTGGGCCCGACCTCGCGCACCGCCAGTGGCACGCCGTCGGTTGCCGTGACCACGCAGCCGTGGTCGGCATCCAATGTCGTGAAATCCTCGTCAGCGTAGGGGTCGTCGGTTTTGCCATGACGGCGGACCGAACGGGCCACACTGACACCGGCGACCGAGCCGACTGCCGTGACGCCGGCAAGCCCGGCCAGCCAGCGTTTCCCCTTGTCGCTCAACGGTCCACACCCGACTCATCGCGGTAGGTCCGCCTCACGCGCCCCCGTGGGCTGGTGACGACTTCGTAGTTGATGGTGCCCAGCAGTTCGGCCCAGTCCAGCGTGGTCATCTCGCCGTCGGTACCGGGGCCGAACAGCACAGCCTCGTCGCCAACCTGCACGGCGCCGTCGGGTCCGAGATCGACCACGAACTGGTCCATACATATCCGGCCGACGTTGCGGTACCGAATACCGTTGATCAACACGCTGATTCGGCCACTGAGGCTGCGGAAGATCCCGTCGGCGTAACCCAACGGGATCAACGCGACGGTGGTGTCCCGGTCAGCGATCCAGGTGTGCCCATAGGAAACCCCGTCGCCTGCGCGAATCGAACGTACCGCTGCGACAGGGCATTTCAGCGTCATCGCGGGGCGAAGACCGAAGTCACCGAGCGCCGGAATCGGCGTCTGCCCATACAGCGCGATGCCCGTCCGGACCATGTCGAAGGTGAGATCCGGACGCATCAGGGTGGCCGGCGAGTTGGCCAGGTGCGCCACCTCGAAGCGCACCCCGGCATCCAGCGCCTGCTGGCGTGCCGCCGTCAGCCGGGCGCCCTGGGTGTCGTTCATCGGATGCGCGGGCTCGTCCCCGCACACCAGGTGGCTCATGATGCCGCGGACGCGAACCGAGCCGTCGGCGACGGCCCGCGCCAACCCGGACAGCAACGCGGGGTACTCAGCAGGGCTGACACCGTTGCGACTCAGCCCCGTGTCGACCTTCACCGAGACCACCGCCTGCACCCCGGTCCGTCGCGCGGCGTCGACCACATCGTCGAACTGCCGGACCGAGGACACCGCGAGCTGCACGTCCGCGCGCAGTGCCTGGGCAAAGTCCATGCCCGGCAGATTCAGCCACGACAGCACCGGCGCCGTGATCCCGGCCCGGCGCAGCGCCAGCGCCTCGCCGACAGTGGTCACGCCCAGTTCACCGGCCCCGGCAGCCAGTGCGGCACCCGCGACGCGGGCCGCGCCGTGCCCGTAACCGTCAGCCTTGACCACTGCCATCACCGCAGCCCGACCTGCATGCTTGCGCAAAAGCTGCACGTTGTGCGCTATGGCACCCAGGTCGACCTGCACTTCTGCGGTCGGCATCGGGATATCGGAAACGAGGGGTTCGGTCATGGCGCCCCAATTCTCCCAGACGCCGTACCGGGTGCGCCCACTCTCAGTGCGCGAAGGGCTGCTGTTCGTCGAAATGACCCTGCGGTTTGAGCTCGTCCAGGCTGTCCAGCACGGTGATCAAGTCGTCGCGCAGCGCTCTGGCCAGGTCGGCCGAGAACCCCTCGCGCACCACCACCCGCAGCACCGCGATATCGGTCACATCGTCGGGCATGGTGTACGCCGGCACCTGCCAGCCATACGCCCGCAACGCGTGCGACACGTCGAACTCGGTGTAGCCGCGCTTGCCGGTGAGCCGGCACGCCACCACCGGAATGGCCGAGCCGTCGGAGATCACCTCGAAGTGCTCACTGCGGCGCAGCTCGTCACCGATCCAGCGCGCGGTGTCCGACAGGCAATGCATCACCTGGGTGTAACCGGCCCGGCCCAACCGCAGGAAGTTGTAGTACTGGCCGACGACCTGGTTGCCCGGACGCGAGAAGTTCAGGGTGAAGGTGGGCATGTCGCCGCCGAGGTAGTTGACCCGGAACACCAGGTCGTCGGGCAGGTGCTCCTTGCTGCGCCAGACGACGAAGCCGATGCCCGGGTAGGTCAGGCCGTATTTGTGACCGCTGACGTTGATCGACACCACCCGCGGCAACCGGAAATCCCACTCCAGATCAGGATGCAGGAACGGCACCACGAAGCCGCCACTGGCACCGTCGACGTGGACCGGCACATCCACGCCGCCGTCGGCGGCCAATTTGTCAAGGGCCGCACAGATTTCCGCGATCGGTTCCAGCTCACCGGTGAAGGTGGTGCCCAGGATGCCGACCACACCGATGGTGTCCTCGTCGACCGCCGCCAGCACCTGCTCGGGTGTGATGACGTAGCGCCCCTCAGCCATCGGCAGGTAGCGCGGCTCGACGTCGAAGTAACGACAGAACTTCTCCCACACCACCTGCACGTTCGAGCCCATGATCAGATTGGGTGTCCGGCCTTTCCAGTCTCCGACCTTCTCGCGCCAGCGCCACTTGAGGGCCAGCCCGGCCAGCATCACGGCCTCACTCGAGCCGATGGTCGACACCCCCGTCGCCGACGATGCATCGTCATCACGCAGGTCCTCGGCGTGGAACAAGTCCGCCACCATGGCTACACAGCGGGCTTCGATCGCCGCGGTTGCGGGATATTCGTCCTTGTCGATCATGTTCTTGTCGAACGTCTCGGCCATCAGCTTCTCGGCCTCGGGGTCCATCCAGGTGGTGACGAAGGTCGCGAGGTTGAGTCGGGAGCTCCCGTCGAGCATCAACTCGTCGTGGATGAAGCGGTAGGCGGCCTGCGGGTCCATCGGGTCGTCCGGCAGTCGCAGCGCCGGGATCGGCGCCGTGGAGAGCCTGCCGGTGTACGCAGGGCTCATGGTTGGGCCGTGAACATGCTTGCGCGACACGAGAATTCCTTTCGGTTTACAGGGATGCGATGGCGGCCCGGAGATGGGCCGAGATTCGGTGTGCCGATGTCGGCACCGCGCGAGGCCCGGGGTCTTGCGCCGACAGACCGGCCGCACGCGCGTGGACGAACGCCGCCATCGCGGCCGCCGCGTGGTAGGGCTGCACGGTGCCGGCCGGGACCGCGAGCAGCGCCGCCGCCGCCGTGTTGAGCCAGGTCTCGGCGCCACTGTCCTCGGTGAAGAGCAGCGCGTGCGGCAAGATCGGAAGAGCGTCGTGTAGGGAAAGAGTGTCTTCGCCTGTGTAGA
>ERZ650309.184-NODE-184-length-31064-cov-8.481312_pt1 | contig 31064 bp, 17 predicted proteins | sample MGYA00376245_ERZ650309 | MGnify/ENA primary metagenome ERZ650309 (study PRJEB26733, sample SAMN07839294) | wastewater metagenome | biome: urban; feature: wastewater treatment plant; material: waste water | place: USA: North Carolina | collected 2016-04-26 ... | reverse complement strand
AGCTGTATCCCACAACTGGTATTTACAAGAGCGTGTCTCGTGGCTCGTTTTGCATTTCGAGTGATCGGCGCTTCGTTGAGGACATATTTGATGCGAGCGCTCTGGAACAAACAAATCTACTCCGATCGTAGATCCAGAGTAAAGTATGTTTCTCGACGGCGAATTTCGTGCGGGTGCGGATTTCAGTGCAAACAGTTGAGCTAGCTGACTCTTGCCGACGCCCATGTCGCCGACGATGCACGCTTTGAACTCGAAGTACATTGCGTTTGTTTACGGGTCCGACGGACTGTATTTGATGCTTGCGCAGCCATTTGTGAACGCAAATCTAACAAATAAGTTGCCGCTGGTTTTCTCGATGATTTCATAATATGTTTTGTCTTTTTATTTTTTCTTTGTCGTTCGCTTTTTCTTCGCTGCTGGCGGGTCGTCGACGTCGTCATCGTTGTCGTTTTGTTTTGTCGTTGCTGTTTTCAGTGTCATCTCTTTGTCTCTCTGCTTGAGTGCCGCCTGCGTCTCTGATGCGCGCGTGTCTTCGCGTTTTCTCGCATCGACTGCCTGTACGTAGCTGCCGTACTCGGGCATACCCACCATGCGGCTCGCCTCGAGCGTCAGTTTGTCAGTTTCGGCGACTCGATCGGGGTCAAGACCGTTTAACTGCGCCGTGTAATGCGTGTAATCCTCCCATTCGAGGATACCACGAGCGTACAATCTTTCGAGCATTTCGTTGCTCGTCGTCGGTTTCGAACGATACGTAATGCGCACGTAACCGATTTTCTGGATCAGATCGTTGATCTGATCCTCGGTAAATGGCGGCGAATCGTCGTCGGGATTCTCGCGCTGCTGTCGATTTTTGCGCACGATTTCCTGCGCCATCTCGGTAATATCGTAGTTGAGGTACGATGCATCGTGTGCAAACGTCAGCACGCTCGACAGCGCTCGTTTCCACACTGCGACGGCGATTTCAGTCGTTTCCTTTGCCGTCGTCGCGTCGGCAACCAGTCGAGCACTGGCGTCGAGCGCTTGCCTCGGTATGAGAAACGCCATAAACACATCGGTGGTCAAGTTGTCGAGCAGTGCGACCAAGTCAGACCGCGGTCGCGGCTGGGCGATTGACGTCGTAGTCCACTGCTCAGGAATGACGAGCTCGTTGACCCACGGCATCGTGTTTCCTTTGGCGTCGGTGGCGTCGTACCCGTGCGGATTTCTCGCTATGGCTGCACACATAGGCTTGTCGTCGTTGATCGGTTTACCCAGCAGCGAGGCGAGATTTTCGTTTGCCTCGCGTTCCTGTGCGTTGTAGGCCGCAATTTGCTCGTTTGTGCGAAAGAACTGCGAGTTGGCGCGTCGAGCGGCGCCCTCTGTAACCGTGTCGACGACGCCTTCGCCGACGCTTTCCGAGATTCGCTGCGATTCTTTGATCGGAAACTGATCTTTGTTGCTATGTTGACGAACGACGGGCGGATTCGCGTTGATGTGCTCTGCTATCCTGGCGTTTCGTTTGAATTCGTTTGCGACTAAAACGCTATCGAGAAACGCTGCCACCACGGAGCGAATCGTACCGTCGACACCCGGATCGTGGTTGAACCCGTGCAGAATGGTGACACTTGCGTCGGGTTGGCCGATCACGTTGTTCCCCTCGTTTCCCGACACCACCAGACGCTCTCTGCCGGTCCGGGAGCCGTACTTGCTCGCATTTTGTTCGACTCGCAGACGCGAAAACGCATTCCGCGACACCCAGTACAGCATGAAGAACAGACGCCCGCGGATTTCAGCGACGCCGATCGTGTACGTGTTGGGCGCCGGTACGTATGGCAAATTGAACCCGCTCACGGGATCTTTTTCAAACGCGATGGGTACGACACCGATCGCACAGATAGCTCGCAGCGCTTCCTGCTGCAGCGGTAACAGCACGTTTTCTGTCCATGCGTGCATTCGCTCCGTCGGTATGATTTCGCCGTCCTGACGCGCGAATCGAAGGCCCGACTGCGTTAGCTCTGCGTTGATTCGTTGCAGGCACGCGTGGCCGACGCCTGTATCGAGAGCTGCAAAACACTGCTCAATATCCAGTGGATTCATGGTTACAAAAGGCGTCGAGTGCATCATGCGAAACGTCGGCGACTGTTGGTTCGCCATACCCAACAGAGATTCCGCTGTCATGCGATTGATGGTCACTGCATTTTTATCCGAGTCTAGCGTTTGGTTGAAGGGGCCGCGAACCGCTTCGAGCAAACGCTTTTTTGTAGTCTGTTTGTAGCGCGTGCTAAACGGAGCTAACATACGGCTTTAGTAGTGCGACAACACGGCTTGTTTATAAAAAGACATTTAATCTGGCGATTGTTTAGTGGCATCGGTGATCAGAGCCGCTACGTCTGCGTCGGTTTGTGGCAACATAACGATCTCGACACCGTACACTTGATCGAGCAGTTCCTTCGTGTCCATACCGCGCTGGATGTCCAGCACGCAGAATAAAATCTGCTCCACTGTCAGTACGACGTACAACGCAATCATAAACGGATCCGCCAAGTACGACCAGTCGCATACACACTTTGCACAGCGCAACTCGATCGATTTGTACACGTATGCCAATACAGTGCAAAACGATATCCACGTCGATACGGTGTTGATAAACACGCGCGGTGCTACACGCCAGACCTTTTGGCTCGTTTGCCGCGACGAACAGATGATCGACATCAGTAGGCACGCCTGTCCGATGACCGCTGCGTACGCCAATGCGCCCACAGACTCTGGAACGTCGATCGATATGTTGATCGTAACGGTGATCGCCAGCGCGATTTGCAACACGAGCAAACACACCACCAAATACGACAAATATCGACTAGATTTGCGCATTTAATTTTCAGTGTTTGCGTGCTGTCTAGCGTGCAAATTTTCTATTCTACAGCATCGACTGCAACTGTGCACCGTCTATTCCACAACGGCATCGACAGCGACGTCGACATCGTCGGTCACCTCTGGATGCGGCCACCCCAACAAGTCGCACGTAAAGTGGCTCAAATCGACATTTCCGACCACACCCTTGCGTATGTGCAGCAGTGCAATCAACCACACAGTGAACGCCTCCAAGAACGACTCGCAGTCGTAGGTCCGACAAAAGTCGGTTGTCGGATAATTGCGGGCCGATTCGAGACCGCCGTCGGTGCGGTCGACAGCGATGTCGTCGCCACGTTCATCTTTTCTCGCGTCATTCGCCGGATCGGTCGTCCAGCTCAGTTCTTTGCGTTTGCGCTTTCTGTCGCCTGCCGGATCGTCGATGTCGTCGGATTCAGACCGTTCATCGCTGTCGCTTTCAGCATCGGTGAACTTTGTAATGTGCGGTATCGCAGCCGCAGCGCGCGCCGCGAGCGTGGTATCGACCGGAAACGTGCCCATTGTCGGGTCGGCCAAATGCGGAACAAACACCGACCAGTAGCCAAACTGCTGCACGATAAACGGCGATCCGCTTCGCTGTCCTTTGACGCACATGGCAACAAACGCCGGACTGCTCTGATACAAAACAAAGCGTTTGCGAAACGTCATTCGCAGTCGATTCGAGAAGAACAGATCGATGACATACAGAACGACGAGATTCGTGATGAATCGATCTGTTCCGAGGTAGCTTGATCGCACTCGCGTTTCTCCGTGGCGCCAGTTCCACATTTGATGCATCCATTCCAACAGCGATGTTCGAGAGAACTTTATCAGTCGCACGTACTCTTTGCCGACGAACGACTGATTCGAAAACTGGTACCCGAGCACATCGGCCGGAATCGCGGTGGTAGTTTTCTGGTAGATCCGGTATATCGCCGGCTGGTCGGGTGTCATTTCAAACTGCGTGCAAAAGTTGCGCAGCCCATGCAAATACGTGTCGTCGGTGCATCCGTTTGCGTAGTTGCAGAAAAACTCCAACACGCGATACAACAATGCGTGGCTCGGAAACCATCGGATGGTGCGCGACTGATCGATGCTGTACCGAGTGGCAACATGTGCAGTCGTCGGCCCATCGATAGGCGGTAACGCCAACAGGTAGTAATTGGCGGTGTAGTTGTGTATCGATGTGAACCAGACCATACTCTGCACGATAAAATTGATATTGCACGTCAGCAGCGATTTGTCCATCTCGCTCGGCTCTGCCGTCTGCCCAGTCGTCGCCGCAGCGATCGTCGAGCACCACTCTGGTGCATCGTAAAACGGACTCTGCTTGCCGGAGCCGCATATAAGCTCGGATGCGCGATACCTCAACGCTGCAGCGTACTCGTCGAGGCTCTCGTGATAATCGGAAAGCGCATTGAGACGCTCGAGATAGTTGTGTACCGATAGTTGCAGCAAACGTACCGAGTACTTTTCTACCGGAATGCGGTCCATGGTCAGTCGCTGAGCGCGCAGATACGCGTTTCTACACGGATTGAACGCCGTGTACTCTTTTTGGCCGAGACCGAATCGAAGCAGTACACAATTCAATAGACAGACGAGCACCCAAAAGTGGTAGCCGATCGACGCCAAAGACGTATCGCCGCCGGACAGTGGCGGCGCTCGAGACAGTGCATGACAGTGTTCGCACAGATGCAAAAACAACTCGTCTCTCAGGACACCGAGTTCTTTGATCTCGGTCTCTTTCAACTGTTGTACGACGTTGGACGCGCGTCGGTGCGTTGCTTTCTTGTTCAGCGACCCCTGCGGATGGTCGAATTCCGTCAGCGTTTGGCGCAAAATACTCGCCGCGATTTCATTGTATTCGGTAAATCGGCATGCAGTAGTGTCTTCGGTAGCGTTTGGAAACGGCACTTCTTTAAACTGAACGAGTTTACGCAGCGTGGTAATCGACTCGTAGCTGTTGCGTTTTTTGGCCAGTGTATCGACGTCAGTGGGTCGCAGCTTTTTGGCGTTTTCTGTCATTGTTTATTATCACGGTGCGATTGCTGTATGAATTGCAAATCATTATATTGATCGATCGATGTAGCACAAAGAAAATGTCGACGTCTTTCGGCAGTCGAGAGGAGGAGTACAGCGCGATCGAAGATACGTCGCGTTCGTTCAACGACGACGAAGAGAGCATTGCTGATCGCGCGGAAGCGGCACTGCGTGCACAGTACAGTAGAAACCGATCGTCGGAATCAGTGTCGCAAATGATGCCACCTCCGGTTGCAGTCAAAACACGCACGCGCAACTCTGCATCGAAACGATCGATGGACGAAGGCTCGGCACGTGCAAGCAAACGACGTCGCGAAGAGCGAAGCGAACACAGCGCCTTTGCACCACCGCCAGTAGCCGAGAAAGGCGCGTATCGATTTGCCGCCAGCGACTCGCATGCCAAAGTGTCGCACGCACTGGCGTCGCTTGGCGTACCGAAGCAACATCACACAACCGTACATAACGCGATCGTAACAGCAAAAGTGAACGACGACGACGATGCCTCATTCGTGCGCAAATACGCCGTCACTGCAGCAGACATGTTTGGCGCCAACAGGTGTTGTATCTGCGAAGAACAGACGTCGTTTGCCAAAAACGACGCGCAAAAAATGATGGCAGCGGCGTCCAACTCTACGCGCGGCATGACAGCGCAGCAGCGCCAAAAAGAGCGACTGCTGCGAGCGGTTCAGGCGCGCTCGAATCTCTCAGAGGCAGACCAGAGTCTACATAGGATCCTGTACGAAATCGAAATCAGCTGTCGAGGCCGCATCAATGACGATAGAATATTCACTATTCTGATCATACTGAGGCGCGAGTTCATCGAAAAGCAAATGGAGAGAGATCACGTTTGCTACGTGCCGTGGACGCTGGCGATGCTGAAAACGCACTACGACCCGTCAAACGACCACTTTTACCAGCCGTTGCGGTGCGCCCAAGAGGAGCTAAAACTGTTTCGCGAACGCCTAAAAGATGCGTACGATTCGTGCAAATCGGGCGGCACGTACGACTTTCGCGGGTTCAAGGCGATGGCAGAGATCGGCAAAATGTGTCAGTCCTACCGAGCCGAAATCGATCGTCAGCTGGACGAGTTGGCGCCCAACGTCAGCGAGAATCTGAGGATGCTCGCCGAGGCGGTCGGCAGACACACGCGAGACAACATGAATTATCGTCTACTAACCGACGCAGAGGCGGCGTCTGGAAAAGTCGAAGCCGGCGGCGATAACAGAACCAGTGCAGCCTTAAAACTGACTCACGAACCGCACAGCGAATACGTACTGTCGCATCTGTCGGCCCAATAAAAACAACTATATCGCCAAATTGTAACGCACACTTCAAAGCGTCCCGTCTCCATGTTTGCGCCAGGTTTTCAAGGGTTCAACAACCCTGGTTTTTTGCAAAACGGCATCATCGCGACATTCACGTCGCCGCAGACGCTGATCAATGCTGCTGGCGGCGCACGCGCGAGTTTGGGACCAATTTCGCAGGCGATGCCGATTACGGTCTCTGGCGGCCTGCCAAACGAAATGGCCGCCGCCATCGTCGGCACACGCGATGAGGTGTCGCAGGGTGTGAATGACCAAATGGAAGAGATTTCGGTCAAGGTGCGTTTTCGCAGTTTCAGGGGCGGCGAGCAGATGCTGTACAATCGCGGTGCCAGTATGTTTGTGTCGCTGCGTGACACGTCGGCCACTGCGCGCGAAGACAAAGTGAGCGGTGCCACTATTCCGCTGCTCAATATGTGGCACATGCAGCGAGCGATTGCAGACTACAGATTGGCGCGCGGCGAAGTGCCCGACGCGATGGCTCTCGATCTCGGCGCTCTGCGTGGTATGACGGCTCGCTCTCCAGCCGAATTCGCTCAGTTGTGGGCGCATCTTGGCGAATTGGTCGAACCGTCGCCGAGCAACACGCAGGCGAGCGAGCCCATGTGGGGTGTATCGGTCCGCGGCAAAGGCCGCACCGAGGTGGCGAATATTTTTGGCACCAAAGTGAAGAAATTCGACTTTTTGTGGTTTGTCGTCACCGTGGAAACGGTGCAGGCGTTTGGCGTTGCGCAGCCGTTGAGTGTGGTGCGCGTCCGCGGTCACGCGGGACCGACGCCGCCGTGCCGCAACACGTCGAAAACGAGCACGCCAAAACCGTCTGACATTGACAAAATACAGAAAGGCGTGTCAGTTCGATTCGTTTGGCGAGAGACGAAATACGAGCCTAACAATCCGCCTGGATCGAAATACGTGACGACCGAAAAGTTGCAAAACTATGGCCGCGCCGACAACAACAACATCAGAGGCACCGTCGATCTGTACCAGAACGGTTTCACCATACTGGTCGGTATCGTCACCGACGAATGCGTCAAGAATCCGGCGCAGGAGGAACTCGATGCTGCGCACACAAACTTGGCAGTGTACGCAAAACTGCCGCTCGTCGGCATCTGCCCTCTCAGCAGACGCTCATGAAAATCACGAATTAAAATTCCGTCTACGTATAATACGGTTGTCACCGTGCACAAATCAAAACATCGCGCGTTGCATGAGCGATTACAACTCATCTAACCCTTACAAAAAGCGCGCGTATGAGGGCGCCTCGAGCCTGGGCGACGTGACGAGCGGTTATGAAGTTGGTTTTCAGTCGGTGAAAGTCTCGGTCGACTTTCCCGGCATCCAGTCGGCACTGCAACAGCCGGGCAGCGTGTTGCCGCTCATTACGCAGGCCGCACGTACGGTGCCAAAAGGCACCGGATTGTTTACGTTAATCAATACGACCAACCAATCGCCTCTCGTCAGTCACGTCGTAAATGGCCTCGACTCGCGGTTTGGCCGTTATTATGCGAATGATCCAGAGATGATGCGCCTCTGCATGAAAGCAATCATGCGACCGCTCGGCACTGCAGCTGAACACATCGAAGAAACGCAGGACATCAAACGACCACTGGTGGCAAACAAATACATGGGTATCGAAGTGCGCTTTGTGAATCGCGCGCAGGCCGGTCGCCGCATGAAATGGGACATTCGCCGATTTTACGGTACTCCAGGTCAGAACGGAGTCGGCGCCAACCAAACGCAAGTGTCCGAGTACAACAACGCCTACGGACTCGAGATGGTTCCGTCCGACGAAGAGACGATCGGAACGACGTTCAACAAAATGGCGTCGCAGCTGATCACGAATTCGTCGACATGGGAAGCTGCGCTGCAACACTATGCTGGAACCGCACAGCCCCACTCGGCCGCGGTGCACGCCGATTTGCGCCATTTGCAGACGGCGCTCGTCTTGGGTATCGATCTCGCCCTGAGATATGGATTCCTCGTCGTACCAGATGCAGCGATGCACCAATACCGCGCCAGAGACAAAATCTACGCAACAAACGCCGACGCAAACGTTAGATTCCCGGCTGAACTGCGAGTAGCCGGCGACACCCCAGCGGCGGCCTCGGGTGCGCTGCCGTCGTACGAAGTCGCTGCACGAATCGCCAACTTGATCGGTCTCACGGCGCCATCGAACCCAGTCACTGGCCTGCTCGATGCCGATGGCGTGAGAAACTGGGCCGAGTACTCGCACACGTTGGTCGAGATGTTGTACTACTCGGCGGACCTAAACACCGGCGGCAGCAATCCGCAGTCGGACGGCAGCCTCGCGGGAAGCATCAACGTCGCTGTCGAATTTGGTGCAGAGCAAAATAACGGAATGGCAACATTGAACGGCCGCCACATGTCGACGCTGTCGGTGAAAGAAGACCTCATCGGCAGCGTGGTCGACGCTCAAATCAATCACACCCGAAGAGCTCTGGCTGCCTACGCGCACGCAGTTGATCAAGAATACACCTGGTTGGCAGGCACGGCGTACTCAAACGCCACCAACGGACAAGCGAAAATCTTTATGCATAAATAAATGTTTATTACACGATACGCAATCGCCATTCGCCGTCCCAGCCAAATTGCACAGGATCGAGAATGTTTCGAATGTTCGTCGTACCGCATGTGAAATACGCGAGAATCCACAATAAACGTCTAGCCATTCGATCGCGATTTTCAGCCGTGGCGATATGTTTGTCCGATCGGCTGTACTTTTGTTTCACGACCAATCCAACGTCGTCTATCGTCATTTGGTCGATGTCCTGTGTCGGTTTGTTTTTCGCGTGCGGCTGCGCGATCAGATTAAAGTAGTAGCTGTACGCGATGATGCGTTCGTGTATGCCGCAGTGTATGATCAGCGGCAGATTCGGCGCCGCAAGTCGGGTATTCTTTGGCGTGACGTCGTTTTCTCCCGGTATCCGGAGCGCGCGCACCAGCACCCAGTCGGGGTGCCGGCGAACCATTTCCGCGTAGCCAAAATACGACCAACTGCGCGGCACTCCTTGCAAACCGGCGAGATAATCGTTGCCCAACATGCATGTAAACATCACAAACGACGCAAATCGCTCAAACACTTCGTCTGGACTCGCCGTCGGCGAAACGGGTGGCAGATGTACGACGGGTCCGAGAATTTCCTCGTCATCCACTGCGTCGTCGGTCGGCGCGGCCGCCGATTGCCGTGCAACGACGCCGCTTTCCGTTTTCAAATGTTTGCTACCCTCGTTGGCGTCCGATGCAGCACGCTTCGCCGCCAGCGTCTTGGCGTATTTTTGACTGGCGCGACGTCCGCGGTCGGCGGCATCTGCTCGCAGCAACTCGAGTGGCGATGCCGTCTGTGCCGGCCCGCGCAACAGCTCGTAGTAGAACAGAGCCGGGTCAAACAGTTCGTGACTCAACAGCAAATTCTGATTTGTGTTGTTTTTCACACTGTAATACGTTCGACGTTCACCGCGCCGAAGCGTCGCACGCGTTCGAGTGAGCACTTGACCACGCAGCAGCAACGGCGCGTGCGGCGACAGCAAATCGTACCCGTCGACTTTGTCGCCCGGAGCTCGTTTTGTGTTGTGGTCGGCCACCAGACAACTGAATGCGTACGCCAACAGCATGCAAAAATCGCTGTCGGTAGACATTACCAATGTTCGCTGACGACACGACGATCCGCCTTCGCCGACGTAAAACTCGCGTTTGCCTACGGCCATCAACGCCGCCTTTGTCGACGCCAATTGCTCAGCGGTGTAAAAGTGAGACATTCTGTCGATTTGCGATGCCGTTCGATCGCCGACGAGTCGTTCGATGATGTAACCAGTGTGCAAATACGTGACATAACGCGGTATCGCCAAGTCTGCTTCACCGCACTGAAATCGCATCATGGGCAATCGAAACGGCGCGTACTTGATGCCAGTGATTGATGTCTCGATACACAACGGAGTCACAAAGAAACAGCCCGTGCGTGCCAGAAACTGCGTTTTCTCCCGCGCCAGCTCACGCCACTTGGTTGGCGTTTCGGTTTGCGCCAGCTTTCGCATCTCGTTTCGCGCCTCCTCGACCTGTGCAACACGATCGGGTGCGATGACGATGCCTGTCGATGGGTCCGTTGGCATGAAATCGTCGATAGACGCCGGATTCGTGTAGGTCCGCGGTTCCACGTGCAGTATCAGACGCTTTCCTTCAGGCGGCGTGTACTCAAACGGTATCAGCGTCATGGCTTCAAATAAAACCTGACGCAGTACGCCTGGCGACGCCTGCATCGCTATCAGCGACGGCATTTCGCGGTCCAACTCTACCAACGGCGTCGGGTTGTTGATATCCCACTTGACGAGCGGTACATTTAAGCTCTTGGCCCGTGCTTCTGCTGTTTCGCGTCGCGTCTGCTGCAGTTTTTCTTTCGCCTCGACGCCAAACACCGTCATATCGGCCGCCAGTACGTAGGTGTGGACGGGGAGATGCGCAAACGCACGCTTGACGTCGCTTAGCAGAAAGTCGATCAAGTTGCGTCCTCGTGGTTTGAAATCTCCCATCGAAAACATGTTCATGCGAATGCTGACATCCTCGACCACGCACGTCACCTGCGCAAACGGCGTACCGCGGGCCGCTTCCACGGTTGGTATATTGCTTGTCGCGGAGCTGCGCGGATCTTTTGCGATGTAATGAAAGCAGTGTCCGTAGTGTGCACGCAACACGTCTTCGGTAATTTTGTACTTGTCATGAGACATATTTTATTTTTTGTGCAAACGCGTGCACACATAAGTGTATTCATTTCTTCCATCAAATATTCAATTTGCCGGCCAATCGAATTCGTTGGTGTCGGGCGCGGGCGGTACGTACATTTCTCCGCTCGCTGCCGCCACGGCGTGCTGTGTCTTGGCGATGATAATTTTTTCGATAAACTGCGCTGCCGGTGTGTCGATGCGGTCGTCGGTCATGTGCAAGATTTGACGTTTTTCCTCCGGCGCCTTGTGGTTGATCAGTTCAAACACTCGCGTGGCCACCGGATTGACTAGCATTTCAAACACGTTCGCTTCGTTCAAATCGACCAGTAAATCCAACAGATAATTGACGTCGATGTGTTTTGCGTACATCTCCAACAACGTTTTTCGGTAGAGCGCTACGGCAGCGTGAAATTGCTGTTGCGACTGTATCGGCAGATCGGCGATTTTCGCACCGGAGCGAAACACTTCGTAGAGAAAATCGTCCAAGTCGGATCGCTCAATAGCACTGCGGGCAAACTCGACAAATTCTTTAAACGCGACTGGACTGCGGCATTTGTCGATGATCAAGTTTAGGCTAGCATCGTCATCGTTAACGCGGAGTATAGCCAACATCAATGTAGCATCGAATGGTTCGCGGTGGCATTTTTCGTCGCTCATTTTGTTTATTTGTACGACGATCAAATATCTATGTACTAACGCTCACGCATTTGTTAAGCGTGTTTAATATGGCCGAGTTCGCCGACGACTACAAAACTGCCAAGAAATTTCTCGAGTCACGTGTACCGAAAGAGGTCGACGATGCAAAGCGAAAAAGCCTGTGGTTAAACTGCACCGCTCTGCAGCTTTTTGTGAAAAAGAAAAACGAAATCGACAGACAAGCAAACGCTTCGAGATTAATCAGAGATCTCAGTCCGGCGGTGATGCAGTTGGTGTTGTTCGATCACGCGGATCTGTTTGACGATAAACAACCCGAACCATCGAAACGGATTAAAACGGAAAACGAACAGAAAGTCGTCGCTGCAATTGACGCGGAGAAGAAGAATCTTGGCGAAACTCGTAGCGCGAATCCATTTGTCAAGTGGACTGCCTTTTACGATTTGCTGCAAACGCAACTCGTTCTCGAGGCAAAGGCGCTCGACAAGAAACGACCAATTACACATCAGTTTTTGTGGGGGTTTTACAGCTCTCTGAATGCTTCTGTCTTGACGTCAGAGATTTCTCAATTGGCAACAGTGCTGCAAACAAAAGGATCAGTCACTGCGGTATCGACAGACCAATTACGTAGAATGGAAACAGAATTTGCCAACTACGTGAGAGACACAGCAAGTCCGAGTGTGCGCAAATTGATCGAGAAGATGATGCAGTACGAATATAAACCAACACAGTCGTCGCCATCGACTTCGTCGCAGATATCGTCTTCGTCAACATCCTCGTCTTCCTCGCAAACGTCGTCTTCGTCGACGTCATCCTCTTCGTCAACATCCTCGTCTTCTTCGTCGTCTGAAAATGGCGCCGTCGAACAGAGCGAACAAAAAGAAACCGAGACCGATGAACAGAACAAAGGCCGTCACTCTGGAGGCAGCGATAGCGATAGCGAAATTAACACGGACGGCAATAAACCGGCGGCGGCACTCCAAGAATGATATTTGATTCGTCGATCAAATATCTATTCGACAAATCAACAATAAAATATTCTATGCATTTGCGCGACAAAACAAATAAACACGCGATGAGCACACCAACGTCGCCGACAGTTGCACCATCTACGGAATCCACACCAACGACTACGGAACCAGTTGCCGAAAAGGCATTACCCTCACTCACGGTCGACGTGAAAAACAGTTTGCGGGAAAAGATCGCCGATGGTATAGTGATCGTCTCGCATTTTGTCGCGACGTCGATACTGCCCAATGCGTCGTTTCGCGAGACCATTGTACGGTACTTGTACAAAGTGAACAACAACAAGCACACGCCGGCTATTTTCACGACGGCGTTTATCAACGGCACCTGGGCGCCCGAGTGCAAAGAGACTCCAATTGACTCGACCGACGCAAAACGGTTCTTTCCCGAATCCTCTGAGCGTGCGTTGGCGATGGCGCAGCAGAACACGACTATTTTAAGCGTCGACTACATCGATCAACACATGCCGCTGTTTCATTTGCGTGTCCGTTTCATTCTCCGTTTGGCCGGCAATATTCCAAACGGCGCGAAACCGAGCTCGAAACAAGAACAAATCAAGCTCGAAGTGAAACACAAATACTTGCTTCCGTTGTCGGTGCATTACGAAATTCTCTACATCGGTGAGAAAACCGCCGATGGTGCAGACGTCGTCGAGTCGCTGCTGAATGAAATCATGTCTGGTCGCGAAAAGAACGCAGAAATCATGGCACACAGTACCATGGGTTCCAACATTTTGGACGCGTGTGTAAAGACAGACGTAATTGCCGACGTACTCGCTGTTGGTCGTCGAGCTGCAGAGCAGAAGGAGCCGGTGCCGCACGTGCTGTTTCGCGTCGTCTGTGGCGAAGCGAGCAAAGCAGAAAATATTTCTGTCATCTCGAAAGACGAGATCGCAAAGACAATCGAACAGAACACGAAAATCGCACAGTCTGGAGTTCTCGATGAAATGACCACTACGTACAAGGCGATTCTCGATTACATGAACACGAAAGCGCGCGAGCCGAACACGGCGCTGTTTCTCGTTATTCACATGCACGGCGGACCGCTGTGTGGCAATTCTGCTGTCCAGTGGATGGAAGTGGACATTGAACGACTTGCCGTTGAAGTGGAAAAAGAACGCACGGCGCGTCGTGATTTGGCCGAGAAATTCCAAAAGTCGCCAAAATAAACGCTGCGTTTGAGTCCGGTGTGCTAATCGTTTCACTTTATTACATAGTGTGCGCCATTTTCATTTTTCTCGTGTTGATGTCGACGCGATCCACGTTCCACACGCCGTCAACGAGACGCCAGTTGTGAGTTGTAATTTCCTTGAGTGGTTTTTGCGCCAGCGAAGCCATAAACAGCACTTCTGAACTCGTTACGTGCGATATCAGTTCGCTGTCGTCTTTGGCCACCTTGTCACCGGCGCCTTCCGTGTGATCAGCGGCGACGCAGCCGACTGACGAGATACTTCGCGAGCAACACAGATATCGCCCACGAGCATCAAAACTGCACATTCGTGGGTGATAAAACGCACACGAATGCGTACCCAGATTGTTGAGCTCGGTGTACGTCAGTTGGCATCGAACACATGTTCGTGGTTTCGTGAGGTAGTCAGAGAGTTTTTTGTGCTCGACCGAGAGAGTCGTACCGAGCGGTGTCGACATTTTATCGGCTGCGCCAATACCGTATTTAGACTTTGCGTCTCAATTCACCGTTACATCGATACTAAAATGCTAATTTGGTGAACAAATAAAAGCATGGATCCAGACGATGACATCGACGACAAAGCGATTGCTCGCGCGCGACAGCAGCGGCAACAGTCCGCACCAGCAATGACCACGAGTAGCGACGACGAAGCCGACGAAACACCTCAACCCATCAGTCTGCCACCAAAATTGCCCGTTCGACAACAGGCTCCAGTGGCCGCTGGCGAAACGGCCACCGAGAGACGCCAAGAGTACAACGTTGGCAGCACCGCGGAACCTGTACCGGTGCCGCAGCTCAAACCAATTTACAGCGTTTTTTCGGCGATGCTTTCGAGCGACCAAACGATGTGGGCGTCGTCGGCTGCCGATAAGCGGAGCGTGTTGAACGAGATGTACGCGGTGCGACGCGCGTCGGCATTCGCGCACCGCCTGGGTGCGTTACACGGCGACGCTACCGAGTTGCCGATCGATGCAACGAGTGTTCGGCCCGTTTTGATATCGCTGCCCGACCAGTCGAAGCAGCGCGTGAACGCGTTTGTTGAGAGCCGTGCCAGCAATGAGTCGCTGTTGATACTGGAGTACGGAAGCGCGTTTCTCTCCGACAACTTGATTAGCTATAATCAAGGCGACGAATTTGGTTTCGGCTTTTCCGATACGCACGTTTTTTCAAACGGTCGTGCATTGACGATAACTGACAACCCAAACGACCCAAACAATGTTCCTCCAAAGCGCTTGGCGTCTGCCGACGACGACGACATTGCGCCACGAACGATTGAAGCCGTCAACTATCAGCACTCGTTTTTGCCCAGTTTTGGGCGCTACGATGCTGCGTTGCCGGTATCCACGTTTGACAAACTCGTTGCAAGCGATGCGTCGATTGATGAATACATTGTCAAACTGAAAGCGATGGACGGTGCGGCAGACGAGGAAGCCGACAACAACTCGATCAGCACCAACGTTGCCGATTTTCTAGAGCGTTCGCGAGCCGGTGTCGCGTCGCTGTTTTCTGTGCTATCGACGGCGGTCACCACACAAGACAAAGACTATTCTGCGCTTGCTTTTCGAGCCGATAGAGACCAAGTTACCACGAATCTGGCTACGAGTGTCGAGCAAGCGCGAGCTGCGGAGGCACGCGGCATCAACATCGACTCTGATGATGATGATGATGATGATGAGTCGCAAGATGCGATTGCCGCAGGAAACAAAACTGCGGCGAGTGCGGCGCAGGTTGATTTGTTGGCTGCGTACGAGTGCCTCAGCAACATGGAAGACATGTTGGCCGAACGCGCCGAAGGTGCAGAACTGCCACACATGGTGCGCGTTCGATCAAGCGGCCCGTTCACTGTAGTTGGCTCTGTGATCGAGTACGACTTGAATCGACCAGCCGGCAGTCTTGTCGACGCGGCCACTGGTTCAGAGGCAGCACCAGACGACTGGAACGCGCTCGGGCCTCTGCTGGCTGCTCGCGAACGAAACGGCGTCGTGTTTGACGCCGTAAAAAACGTGTGGCGCGAACAAATGCTGCAGGTGTCGAAAAGCACCGGCGTCAACGTCAAATTGGAAAAGCGACAAGAGATAGAGCGCGAAAACGAGTTACGCGCGGCGCTCAATATCGATGCGCTCGACGCAACGATGAACGTGCGAAAGCGGGTCGCTGAATCTGAACGGAAAAAGAAACAGAGATCATCTCCGTCTTCGTCGAGCGATAGCGGAGAAACGACAAACAAGCCGAAGAAACGTCGTATCCAACAGAAAAGCAATACGATCTCGACAGAGGCAAAGGAGGGAAAGACAAACAAACGCAAAGCCGATGAAGACGACGACGACGACGATGACGGTGACGAGGAAGAAAGCGGAGAGGACATCGAAGACGACGAAGAGAACATAGAGATGCAGGAAAAAGACCTCTTGGAAGAGGGTTTTGAGTTGGGCGAAGAATTCGATGCGCTGCGTATCGGTCGAAAATCAAAGGGGCGAAAAAACAAAGACACATTGACAGCGCTCCGAAGCGTCGACCCGTCTGCCGTCGGCTATCTGGACATCAAAGCGTACCAGTTTCCGATGATTGCTGTACCGATCGGTTGGTCGTGCATAGAAGCGCTCCGTTCGTTGACAACCGAGTTTCGAGTCGCTCAACGACCCGATTTGCTCTGGAAGTCGGCTAGTGCGTGGAAACTTATCATCGAGTTGGCAGTGTACTGCAAACTAGTACCATCGATGCGTACACCGGTGTGGTTTCCTCTGGAAGCTCGTTCGAAGCTCTTGTACACGCTTGAAGTACTGTCGATGCGCGTTACCAACGAAATAACGTATCATGACGACAGCCGCGATGTGTTTTTGAAGCTCGTCAAGAATCGAGGGATCAGTCTGAAAAAAGAGATTCGCGACATCAACGCGGTGCTAGCGCAGAAAGAAACGCAAAAGAATCGCGAAAAACGCCTCGAGGCCCAAACACGGCTTCCTTTTGCTGTTGCAGAACTCGAGGATCACGAAAACAACAACAATTTGACTCGCGCAGCGCTGCCGAGTTTGTTGTCAATCGACGTGCTTACCGATCGAGAGTTGCAGCACTTTGACACACTGCGCGGCGAGATGCAAGGCGTTTTGTTCAACGAAACACAGCGTCTTGCGTTGGCGATCGCGTATACCGCTGCTGGTGTGCGCCACGAAAACGCGCAGAGTTTGATGCAGACCGTTCCGCTTGCCAAGTCGCAAACGCAAGTAGCCGACGAACTGCTGTATCCGCAAGACATTAGCTATCGCCAAAAACTCGACCAACTCGTCGGCGATCAGTCGGTCAACATGATCGGCGTTTTGTTGAAATTTGCACAGCTGACGAACAGCGTGCAAAAATTAACCGAGAACGAAGCCGCCATTAACGAGCAAACTGCTGGTGCGTACCTTGATCGACTCGTCGCGTCGCTCGAACAAGACCCGAGCACGTTTACACAAACGCGCAAGAGTTTGGCGCAGGTCTTGTATCCGGAACTGTTGCGTCGTCGTCATGTCAACGTTATCAAACACGTATACGTCGTACCACCGAGCTTGGCCGGCATCGAATCGTTTCGCCGGGCGTCGAAAATGATGGAGTACATTTTCTCAGACTCTGGCGTCTTTACGACCGAAGCGCTCGTCGAGCTCTACGAACGGGAGCTCGAAAACATTGCAAAGCGCGCCAAAGAGGCGTTTGACATTCGCGGCTCTGAGCGATCGGTCGCCAGTGCCGCTCAGCGCTACGTAAACGAGTTTGCACCGCAGTCGCGATTTTCGCTCGACGACGTTGCGTTGGTGCCTGCCGATTTCGCGATGAATAGTCCCGCCAAACCAGTTGGCGTTTTCACGGTCATCGATAAAGAGGTTGTAGTCGATCGAAAGAAAACGCTCGAATTGCTCTCGTCGGACGCATTCTTGGGTCGCGGTCACGTCGCTGTGTCGTCAGCCGCTGTCACACCAGCCGATGACGACACGATTGCAAAGACGGCAGAGCGAATCAAAGCGGTGCGCGCCTACATTGACGACGCGACGAGTGAATCGGCGTCCGTCGACCAGGCCGACGAAGACGCCGTCGAGGCGACGCAGACTCAAATCGCTGCCGCCAACGAGTACCTGCAAGAGTTACTGCGTCAACTGCAAAACGCAATTCCGAGCGGAGCCGACGAAAACACGCGTACTGTGCTGTTTTGCTACGTCGTGTCGCCATCGACGCTGTTTGACATTTGCAATCGCGTCGTCGCTGCGGGTACAGCGAGATTTGAAGTCGCACAGGCCTGTCAAATCTTTATCACGTGGTACGGGTCGACGGATGCCACAGTGGCGTATGCCGTTGCAACCTACGAGTCGCTTATTGAGTACAAGCGCTTTTTGCTGAATACATTTGTGCCTGCGTTGATGGCTACACCAAAGTCGCCGCTGTTGGTTGACACACCGGCTCAACTGTCGCGCGATGAGTTTGCGTCGCTCGTTGTCGCAGCGTTGATTGACGCAACACCGCGTATGCCAGTGGTTCGGGAGGAGACCACACGAGCCGATGCTGTCGTCACTCAGCCGTTTTCTGATCTCGCTGCTCTCGAGTTGGCAACCGATCGCCGTCGCGATTCGATTCGAGAGGCGCTGACAAACATCTGGTACGAACTGAGTGATTATTATCGTTGGCCAAAACTCGGCTACACGAGCATGCCGTTCAACACGTCGGTCTCACTCGGCCTGCTGCCAGCCAATTTGAACAACGGCGCCTACTCGACACATCAAACACTGCATTTGGCGATTCGACACGCGCTACGTGTTTTGCAAAACTCGGCCAACAACGAAGGCGTCGACGAAGGCGACAGCGACGACGAATCGACAAAAAAGAAAACCACCGAGCAGCTAGCGAGTGAGCGTGTACGGGGCGTCCAGCAATTGCGCACGTTGCTGAAAGCACTCGAACGAGAAGTGTCACTTGTCCAACACGGCTCCACGCTGTGGTTCGACCTGTTCGCCGTCGGTCGCAAAGCAGATGAATTTGGAGCTAGCGTTCGTTCGGCTCTCGCTACTATTTACAAGACGCTGCAAGCCGGACGTGACGTAGCGACGATCAATTTGCTCGCCAATCGATCATCGCAGACGCCGCCGTTGGCGCTCGACGTGCGTGCGCAAGATTTGATCAACAGCTATTGGAAAGACTACGACGTCGCAAACATCCAACAACACGACGAACTGAATGATCTGTTCTACGCGTTGTACGCAGATGACACGCAGACATTCTTCAATATCGTCGACAGTGCGTTTTACACTGCCGTCGCGAGAGAAAATCGCGCAAAGGCGGCAGCGTCTTCTGTCGTCAATGCCGACGTCGATACCGCACGGAAGGCACTCGAAACAAAGATCAAAGCGGCGCAAAACGCGTCTGAAGCAGAGCGCAAAAAACCGAAAACTGGCGACGTGCGAAAGATTCCGTCGTTTGTCGACGAGTTGGTCAAACTGGAAGAGCAGGAAGCTGCTGCCGACAACACGCTGGCCAAACTGGAGGCCATCAAACTTAACACGAGTGCGTTTGACGACGATGACGACGATGCAAAACAATTTGCATCGATGACAGAGGATCAGCGGCAACAGCAGCAAACAAAATTAGTCGACGAGCGCACCACCGTTGCCAACAAAATCGCTAAACTGCAGCAACAGATTCGTGCGGCATACAGAGACGACTCTACACGAACGGACCGAATCGACGAACTTCTTACCGCGATACCTGATCTTGCTGCAGAGATTCGCGACGGATCGCGGACTACTATCGATCCGAGCAAAAAACTCGTTGCGTATCAGACAGAACTGCGAGCAACGATGTACGACGACGAACGGCCGCAGTATGAAGCGACCGTGAGCAAACTCATCGAAGCGAAAGAATTGGAATTGTCAAAGAGCATCGCGCAGCGAGTGACGATATCGATGATGAACGAATTGCAAGTCGAGATTCGACACGCCAACGATTCGATCAAAGAGCTCCAAACGCTGCATGAGCAAAATGTGGCCGCCCAAACAGAAAAAGCGCGACGACTACCCGAGAGCCAACGCGCTGCGGCTTTGGCCAATATTGAACGTGACCCGAACGAACAACAGCGCGCAGCCTTGGCTGCATACGCAAAACGCGTCGCTGATCTCGAAGTCTTGAAAAAGTCGTTGCAACATTACGACCCGTCCATCATCGATGAATCGCTGCGCAACGAGGCCGAAGAGTTGCGCAACAAGTTGATTCAGCGTATCGCCGATCGCCCACGACCACCGCTCGGTACCGTTGGTCGCATGAACTACGCGAAAAAGGAGGCAGAAATCATCGCAGCTCGAAACACGTTGCGTAATCTCCGCAATGCGATTGAGCTCCGCGCCGATCAACGTGCTCGTACGCGGCTCTCCGATCAGCGTAAAGACGTCAAGGAAGCAGAGAAAGCAAAAGCGACGAGTGCGGAAGAAAAACTCGAAAAGAAACGAGATGCTGTGGCCAAAGAAATAACAAAGATCGTCAAAGCAAAGTCGCAAACAGACGAACGTATCGACAATGTTGGCATTCGTGTGAAAAATAGTCGTGCAACAAACACCGAGATACCGACGTTCAGTGGATTCTACGACGCTCCGTTGGCAAACCACAAAGCGATTACTGCAGAGGGTGTGAAATTGGCGACCGCTCTGCTGCGTGCCGTCGAGAAACCGGAAGACATTATCAAACGATTGACAGCCGTCTTGTCGGCAGATGCGCACGACGCGTTTGTTCAAGACGCGCTAAAGACCATCGATTTTCTCTTGGCTGTAAACGAAGAAGAAGAAGTCGCCGCACCTTTGAAAATGCGGCTCGATGTGACTTCTGGCAGCCAAAATCAAGCGCTGTACGCGTACGTCGCCAATGTAGTCGAAGCTGCAATCAAAGATCGGTTAAAATTGCGCTATCAGGCGAGCGCTGAAGTGGACAAATCTACGGTACAAGGCATTAGCGAAAACGACGTAGTGAAACGAGGAATCGTGGTGGCAAACAACGCGCTAAACGGATTGCTTAGCACGACAAAACTGAGCGGCAAGACGCTACGCAAAATTGATTTTGCAGCGCTGTCGATAGTGCGTCGAGATTTCGTGCGCTATTCGGATTGGTTGCGTGCTCAAAGTGTTCTCCGGCAGTTTGCGACGACGACTGTGGAAATCGACGACAACACAAAAGTCGACATTCCTAGTATTTTAGTACCGCTGATCTTGCCTGCCGCCATTGAACGCGCCAAAATCTCGCTGCAAGAGAAGGCGGCGCCGAAAACCGACGTACTGTGGGCCGTCGCTCATTGTCAGGACGCGCCGCAGGCACTACGCATTTCCGAAATGGTCGAACGGTTTGCATTGACCGCTGTGCTGCCGTTGATGTCCCAAAGCGCTGCCGAACAAGTGTCGCCATTCGTTCAGTACAAGGAAATTCGATCGAGCAACGACAAGGTCAAACAGTTGATCAACATGCGGGACTCAGTTTTGCGCGACATCACAAAACAAGAAAACGATATCGCCAAAGTCGAAACGAACAAAGAAATCGATGCCGACGAACGTGCCGCGATCAAAGAGAATGCAGAGCGAAAAATTCGAGAGCTTGAAGTGGAACTCGGTGATTTGCGATCGAAAATCGCGTACCCGTTTGACGAAAATACATCGTTGTCTGCACTTGGTCGACTGCGCTCGTTTGACGACCGTGTTGCTGCGCTCAAGTCGTTGGGTGTGACGCGGCAACGCGTGTCGTTTGGCAACGGTCTGCACTACAGTCAGCCGTTTGGCTGCGATCTCTTGCTAGCAGCGCTGTGTGCGAAGCTGATGCAAATCTACTTGTCGGTGCAAAATGCGTTTGGTAGCGAAAAACTGGATGGATTGGCAGCGTTGTGGACCGCGACACAAACCAACGAGCAAGCAATCTCGACGACGCAACAGATAGCACTAATGACCGACCCGAAGGAGCGTTTGTGGGCACATCTCTCGATGATATACGCGACACGCGGCACAAAACTCGATTTACCGTTTAATGGCGGCGCAGCGTCGTTGCCTGTTTGGCAGTGTATGCGTCCAGTCGATATTCGTTTGTTGGCATTGGTTCTGCTCGGCTACGATGTGTCGTCGCGTGCCAACGAGGCGCCCGACGACAGTCCGCAAACTCTCGATACTGCATATGCATATACGCGCGGCCACAGCGCCAAACTGATGTTTGCGCAGGCGTACTATGAAGAATATGTCGAACTGCAGTTTATCGACGTGCCAGACAACGTTCCGGCCAACCGCGTGGAGCAGACAGAAGTACTGTACACTATTACGCGTTCGTCGACAACGCAACAACTACAATCTGATCGACGGCACGCCAAGCGAGGCGCTCCGCGGTCAGCGAAAATCGACAATCTCGTTGCTCAACTGAACGAAAGTGAACTGAACAACGCAGTCCGTCGCCACATCATCACGGCGTGGACAGCACCAGTGTCGCGTCTCATCGTCACGTTTCAAGAGGTCGGCAGTGCAACGATTGGAGATCAAGTGAAATCGTTTGCCACAGGTTCAGGTTCGGCACGAACCTTGGTGGAAAAAGCTGTGATAAAAGCCGCGGCAGCAACGGCCGACGCATCCGAGACGACGATTGTCGATCACGCGTGGCTGTTGATTCCTCGTTGCGTGATTATCGGCGCTATGGTGCGTTTAGCGACAAACCCGCGAAACGACAAGCCGTTTCCTGGTCGATTGGGTGTGAAAGCAGCACGAAAACAGCGTCTGTTGTCGACGATCGAACGCGTACTGCTGCTGTGTGACGATTCTGGTCATTTGTTGCGCTCCGATGGTTGGCGAGTCAGCGGCCAAGATCTCGCGCAACTCGACGGTGTGCCTATCGTACCGATTCCTGCTGCAGAGTTTGTTGCAGCAGACGCGACGATTCCATCGACCGCTACTTTGCCGTCGACAACCGTGCCGTCGGTTATCCACATCGACGAATGGGCGCGACGATTGGGGCGCGCCCACTCGAGTCTGCTCGGCTACGACAAAACGATGGTGTTGGTCGGCACGTCGCGAACACCACCGTACACAGCCGTCGAGTGGCCGTTTTCGCCAGTGTCGCGCAAAATGCCGCTGTTGATGTATACACACAGTGTTGCGTTTCTCGACGCGTCGCTCAACGACGCGTGGGCTGCCGTCAAATCCGTTCTAGGCGTCGTCAGTTCTGCGTTCGCCACCAACACAGTGGCGGCGTCGATCGAGCAGTCGCCGCTCTCTCCGCAGCAAAAGATACTCGGCTCGTTGATCGCGCGCAGCGAGCTCAAACGCCGGCAAGTGTGGACGATCGATGCCAGCGGCGTGCTCACGAATACGAGCCAAAAACGCAGCATCGCCGAGACGGACGTGCGAAACTCGCCGTATCAACACTGGTACACACTGCTGATGTCGGCGCTCTCGAAAGACGCGAATCCGAAAGACGCGTTGCGCAGTTTTGTTACTCGTCACGAAGGCGAGCCAAAAGTCGGCGCTTTGGCGTTGGCCGAGCGTCTCGTCAACGACGCCAGCTCGGCGCGCATCACGGCACTGCAAGTCGAACAAATCGTACCGCTGTACGAGACGCTGCTCTACACCTTTCAGACCGACAGCGCAGAACCGTATCTGCAGACGCAACGCCACACGCTGTGGCCGCTGTTACTGGCTCCACTGTATCAGCGCGCGATTGTATGCACGTCGACGACTGCGATGCGCGACGCGCTCACTGGCATGGAGCTGTGCACCGTTCAGTTGGCGTCGCTCGATGCGAAAAAGGCGCCGCGTGCCTACCTGCCGATCGCTGCGTTTGAGGCGGGCGAAGCGTTTGAAGAAGCGAAACGAATTCCGATTGCCGACAGGTCGCGTGTTACGATTTTGCACGAGCACCAGTTTGCCAAACTCGCAGAGAAAGACGAAACGAACCGCGCTCCGTCGAGCATGACAACGCTGGCGCGCGTTAAACTAGTCGACGACGCGCTTGAAACGACAGTCGACGATGTCCTTCAACACGCATTCCAACAGGAAACGGCGTACATTATCAACACATCGATTCCGTTACCGAGCAAACAATAAAATATTAGTTTTTATTCAGTACAATACACGGCGCCTGTTCGTCGAGCGGTGTATCGACGATTTGCACCACAGGCTGAGCTGGATAGGCCGCACTCCGCAGCAGATACGCGTGCCGATCGCTGATGTTTTCAATGTATGCGATCGGTAGATTCATCTCGCACGGGCGTCCGCGCGTTCGAATCCGATTCTGCAACTCTGCGGTTGGCGTTTGGAGATACAACGTTCCCGCTTCAAAGACGTTAACGTCTTTGTCATGAGATCGACGAATCATATTCGATAGATCCGATGTCCACTGATGTGCGATCGCACCGTACGCACTGTCGTATTTTTTCCACTCTTCGTCTGTCATGTTTCCCGCCTCGAAACTGGCGCGCGCAAACACGCTGTGATCGGTGTGAATGCTGCCGTCTGTTACCAACAGAACGTGTGTCGGCGCCTTGATCAACAGCGCAAAGACCTGATTGTGGATGGAGCGCAAACGATCGGTCAGTACAGTTTTCTGCATCTCGTACGAGTACTGTTTGCGCGTCTTTTCGTCGCAGACCAGATCCAACAACGATCTCTTTTTTCTGTCCACCCAGTTGCTCGGCTCCTCTCGAACGACAGCGATTTTCGCGGCGGCCGGCCACTCGCGCAGAAACGCAAATTCCGGTAGCGCGGCCAACGACCGCACAAATTCCGCCGGGCTCGATTCGATTCGCGACATCATCGTGGTTTTACCAGCACCGATCGGACCGACGACATTCACGACAGCGACCGTCATGATCGTTTCGTTCATTGACTACCTTTTAATTAGGCGCGGATTTTTTGCTATAAGGCGCCATTTTCGACCCCGGCATATTTGATGCATCAATGCAAAGCGTGTCGGTGTACTCAAAGTACGACAGTACGGGCCACAAAATCATTCGCGGTATGTACGGGACGACAAACAGGCGGTACACTATCTGGACAAGAAACGCAAACAGGCCGCCGACGAGCAGGCCGCCGTAGATTTGACTCTTTGTGTGGTAATTCAACAACAGATCGCCGGCAATCACCGCCGAGAACAGCATCGCCAAACTCAGCGAGCCAACGATGTTTGGGCGCGCGTTGTAGCACACACCGTACGTGAGCAGAAATACGACGACAAACGAAATTTGCTGCGTTTGCAGCGACGGCCAGTTTCCGTAACTGCCGTACACGTCGACGCAGGTTGCAGTCACTGTCGTCGTGTCGCGGACAATCGCACGAATCAGCAGATTCAACAGATCGTTGAGGATGGCAGCAAAGCCAAACAGAAGCAGGTACAGCTCGCAATATCTGATGCCTCCGATAAACAGGCCCAACGTAATGAGCACGCCCATGTAGCGCGTAAACGACAGCGAGTGCGCCACAAATGACGCGTCAAACGGCTGACAGTTGGCCGTCGTCCACGTTGCCAACTCCTCGGCGAGTAGAACGAGCGCGTTGAACATTTACTTTGTTTTGCATACAACCGTATTAGGATCAAATAGAACGACGCAAATTACTGCTCGCGGTAACACAAATAAACGATGATTAGCGATAGTGCATCGACCGTCAACGCACGTGAGCGTCTTCGACGTATTCTGGAACAAAAACAGCGCAAACCTACGAAAGCAGAGTTGATCAATCTGCAGAATCTGTTGAAACGAGCGTCGCCCGACTTTACGGCGTCCAATCGCTCGTGGCACATCGGCATGAACGCGTTGACGCTGACGCGAGAAAACATGTCCGCTCTGCGACCGAGCAATTTGATGTTTCACAAAGTCGATGGCATCGGTGTGTTGGCGGCGTTCTTTCCGTTGACAGGCGAGGAACGCTCGCTGTGCACCATGCTGTGCATTCGAAAAAACGGCACCGTGGCTATCGACAACGTGCCTCTGGCGTACAACGGGCGCGTGTTGATGGACGGCGAGCTGTGTCTTCGCCGCTCGCTCTCGCAAACAGAGTCGACTCGTATTAGCGGAACGATTTCGTGTATCGTCGGTTTCAAGTATCTCGACGTCGACGACGGCAACCCCGACGACGATAGCAAATACGAGCTGTGTTTTGCTGCGCACGATTTGCTGGTGGCCGACGACGCTCGTTCGTCGAGTGCACGCAGCCGTTTCGGTGACGCTATCTGTGTGCAAAATGCAACTGCTCGTCTGGAGCGTCTGATGGCGATTACGCAGAGTCAGCCAAGCGGCGACGCGCGTGAAGCGCAGTTCAAATCTATCGTGGAAAGTTTCTCCGAGCGCAAACCAGCGCTGACGGTGTTTTTCAAAACACCGTATCTCGCTTCGATGGCCCGATTAGCGTTTCGCACGCTGCCTACGTGCTTGCGCGGCGTGCGTCTGGATGGAATGATATTCCTGCCGAATGACACGCCGTACATGGTCGGTAAAATCAATCCTCGTTTGCTAAAGTACAAGAGCTGGTACGAAAACACGGGTGATTTCGTGCTCGTCAAAGACGATGCGTCCGAGGTGTACAATTTCTTTGTCGTCAACAACGAGTCGCGTGCACGCTGCATTTCGAATCGCATTTATTGGGGTCACTCGGAGCAGGAGCGAGCACACACGCGATCGCTGGTCGAACTGGAAGCAAAGCGGCTGGCGGCAGGAGGCGAGAAAAACACGCCGCTCATCTTCGAGTGCGAACCGTATCTCGACGACAGCGAAAAGGAGGCGTTTTACGCACTGCGAAACAGTACGAACAAAGAGCAGATGCTGCTCGACGCGTACAAACTGCTGCAATGGCGTCCGATTATGCATCGCTACGAGAAACTCTACCCAAATTCTGAAGTCAACTACTGGACGATCGTCAAGTGCCTGCTCGACTACATCACCGACGCCGACATTATCGCGCACTTGGGTGGAAAATAAATATTTGATGCTCAAACGCTTTGTCCTAGTAATGCAACTTTTTCAGCAGAGATTAAATGAATGCGTCTACGGCAGAGTGGGCGCGTTCGTCGAACCGAGTGACGTTGTTTCGCAGTCTACTGAAAGACTCGTTGTTGTGTGAAACGCTTTGGCGCCTGCTGTTTCAAAGCGCTCCGTCGTTGGTGGCGGCGCGGCAGAGCGACGGCTCGCCCGTGCCGTCGTTTGGCGTCAAGTGGCAAACCGAGCGTCTCAGTATCGCGTTCCCGCGTGCCCGTCATACGTTGGCCGACGGATCTCTGACGCCGCAGATGTTCGATTACCTCGTTGTCGATCCGCTAGCGACACACGAGCTGAGCGGTCGATTGTTTCCTGTGCAAACCGACGGCTATTTGTGCGGAGTGCATTCGATCAATGCGCTGGCACGTTGCGTGCTGCTCAACCCGGCGTCGTTTTACGAACACACGAGTTACCTGCGGTCGATAGATATGCGCGTGAGTCGAGATTTGTATGCGCAGCGGGAGGATCTCGTGTTTGCGTGTTTGCGTGAAGGCGTCGTACTGGCCAACATCTGTCTGAACAGTGCCGTGCAGTTGTACTCGGAAGACAACGAGTTTCCGCTGAAACGAAATCGCGTGTTTGAACGGGCTGTGCGCAGCGCCAGTGGCATGGCAATTCTGCTCTCTTCGCAGTCGGGCGAAAGCGGACACTTTATTACTGTGGTTCCGACGACGTACGACACGTGGTTGGTGTACAGTGGTACCGCAGTTGAATCGACACACGATACGCTGTGTCAAGCGCTGATTTACGTCACTCGTCGTATGCGCAACGACAACGACAAAGACGTCGTCGGTCTGCTGCCGCTACTGCCGTCAAGCGATGCGTTTACGAGATCGTGGATACAAAGCACTTTACGAAACACGACGATCGAAACAAGCGCATCCGGTGCAATGCTTCTCAACGCACCGCTATTCAAGCCGCTAGCGTTGCACTCTGCTGCGTTGGCGATGAGTGCAGTCCAGTACCAATCGTCGATGAACCTAGTCACCTTCTTTGCAGCCAAGCACCGCTTCGAAGACGAACTGAACGAAAAAGCCAACGAGATTGCCGCCTTTCTGAAACCAAGTGCGATCAATCGGCACGTGTACAACGTGGAAACAGACGCAAAAGAACTCGACGCGTTGCTGGCGCAGTTGGCGTCGCTGGTTCGATGCTGGGTCGCCATTTTGTTTGCTCCTATCGACGTGTTGGCGAATCGCGACTGGTTCCGATATGTCGTCGTTTATTACGTCGCCACGCAACTCCGAGGTGCGATAAAAACAAATCCAACCAACATATTAGCTTGGCTGCAAACAGCAGCGGCGCTGTGCGCTGTTGCGTTTACGTGGCACAAAGAAGCGGGAGAGAGTCAAATGTATGTCGCTCGAACGTACAGAGGTCTGAGCAAACTGTATCATATCGCTCACACGACGTCGCTGGAAGCCGTGTTTGGACCGCTACACCAATCGACTGCTTTTGAACAACGAGTCGCCGGTTACCTAGCCGAGGACGACAAACCAGCAGATTTTGTTGGCCGAGCACACATCGATCGATGCATCTGGTTGCTGTACGCAGCAAAGCATAGAGGCGTAGCGCTCCACTTGTCGGATGCTGCGCTGCTACAGTTGGATTGCGGAACATTCGACGATTGTCAGACTGGCAGTGATTTCATAGCGCCGCTGAATGCGCTGCGACAGTTGGCATTCCAGTTGCCAAGCTACAAAGATGCGTGCCGAATGGAGCGTGTTGCCAAACAAGCGATCGACGCAACGAATGTCATCGGGCAACGAGCGTTGAAAATAGAACGGAGAAAGCAGTACGCAGCAGCATTTGCGCAGATGTACGATAGAGTTGGCAGCGATCCTATTGCAAAAGAGTACTTGATGTTGTTTGGCGTGCCGCCGAATTACGCGGGCAAGCCGAGTGACGACGACATTGATGCGTTTGCCGACGCACACCCAGTGTTTGTCGAGCAAGCGTGCATTCAGTCGAGCGCAGTCGCTCTGTACGGCGCAGTGTTTGACTACGACCACGATTGTTGTGTGTTGCGACCGGATGTTCCGCATTCGGCGCGTTTGGTTGTCGAAGGTGACGCGGTCGATGTCGACACGGCGACATTTGACGATTTGCCGCCATTTGTAAATACATTGAAAAGACGATTAGATGCTTGAAAAGTGTTCATTGAGTTGCTTCGCGTTCTCTTTGAGTTTTGTTGTCTTTGTTTTGATAGAGGTTTGGGTTTCCTGCTCTTGATGGACAAGATCGCGACGTTCGGTTTGCAGTGTTGCCAACATCTGGTGTCGATTTTCGATTTCCTTTTGAAGGTTTTCAAGTGCCTTTTGAAGACCGTCGACGTCTGTTTGAATATTTTCGACTCGAGCGTCGACACTGAGAACCTTTTGTTTGACCGCATCGCAGGCGGTTTTGTCTTTGGCGATTTGTACAAAGAGTTCCAGTTGCTCCTTCATCATTTTTTCAACCGAGTCGTCGTTCGGCGGTGCTTGTACTTTGCTCGCATTCGTTTGCACTGGAAACGGCGACGGAATGGCTCCGACAAACAACGACGATTCATCGGCGATCGGTTGCTGATTTGATACATCTTTGTGTGTCGTCGATTCTCCAGCAATGATGGTCGACACATAGTTGGACGGCTGCACAAATGCAAACGACTCCACATCGAGTTTGGGACGCTTGTTAGCGCTGACAGACGCATCGTCCTCATCAAACTGATCTTCGTCGTTTTCTTCCTCCGACGCATCAGGTACAAAGCTTTCGTCGTCATCGTCGAAATCGTCGTCATTTTCGCCTTCGCCGCTTGCTGTACTTTGATGCGCCGATGTTGATTTCAACGTTCCTAACCCTATCGGAAAAGGTCTCTCGCAGTATCGGCACGTTACGCGTTGCACAAAGGTTCTTCCACAGTCTACACACTTGCTTTCCGAATTTTCACCTTGTTGATGCCATCTCATTTTGTCGCATTTATCACACCAAAATTCTAACAATGTTAGCATTGTCTCATTTTTTGGTGGTGCAGGTGCATGGCTCATTTTTTTCTAGTTTTGATTTACATCAACGACGCAAGTAAAAAAGTAATGGTCAAACCTATTTGATGCGACAATCAAATACCTGATGCAACAAATATTTCAAAAACAAACTCTTTTAAAAAAAACATTGTCAATGAATGACAAAAAAGAGATTACGTTGATTGATGACAAAAAGTACTTTCATCCGACGATGGATCGTACACGCGATATCAACAAGACGGACCTCGTTTCTATGATTGGTAATACAACCGAGTGTACGAAATGTCCTTTCGTTGCACCCACGTCGGCTGCTTTGGTGGTACACTTTAAAGAAAACCACAAATTCTTGTGTTTCATGTGTGATAAGCCAGAGAAGTGGGATGAAAACGATGCCAAAGCAACATGGCAAAACGATCACTGTCGCAAAAATCACCGCGACGGAACGCTGGACCCTCGGCCTATCATTTGTAGTATATGCAAAAAATCGCGCAAAGGGTACAAAAACGAAAACGGCTATTACAAACATCTTCAATATTATCATGACTACCACTACGCGATGGAGCGTGCTCGATACGGCGGAGTAAATCCATTGTCCATGCAATTTGCGCGACGCTTGCTGTTGATGCCAAACGTTACCGAAATTCCTCGCGAGGTGTTGGAGAAACACGCAGCATTGAATCCACACATCGATTCTACGCCTGCGCACGAACTCTACATCAAAGAACAAACATCTAGCGGCGACGTGTATCTGCCATTCACGGCGCATAAGGTAAACTTTGGCAAAAACGGGTGCGTCGAACCAAAGATGACGCTGTACAAAAAGCAAGATATACCGCCTGGTGCGACAATCGTACAAAGAAAGGAACCCGTAAAACGCAAACAAACGTCGGCCAAGCCAACTCGTCAAGCCGGTCAACAAAAATTGCAGTTACGTTCGACACACGTTGGCTTATTGTTTGGTGATGCAACAAATATTGGTGGTCGAAGTGTGCCAACGAGTGAACAATTAGATAAACCGACTGTTGAATAAAACAACAACTGTTTTCATAAACCCACTTTTCAAAAAGAGTATTACAAAATGCAGCTGTTTATTTCATTGAACAGCACGTAATAGCCAACCAATCGATTGCTGGTGAAAATAATATTTGATCGATCAAATAGACTAAACTGCACACAACACGGACCCGAAAAAGTCGTCCGGAGCAAAAACGGCTCGAGTTATTTGATCAAA
>ERZ650309.183-NODE-183-length-31198-cov-6.561410_pt1 | contig 31198 bp, 23 predicted proteins | sample MGYA00376245_ERZ650309 | MGnify/ENA primary metagenome ERZ650309 (study PRJEB26733, sample SAMN07839294) | wastewater metagenome | biome: urban; feature: wastewater treatment plant; material: waste water | place: USA: North Carolina | collected 2016-04-26 ... | reverse complement strand
TGTTGGAGTGCCGCAAAAGAAATATCAAAAATTTGGTATATATATTCTTTTATATTTTCCTGAAATTCAGTGATTTCGATATGTTTTTCTGCAAACTCGATGAGTGGTTCAAAGAGTGCTTCTGATTTTTTGGAAACTTTTAATTTAGTAATTTTAATCCATTGATGCCAAGGGAAATCATTTTTGGAGATATCCTGATAAATTGATTTTAATTCATGATTGCCTTACAGAATAATAAGAAAAGGGGTAAGAAAAATATAGTCTGCTTTTTGGAAATCTTTTTTTAATCCAAATTTTGCAGTTGACTTTGTAGTGAAAAGTCGGAAGGTAATATAGATGTGTATTTGAAGTTAGTTTTTGGGTGAAGCAATTTTGAACTATTTTAAAATCAAAAACTGTGCTCAACGGTGCCGTTTATGCAACATTATAGTTTAGTAAAAAATTCCTACACTATAATATGGATTAGAAAGGCCAACCTAAAGCTGAAAAAAATTATATAAAAAATATTGCAGAAAACAGTAATACAGTTAGGATTCATTTTTTGAATTTTATGTTTTCCATATCTGACAACTTTTCATATTGATCATAACCTAATGGACAGGGAGTGGAATTTTCATTCGTATGAAGGCCACGGAATACATCTGTATAGTATTTTAAAATGGTAATTTCATAGTGCCCTTATCTTCGGGCTCCAAATTAAATTCATGGTAAGGTTATTTTGTACAAAAAGTGTTTTCTTTTTTGTCCTATTTCAATTTCTTGTTTTAACTATAGGCGCACAAGTGCCGCAGTATAATAATAGTGCAGTTATTTTTCAGCAAATGAAGAAACTGAATGTGCTGGGTAGTGTGCTGTATGTGGCTGCACATCCTGATGATGAAAATACTCGACTATTGACTTATCTTGCTAATGAAAAATTATATCGAACTGCTTACCTCAGTTTAACACGTGGAGATGGTGGACAAAATTTAATAGGAGATGAGCAAGGTATAGAGCTTGGGCTTATTCGTACACAGGAGCTACTTGCGGCCAGGCGTATAGATGGCGCAGAGCAATTCTTTTCGAGTGCTTATGATTTTGGATTTTGTAAAACATCTGAAGAAGCCATCAAAACCTGGGATCATAATATTGTTTTATCTGATATTGTTTGGCTGATTAGAAAATATCAACCAGATATTATCATTACCCGTTTTCCAGGAGATGAGAGAGCGGGACATGGTCATCACCAGGCATCAAATATTCTTGCATTAGAAGCATTTAGCGCAGCGGCAGATCCAACAAAATTTCCACAGCAATTTCAGTATGGTGTTAGCACATGGCAGGCTAAGCGTATCCTATGGAATACTTTTAATTTTGGCACAACAAATACTACCAGTGAACAGCAATTTAAGATAGATGTTGGCTTATTCAATCCGTTGCTGGGTAAGGGTTATGGAGAAATGGCCAGTGAAAGTAGAAGCCAGCACAAAAGCCAAGGTTTTGGGGTGCCACGTCAAAGGGGAAGTCAATTAGAATACTTTACTCATTTAGCAGGTGATAGCCTCACCAATGATTTGATGAATGGTATCAATACGAGCTGGGACAGAATGAATGCCAATTCAATAGAATCTTCCATCAATAATTTGATTGCTCATTATGATTTTCAACATCCTGAAAATAGTCTCTCCGAGCTCACAAGTATTTATCAACAAATAGAAAAACTGCCTGCCTCAAATTGGCAACAAAAAAAGTTGGAGGAGGTAAAAGAAATCATCTTGCAGTGTAGTGGTTTGCTGGCTGAGGCTACTACAACAAATGAGTATGCTGTACCGGGTACAAATTTTGAAACAAAGTTTTTAATTACGCTGCGCAATAAAGCCAATGTTGTGTTGCATCACATTCAAATGCGCAACTTTGATAGTACTTTGAATTTGACACTCTCTCAAAATACAAATGTCAATATATCCCGTTTCTTTATTGTGCCATTTGATGAAAAAATTTCTCAACCTTATTGGTTAGAAGAGCCACTTCAAGGAGGTCATTTCAACATAAAAGATCAGCAGCAAATTGGTTTACCACAAAATAAAGCAGCATATTCTGTTAACTTTCAATTTGAAATAAACGGAATACAATTGAATATAGAAAAGCCCGTTTATTATAAATATACGGATGATGTAAAAGGAGAATTGTATCAGCCATTTAGAGTAGCGCCACCTATAACTGCCACATTAGACAATGATGTAATTGTGTTTAATGGCATTAAAGAAAAACAGGTTCATTTTACATTAAAAGCAAAGAAAAAATATCCATCTTTTAATGTAACTCCAAGAGCAAATGCTGGTTGGAAAATAAGCGGTAATACAAGCGTTGATAGTATGGATGCATTAAAACCCATAGAAAAGCAATTTATTGTTTCAGCACCTTCGGTGAATGATAAATCAACACTTCAATTGAGTATAAATGAAAAGCCTTTACAAACTGAGCGGAGCATTAAGTATGATCATATACCCAATATACTCTATTACAAACCCGCCAAAGCAACAGTTGAAAAATTTGATTTAAAAATCTCTGGCAAACACATTGGCTACATTACAGGTGCCGGCGATAAAGTGCCACAAGCACTGCAGCAAATGGGTTTTACCGTTACACTGTTATCAGAAAAAGATATCACACCGGAGCAGCTTAATCAATACGATGCAGTGGTGGCAGGCATCAGAGCAAATAATATACATGATTGGATAGATGGCAAATATGATATACTCATGGATTATATAAAACAGGGAGGTACTTATATTGTCCAATACAATACAAACAATTTTATCAGCTCGGTTTCCAATAAAATTGGACCATATCCTTTTACCATAAGCCGTACAAGAGTTACAGATGAACAAGCTGCTGTGGAAATAGTATTGCCGAAGCATCCTGCATTTCAATTCCCCAATAAAATTTCACCTGCTGATTTTGAAGGATGGATACAGGAGAGAAGTATCTATCAGGCAGAAAAAATAGATAGTAATTATGCGGCACCAATCAGCATGCATGATGCAAATGAATCTCCCTCCAATGGAAGCCTGATAATAGCCCCTTATGGAAAGGGAAATTTTGTATATACAGGTTTGGTATTTTTCCGGCAGCTGCCTGCCGGAGTGCCCGGAGCATACCGTTTAATGGCAAATTTGATTGCACTATCAACCAATAAAAAATAATGGCAGAAGAAAAAGGAAAAAGCAGACGACGCGTAAGTATCGGCTTTCTAATCATCATTGGAATTGTACTTGGTTTTCTCATTAAGAATGTAAAAGCCGGTTTACTGATGGGCTTGGCATTAGGGCTGTTAATCAGTGGGCTTGCTGGTTTAAAACGTTGATGTCAAAATCATATAGTTATTTTTTTGGCTTCGCCAAATGATTCCCATTGCTCAACTATGCTAATTTTTTTGATTGACCCATCTGACCGTTCATCAAATAGTGTGGATATCCATTAATATTTCTTTTTGCTTTACGGTATTATTTATAAAAATGCGCACTTTATATCCATTGCTTATTTGCTGTGTTTTCTATTTAAATGCACAAGCACAATCAGAAGTTAATAACATTGAAGCAATAAAAATAGTATGCAATTACTATATTGATGGAGGTACAAATGGGGACAGTTTACTTTTCTCAAAAGCATTTTATCCGGAAGGTCAAATGATGTTTATGAGAAATGATACAGTACAAGTTGTATCATTAAAAGACTTTACTGCCAGAGTGAAAAACACAGGGAAAAAGCAAGAAAGAAAAACTTCAATAGAATCCGTGGATATATATGGAAATGCAGCAGTTGCTAAAATAACAATTGAGTATCCCAGTTTTGTTCTACACGATATTATGAGCCTACTCAAGACAGATAATGGATGGAAAATTGTTGGAAAAATATTTTCCAGAGAAGAAATAAAAAAATAAGGAATTATCAGCTAATCATAGTCTAAATAGTCCTACACGCACAACCATTTGAGAAAACCTACCTTTATTTTTATCTAATATAGTTGTTCAATGCTTTTTGTACATCAAGCATGCACAGGGTTTTTATCTTGCAAAAAAGCACATTGCCAAATCGATCTTCTATCTTCATCACTAAATTGCTTTCCTATTAGGCTGCACATTCATCCCTCTATTTTGCCATTCATCATTCTGTAATTTTTTTTCAAAAATAATTTTGCTTTATAACCAATTGATAATCAATGTATAATGGCATTGCTTATTAATAAGTTATCAAAACTACTAAAATAAATTTGGTACTATGTGATACATAATACCATTTTACACCCTTATCTTTGCAATGTCAGGTTAATGATAAAACATAAGAGTAATAAGAAAGAGCGATAAAATGGAAAAGAATAAGATGATACAAGTAGTAAAGATGAATAAAGTACCACAGCAATAAATATCGCTCTTTCAAAAGAAACAATTTTAGTAAACAGGGCCAAAAGCCCAAAACAAAAATCAAAAATGGACATTCAAAACACACAAAGCCAAATGCGGAAAGGAGTGCTGGAGTTTTGCATTTTGTCTATTATTCGCCAGGGTGAGGTTTACCCAAGTGATATTGTAGAACAAATGAAGACTGCCAACCTCAACATTTTGGAGGGTACGCTTTATCCATTGCTTACAAGATTAAAAAATGCAAGCTATTTAACGTACAGATGGGTAGAGAGCAACAGTGGACCTCCCCGCAAATATTTCTCCATGACTGAAAAAGGCCTTGCCTTCTACCACGAACTGGAGTTGACCTGGAATGAGCTGGCCGATGCAGTAAAAGCACTTACAGCACATCAAACTAATAACAGCACAGATGCCATTCCAGATCATGCAGCAACAACTATTTCCAACACAGACCAAATAAATTTATAAAGATGAAAAAGGTAATAAACATAAACTTTCAAGGCAGGGTTACACCCATAGAAGAGGATGCCTATATGTCATTACAACAATATATTGACAGCCTTCGCCGCTTTTTTTCAAATGAAGAAGGCAAAGACGAAATCATCAATGATATAGAAAGCCGTATTGCCGAATTATTTAGCGAGGTATTAAAAAAAGGCAGCACATGTATTACTGATGATAATGTAAATGCAGTAATAGCAAGCATTGGCAGACCGGAAGATTTTGAAGATGAGGAAGCCAAAGTTCAAAACACTTTATCAGATCAGACTGATGGAGGCAATAACAGTAAGCAAAGTCATAGTTCATCAACATCTAATACTGGTGGCACTCGCAAGTTATTTAGAGATGAAAATAATAAAGTAATTGGTGGTGTATGTAGTGGTGTAGCAAATTATTTTAATGTTGATCCTACTATTATTCGTATCATATTTTTAGCAGCATTTTTTGGTGCAGGTATCGGATTCCTTGCATATATTATTATATGGTTGGCCGTGCCAAGCACAGCCACACAGCAAATAGGCTCACCACGCAAAAGGTTGCTAAGGGATACAGAAAACAAGTATTTAGGTGGTGTATGCAGTGGTTTAGCCTATTATTTCGGAGTGAATGTATGGATACCAAGAATTCTATTTTTGATACCATTTTTATCCTTTGCTTTTAGATGGAATGACTTTGGTCCTTGGTCATTTCCGCACTTGGCATCCTTAACTTTTAGTCCCGGTTCTACTTTTATCTATATCATTTTATGGCTTGTATTGCCAGAGGCAGTAAGCACTTCTGATAAATTAGAAATGAAAGGTGAAAAAGTTGATTTAAACAATATTCGCAATTCCATTTCTGAGGAAATGAAAGGAGTAGGACAGCGTGTAGGTAAGGTGAGTGCCGAAATGGGGCAAACTTTGACTGAAAAAGGCAAACAAATAGGTGGCGATGTATCTGGAGTAGCCAGACGCAGCGGAAGTACTATTGGTGATATCATAGCCATGTTTTTCAAAATTATATCGTATTTCATTCTTGCTGTTGTACTCATATCTGTACTTAGTGCTTTGTTTGGTCTTGGTGTGGCAGGTACAAGCCTTATACCTTTTAAAGAATTTTTACTCAATGAAGGCTGGCAAAGCGTATTTGCATGGGGTACACTTATATTCTTTGTTTGGGTGCCGGTTATTGGAATCATCGTATGGGTAATCAGAAGATTGACTAAAGCAAAATCAAACAGTAGTATAATAACTTTCACTTTTATTGCACTTTGGATAGCAGGTTGGTTTAGTCTTATTGGACTTATTACTTCAATGGTAAATGAGTTTAAAGGTCATAACAATGCTAAAGAGCAATCAGTAGCAATAGCAAACCCTGGTGTAAGTAAACTTGAAATAAAAACAAATGGTACTTATGAATATTACAGCAACAATAACTGGCTGCATATTGAACCATTTGAAACCATAGATGGTGATACAGTTTATGTTCCAAACATTAGAATGCGTATTGTAAAATCTTTAACAGATAGTTTTCAGGTTAAAATGGTAAAACTCTGCAATGGTCCAAGTACAGCAGCTGCAAACAGTATAGCAGATAAGTTCAAATTCGATATTATACAACAGGACACTGCACTGCTGCTTGACAGAGGCATAGCCATCAATAAGCAGAATAAATTTAGAAACCAGTCAGTTATCATAACGATAGCTGTACCAGTAGGCAAAAGAATTTATATAGATGAAGATGCTTTTGTAAATGGAAACTTTGAATTTGTAGGAGATAACAATGATTGGTTTTGGAGAGAAGATAGAGATGCTTATGATTATGAAAGAGGTGTTGAATACATAATGACAACTGATGGATTAAAGCCTGCTAATGAAAAGGAAGCATTCAAATTAAAGTGGGATAATGATGATGATATAGATGTGGACATCAACATAACCATAGATGAAGCAAAAGCTGAATTAGAAAAGATCAATAGAAAAATTGAAGAAGAACTAGAGCAAAATGAATCAGAAAAGAAAGAGAAACTTCAAGAATTGAAAGATGAACAAAAAAGACTGGAAGAATTGCTCCGCAGGTATGAAAACAAAAATTCATCAGATAGCGGATACCAGTATAAGCCGGCTTCATTAAAATTAAAAGACATCAAAAAAGACTTGGTACCTACTCGTATCAATATCAAAAAAGAAACTACCATACAAATCTCTGAAATAGCCAGAAGATTTAGTATCTAAAGATGGTTAGGTTGGGAATAGAACCCTGTTCTGGCAACAGGATGGGGTTCTTATAAAAGCAAAGCAATTTTAAAAATTTAATTATAGAACAATGAAAGGAAAATTTGTAACCACTGCTATCAGGATTGCCGCTTTATCAATAAAGCAAAAGCAAACCCTGAGCATACAAGCTGCTTAAACATTGAGCAGAAACGTGTAAAAAATTGATTAGAAGAATTTTAGTAACAAAGAAAAATTTAAAGAAATGAAAGGAAAATTTGTAAGCACATTAGTAAGACTCGCTGTCTTATCTGTGAAGCAGAACAATACTATTTTGGTGCATGCTGCATAAAAATTTCTCAGGTGCAAGTTGGTTTTGTGAAGTCTCGTTTTTATAACGAGACTTTTTTTATATATCGCCTCACTGCGGCCCGCTCCGCTCCTTAAGAGGGTTTGTGCTTCGTAGCATGATGGTCTTCATTGATCGATCTATGGTTTATGGCCACATGAATTAACATAAGTTTGGGAAAAGTCAATAAGAAAATTACTGAAGGGATGGGGTAGTCAATTTTTTTATTTATGATCACCACTGGATTGTGTACATTTAGAAGAGTGTATTCTAGTTTTTTTGCTTCGTTTCACTCGCAATGATGGGCTGTGTGTAATTGTCTGAACCGCTGATTTATCTGATTAAATGATTGCAATAATTTTTTGCATCGCTTCACTCGTAATTATTAGTGCGTAATCATTGCCCGAAGGGCGAAAAAAATAAAAATCAAACCTTAAACGATAGTTCGTTTCGTTTCACTCGCAATGATGGGCTGTGCGTGGGCATTGCCCGAAGAGCCTATTCCGAATTTACTTCGGAAGCGAAAAAATCGGCTCTTGAAATCATTACATTTGCTGCTACAAAATTTTCCTGTATCACTTATGACTACTACTAAATACTTGAAACTAATAACCGGTATTTTTAAAACAAAAAGAACCAGAGAAATATTTAGAGTAAACCCTACCCGAGAAGGGGCACGTGCTGCACCGGAGCATATTGTAGTAAACGTATTTGATTTTAATAAAGACACACTGCAAACAAGGGTATTTGATAAGCTGGAAGACTGCTTAGCATTTAAAAACAATGGAAATACAACCTGGATAAATATTGACGGTGTTAGAAAAATAGATGTTGACTATGTATGCAGCCTTTTTGACATTCATGCACTGGTAGCAGAGGATATACTGAGTATAAATCAACGACCCAAAATGGATGAAATGGAAAACCATTTATTCTGTCTGCTGAATATGCTTTATTTTAATGAAAAGGAAGATGCTGTAGAATTTGAACAGGTGAGTATAATTCTCGGAAAGACTTATGTAGTAAGCTTTCAAGAAGATCCTCTAAGAGATGTATTTAATGTGCTGAGGGATAAACTGCATGTGCCGGGCAGTAAGTTGCGCACTGGTAAGGCGGACTATTTATGCTATGCACTGCTGGATGCTATTGTCGATCATTATTACTTGGTACTTGAAAAATTGGGTGAAAGAATAGAAGTGCTTGAAGAAGAAATTATAAGGTATGGCAATACGCGTAGTCTGGCTCAAATCAGCAATCTGCGAAAGGAATTGATTGTATTAAAAAGAAATATTGCACCCGTGAGGGAGCTCATCAATGGTTTTATAAGGAGTGACAGTGATTTATTGGAGGAGCGCACTACAAAATATTTTAAAGATATATATGACCATATTGTGCAAGCAAATGACTTAGTAGAAAACTACAGGGATATGATGATGACCCTACAGGACTTATACATCAATAAAGTAAACCTTAAAATGAATGAAGTAATGAAGGTAATGGCTATTGTAACCAGCCTTCTGGCACCTGCTACTGTAATAGGTGGTGTGTTTGGTATGAACTTTCAGGTTATACCGCTTAGTCATCAGGCACAGGGTTTTTATTTGGCTGTGGGCATCATGTTGGCCATTACTTTAATCATGGTAATAATATTTAGAAAAAGAGGTTGGTTTTAGAAACATTTTTCCCTTATAATATTTTAACTTATGCACCCCCGCCATATCAGTATTAAAGACTATACCTATATACTTTCAGAGGAAAAAATTGCACGATATCCTTTGTTGGAAAGAGCTGAAAGCAGGTTGCTCATTTATGATGGAACCATATCAGAAAATCAATATAAAAATATTGCTACCGCTATACCAGCAGGCTCTCTAATGGTGTTTAATAATACGAGAGTGATAGAAGCACGTATTTTATTTGAAAAATCTTCTGGAGGGAAGATAGAACTCTTTTGCTTGGAGCCTGCAAATGCTGCTGTATCAGTAGACGAGGCAATGCTTCAAAAAAATAATTGTGATTGGATCTGCCTTATAGGTGGAGCAAAAAAATGGAAAAACGGAACACTTGAAAAAACAGTTTTCATAGGGGATAAAGCTGTGGTGCTAACTGCTGAAAAAAAAGAAATGTTGGACGATTGTTTTTTGGTAGCCTTTTCCTGGGATGATGATATCAACTTTGCAGCTTTACTTCATGCAGCCGGCATCATTCCTCTTCCACCTTATTTACACAGGCATGAAGAGGAGCAAGATAGCATTACCTATCAAACGGTATATGCTGATAAAGCGGGTAGTGTAGCAGCACCTACTGCGGGTTTACATTTTACAAATGCTGTTTTAAAGCAATTAGAAACAGCTGGCATTAAGCCATCCTTTATTACACTTCATGTAGGTGCAGGTACATTTAAACCAGTAAAAGCAGCTACTATGGAAGGGCATACTATGCATGCAGAATGGATGGATATATCTGTAGAAACTATTTGTGAAATACAGCGGCATAGTGGAGTGGTAGTAGCTGTGGGCACTACTGTATGCAGATCTTTGGAAACGATGTATCATGTAGGTTGCAAAATAGATATGCTAATGAAGAAAGGACTGGCATTAAGTTCGATTGCAATATCAGATATTGTCGTAAAACAATGGGATGCGTATGAGCAAATGGAGCAGCGCATTTCAAAGGCAGCAGCACTTGATTGTATCCTACAATGGTGTATGGCAAATCATACAAAGCGCCTCATCATTCCTACCAGTATCATAATAGCACCGGGCTATCAGTTCAAGATCATTGATGCATTAGTAACTAATTTTCATCAACCGGAGTCCACATTACTTTTATTGGTAGCAGCACTTATAGGATCGGATTGGAAAAAGGTGTATGAATATGCCTTGGAACATGATTTTAGATTTCTAAGTTATGGAGATGGTAGCCTACTGTGGAAGCAAAACAATCTTTAATGATAGTTCCAATTTGGAAAGCAAAATTCTCAAACGATTGTTCTCATTCATTTTTTTACTAACACACATTTGTAAATGTATATTAATGGAAAGTATCATTTTCAGATGGGTTCAAACTACTATTTTTGAATTTTTTTGTAAGAAGATTTTAATCATTGAGATACAATCAAAAACAGGTTTTTAATATTCAACAATGGATCAAAAAATAAGTAAGATTGCAGTGATGACTTCCGGGGGCGATGCACCCGGTATGAATGCCGCCATAAGAGCAGTAGTGCGTACAGCATTGTTTCATCATATTGAGGTATTTGGTGTAAGCCGTGGTTACAGTGGTATGATTGAAGACGATATTAAATCAATGGATTCACGCTCTGTAGCCAATATCATACAACGTGGTGGTACTATTTTAAAAACGGCCAGAAGCAAAGCATTTTTTACACCGGAGGGAAGATGTATAGCAGCGGCCAATTTAAAAAAAAGAGGTATTGATGGATTAGTGGTAATAGGTGGGGATGGCAGCTTTACCGGTGCAGCAAAACTGCATGAAGAGCATGGCATTGCCTGTGTGGGCTTGCCCGGCACTATCGACAAAGATTTGTATGGTACAGATTTTACCATTGGCTTTGATACTGCTGTTAATACAGCCATTGAATGTATAGATAAGATAAGGGATACTATGGATGCGCATGATCGCCTATTTATTGTAGAAGTAATGGGCCGCCATGCTGGATACATCGCATTGTATAGTGGAATTGGCACAGGTGCAGAAAATATATTATTGCCGGAGGAAACTATTGGTATAGATGAGATGATAGCATCACTCAGTGAGAAGGAAAAGAGAAAGAAATTAGTAAACTTAGTTGTAGTGGCTGAGGGATATACACCGGATGCATCAAAACCAGAAGAGAAAGGAGCTGCCATTGTTTCAAAAATTATAAAAGAACAAATTCCGAATGTAGATATCCGAGTTACTATTATTGGTCATATACAGAGAGGTGGGGCACCAAGTAGTATGGACAGGTTTATAGCAAGCCGCATGGGATATCATGCAGTAGAAAGCTTGATGGAGGGACGGAATAATGTAATGGTGGGCATACTCAACAATAAAATGCATTACACCCCAATAACCGAAACCATTTCTAAAAAACAAAAAATGAATGAAGATTGGATGAAGATTGTAAAAATACTTGCCAGTTAACATTCCAAAAAACTAAATCAAATGTCAACGAATCTTGATAAATATCTGTACAGACAGATGGACAATAAAGCGGGATTAGACCACACCGGTCACCGCACAAAAATTGTGGCCACAGTAGGCCCCAGCTGCGATACCTATGAGAAATTATTGGAACTCGTAAAAGCAGGTGTAAATGTGTTTAGACTAAATTTTTCACATGGCACACATGAGGATAAATTAAAAATCATACAACATATAGAAAGGATGTATGATGAAGAACCCTACACCATTTCGATACTTGCAGATTTACAAGGGCCGAAGCTAAGAGTGGGAGAAATACAAAATGGCTTATTAGAAATCAATAGAGGAGATATACTCACCTTTACTTCAAGAGAAAAAGTAGTAGGCACAAAAGAGAAAATATATGTGTCCTATCCAGACTTGCATAGGGATGTAAAAGTGGGTGATAAAATATTAATAGATGATGGAAAATTAGAAGTAATTGTTGTAGCTACCGAGCCGGATGGAGATGTAAAAGTGGAAGTAACTTATGGCGGTATTCTCTTGCCAAAAAAAGGCATCAATTTACCCGATACAGAAATTTCGCTTCCCCCACTTACAGAAAAAGATTTAGCCGATCTTGAATTTATTATGGCTCACCAAATTGATTGGGTGGCACTTTCATTTGTGCGCAAAGCTGAAGATATTATTGACCTAAAAAGGAGAATAAAGGAAGGTGGTTGCCAATCTAAAGTGATTGCAAAAATTGAAATGCCTTCAGCTTTAAAAGACCTGCGCAATATCATTTTAGAAAGTGATGCAGTAATGGTGGCCAGGGGAGATTTAGGCGTAGAACTCCCTGTAGAAAAAGTACCCATGGCACAGCGGGATATTATTCGCAAATGCATACACAGAGCCAAGCCGGTAATTGTAGCTACCCAAATGATGGAGAGTATGATAGACCGTGTAAAACCAAACCGAAGTGAAATAACGGATGTGGCCAATGCCGTATTAGAAGGTGCAGATGCTGTAATGCTAAGTGGAGAAACTGCCACAGGAAAACATCCAGCATTGGTGGTAGAAACCATGCGAAAAATTATTTATGAAGTAGAGCGTACAGAATACAGATACAACAGAGAAGATGACTTAAAACCGCTTCCACACTCGCCTTCATTTTTGAGTGATGCCATTTGCTACAATGCTTGTAAACTTGCGGAAGATGTACAGGCAGATGCACTCATAGGTATGACACAGAGTGGCTACACCGCTTTTATGCTTAGTAGCTATAGACCACAAGCTCCACTATATATTTTTACAAAATCAAAATCATTGGTGAGCCAGTTGAGTTTGAGCTGGGGTGTGCGTGCTTTCTACTATGATGAAGAAGTAAGTTTAGACGATATCATAGCAGACCAAATAAATATTTTAAAAGAAAGAGGGTTTATTAAGCAGGGCGATGTTGTCATCAATACCGGCAGTACTCCGGTACAAAAGCACCTACCTACAAACGTATTGAAGATTACAAAATTAGATTAGAAAGGTTATTACATTTTGAGTAAATCAAAACGGGTTTCCTCTAAAATAATTCTTGTTGATTTTCCTTGTTGATTACTCCATTTTATGAGGCGGATAGATGCTGCGTCTATCTCAATACCTGTAATGTCTCCATCATCAAAACAGCAACAACCCGTGTTGAAATAACAAGGCTTTACTTGCAATGCTCCTGCTGATTTTGTTTCCTTTTTATTATTGATTTTTTCAATGGCATTTGCTGTTTCATTTTCGAGCACAACATTGCCAGTGGCACGGGCAAAATATAAACTGCGAAATAATCTTTCTAGATGGGTGAGCGATTCAAAAACCGGCTGGTGTGTATGACCTGTTATTAGCAATAGATTTTGCTGCAATGCTGCCCAATCATACATAAATTTATTGTGTGTAGTTTTTAATTTGTCGCTGGTAGATGGTGTGTTAGGGTTTAGTGCTAAATAGGATTGTAGTGGGGCCCATATAGCGGATACAAACCATGCACTAAAAAAATTTCCATCACTCTGTCCATCGCCTTGGTGCCCATGTGTAAGTAAGATGCGTGGCTGATTTTCGTATTGTAAAATTAATCCTTCATAGACAGGGATTTCTTTTCGGTACAGTATTTTTAAACCCACACCTGCAAGTATGTTTACACTCTTATTCCAATACACATCATGATTGCCAAACACTTTATAAAACCTTTCAGCGTCCAGAAATTTTTTTTCTGCTGCAAAATTTTCTTTGTTATTTTTTTCGATGGGAATAAAACCATTTTCCCATAGCTCTTCACTATCCCCAAGATTGATATAGCAAAAACCTTCTTGCAAATAATAACTCAATGCTTGCAAATAATTTGGCTCTGCTTTTCTAAAATCATCTGCTCCATTTCTGGCTCCTTTATGCAAATCGCTAAACACGATAAATTTTTCCTGCTGACCTGCGTTTATAATCACTCCTTTTTTATGTACTCCTTCTTGTATATCTCGATATAATCTATCTAAGCTTTTGTGTACATTTTCCTGTTTGGGATTACTGGAAAATCGGTCGGCCATCCACATTACAGGCTTTCGAAAAATAGATTGTAAAATCTTACGCATGACCTCAGTTATTATTGGATGCAATATATAGCAGGGGTCAATCCAAAATATCTTGCAAAATATTTAAAAGTCCATCAGCCTTATATCCAGGCACATGCAGCTGCATGTATTGCTGTATATGAGCAAGTAGTTGATGGCGCTGCTGTCTATTCAAAGTATAGCTGCTCAGTTTTTCTGTATCATTTGTTTTATTCCATTTGGATAATATTTCTGCCTCAATACCCACTACTGGCCATATTATTTCTTTGCTATCCGCTGTCATAAATCTACCCTCCTGCAAGTCCAATACAGGTGTGTTCAAACTATAACTGCCCTGCATTTGCAGCCCCAGGTATTTGCAAAACCTCAGTGTAAACCATGCAGGAATATTGGCCACTACATCAATAGTTTTTTCTTCGATATCAATAAAACAATCATGCAAAAATTCAAAAATATCTTGATTGGCTTCTGGCTCTTTTATACATTGCAATACTTGATGCACACACCAGGATGCACATAGGTTTCTAACAACATCTGTACTTGTGGTTGGGTTTATAATATCCCAATTTGTTTCTTTGATAAAATTGATTTGTTTCAATGAATTGTGATAGACTTCAAGATGCAACAAACAAGCCGGCCGATAAAAAGCGAGTTTAGCTGATTGCTTGCCCCCACTGCGTATTCCCTTTATCATATAAGCCTGTATGCCAAACATTTCGGTATAAGCTGTTACGATAATGCTGGTATCTCCATACTGCACATTACGTAAAATTATAGCCCTTGTTTTTTGAGTCATATCATTTCCTACTAAAAAAGAAGTTACAAAAGTGCAAGTTATACATACAGTAAAAAATTTCGTTTTTCCCATTGGTAATTCAAGCAATCAAAATCATGTTTTACAATACACAGCACCAATTAAAGGTTCATTCAAAACTGCGTATAATTAGGATTAAATATTTTACAAAAAAAATGAAAGCCCTTTCGCTTACATCAATAAAGAAAAGTAAATTAGCATCGAAAAAGAGGGATTGTCGTCATAGGTTAAAAGTAAATAGAAGAATTTTTGTATAATTATTTTTACGCTTCGCTCAATGTGATTATAAAAAAAACTTCAGTATGAGTTTATACACCATAAATAAAATATCATGAGTAGTTATCCAAGTATTTTTAACGATGTAATAGGACCCGTCATGAGAGGCCCTTCCAGTTCACATTGCGCAGCATCACTGCGTATAGCAAGGCTTTGCAGGGATTTGATGGATGAAAATATTAATGAAATATGCATAGAGTTTGATCCTAAAGGTTCATTGGCTACCACACATAAAAGTCAGGGATCAGACATGGGTTTATTTGGTGGTTTTTTAGGATGGGAGGCGCATGATGAAAGACTACCGGATGCAGAAAAACAGATCAATACAGCAGGCATTCAGGTTGCCATAAATATTGTTGATATAGGCAATAGCCATCCCAATTTGTATAAAATTACACTTTCAAATGCAATAGAAACAAGGGTACTTACTGCTATTTCCATCGGTGGTGGAATGATTGAAATAGTAGCCATTGACGAAGTGCCCGTCTCTATGGCAGGCGATTATTTTGAAACTCTTGTTTATTGCGATAGTCCAAAAGATATTATAACATTTTTAGCATCAGCAATTTCTTTTGATGAAATAATCCCACACTTTGGAGCAGTAAACTTTGTAGAAATAAAAGCACAGTCCTTTTTAGATACAGTTATTTTGGCTGAGTTAAAGCAAATGGATGGTGTGCAATGTATAAAACAACTAAACCCTGTTCTGCCTGTAATGGCAAGAAAAAATCTTCAAGTGCCATTCATTACCTGTGACGAAATGATGGCTTATAATGCGGATAAAAATTTTACATTATGGCAGTTGGCAATGCAATACGAAAAGGAAAGAGGCAATCTCACCGCAGATGAAGTATTTGAAAAAATGCGAACCATTGTTACCATTATGAAGCAGGCAGTTCAAACCGGTTTAGCAGGCACACATTATGAAGATCGGATACTTGGTAGTCAATCCCCTACATTTAATCAACAATACAATGCAGGTAAGTTGGCCGGGGGAGATCTGATCAATAGAATCGTGATGTATGTAACGGCAATCATGGAAGTAAAAAGTGCTATGGGCGTAATCGTGGCAGCACCCACTGCGGGCAGTTGTGGTGCATTACCGGGTGCACTCATTGCAGTAGCAGATACCCTCAAATTGTCTGAGGATGATTTGGTAAAAGCCATGCTTAGTGCCGGATTGATTGGCGTATTTATAGCCGCTCATGCTACTTTTTCTGCAGAGGTAGGCGGTTGTATGGCAGAAACAGGTTCTGGCGGAGGTATGGCAGCAGCAGCTATTGTAGAAATGCAGGGCGGCACATTTGCACAATCCATAGCAGCAGCATCATTGGCACTGCAAAATTCTTTGGGTATAATATGTGACCCCATTGGCAATCGGGTAGAAGCTCCTTGCCTTGGAAGAAATGTAATGGCCGCTTCAAATGCTTTGACCTGTGCAAATATGGCATTGTCAAATTATGAACATTTAGTACCATTAGACCAAGTGATTAATACCATGAAAGCTGTTGGCGATCAAATACATCATACACTAAGATGTACCAATTTGGGCGGTCTATGCGTTACACCCGCAGCCAAAGCAATAGAAACAAAGCTGGCTGAATTGGAACTTAGTTTTTTTAAGAGTTGTTAGGTTAGTAGGCATATTTTATATGAGTATTCTTCTGCTAAAGTAACTTAGTACGTTGAGTTGAAGGAGTATATGCATGTAGAACTTTTTGCCTATCGGCCAATGTTCAAAAGGGTAATATTTGAAATATTGGTAGAAAGGTTAAATGTAAGAGCGCTGTGTTACTTTACCATCAAATCTATTTTTACATTTTGCCTTTTGGGCTATAACTTATCTTTACCACTTTATAACGAAATATAATGCAAATAGCAATTATAAATGGACCAAATCTTAATTTGTTGGGCACCAGAGAAAAGGATATTTATGGGAATAAAAGTTTTGATAATTATTTTGAAAGCCTGCAACAAAAATATCCAGATGTAGCCATCAAGTATTTTCAAAATAATGTGGAGGGTGAAATTGTAAATGAGATACAAAGAGCAAGTGCTGTGGCTGATGGAATTATACTAAATCCTGCTGCTTACACACACACATCAGTTGCTATTGGAGATGCAATTGCTGCCATAAAAACACCAGTCATAGAAGTGCATATCAGCAATGTGCATAATCGGGAAGATTTTCGAAAAATAAATTATGTGTCTGCAAAAGCCAGCGGCAGTATATTCGGTTTAGGTTTACATGGGTATGAATTAGCACTCATTCATTTGTTGTCCATACTGCAATAAGCTGTTCATGTTTTCGTTTTAATACAGCGTTATGTTATTTAGATGTACATGTATTTTTACTTTATGTTTTGCACTTTGTGCAAATGGAAAACTTGCTGCGCAATGCAAATCATATAGGTTATCTACAAATAATGATACAATAAACTGCACAGATACTTCAAATTTAAAACAAGGAATTTGGGTGAATACTGTTGCCGCCTTAAGAGGTGAACCTGCCTATACAGAACAAGGTAGTTACCATGATGGATTGAAAGAAGGCACTTGGTATAGGTTTAATGATATGGAGGATGTAATGGCTGTGGAAAATTATCGCTTTGGATATAAAAATGGCAACAGCACATATTACAATCTTTTCGGAATACTAAGACAAGAAAGTTGGAAAGCCATTGATCCAAAAAATCCGTACGACACCATAAAAGTATATGATTTGGAGGATGCCTCAAAATACAGATGGCAGGTAGTAAGGGTAGATGCCACTACTGTAAAACATGGCACTTGGCTTTATTATGATCCGCAAAGAAATACCATAATAAGGAGTGAAGAATATGTATTGGATGAATTAGTTTCAAACCCAAAGAAAACACAGCTTGTTGGCATTAACGATAAAAATGGAAATGGAACCGATTCTCTTACTGCAGCTCAAAACAAACCACAAGAAGTATTGGATTTTGAAAGACTAAAAGGTAGAAAGAAAAAGATAATTCTACGAGATGGCGCCACAGGAATTAACTAAGGCCAATAAATAATTAATTGAAATGCTTGCGGCAGTGCAAAAAACAAACAATAAAATCTATATTTCTATCTCTTATTTTTTTGCCGTTTGAATATAATGTTGGATTTGGTACTATTGCCGGGACAAAAATTTGATTCAATGAGTTATAGAAATAACACTCGGCCTAAATTCATTTAAACAAATTATGCAGACATCAATTTTCAAAACAATAGCCCTTTACCTATTGGCCATCATTATATGGTCTGTATTGTTTTGGAATAATGACTATTTAAAAGCCGTATTATTTGACATACATCTCATTTACTCTTCTACCCTAATTGCTTATTTTATCATTCGATTAACATGCAGTGCCGCAATTATGGATTTTCTTAAAGTATTTATCAGAACGATATTTAAAGTATGGTTTTTAATATTTATCACTTTTGCCATTTCCCGTGCTATTGATCGTATTGGGATATTTCTATCGCTTACTTTTATTTTTGGATATATAGAAGCATTGTTTGATATCAATAAATGGTTGGAAAGCGGGCATGCTATTTTTAAATTTCCGCAGGAAAAAATACAAAATAATTACCTGCATGCTTTTTTAACCATACAGGTCATGACTATGATGCATATTTTATCGGCTGTGGTCATATTTGTATTCTCACTTTTTTATGGAGGTTCGGTTGGCTTAGCATAAAACTTATAAATTGAATTATTTATTACAGGATGTTCGATTGTTCTTTCAATGATTCCTCATTTCCTTTCTTGAAATTTCGCACCCTATATTCGCCAGATTTTAAAATATGAGTAGCACACTTTGTATAGATTTTGGGAACACACGCTTAAAAGCAGCTATCTTAGTGGATGGCAATTGTATAGAAGAGTTTTTTCTCGATGCTCCCATTGACCAATTATCAGAAATTTTAAAATTGCATCAACCTACTTACAGCATTTTAAGTTCTGTAATAGATAATATGCCAGATGTGGATGCGTTATTAAATGCGCATACCCTTTTTCATAAGCTTTCGCATACTAGTAAGCTCCCTTTTACCACACCCGCTGCAAAGCCCGAAACGATTGGCCCAGATAGATTAGCATTGTGTGCAGCAGCGGTTCAAATCTTTCCCCATCAGCATAATTTAGTTATTGCAATGGGGAGTTGCATTACGTATAATTTTATCAATAGTGCACACGAATTTTTGGGTGGAAGTATTTCACCGGGCATGGAAATGCGCTTCAAATCCATGCATCAGTTTACTGCTAAACTACCAGAGGTAAAACCCAGCCCACTCATACCACTTATTGGCTATGATACAGGTACAAATTTACAAAGTGGTGTATTGTTTGGGATTGCTTATGAAATTGATGGTTTTATTGATGCTTACAAGAAAAGGTATTCAAATTTTAACACCATTTTCACCGGAGGAGCTGCCCGGTATTTGGCTCCGCATATCAAAAACAAGATATTTGCCGACCCATTTTTAATTTATAAAGGCCTTTATGCAATTTGTAAAGAGAATTTCTAAATATTTTTTTATCATCTTTATTGTACCTTCTACGATGTTATCAGCACAGGAAAATGCACCATTTACACGTTATGGTTTAGGAGATGTATTTCCCAGTGAGAATATGATCAGCCGTGCCATGGGTGGTGTAGCCACAGGTTACATTGGTGGTGCCGTACTCAATACTGTCAATCCTGCCAGCTATGGTAGTTTGAATGTAACCACTTATGATTTAGGAATTAGTATAGATGCCAGAAGCCTTATCAGCAATCTGCCTCCGGATAAATACAGAAGCGTAAATTTTGCTCCCTCTTATTTACAACTTGGTTTTCCATTAGACAGAAAAAAACATGTAGGACTTGTTTTCGGCCTGCGCCCTGCCAATCGTATCAACTATAGCGTGGCGGAAAATGTTTTTCAGGTAGATTCTCTGCAAAATATTTATGATGGAGACGGAGGTCTTTACCAAGTATTTGCAGGCTTGGGAAAAAGATGGAAATATGTATCCCTGGGTGTAAACGGCGGCTTTCAATGGGGTAGTAAAAATATTGGTAGTAAGAAAGTATTTACCAGTGATAGTATTGTATATAACCGAAGCAATTCAATTGATACTACTCGTTTTTGGGGTCTCTTTGTAAACCCGGGTATCGCTCTTACTATACCCTTGCATGAAGTAAAAGCATCAGATAACAAAGAAGCTTCTAAAACCTTTATCACCATTGGTGCATCTGCAACATTAAAGTCTACATTAAAGGGCAATACAACCAGCAGAATTTATACTTATAGCAATGGTGTAAATGGGGAAATTATTCCAATAGATACCATAAAAAATGTGTTAAATCAAACCGGTGAAATTGATTTACCACTGAGCTATAGAGCGGGTTTTGCCATTGAAAAAACCATTTCGGACAGATACACACGCTGGCGGTTGGGTGTGGATTATAATGCAGCTCGATGGTCTGATTATCGTTTTTTTGAGCAAACCGATCAGGTTAATGATGCATGGACAATTAGGCTGGGTGGAGAATACACTCCAAACTTATTATCCTCTCGTTCTGCATGGCAGCGTACAACTTATAGAGCCGGGTTTTACACAGGAAAAGATTATTTGAATCCTGATGGAAATGGGTATAATGTATGGGCTATAACCACCGGCTTTGGATTTTTTATTCGCAAGTATGATAGGGATGTCAATAAAGTTGCCCTCATCAATACTGCATTTGAATATGGCAAGCGTGGTTCCAAAGTAAATAATATTACAGAGAACTTTTTCAAACTATCAGTAGGCATTACGCTCACGGATTATTGGTTTTTCAAAAGAAAATTTGAATAGATATTCAATCATAAGTACACTTTTTAAAACGGCTGCTATCTGCGGCTGTTTTTGTATTTTTTCTTGTAAAAATGATTACAATGAAGTGCAACAGCTTGCCACAAAGCCAATTCCTACAGATGAGGTAGTGGATGTGCAAAGCTATCTTAGTCAGGGGGGGGCCATGAAAGCAAAATTGACCAGCCCGCTCATGATCACCACGCATGATGATACTACAAGAATAGAATTTCCTAATACCCTTCGGGTAGATTTTTTTAATGATACTTCCAAAGTAGAAAGCAAACTCTTTGCAAAGTATGGACGCTATTATCAAGATGAGCGCTTGGTGTTTCTAAAAGACAGTGTAATTGTTTTTAATATAAAAGGAGATACCTTACGCACCACTGAGCTTTGGTGGGATCAGAATAAGGAAATGATATACACTGATAAGCCTATAAAACTCAGACGACCCAATGAAAAAATAGATGGGTCTGCACTTACAGCAAATCAAAATTTTACACAATGGACCATCAAAAATGCTACTGGCCCCATCAATGTACCCGATAGTATGATGCCTGGTCTTTAAAAAAAATATTCAAATGTCAGCTCACAATACCATCATCACAGTAAAGGATTTGAAAAAAAACTATGGCAATTTTCAGGCTGTAAAAGGAATCAGTTTTGATGTGTATGAAGGGGAAATATTTGGGCTGCTTGGTCCAAATGGTGCCGGAAAGAGCACTACTTTAGAAATTATTGAAACCCTCAGAAATAAAACTAGCGGCAGCATTGCTATTGATGGTATTGACATTGACAAAGCCCCTCATGAAATAAAGAAAATGATTGGTGTTCAATTGCAAACGAGTGGCTTTTATCCCGGCTTAAATCTGATAGAACTCATACATCTTTTTGCAGGATTGTATGGGCAGGAAGTGGATGCAAATAAACTATTGGCATCTGTACAACTTACTGATAAATCAAAGAATAAAGTAAAGGAATTGAGCGGGGGGCAAAAGCAAAGATTCTCCATAGCTACCACGCTAATCAATGCACCAAAAATCATTTTTTTAGATGAACCCACTACAGGTCTTGACCCACAAGCCAGAAGAAATCTTTGGGATCTTATACGCCAAATAAGAGCGAATGGCACTACGGTAATCATAACCACTCACTACATGGATGAAGCAGAAATACTCTGCGATCGTGTGGCAATAATGGACAATGGAAATATAATTGCTATAGCTGCGCCAGATCAGTTGATTGATGATTTAGTGGCATCAGGTTTTGAAAAACCAAAAGAAGTAAAACAGGCAAACCTCGAAGATGTATTTTTAAACCTAACAGGAAAATTACTCAGAGATGATTGAGTAGTTCCATTACATGATGTGCGCTAAGTAGTAGTTTTAATGATTCTTTTTGAATACAGATTTCAGCCAATTATAATCCGACATACGCCAGCTGAAAAATTCTGATAATGGCATATTGAAATATTTATTAAAACGAAAAATGGCGTATGCTAAATTGGTCATATAACTTACACTGCTTACAATGGCTGCTGCTATAATGCCATATTTTGGCACAAATAAATAATCACCCAGCACCATAATCATTAAAGCCAATGCGGCACCCTGCATATTGATATGCACCTGTCCATGTCCTAAAAAATAAGCAGATAGCATAGCCAATACTGATAGAGATAAAATACCAGGAGTTAACAATAACATCGGCCATTGCATGGCATTAAAAGTTGCTCCAAAAATTGCTGTAAAAAATAGATTGCCGAAGAACAAAACAAAAGCAAAAAATAAAAGATATGCTTGTGAAAAAAGACGGGTAAGAATCATGATTTGTTTACCAATAGCATCTATCATCTTTCCTCCGGCTGTTTGTGGAAATACAACACTGGCAATGATTTGCGGCAGCACAAGCATCATCTGCCCCAGCTTGGATACCTGTATATAATTTCCCAAATCTGCATCGGTACACACAGGGCTTGCGTTTACAAATAAATAGTCTATCCGATATACTAAAAAGAACAGCACATTGCCCGCCAGGGCTGTAAAAGCATATTTAAAAAATGATTGAATGGCTTTTTTCTCAACCCTTCCTCCCCAGGATTCGTGTCTGCCGGTATAAGCAAATGCACTCATCACCACAATGCCCGATAGTAGAAAACCTGCAAAATAAGTATAGGTAACCCAGTTGATCTCAGACAGCGTTGTACCACTGTTTTTTGAAGGAATAATAATAACTAATATAAAATTGATTATGGCCAACAGCAGGTTGGGCATCATATAATTTTCACGGGTATAAAAAAGTGCCGTTGTAAAATTCATGAGTATCATTCCGGTTACAAAACAGAAACCAAATATGGCATAAGGCAGGGCAAGTGCATCAGACAAACGATGATCCAACACAAAGAAAAGCCGAACTAAAAAAAACATAATTAAACCCGCAATAAAACTCCAACCACATGTAATCACCATCAAATATTTTCGGGATATTTTTCCTGATGAAGCAAAGTACATCATGCCCGCTTCCATACCCATAGTAAGGATGACCTGGATAAAAGAAAATAGGATGGTGATGAAATATAAATTGCCCGTAGGGCCAGCCTGTAAATAGCGGCTTAAAAATACATTGACAAGCAGGAGGGAAAAAAAATAGAAGCCCCGCCAAATGGCACCCTGTGTAATTAGTTTTTTAAAATCCATGCGGCCTGCTTATGGCAGACTATTGATGATGGTATTAAATTCAACAGCTTGCAGTGAGGCACCACCTACTAAGCCTCCGTCCACATCTGGCTGGCCAAAAATTTCTGCTGCATTACTTCCCTTCACACTTCCACCATATAAAATACTGATATTGCTGGCAACAGCATCAGCATATTTTTCAGCAAGCGTTTTCCGCAGATGTGCATGCATTTCTTGTGCTTGCATGCTGGTGGCAGTTTTGCCGGTTCCTATTGCCCAAATTGGCTCATATGCAATGACAATTTTTTGTAGTTCGTCTGCGGACAAATGGAATAAGGATTCTTCCAATTGTCTGCTTACAAAATCATTCTGAGTGCCTGCTTCTCTTATATGAAGCGATTCTCCACAACAAAATATGGGAGTCAGTTTTGAGGTAAGACAACTATTGATTTTTTCTGCAAGAAACTGGTTGCTCTCACTAAAATATTCTCTTCGTTCACTATGACCAATTACTACATGCGTTATACCCATACTGGCAAGCATATCCACAGATACTTCCCCGGTATAAGCACCGCTATTTTTGTTATAACAATTTTGCGCAGCAATAAAAATCTGGTTCCTTCCCTGTATTTTTTCTGCAGCCATTTGTAGATATGGAAACGGTACAGCAAGTATCACTTCCTGATGAGCTGATAAATTAGTTGGCAATGCCAATAACTCATCCATAAGTGCTTGGGCTTGTTGATAAGTTAAATTCATTTTCCAATTTGCTGCTGCAATTTTTTTTCGCATATCTTTTTTTTCGCTGCGCAATATGCAACTAAATTGTCAATCCAGCATACTGCACCTACATTTGATTTAAATTGAAACCCCTACGGGGAATGAATCGAATCAATCCTTTGCCTATGAGTGATAATTGGTTTTTGAAATCAAAATCTCAATGTGCCTCATTGCATTGTTTTGTAATCTTTGGTATTTGAAAGAAAGTTAAGCATGAAATTTCTGAAAACAATCTTAATTTTGTGCAGTAACTTATTAACGGATATCAATGCGCACAATTCAACCAAAGCTCAAGTTGGAATTATATTCCTGTCTATCTACATTCGCTTGTAAATATTCATTTGTTAGCCTTTGTTTTTTATTTTCTATAAACATTTTATTTGCGCAAACCCCTGACTTTGTACAAGGCAAACAATATTCTGCTGACTCTTACATGGAGGGTATAGGCATTTATGCTACGGCAAATGGCACCATTTTCAACGCAGGAAATTTTTCCGGCACTATTGATTTCAATCCAGATATCTTAGGCTCAGAAATAAAAACTTCAGCAGGTCATACTGATTGCTATCTTACAAAGACAAATCCAGATGGTTCATTGGCTTGGGCTAGAAATTTTGGTGGTAAATTAAACGATTTTGTAAAGGCAATGTATGTTTCTGATGATTATATATATTTAGTTGGTGCATTTTCTGATACTGCCGATTTTAACCCAACAGAAATTGTTTATAATCTCATATCAAATGGTAAAGAAGATGGCTTTATTGTAAAGCTCAATTATCAAGGCATGCTGGTGTCAGCCACACACTTAGGAGGCATAGCAAATGATGCCATAAATTCAATAGCTGCAGATTCTATTGACAATATCTACATAGCAGGCTATTTTTCTAACATTACTGATTTCGACCTTTTACAGTCAGGACAGCCACGTACAGCCATCGGCTTAAAAGATATGTTTATGGCAAAATATCAGGCTTCAGGTCAATTGGAATATGTTGCAACAATTGGATCTTCGGGCAATGAAACTTTCAAATCATTACAACTTCAAAAAAATGGAAATACTCTTATATCTGGCACTTTCAACGGGCCAATGTCTGTATCAACATTAAATGGCATGTCATTATTAGATACAAAAGGATCGACAGATTTACTTGTTGCTCTTATAACAGCAGCAGGTGAAATAAACTGGGTAAAAACTTTTGGAGGTAAAAAGAATGATGACGTCTCATCCATACTAACCTTAAACGATAAGTTTTATATCTCCGGCTCATTTAGTGATTCTATCAATTTTAGTGATGAGATAAATCCCGTTATCAAAGTATCGGCAGGAGCTTCCGACATTTTTTTATTAGCCTTAGATGAAAATGGTAATTTTCAAAACGTATCAACAGGTGGAAGTACACTTACTGACAATGCAACGGACTTAGTTTTTGATGGAGATAACAAAATTGTACAAATAGGGTTTTTCCAAAATACCCTTAATGTCAATACAGCGCAATATCAAACAACACTCCAATCGAAAGGTTTGAAAGATGCATTCATGTTAGTGTTTGATACATCATTGAATCTGATAAGTGCTGGCAATGCCGGAAGTAATAAAAATGATTGCTTTAATACACTGTCAATTGACAATAAGAAACAGCAATTTGTAACAGGAATTACTTCTTTAAATTTTGATGCAGATCTTACCTCAACAGAAAATATATTAGCAGGTTACAGCAGATTTAATAGCATCATATTGAAGTATGATAATTGTATCACATCTTCTCAGCCTACCATCATTGGGCCAGATTACAGTATCTGCCCTACTGAACAGGTCACGCTTACCTTGTCTAATAACATGTTAAATGATGCCACAAATTGGGAATGGCGAAAGGGCAGTTGTACTGGGCCTGTAATTGGCATAAATGATTCATTGACAATTCAGCAAACAAACACAACTACTTATTATGTAAAAGGTGTAGGGGGCTGTGTGACAAATGCGAATTGTAGTGCATATACTGTATTTTCCACAGGTTGTTTTAATGTAAGAGGGCAGGCTGATGCAATAGCATGTAATGGTGGGAGTACAATTTTAAAAGCTAGAACCCAATTTGGAGTAGCGCCCTATTCCTTTAGTTTAGATAATGTAAATTTCTCCAGCGATTCATTGTTTAACGTATCAGCAGGTACTTATATCATATACAGCAAAGATGCGATAAATAGATTGGCAATTTCGGCCCCTGTTATTGTTAACCAGCCATTAGAGTTAAATATTGCAGGTGTTTGTTATTCTCCGGATCAAAAGTATTTGGGTGTGCTTGCCACTGGAGGTACAAAGCCATATCAGTTTTCAAGAAATAGCACTGTGTTTTATAATGGCATACAAAGAAACAAAACTGCTTATGTGTTTACACCCGTTAACCCGGGGGTTTATACACTTACCATAAGGGATAGTAAAAATTGTACAGCAGTATTACAAGTCAATACCGATACATTGCCGATTTGTCCAGCTGCATCTCCGGTTGCAAATATTGGTTCATCAAATAAAGAAAAAAGTAAAGCAATCATTATTAATCCTGTTATATCAGTAAAGCCAAACCCTGCCAATGATTATTTTGAAATACTTACAGAAACGAATACAACCAAATCGTTAAGTGTAACAGATGCTCTTGGAAATACTATTTATACTGACAAAAAAAAGAACATAAGAATTAGATTAGGCTACAATTGGATGCCAGGTTTTTATTTCCTTACCATCATAGAAAACAATAAGATTTATCAGTATAAACTGATAAAATTATAAACCTATAATAAGCATAAATCTATTTGATAATTATGACAAAAATTTTATCCACTACAATTGCATCACTGATTATTTTTTGCTGCTTGTTATCCTTTTCAGATAGCAGTGAAAATAATGCGCATCAAAAAAAAGTACAAAACCAAAGGCCAAATATCATTCTATTTATGGCGGATGATTTTGGGTATGATTTGCCTTCATATACCGGCAATGAAACTTTTCAAACACCCTATTTAGATTTCATGGCGGCTAATGGTATGCAGTTTACAAATTGCTATAGTCATCCTGATGGATATCCTTCAAGATTGGCATTGCAAACCGGAAAATACAACCATAATAATTATACTTTCTGGGGCAAGCTACCTTATGGTGAAAAAACCTTGGGAAATTTGTTGCAAGATGCAGGCTATGCCACTATGTACTTAGGAAGGTGGAGTTTTGATGGTGGAGATACAATGATACATAAAGCAGGATTTGAAGATTATCTCGTTACAATACCTTATGCAGAAAATGATGATGTGGATGATACATACAGGCATTTGTACAAGGACCCTTGGCTTTATGCAAATGGATATGTGGATACCCCGAGTTATATAGGCCAATATTCAGAAGATTTATACTATCAAAAATTTGAAAAATTTGTTGATAGCAATGGTCAAAAACCATTTTTTGTAATGTATGCAAATAATCTTCCTCGTGAGCCTTTAGTGCCTAGCCCATTACATCCGGACTATGCAGGATTCGATGTGGATACAGCAATAGACTTTAAGAATAATTCTTTCTTTCCATCTATGATCACATATTTGGATAATACAGTAGGCAAAGTAATTCATAAGTTAGAAGATGAAGGTATTGCTGAAAATACAATCATCATTTTTTTGGGCGATAATGGAACTGATAGAAGTAGAAAATTTGTGTATAGGGGAAATAATGTAAATGGAAGAAAGAATCAAACTTATAAGCTTGGTATTCAGGCACCACTTACTATTTACTGGCCGGGTTCAATATCCAAAGCCAGCGTTTGTAATGAACTAATTAGTTACACCGATTTTGTACCTACCATATCAGAAATTGTTGGCTTTCCTATACCTCCATCCTATGGTACAATACATGGCAATAGTTTTTACCATAACCTCTTTAATCTTGAAGGTACAAATAGGGAGTGGAATTATATTTACTGGGATAATAGCCCGAACGATTTAAAACAGCCCATACGTTTTATCCATGATCCAATTTACAAACTGTATAAAGATACTTTTGGTGTAAAAACATATTATAAAATTGACACAGACAAAAGAGAAGAGTCGCCCCTTTTACCTGAGAGTTTGACCCCTGAACAGGTTGTAAAATTCAACAGATTTGAATTTGTGATAGATTCCTTATGGGCTGCAAGATATCAGTAAAATTGCGCTAAATATTAAGCTGCTTTTTTAACAAATTTTTTTTTGAAGTATTCAAAGGCTTTCCCATACTTTCACAACGCCAATAAATAAATCTTCAAACAATTATTTCTTTTCAAAGTATGGATTCACATCATCGCTTGCCGATAATGAGCAATCGGTTTTTCGTACCCGCAATTTTCATTTTATTCCTGTTTGCATCCTGCCATCAGAAACAAAAACCTGTATCTGTAGATCCAGCATTTAGTCAGTACATCGAATCATATACAACCGGAGTTGTATCAAAAACGAATACCATCAGTATTCGGCTGGCAAATGATGTATCCATCACACATGCAGCCAATGAAACCGTTGATGAAAAAATACTACATATTTCTCCTGCTGTCAAAGGAAAAGCATATTGGACAGATGCCCGTACAATTGAATTTAAACCTGATGCCAATCTACAACCGGAACAGCTTTATACTATCAATTTTGCCTTAGGAAAAATCATGTCTGTGCCTGACAAATTCAAAGATTTTGTTTTCAATATTTTGGTCGTTACACCTTCATTTGAAGTTACAGACTATGGTTTGCGCAGCCAGGGAAAAGACAAGATGAGTTTAAAAGGCACCATCACCACAGCTGATGTAGAATCAAGTGCATTAGTTGAAAAAATACTCAAAGCAACTGTTGGCACACAAAGCATGAACATTGCATGGCAGCACAATGAATCCGCCAAAACGCATGATTTCATCTTACAACAAATACCTCGTTCTGCTGGTAGTAGTAAGCTTAGTCTTTTGTGGGATGGCGCTCCAATCAACAGTAAGTTAAACAACAAAAAAGAGATAGATATACCCGCCCAAGGTGCATTTACCTTACTTCAAACCATGGCCATGCAAGATGATGAGCAATATGTATCTGTACTGTTTAGCGATCCAATAGCTACCGGACAAATGCTGGAAGGTCTCTTTACCATAAGCGATAATGAAAGCCCCACCTATACTATATTGGGCAGTGAAGTAAAACTCTTTGGCTCACAAGCTTTGGATGGTAATTATACAGTAACGGTAAATGAAGGTATTCAAAATCAATGGGGAGATAAACTGGCAAAATCTTATACTACAAATCTTTCCTTCGAAAATAAACTTCCATCCGTAAGTATAGAAGGTAGTGGTAATATTTTGCCCGGAGGCAATAGCAACTTACTCCTGCCTTTCGATGCCATCAATCTCAATGCTGTGGATATAACCATCATTCGTATTTATGAAAATAATGTGGCCAGATTTTTACAAGACAATGGTTTTGATGGTGATGAAAGTTTGCGTCATGTAGGCAAGCCATTGGTAACTGCTACAGTTCGATTAGATAATGATAAAACATTAAACCTGCATCACCACAATCGTTTTTCGCTTAGCCTTGATAAATACATCAGACCGGAGCCCGGGGCATTGTATAGAGTTACCATAGGATTCCGACCACAGTATGCCATATATACCTGCGCATCTATGGAAAAAAGTGACTATTATGATTATGAATATGAAGAAGCATCATTCAATTCTGGACCTGATGAAGACAATGAATTTTGGGATAGATATGATGACTATTATCCTTACGGTTATAGTTGGGACAATCGAGATAATCCTTGCAATGAAGCCTACTATAATAAAGAACGATTTGAAAGCAGAAATATCTTGGCTACCAATTTGGCATTGACCGCAAAGCTGGGCAGTTCCAAAAATCTTTTTGTGGCCGTTAATGATATCTTAACAACGGCACCCATAGGAAGTGTGCAGTTTGAAGTGCTGGATTATCAGCAGCAGGTTGTAGGAAAAGGCAATAGCAATAGTGATGGTATAGCTATGATTGATATCAAACGAAAACCATTTCTGCTTATAGCAAAAAAAGGAAATGAGAGAAGTTATTTAAAACTATCAGACAATGAATCATTGCCACTCAGCCATTTTGATACAGATGGAGAAGCGGTGAAGCAGGGCATTAAAGGTTTTATATTTGGAGAGCGTGGCGTATGGAGGCCCGGCGATAGTTTATTCTTGAGTTGTATTATCAACGATAAAAATAATCCATTGCCCAAAGATCATCCTATTGAACTGGACTTAATAAATCCCACTGGGCAGTTATACAAACATATCGTTCAAAGCAAATCTGAAAATGGATTTCAGGTATTTCGCACAGCAGTCGATGCTGATGCCCCTACGGGGAATTGGGAATGCAAAGTAAAAGCTGGTGGTGCCACATTTAGAAAGACCATAAAAGTAGAAACCATCATGCCCAACAGACTAAAAATTGATTTGAATTTTGGTGGTATTGCTGCATTGGGTAAAGATGTAACAGCCACCGGAAACTTACAAGCACAATGGCTTTTTGGTGCATCCGCACAAAATCTCAAAGCACGAATAGATGCACAGTTGTATAAAATGAATACCACATTCAAAGGGTTTGAT
>ERZ650309.182-NODE-182-length-31232-cov-6.057286_pt1 | contig 31232 bp, 34 predicted proteins | sample MGYA00376245_ERZ650309 | MGnify/ENA primary metagenome ERZ650309 (study PRJEB26733, sample SAMN07839294) | wastewater metagenome | biome: urban; feature: wastewater treatment plant; material: waste water | place: USA: North Carolina | collected 2016-04-26 ... | reverse complement strand
CTCTTTCCCTACACGACGCTCTTCCGATCTCCGCGTCTGGGTCATACACCGTCTGGTATGCGGCTGGCAGCATCGGCTTCACGATTTGGAACAATGGCACTTTGTGGGTAAGACACGAAGGCGGCATTGAAGTTCTGCCACCAGGCACTGCCGTTGGCGGCGACCGCCTTTCCATCGAATTCGACCGCACCAGCGGCACAGCGTTTCGTCGTTACAAAAAGAACGGCGCATCACTATGGACAGAAGAAGCCTCTCTATCGCTGCCCGCCGACAATGGCGTTTCAGTGTTTGCCTCAGGACCCGGCGTGCTGATTGGCGACGTGTTTTGGGAGATGCATCCCTGCCCGCCGCGTGATGTGATTGATCCGGGCGGGCCTGGCGATGTGACCGAAACGCAAACCGTGGCCGACAGCGAATTCGTTCTGATTGACAGGCTGTGGCGGGATCAGGAAATCACGGCTGGCGTGCCCGGCATTTACGTCGCTGCTGGCCCAACAACGCGCGCTTACACCTGGTCGGCAATGGAATTGTTCCGCGATACGGGCGCGGGCTACACGGAAATTTACGAAACCGAAACCGAAGCCATTATCGGCACAGCCGCGACTGTGCTGGCCGGGACGGAGCTTGGCACAGAAACTGTAGATGTTGATCTGCTGCCAGGCCAGGCGCTGGCCGCTGCTGGATTGGTTTACCTGGGCGGCGAAATCTTTGAGTACGCAACGGTCGCCCAGCAAAGCAGCACGCCAAACCGCTGGCGCTTATCAACCCTCAGCAACCGAGGGGCAAAATGTACCGAAGCATTCAAGGCCACGCATGCAGTCGGCGACAAGTTTGTTTTGCTTGACGCCGCAAACGTGATTTTCGTGCCGCTGGAAACTGCTGAAATCGGCGAAACGCGCAACTGGAAAGGGCTGACTGCTGGACAGGATATAACCGCAATATCGCCGCTCAGCTTCACGTTCAACGCGCCGAACTTTCAAGTCACGACGCCTGGCGATTACAACCTGAGCTTTGATTCCGGGCGCAGCGAAGTGCTGCACGATTGGATGCCAGTGGACGATGCCTGCCTGGTTACGCTGGGATTGATTTACGAAATTTACGAAGACAGCGCGGGTTCTCCGGGCGCATTACTTTGGTCTGGAAACATTAGCGAATGGCGCGAACCCGTCAGTGGTACGGGCCTCCGAACCTATCATTTTCGAGCAAAGACCAATTACACAGCCGGGGCGTATTTGGTCCGCTCCATCGCGATTACCTCCGGCGAAGACGGTGGGCTATTTGGCGAACCGTTATTTGGACAATAGAGGGAGAGAGTATGAAATCTTGGGTTTTGAATTTTGGATTGCTGATTTGCTTGGCGTTGTCCGTAGTCGGGCAAACACCTGGCACCAGCCAATTCCCAACCAGTCTGGACACAAACACAACTTTGTTGACGGCGGTCAATGGTTGTTCGACCACGCTAAACGGCGCAGTCACGAACAGCGCAACGACTTTCACCGTCGTCAGCACTACGTGCTTCCCAACCAGTGGAGTTTTCGCGGTCGAGAATGAACTGGTGATTTATACCGGAACCACTTCAACGACTTTCACAGGGTTGACGCGTGGAGCATTCAGCACGGCAGCGGTTGCGCATAACAACGGCATCGCCACACGGCTTTCAATTCTGGCGCAGTATCACAACGCGCTGAAGGCCGCGATTATCGCCACGCAAACCAAGCTCGGCAGTGGTTCGGCGACGGCGGCAAATAACCAGGTGCTACGCGGCACGGGTTCAGGAACCACGGATTTCGGTCAGATCGCGGTTGCTCATATTCAATCTGGCGCATTGAGCGGCAACGGTTCAAAAGTCGCCACGATCAGCGGCACTGCCACCAGCGGGAAATGTCTGGAATGGGACGCTAGCGGCAACATCGTCACAGCGGTCAGCAATGCGGCCTGCGGCGCGGGCGGCGGCTCTTCGACCTGGAATTCGCTGACTGATCCCGGCGGTGATTTGAGTTTAGCGATGTCAACCAGGCTGACGACGTTTACCTGGGGCGGCAACTTTGGAAGCTCATCGGCATTCAAGCTGGCGGGCGCAAATACTTCAGCCACGGGGCCGCTGCTACACCTTTCGACGGGTGTTTCAAACAACATTCCGCCGCTGTTGATAGAACCGCGCGGCGGGCAAAGTTTCAAAGCTGACCATTTGCAAAATCTTTTTCTGGGCAAAGGCGCGCCCGGCAACACCGACACAGACGGTTATCCGAGCTTTCCAATCATAGGTTCCAACCTATTCCCGTCAGGGACGCCGACAACGGCGTCTGGCTGGGGGCCAGTGGTTTTGCAGGCCAACGGCATTGCTGGCGATTATTCGGTCTGGGCTTATTTGGGCAGCGCCTGGCGCGATCTGGGAGGCCAGCACAAGCGTTACGACACTGGTTCGGGCAACGGCAGCCAGACAATTGATTTCAATTCCTCGACATCAGGCAGCGTTACGCGCTTTTTCACGCTCAGCGGCGGGAATGCCACGTTCACGTTCAGCAATCCGCCGAAAGCGGGAACTCTCATCACCATCGTATTGATTCAAGATGGGACTGGTAGCCGAACCGTGACCTGGCCTGCAACCGTGAAATGGACAGCGGGAACCGCGCCAACGCTGACCACCACGGCCAGCAAACGCGATGTGTTCACCTTCGTTTACGACGGTTCGAATTACTACAACACTTCACAGCAACTGAACCAGTAGGCTTATGGATACGCCCGGCATCGTCAAATTCCCGGTTGCACTCGACACGCCCGACTCGCTAATCCGCGTCGGCAACGGACTGGTGACGACACTGACCGCTGATTTACCAGCGGGGCAATTGTCGTGCGTGGTTGCCAATGCTGCGGCCTGGCCGATAACCGGCATCGCGACGATTCAAAAGCGCTTGGCCGCGACGGTGGGCGCTGAAACGGTATATCTGCCTACGGGCGCACTCGAAATCGTCAACTTTGAGCGTAGCGGCAACACGCTGACTTTGCAGCGTGGCCAACAAGGCACGTTGGACATCACGCATGATGCCGGGGATTACGTCGAATGCCGGATTACGGCCCTGCATCATTCCGCGCTGAGTGACGCGATCATTGCCGTCGAAACTTACGCGCTGGCGATGTCGGGCAGGTTTATCTTTGATGAAACCCCGACTGGCGCAATCAACGGCAGCAATGCCACGTTCACCAGCTTGTTTGATTTTATCCCCGGATCTGTAGTGGTACTGGTCAATGGCGTCGTGCAACGGCGTATCGCGGACTTCAACACAAGCGGGACACGAACAATTACCTTGACAGCTTCGCCTGGGATTGGTGAGGCAGTAAAGCTTAACTACATCATTCCATAGGGAGAAGGAACAATGCCAACTCAAATCGTTAATAGGCAAATCGCGGACGGCGCGATTGATGACGCGAAGGTCAAATCAGGGGCTGCTATTGCCTCCTCGAAATTGGCGGACGGCGCGAATTTTATCAAAAAGGACGGCACGGTTGCGTTCACTGCCAACCAATCAGCGGGCGGCAATAAATTTACAAATCTGGGATCGCCGACGCCTGGCTCCTCCGATGCGGCTCGCATCAGTGACGTTGAAACAGCAATTGCGGGGCTTGCCTCAATTTATAAATACCGGTCTGCCCGTGTTGCTTCAACCGCGAACGTCAACATTAGCAACCCTGGCACAGCCGTTTTTGACGGTGTCACGCTGGCCAACGGGGAACGCGTCCTGTTGAAAGACCAGACCACTCAATCCCAGAACGGCGTGTATGTCTTCAACGGATCAGGCGTAGCGATGACGCGCGCTGCGGAAGCGGACGCGTGGAGTGAATTTCCCGGTCAAGTTGTCACGGTTTCTGAGGGCGCACAGGCATCAGCAAATGGCACTGCCGAATTTCGCTGCACTGCCGATGACGGCGGCACGTTAGGGACAACGGCGATTGTCTACGTTGCCAATACATCCAACGGCCTCACCAGCAGCAACTTCGTGGATAAAGAAGTTCCTTCAGGTTCCATCAACGGTTCTAACACAGCGTTTACGCTGGCGAATACGCCAGTCAGTGGCAGTGAGCATGTGTACTTGAACGGAGTGCTTCAGCGAAGCGGCGGCGGGAACGATTACACGATCAGCGGCACCACTATCACGATGGCAACCGCGCCGCTTTCGGGCGAATACATCTGTGTCAGTTACCGGAAATAAGCAATGCCTACACGAGTAGCAGAAAGACAATTGCCGTCTTCCGTGTCGAAGTGGAACATCGCTTCCGGCACGGTGACGGCGAACGATCCGCCGCTGGTAATCACCCAGACGTGGAATAACGCCGGTGTGACTTTCGGTTGCATTGACGTTGATGTCACAAATACCAATTCAGCATCGGGTTCACTGCTCTTTAATCTGAAAGTCGGTGGTGTATCTAAGGCGAGCGTTGATAAAAACGGAACCTTGACTTGCGTAGCGCTCAATGCTTCGTCGTTTATTTCAGTTGGCGGATCGGCTGTTGTCATCACAGACGCAATTCAGACGCTGACGAACAAAACGATTGATGGAGCGGACAATACCTTAACAAGCCTGATTGGATACATAAATGGTTTGAAGGTCGAATATGAGTCAACGACACAAATCCGAGTAACGACCGGTGCAGCCTGGATCGAGTCAAGCAGCAAGCTTTTAAGGCTTACGGCAAATAGTACTTTAACGCCGACATTGAAAAGCACGCTCAATGGAGGCGTCGGAAGTTCCGGGACGTTGACGTTGTTTGATACCTCAATCTATCCAAGCAGTGGAACCGTTTGGGTAGATTCGGAGCGCATTGACTATGTCGGCAAAAGCTCTACGGTATTAGGTACGACCAGCATCACGCGAGGCGCAGGTGGGACATCAGCCGTATCGCATTCCAGCGGTGCAGGTGTGAATATCTCACAGTGGTATCACCTATACTTATACGACAACAGCGGAACTCCGACGATTGAAGTCAGCACTACGGCCCCGAATTCGACGCCATTTTTTGGAACGGCAAAAAGCAAAACCAGTGATACCACGCGGCGATATGTAGGCAGCTTTCGCACAAACACCAGCAGCGCGATTTACAACGCCCTATTCACAGGCGCTGGCAACTTGGTCAATGTTACCTGGAAGCTGGTTATTTCGACCGAGATGCGAGCGTTGGCGGCGGGAACGTCTACCAGCAACACGGCGATTAGTCTTGCAAATTTTGTCCCTCCCGGAACGCGGCAAGTCAAGATTCGGCTTTTTAGCAACGCAAATGCCGGTTTGCGGACAGACGACGACACAATGACTGGAACCGATCCAGACGGGCCCGGTGGGCCGGGAAGCAATACCGGCATCGGATACTTAGCCGCTAGCCCCTCCGGGGGCGATCTATATCCAGATACACCGTGCAACGCTTCGCAGGAAATTCGTTATGCGTTCATCACAGCGCCATCCAGCGGCGGGCTTTACATAGACGTTTATGGCTATTGGCTTGAAAGGTAGTAAGGAATGATTGAATCAAAGTTCCAACTGATGCTCGATAAGCTAGGTGAATCGCTGATGGCGACCGGAGCGAAATATGGAGGCTTTAGCTGCCGTCCGCCACGCGGATCGGAAACGCCACACTTCATTGAAGACGGGCACGGCTTTTACATTGAGTTGAACTTTTTGCCAGACGCCACGGAGCAAGACAGAACCGCGCTAATTGATGTTTGGCTGACTTTTGATTACACCGAGATACGTGAGCTTAAACCGAAATCGGCAATTCGACAGGCGGTTCAAGCATTATCGGCGACTCAGCGAAATCAGCTTCTGACCGAATTGCTGGTTGACCTGCTTGAAAATCAGCCACAATACGCGAAACGGCTAGGAATAAATCTTGAAGTTGATCAGGCAAAACCAAAGCAGATAAAGCTGAAATGATTTGGCTAGATTGGACATTCAATGCGGCGCTGGGCAACGAACTGACCTTTGATCACTGGTTGGTGGTTGAAGCTGAGCTTGTCCCGATTGATCGCCTCTGTCTTTCTAGGCCGTTCGTTTGGGAAGTCCGGCTTGAAGCTGATCTTGGTTTTGAAGTCCGGCTTATGGCGGCTCTGGGGGATCGGTTAGCGTTGGCAGCGCCGTTCGGGTTCCCAATTGAACTGGCCGGGGCAATTACCAATCCAGTCAATTTGGCAGCGGAATTGAAATGTTGTTGAGGGTTTATGAGGCGAATAGATATTAAAGGGAAGATCGCAGGCGACGATTTACGAGCGAAAGTCACCATCACGGGTATCCCGGCTGGCCAAACTATCGTGAAAGCCTGGCTAACCATTAAGGCGAAGAAAGCTGATGCCGATGCTCAGGCCACCGTTCAGAAGGTGATTACAACCGGCTTTACCCACACAGGAACCGATCCTGTGACCTGCACAATGAACCTAGACCTGACGGCGGCTGAAACGGCGCTCTGTAAGCCCCAGGTGAGCTACGAATACGATGTCCAAGTCAAGACAAGCACAGGGCTGATTGACACGCCAATTACTGGCCAGATCGTTTTTGACCAGGGCGTGACCGACGCCCTGAGCTAACCAACGGCCACTATTAGAAACCAAAAGGGCGGAAACTCCGCCCTTTTTCTTTTGACACCGTCAATATAGGATTCCGCCGATTATCTTACATCAGAAGGCTGAATTATCGCGTTTGCGCGCATTTCCTTCAACCCTCCGCCCAGAAAGCGCGAACCGGCGGCGGAAGCTGTTCCGAAAGCCAGGGTTCTGAGTGCGCCGCCATAGCGTTCCGGCCCCGCCAGAATCTTTTCAATTTTTTCAGAACCTGTTGCCGGATCAAGCGAACTGCGCAACACGCCAGTGGTGACATCGTCCAACTCGGCCAGTTTTCCCAGATTGACTTCACCGGGCGTGACACGCATCAGAAACGTTCGTTGTTCTTCCTGACGACCGAACGACGCAAAGATTGAAGTCGGAGTGGAAAAGAATTGCGCCACCAGTCCCAATCGTTCGGATGTTTTGCTCAGGACTTCTTCCAGCCGGTGCGCCGGATAACCATACGCATGCAACGCGCGCCCAAGTCGCAGCACAAAACCAACTGAGTCTTGCGGGTTGGAAAGCGATCCCGTGCCAAATTTTGTTTGTGGCGCCGACATTTGTAAACCTCACACTGACCGAGAGGATTGGGCCCGAAACAGCTTTTGTGTTATCACGATCAACACCAGATAAAACGCCGCCGCAATCCAGTAGACCAAAAAAACAGAGACAGGGTTGGGGCAACCAAAAGTTGGCCAATCACTTTTTTTGTGAACTCATTTTCTGGGCTCTTTCAATCTTGATGAAACAGGGAAATTTGCGTCGGATCGAGTCCCAAAACTTCGCGCACCGGGCGAAAGCTACGACGATGAGCCGGAGACGCGCCCAGCTTTTTCAGCGCGGCAAAGTGTTCCGGCGTCGGGTAGCCTTTATGTCCGGCCAATCCGTAACCCGGAAATTGCCGGTCAAGTTCGAACATCATCGCGTCGCGTGTGGTTTTCGCCAGAATCGAAGCCGCCGCGATACTGGCTGACAGCGAATCTCCGCGCACGATGCCGCGTTGCGGCATGCGCAATTCTGGAATTTTTCGCGCATCAACCAGAACGAAATTCGGAGCGACGCTTAACCCTTCCACGGCGCGCCGCATTGCCAGCAAACCGGCGTGATAAATGTTCAGCCGGTCAATTTCTTCGACTTCGGCAATTCCAATCGCCCAGGCGATGCAGTCAGTTTTGATTCGTTCTGCCAACTGATCGCGCGTCGCTTCGTCGAGTTTCTTGGAATCGTTGAGTTCGCGCAGCTTGTAATCTCTTGGCAGAATTGCCGCTCCGGCCACCACCGGCCCGGCCAGCGGGCCGACTCCGGCTTCATCCACGCCGGCAATCAACTCAAAACCTTGCTGCCATAATTCGGATTCAAATTTCAGCAAATGCCGCAAGCGCTGGCCTTCAGCACGGTTTTCAGACTGCCGCGCGCGAAGCCGAATCGCTAAATCCCGTGCGCCTTGCCGTTGGTCATGTTCCAGGGCTTCCAGCAAACCTTTGGGCAGGGCTTCGCCGCTGTCCAGAAAGCTCGCTTTCAAAGCAGCGACTGATTGTTGCAGTATCTTCTCAAGCAATGGCATGAAATCTGTTGTGGTCGTGGAATCGTAATTTCAAATGGGATTATAGCTTGAAGCTTGGCGCTGCGAAGAAGCGTTCGAGGCTGCGGCGGGAATAAAATTTCAGAAGCGCGATATTCAGTTGATGGCTGCGATGACAAATGCCGTCGCTGAATCGAAATTCGGAGAGAACCATGCTGATTAAAAATTCCGAGGGGATAAAAAGCAGCGAGATTACCGACGAAAAGACTTATTGGAATCGTCGTAATTTTATTCGCGGCGGAATTCTGGCTGCCACGACAGCGGCGACGGGATTGCTGTACCGAACCCTGAACACGCCCGGTCGCGAAGCAAAGAAGCTTGATCCCACAACGCTTCAGGCCAAAGGCGGCTATTTCACGCCCGACGGTCAGCCCGCCAACGATTTCGAAGACATCACGAACTACAACAATTTTTACGAATTTTCGACCAGCAAACAGGACGTTGGGCGTCGCGCGAAAAATTTCGTGACTCGCCCGTGGACAGTGGAAGTCGGTGGGTTGGTTCATAAACCGAAGACCTTTGATCTGGACGACATTCTGAAATTGGCTCCGCTGGAAGATCGCGTGTATCGCTTTCGTTGTGTCGAGGCCTGGTCCATGGTCATTCCTTGGATGGGCTTTCCGCTGGCGGAATTGTTGAAGCAGGTCGAGCCGATGGGCGACGCCCGCTACGTTAAATTCATGACGCTGTTTGATCCGCAACGAATGCCCAACCAAAATCGTGGCGTGTTGCCGTGGCCATATGTTGAAGGGCTGCGGCTGGATGAAGCAATGCATCCGCTAACGCTGCTGACAGCGGGGTTGTACGGAAAGATGTTGCTGCCGCAAAACGGCGCTCCTTTGCGATTGGTTGTGCCGTGGAAGTATGGGTTCAAAAGCATCAAGTCCATCGTCAAGATTTTGCTGGTCAAAGACCAGCCGACTTCCACCTGGAGCGAAGTTGCGCCAGACGAATACGGGTTTTACTCGAACGTCAATCCGAAGGTTTCGCATCCTCGCTGGACTCAGGCGACTGAACGTCACATTGGCGAATTCGGCTTGCGCGATACGCGGATGTTCAATGGTTACGGCGATCAAGTTGCCAGCCTGTATTCGGGAATGGATCTGAAAGCGAATTATTGAGAATTATGCCTGACATCAAATTTGCCAAAACCATCCTCATCGTCAATTCAGCCGTGCCGGCTTCGTTGTTGGCCTGGGACGCGTATCACCATAGGCTGGGCGCGAATCCACAGGAATTTGTGCTGCATACAACTGGAACGCTGACGCTGGTGTTTTTGCTGTTGACGCTGGCGGTGACGCCTTTGCGAAAGATTCTGGGATTGCCTTGGATGGTTCAGTTTCGGCGAATTATGGGCCTGTATGCGTTCTTTTACGGATGTCTGCATTTGCTGACCTACACATGGTTTGATAAAGGCTTTGGTTTTCGCGCGATTGCTGAAGACACCTTGAAACGTCGGTTTATCTTTGTGGGAATGTTTGCTTTTCTGGCGATGGTTCCGTTGGCTGTGACTTCCACCAGCAAGATGGTCAAACGTTTGGGAGGGCGCAAATGGAATCAATTGCACAAACTGATTTTTCCGGCAGCAATTGCTGGTGTGTTGCATTATTACTGGCTGGTCAAAGCTGATGTGAGTTTGCCGCTGGCTTTTGGGGCAACACTGGCGGTCTTACTGGCTTACCGTATGCTCAACAAATTCTTTCCTTCAGCCACGGAACGAAAGCCCAAAAGAGCAACCGGGTAACCTCGCAAAACAAAAAATTGACATTTCTACTTGCCTGAACTACCTTCAAATTGAACAACGCATAAAGTCAGAAGTGGTTTTTCCCTCGCACTAATTTAGTGGTTTTCGTCCAGTTCTTTCGTCAATTAACCGTATGATTCAATGTGCTTCCTTGGAAACCGTTGTCCAGGGAGAGCGAAAATAAAAACCGTCGGCGGCCAGCGCTGAATGTTTTTACGGAGGATAGATCATGGAAAATAGCCTGACTTTTAATGACAATGAAACGTTCTATAAACAGCTCTTGGAGTTGGAGGCTCGGAACCAGGATTATTGCATTGACACTGGAGTTTCAGAGGCCAAAGACTTGCCTCTTCGATTGTTGCATCACGTTGGCATCAGCAAAGATGACGTCGCTCACGTGCAGCATAAAGTGGTAGAGGAAAGCGCCTGGATGCACGATTTTGTCGAGCCGATGATCGTGAAATTCAACGAAATGATGGGGAAATATCAACCGGCGCGCGATTATGAATTCACGGTCGAAGTTGAAGATTACGACACCATAAAAATTCACGGTCGCCCGAAAACGACAGCAGCCGCGGCTGCATAACCAGAAATGCTAAAGACGGCAAATGATGCTTGGGAAAGATCATTTGCCGTCTTTAGCATTTAGTGCTTTTTTCAGCCTCATCTTACTTTTCGATCAGTTTCTTCAATCGCGCTGCCGAAATTGCGCCCAGCCCAGTTAATGCCTTGCATATATTTTCCTACGGCACCCACTCGCGCCCCTTTGCTAGGCGTTCCGCGTTTGGTCAGCACCCAGATTTTGCCGCTCTCATCGTCCAGTTCATAAGCACCAAAACCTGCGGCGCCGTAACTGTTTGTAACGGTGCCGACAATCAACACTTCTTTGCCGCGATAACGCTCAGGGTCGCCATTGAGTTTACGGACAGTGGTTTGACTGGGACAGCCCATCAAGTAGAGCGCAGCGATCAGCAAGCTCAGCGAAGCCCAAATACGAGTTTTCATAATTCCTCCTTCTGATTTTTCAGATAGTTTCAAGTTGTGAATTGCAGTTTGTAATGAAAGGGGAATGCTATTTTCAGGTTGGTTGCCACGGAAGTAAATTGCCCTCCGTCTCGCTTTGGCATCCTGTCCTAGAACGGCGCGCATTATACACATTGCATTTTGATTGACGAGCGGAAAATTCCCCGGATTCTCAGTGGTTTGACCTGCCCGGGGGCTGGGGTTTGACCTGAATCCATGATCGGACATAATTCGGCTATGGTTCAGATTCCGAAATTCTATCCAATCACCGATTGTCAATTATCCAACTGCACTCACGAAGAAATCGTGCAGATGATGCTGGCCGGAGGCGCGCGACTGATTCAGTTGCGCGACAAGGACTCCAGCGCCAAAGAATTGCTGGACGCCGCGCGGGCTTGTTTGGCTTTGACGCGACCTGCCGGAGCCAAGCTGATCATCAACGACCGTGTGGATGTGGCTTTGACCTCTGGAGCCGATGGCGTTCACCTAGGGCAGGAAGATTTGGCGGTCGAAGAAGCTCGCGAGATTTTGGGTGACGACAAGATCATTGGCGTTTCGACTCATTCTTTGGAGCAGTTCAAAGCGGCCTTGGAAACGTCGGCGAATTACATTGCTGTTGGCCCGATTTTTCCAACCAAGACAAAGGAAAATGCTGATCCAGTTGTCGGTCTGGATTTGGTGCGCGAAGCGAGAGTCATCACGCAAAAGCCGTTGGTGGCGATTGGCGGAATTCCGGTGGAACGGGCTGCCGAAGTGATTGCCGCCGGAGCCGATACTGTGGCTGTCATTTCAGCGCTTTATCCGTTCGATGACATCAGCGACTTTTTCACCAAGCCTGATGTGACGGGAAGGGTAAAAGCCTTTCTCTCTGTTTTGGAAGCATCGGATGACGCGTAATCAATCGGCCGCGTTGTACTCTTCAATTTTCTTGAGCCGGTAACGAAGTTGGTCGCGCGAAATTCCCAGCAGTTCAGCCGCGCGAGTCTGGTTGCCGCTACTACGTTCCATCGCCTGTCTGACAAAAGACAATTCCACTTGCTCCAGTTCGATCCCTTTTTCCGGAAGCGTAAAGCGAGGCGAGCTTTGCACTTCCGGTTGAATTGTTGGCGCGGAACTGGACGGCGCGAAGATCTCTTCCTTGTTTCTCTCGTTGCTGCCTTTCATCAGGTCGCGCGGCAGCCAAACGGTCGTTACCCTGTCCGAATCTTCCAAAATCATTACTCGTTCAATAACGTTTCGCAGTTCGCGTACATTGCCTGGCCACGGGTAGCGGCGAAAGATGTCTTCGACCTCCGGTGAAAGCCCGCGGATTTGTTTTCGTAACCGGTCGTTGAAGTGAGCGATGTAATAATTCGCCAACAGCAATACGTCATCCCCACGGTGACACAGTGGCGGCAAATCAATTTGAATGACCGAAAGCCTGTAGAAAAGATCAATTCTGAAACGGCCAGCCTCGCTTTCAGTTTTCAAGTCCCGATTGGAAGCTGCAACCACTCTGACATCCAGCGGCAAATCTTTCAGGCCTCCGACGCGGCGAAACTTTCCTTCCTCAAGAACGCGCAAGAGTTTTGCTTGCAGCCCAAGTTCAAGTTCGCCAATTTCATCCAGAAACAACGTGCCGCCCTGGGCCTGTTCGAACAATCCTTCTTTGCGAACCTTGGCGTCGGTGAACGCGCCTTTTTCGTGGCCGAAGAGTTCGCTTTCCAGCAAGGTGCCGGGAATCGCTGCGCAGTTGATGGCAATGAATGGGTGATCAGCGCGAGACGAGCCGAAGTGCATGGCTTTGGCAACAATGTCTTTACCGGTTCCGCTGGCGCCTTGCAGCAAAACAGAGGAGGCTTCGCTGGTGGCGACTTTGCGCGCCAGCCGTAACGTTTCCGTCATTGCCGGAGACTGCCCGATGATTTGATCGAAGCTGAATTGCTGGGCGCGTTCACGTCGCAAACTGACGACTTCTCGACGAAGTTTTCCCGCTTCAGTGCCATTGCGAATCGTGACTTGCAACTCATTCAGCCGGATCGGTTTGCTGATGAAATCGTAAGCGCCGCCGCGCAGCGCTGCGATGGTGTCTTCAAGCTGGACATTACCTGTGATCATAATCACGACGGCTTGCGGCTGACGAGATTTATATTCCTGCAGCGCGTCAATGCCCGAACCGTCAGGGAGATTGACGTCTTGCAGCACAACTTGAGGCAATTCCGAATCGAACAATTCTCGTCCAGCGGCGATTGTCCCTGCTTCTATTGAATCGTATCCCCATCCACGCAAAGCTTCGACCAGGGTGAAACGAATATTGGGATCGTCATCTACGATCAGAATTTTCTCTTTGGGCATAATTTCTCCGAACGAAAGGGTAATCGAAGGCCGTTGCCATCATAGCTTGCATCGGCAATCATCTCCAATCATTGATGGCATTGATAGTTGGATGTGAGGAATGAACATGCTGGATGAGATTTTCGATGAGATTTCCCAGGCGGTTTTGTACGAAGGTTATTTGCTTTACGAGCGGCATCGCTCAAGCGGTGACAACCCAACGATGACTGCCGGAACAGTTGTGCCGAAGTCAGACGACGCTTCAGAATCGTGCCAAGTAAGGACGGAATGCCTGGTAGTTGGAACCGAGAAAACATGGATTGATGTGCGGTTTCGATTTTTTTGCCTGCAAGGCGATGACGCCGTTGAAGAGCGTATGAACGTATCGCGATCCGTTCTGGGGGCTTTGACCGGCAAACCCAAACGTTTGGAGTTCGCGCTTTTCCCTGACCGAAAAATTTTAGCAACGGTAGAAGTGTGGGCTTCAAAATTGGCGGACGGGCTTTTCAAAATTACTGTGCAGGTTCAGAACCTGTCTGCGCCAGCGATTGCTCCAGCGAACGCTGATGAAATGTTGAGGCATTCGATGTTCGCACTCCATGCCTTACTGCATTTGGAAGCGGGCGATTTCGTTTCTTCACTGCATCCACCCCAAGAGTTCCGCGACGCCGCTTTGCAATGCCGCAACCAGGGAACGCAGCCGGTGTTATATGGAAAAAACGGCGAACGAAAAACGATGCTGTCATCACCTTTCGTTCGCCGCGATTATCCCGAAGTCATTGTCGAAAATGTAGACCAGCCAATGCTGCGCTTGCATTCTGACTGGAGAATCTTGCCTGAGTGATTAGGCCGATTGCGGGTCTGGTTTCTTGGGCAACTTCAACAACATTGCCAATAATCCTGCGACCAAAATGCAGACGCCCAAAAACTTCAAACCGGGAGTGTAAGAACCGCTGTCCTTTTGCATTTGGCCAACGACTTGAGGCCCAAAGTATCCTCCCAGATTTCCAACGGAGTTAATTAAGCCAATGGATGTTGCCGCGACCGCCGAAGTCATAAACGCGCTTGGCCAGGTCCAAAACACCGGCAGGTAAGCGTGGACGCCGATTCCCACCAGACAGAAAAAGAAAATCTTCAACATCAGGCTGTCCTGGTAAACAATCAACAAACCCATGGAAGCGGCTCCAAGCAGCAAGGGTAATACGGTGTGCCATCGACGCTCTCCGGTCTGATCGGAATGTTTGGCAACCCATAGCATGGCAAACAGAGCGCAGATATACGGAAGCATATTCAAAATCGTTTGTTCTGTGCTTGAACGGCCTTTCAATTCCGCCATGATCGAAGGAAGGAAAAATGCCAAGCCGTAATACCCGATGACGATGCTCAGGTAGATAGCGGCCAGTAAAATCGTTTCTTTCTTTCTCAGAGCCTTGAAGATGTCCTGCCAAAGAGTGCTTTTGCCAGAAGATTCCTTTTCACGTCGTTCGCGTTCAAGCTCTTCGGTAATCCATTTCTTTTCATCCTCCGGCAGCCATTTGGCCTGGTGCGGCCAGTCGGTCAAATAGTAAATGGTCACGATTCCAAGAATGACCGAAGGAATGCCTTCGAGGATGTACACCCAACGCCAACCGGTGATGCCGCCCCAGGTGACTTTTTCCATGATCCAGCGCGAAATCGGCAAGCCGACGATTGTCGCAACCGGCAGTCCGATCATGAATTGCGATTTGGCTTTGGCCCGATCCTGGTATCGGAACCAGTGAGTCAGGTAAACGATGATGCCGGGAAAGAACCCCGCTTCTGCAATGCCCAAAATGAAGCGAAGCACATAAAACTGTTTCACTTCACACGTGCAGTTTGTCATTTGTGGCGGGCTGACTCCCATCAACGATGTCAGCTTGCCCAGCGCCGAAGTCACTGGACGGAAAATCGCGCACCAGTCCACCGCGCAAAGGAAGTTCAGATAGGACGTTCCGACCAAACCCATCAATGCGGCCACGATTCCCCACGAAATCATGATGCGGGCGATCCATTTGCTTGCGCTCCACTTTTCCACAATCAAGGTTCCGGGGATTTCCAACAGGAAGTAGCCAATGAAAAAGATGCCTGCGCCGATACCGATGATGGCGTCGTCAAATCCCAGTCCGCCTTTATCCAGAGGCAATTTCATCCCCAACGCGGCAACGCCGACGTTCGTGCGATCAATGTACGCCAGAAAGTACAGCAGGAGCAGAAACGGCATCAGCCGTTTGGTGATACGCTTATGCGCACGCTCGGCTACTGGCAGAGAAGAGTCAGCTACGCTAACCGCCATCTGATTAGATCTCCTTGGTTGTATTGAGTGAAAGCGATGTGTGATTGGTGACGAATCGAAAGCCGCAAATCTGTTCTTTCGGGCGTCGCCAGTTCGTGATGCGGGCGCGATGCTACTATCGAGGTGCAGCGATGGCAAGCAAACAGACTGCGGAATGCGGATTGGCCGAGTTTCCTTACCGCATTCGAAAACTCGCAATCATTTAATGCTGACGGTTACGGAGTTGGCGATCTGGCCATCAGCAGTCAACGCAATGTTGATTGAGCCGCGACCGGCCAAACTTTGCGGCAAGCGGATATTGATTTGATCCAGCCCGGCGAATTCCTGCGTGGCCCCGGCAAATAAAACTTCCGCATCCGTGCCGCCGAGTTTGACTGATACGGCTGACAAGGAACTGCGATTTTTGACTCCCGTGCCATATAGCACCAGAAAAACCTGATCGGTTGGCTGGCTCAGGTCAATTGGAACGGCGACCAGTTTGCCCAGGCTGGAATCAAACCGCGAAGTCGGTTCGTAAAGAATCGTTCCATTCGCTTTTCTGCGTTGGACAATTGCGACAGCAAGCCCCTGGCCGGTTGAGTTCGCAGAAAAAAGCGACGGAGCCACGGTCGCGATTTCAATGTTGGTTACAGAAAGCGTTCCGTCACTGCTGGTGGCAATCACTGTGGCCGGGCCGTTTGCCGAACCAACCGGAACCAGAAAATTGACTTGAGTCGGTGAGACAAAAAACAGTGGCGCGCTGCGTTCAATTCCCAGGCTATCTTTGACGATCAAACTTGCGCCGGTCAGTGAAGTTGGCAGCGGAAGCGAAGTTGCGGCTTGCGTTTTCGTCGCCAGGCGATTGCCAAACGCTGTGGCAATGGAATCTGCGGCCAGCTTGGCATAGCTGAAACTGGCGGCTGATACTGCGGCCATCGGCTGCGCAAAAGTCAGTGTGGCTCCGGAAAAGTTGGCGGCGACAGCATTTGCCGAACTGTCCACGACTTCGCGCGGAATTGGTTGATCGCCGAAATTCAGGAAAGTGTTTGAAACATTTTCTGCGGCCAGAACGGTGAAGGTGATTACGGCGATTGCTTGTTTTCCTGTGGCGAGCTTTTGTCCACCCGGCAATGCCAGCGCGATGCCGACTTTACCGATGCCAACCATTGCGGTGTTGGTGTTCATGGTCGCGCCGGTTGATCCGCCAAAGGTTGACGCCGAAACGAATCGCAACTGGCTGGTGTCAAAATTCAAACTGAAACCGACGGCATTTTCATTCCCGACGGCCTCCATTTCGACAACAATGCTTTGGTTTTGGCCGCGCGCCGCGACAGATTGCTGCACGCGCAAGGTGCGAGCTGTTTGTGCGAACGCCGCAGTCGAATCAAAAACAAGAAATCCGCACAACCCAATCAAAGACAAAACCGACGCAAGAAAACGAGTGAGGGGTTGAAGGTGCGTCATGACATTTACTCCCAAACGCGACGAACAGAATTCAGCCGCATTTGCCGAAAACTACGGGAGTCAGAAACTATAGGCACCAACTTGAATGATTTTCGGGGCGAGGGGCGACGGGGCAGTGGGGCGAATTGATAAGAGCGGCAAAGCACCAGTGGAATGTCAGAACAACCAAGCCGCTTTCAGGACGGACACATCATAGCCAGAACTGTTCCGGCTGTACAGCTTACTTCACGGGTTGAAATAAACTGGCTTCGTAACTGACGCCGAAACTGACTCCGCTTTGGGCGCTGTTGTTGTTGAGTCCTCTGATTCCGGCAATATCCCAGATCAAACCGGCGGCGCGAATTCGAGCGCCCAGCCTGGCAGTGCCTTCCGATTCAGTGCCGAGCGGCGCTTGCTTTCGAGTGTTGTAGCGACCATTGACTTCGCCAACCAGAGTCAGCCGGTCGTTATACAGATAACTTGCTCCGAGTCCGTACAACAACACGTCATTTTGCGTGAAGCGGTCAACGGGGGCGGTCAAAATTCCCAGGCCCAGATTGCCAATAACTCGGAACCGCTTGCCGAAGTTTTTGCCGACCAGCGTAGTGGCGAAAAAGTTGATTTGGTTTACGCCAATTCCACGCGATTGATTGGAGTTCGGAAGTTCAGCTCCAAAGCGAAAACCAACGCCCGGCATGCGCTTGGTTTCACGGCGCAGCTTGATTTTCGTGGCCAGATAAAAGTCTCCAGCGTCGTGCGTAGAGTTTGTCGCCTGGCTCAATTGCAACGGAACCGCCGAGGCGCGGAACTGGCGATTAATGCTGAGAAAGTTTTGGATCACGCCTCCGGTTTCAAACTCCACATTGGGCGCAAGTCCAAAGGTTGCCGAAACGACCCCGAAGCGCGTCAGGTCGCCGTTCAAGCCAGACAGAGAAAAATTTTTGTCTTGTAGAAAATCAAATCCGAACTCGAATCGAACCGTGCCGGGCTTTACGACTTCGACGTCTTCCGTGACCAGCGGACGTTGTTGGGCGAGTGCAGGCAAAGAAACGAACATCGTCGCCAAAACGGCAAGGAACAAAAATTTACTGGAAAATAGCTCAAGCAGATTCTTCTTCATTTGCTGGCTCCTTGTTTAATTTCACGGATGACGCGAAAGCCTATGTCAAAACGGCTTTTTGCCGGAAAGTAATTATTGCGCTCTGCGGCGCGCAGCAAAACCTGTCCTTTTCCAAAACCGCCGCCGCGCAAAGATTTGGTTTGACCTTCGAAGCCCATCATTTTGATCTTCTTTCCCACAACAGCGCCTTGCGGATTAATCCGGTCACGCAGTTTGTAATAATCCGGATCGTACCAGTCGGAGCACCATTCCCAAACTTTGCCTGCTGACAAAAATTTGTCCCGAACCTGATCAACAGATTCAGGTGTTGATCTCTGCCTGGCAGCCTTTTCCCATTCGGCCTCTGTGGGCAAACGATAAACGCTGCCAGTTTCCTGTGACAGCCATTTACAAAACGCGTCAGCGTCATTCCAACTGACGAACACGACAGGGAAATCATCATGGCCCGCCGGATATTGATTCGCGTACCAGCCATAGCCCAATCCTTGCGGTGGCTGATGCCCGGTTTCGTCCACAAACAATTTGTAAATCCGATTGGTGACTTCCGTTCTGGAAATTTCAAACGCTGACGTGAAGACCTGATGCTTGGGGCGCTGGTTGCTGTCGCCGTTGTTGTTGCCCATCTCGAAAACGCCTTCTTCGATCATCAACATTTCCAGGTCAATTTGGGTCTTCAGAACGATTTTTACCGAAGCCGTTCTTCCCGGTTCGACCGAAACGGTGCCGCTCCAATCACGGAAATTCTTCTTTTTGGCAAAAATCCGATGCGTGCCGGTTGCAAAATCCGAAAGAACTATTTGCTGGCCCGGTTGCGGCTTGATTGTTTCCTGGCCATCAATAACGACTGAAGCTCCGGGTTCATTGATCGTGAAAGCGATCTTTCCGGGATCAGGCTTTTTCTTCATTGGAACTTCAAAACGTGTGCCTGAAATTGCCATTGAAAACGGCCCGCTCCAATCTTCGTAACCAGTGAGACTCGCGCTTAATTTGTGCTGACCGGAAGCAATTCCCAAAAGAACCAGATTGCCATCAATTCCAGCAAATCCTTTGACGCTGCCATCAATTTCAACCAACGCGCCAGGTGGCGCCAGAACAATCAGCTTCGGGGCAACGATCGGTTTTGTCGGTGTAGGCTTGGGTTCAGGAAGTTTATTGGCTTTCTTGATCGGCTTGGGAGTCGGAGCGGGAGCTTTCTTTTTGACTTTAGGGATTTCACGCCCGGTTGAATCTTGAGCTTCAATCAGACGCGATGACAGAATGAACATCACGCAGAATCCAATGCCGCATAGAAAAAGCCACAGAACCCTGTGATACCTGTGATGAAAAATTCCCACGCCAATCATGATATTTCGCTTTCAAAGGTTCGGTTGACGGTTTCAACCAAAAGTTAGTGAGGATTTGAAAGTTGAATCGCTTTACTTCGCATCTTTTGCCAAACGAAAACCAGTTTTATCGCGCAAACGATCCGGTGGCAAAACACCTCTGTAAGTTGTTGTTGCTCGCTTGCTTGGAGTGTCAAATGAGCCGCCGCGAATCACTTTCCCCGGAGCAATTTCTTTCGTTTCATCGGCATAATTGGTCAAGCTGCTGGAAGTCCATTCCCAAACATTGCCGCACATATCCAGAATCCCAAACTGGCTGGCTCCGTGCGGGAAGCTGCCGACCTTTGTAACCGCTCCGCCACTTTCCTTGCCCGCGTTGGCATTCGCTGCATTCCAGGAATTGCCCCAAGGATAAATTTTGCCTTCAGGGCCACGTGCGGCAAATTCCCACTCCGCTTCGGTCGGGAGCCGTTTTCCAATCCATTTGGCGTAAGCATTGGCATCATCCCAGGACACGTTTACCACAGGCAACTTGGCGTCATTAGGTGGAAACTTGCTGTCACGCCAGTGCGAAGGCGCTCGGTGACCAGTTTGCGTGACAAATTGCTGATACTCGTCATTCGTGACTTCTGTGCGATCCAGGAAAAATGGGCCCACGGAAATTGTGTGAACAGGAGTTTCATACTCATCACCGTTGTTACGACCCATCTCCAAGGTGCCACCGGGAATATACGCCATGGCATCCGAAGCGTTCTTGTTCGTTGGGTTGGTGGGGCTGTTAACACTTGATGTCTTAGAACTTGGTGGATTCACAGAAGGTGCGGGCGAAGGTTGCGATGTTGAAAACGAATCCCGCTTGAACCACCACCAAGCTGCAAGCAAGACCAACAAGAAGGCCAATCCGATTAGTATCAACGACTGAACGGGCATCTTTCGATTTTCAGTGCTCGCGCCAGTAAGTGAGTCAGTGTTTTTAGATCGAAACCCACCTCCAAAGGGAGGCAATGGTGTCACCACCGTTTTGGCTTGAGACCCGTTAATTTCTTGAGCGGGCATTGAATTCGCGGTGGCAAGGGGGTTTTCAGGTGTTTCAAGAATAGTGAAATTGGTCGGTCGGACAATCTCTTCAGCAATCGAATTATTGGTCAGATTCTCAGAAGTCGGCCCTGTGGCAGCAGAGAAGCTTCCTGAATGATCGCTCAATGATTCAGATTGTTTAGGCTCATCGCTTAAAAACTTGTTGTCGGATTCAGAAAGAGCGCGCGGCTCAAAAATCGTCGCAGACGTTTGGTATGCCGGTTCTTTGTTGATGAGCTTTGGGGATTGCGATTCCTGCGAGCTAAGTGGCTGCGATAAAGAGGATGGTTCTGGTTTGCTCGCGTTTGGCCCAATCAAGTTATTACCACAGGCTTCACAGAAGCGTGAGTAAGGCTTGGCTTCGGCCCCGCAAGATTTGCAGTTAGTTTTGGATAGTTCAGGGAATTCCTCTAACTGCTGAGAAATATCTACATTTAAGGTGCCAGAAGCTGGAGTCGAAGTAGAAAGTAAAAGAGCCCGCTTTCGATCAAGGCCGCAGTTTTTACAATAAATCCAACCGCTACGCCAGGATGCTCCACAATGGTAACAAGCTCCTATGACCGTTTCTTGCAAGGCGACACTGACTCGATTTCCACAGTGCTGGCAGAAATTCTCACCTCGAATCACACGCGCTCCGCATCGCGTGCAACAGTGTGATTCAACAGTGATTTCAGCATTTGAATGCACCAGCGTTTGGCCGCAGCGGCGACAAAAACTTAGGTGATCTGGATAATGCAGACTGCATTTTTGGCAAAACATAAGGACTACCAGCTCAAAACGCTTGTGGATTCTTTGGCATCTACAAATGCTGACACAGAAAGTACGTCATACAGCTTGGCAATCATAGGGCAGCAACAATTTACTCCGCAAGCATTGATTGTCAGCAACGTGTTTATGCCAGTTGGTATGAAACCAGACTTGGTGATTCGGACAGCATTTTCTATGTCTACATAGAGCAGCTTCACTCAAAAAATTTTCAACAATATTTTTTCAAAAAAGGAGTTTTTGTTGTTGACAGTTTCGGTTGTTTTCGGTAAATTTTCGGTTGTCGCAGGGAAGAAACAGCAAGCTTGTTTTAGGGGAATCGGAGTAAATATGCCACTGTCGCCTCGTCAAATTGAGTTTTTCGATTTTTTGGTCAGCTTTCAGCGAGAGTATGGATACGCTCCGACGATTGCCAGGATTCAAGAGCATTTTGGGTTACGCTCGACTGCAAGCGTTCATCAAAAATTGACAGAACTAGAAGAAGAAGGCGTGATTCGCCGCCATAAAAATATTCATCGCGGAATTGAAATTGTTCAATGGCCAAAAGAAAGCGAAGCTCCAATATCTATTTCGGCAAATCCTGAACGGGGAGAATTGCAGATTCCCTTGTTAGGTGTAATTGCTGCAGGAGCGCCGATTCAATCATATATTCCGCCTGATACCCTGTTTGTACCTGCTGATATGTATTCGCCCAATCGGTTTGCCTTGAAAGTCCGAGGTGAATCAATGCGTGACGAGCAAATCTCTGATGGAGATTTCATTATCGCAGAACCGTCTGGCAACAAGCCTCTTCATGGAAAAACAGTTGTTGCGTTAATTGACGAGAGTGAAGCAACCGTCAAAAAGTTTTACGACGAACGTTCGCAAATTCGGTTGCAACCTGCGAACTCGGAATTTGAACCGATCATAATCAGCCCGCCTGACCGAGTGAAGATTCAAGGTGTGGTGTGCGGCTTGATTCGCAAATTTCGATAAAGACTGTCACCGACCGTTCAGTCTTCAAATAGCTGTGCGGTCTTTTTTATAAACTTTCTGTTTCATCGTTGCAACAAGGCGTGTCAAGGTCTGAAAAATACTTGTTGCTTACAACCGAAATCAGCAGTGTTGAGATCACAGGTTATAGTGAGAGTGGCCTGTTGATTTCCGTCTGAAAGAAATTGCTTGGGGTGTTCTGCGCCGAGCATCGTTTACCCGCCTGCACCACTTGAACCGAATAAACTCAGCCTGGGGCGTTCATCCGGCTTGACTGCCCGCGTCGAGCCGGATGAGCCAACGCTCCTTAGGTAAACAACAGCTTGAAATGTTGACTGACATTCGCGTCAGCATTTTCTTGAAATGGTGCAGAAAGCGGCAGGCAAAAAACGATTTATCTATTAAAGCAAACATTAACCCGTAGCTTTCCGTCAGGATAAAGTTGGTCTACACCGAATCCAATCCTAGCTGGGAGAAGTGTGTCTTGATCTTAACCTTCGGAAGCGAGTAGCAAAAAAGGAGTAAAAATGAACAGCGTTCAAGACGCCTTCAAGCACAATCGCGCTCGCAAAAATGTGATCGTGGCAGGAGGGTTAATTTTAGTGTGCATTACACTGCTAAGCTGCGTGTCCAGTTTTATGATTTATCGCGAGGGATTCGGCGACACTCCATGGTTTGTTCAACAATCGCTTTCTCTGTTCGCGGTCATCGTTGTTGAAGGCGCGTTTATCTGGTTGGTTTACGGATTCACACGAGCGTTCTCGTCGTTTAGCGAACGGATTATTTCTCTGACTGGGATGGCATTTCTAGTCTGCGTTATGCTGACGAATATCATCACTCATTTCATGATGGTCAAAAAGCTTTCACTCGCTCCATTTCAGGAGGCCTGGTTGAGTTGGGGAGCGGTCAGCGTGTTTATCGCAGTGTTGATATTTGTTCTGTTGATCACCCTTTCTGATCCTGTGACCCGCTTGATTCGGCTGGAAATGCGTTATCTGGGCAAACAGCAGGAAACCATCCTTCATGCAAAAAGCGACGGTCTTGATAGCGAGCACATCCAGATCGCGATGATTGAACGCGCTGAACTGGAAGCGAGGGAATTAGCCGAACGAATCGTGGGCGATGGACGTCAGTTATCCCATGGTGCAAGCGCAAGTCTTCATCACAGGTTACCGCAAGCAAGTTTTGACCAAGGGCCAAAGCGAAAAAAAAGGTAACGCCACAGACCGGCGCTGAGACTGTGGCGCACCTGGCAACAGCGCATTCAATTCCGAATTCTTCAGTGATAGACATTCAAAGTCATAGACCCCTCGGAACAACAAACAATCATTCTCAAAACAAAAATCAAAATAATGAGAATGAATTTGAGTTCAATTCAGAAGAGTCAGTTTTCCAGAAGGATGGAACTTATGGGGTTGCATTGTGGCCTGTGAGTACAAATAAACCGGCACAGGGAAAACAACCTAAGAAGCCTGCTCGATTGGTGGCTCCCAAAAAGAGAGGGGCTTCGGAACTAAAAGGGTTGAAAAAACGCAGCCTGAAGAAAGCCAAAGAGTTAGACATGCCTCCAACTCCGACAGGTCATGATTGGCATGTAAGCGAGGAGGGATGGAATCTGGTGAAAAGCTGGACTGAAAAAGAAGGGGTGATGGGGCAGAAAGTCAAAAAAGAGCGTTACGCCGGCTATCTAAGTCGTCAAGCTTGGCAAGTGATGAAGGAATATGAGTACGAAAAGGTTATCGCGCAAATCGGGCAGTCTGGCAGATACGGCAGGAGCTGATCCGTTTGCTGTGTTTGAAATCATCGCCAATGCCAGAAAGATCAAAGACCTTTCGGCCACTGGCGAGGTGGCAGATTGTGCCAGACGAATCGAAAAACATGCCGACGTGATGGTGAAAACTACGCTTGGCACCGCCGATCTTTCAATTGTGGAAGTGCCATCGAACGTGATCGAACAAATTGTGGAATTGATAAGAGCTTACCGCTAAATTGCGTTGAAGCTTTAACCGAGACGAAATCTGATGGAGGAATGAATTATGACTACCGAACAAGCACTGTTTCTTCGTGATTTTCTGTTGCAGCGAATTGAAGAAGCGCATCTGGTTACGTTGCGCGTGTTGTCTTCGATACCTGAAGTTCAAAGCGATTATCGTCCGACTAAAGGTTCCCGGTCAGCACGTGAAATGGCTTGCCACATCATCAACACTGAACTAATCCTGATAAACGGAATTGCTTCCGGCTCGTTCAGCAGAAGTGCTTGTGATTTGCCCGACCCTGACATGGACTTGACCGAAATGATTGCTTATTACGACGACCGATTTGTCGAAGGCATAGAAACAATTCGAAAGATCACGGTAAAAAAACTGACCAGCTATTTGTCTTTTTACGGAGTGTTCAGGCATCCGGCAGTTGTCTTCTTGACTTTCCTGCACGATCACACTGTCCACCATCGTGGGCGCTTGAGTGATTACGTCCGTGAAATGGGATCAAAAGTTTCAATGCTTCGCAGTGTGGATGGCAATTTTGTTTCGATGGGGCAACCGGCAATGAAATATTTGTGGACGGAGCGTTCCTGGGAACAAGACGATTTGGCTCGCGCTGCCTGAGCACTGGAACAAATGTTTGCTTGGCAGCGTTTGCTGAAACGTCATCTTCCAGCAAAAACAAAAGCTCTGCGCTTCGTCTGAGTTGCAGAGCATCCCACGATTCACCATTCAAACTTAGGAGATCAGTAAAATGGAAGTCAACAAACATGTTCCAGGAACCTTCTGTTGGGTTGAGCTTGGCACTACCGATCAAGAGGCAGCAAAGAATTTTTACGGCGAATTATTTGGTTGGAGCGCTAACGATATTCCGATAGGACCAACAAGCACATACGTAATGTTTCAGCTCAACGGAAAAGACGTAGGCGCTGCTTATACGTTTGGTCAGGAAGAAGTCTCGATGAAAATCCCGCCGAATTGGGGGCTTTATATTTGTGTCGAAAATGCTGATGTCACGGCAAAGGCAATCGCTGCCGCCGGAGGGACGTTATTGGTTCAACCTTTCGACGTATTTGAGCATGGTCGAATGGCAATTGCTCAAGACCCGACCGGAGCAGTCTTCAGGATTTGGCAACCCCTCAAACATATCGGAGTCGGGATTGTGAACGAACTTAACGCCATGTGCTGGCAGGAATTGGCGACGCGCGACCTGGATGGTGCAAAGAAGTTTTATTCGACGGTTTTCGGCTGGGATCCCCAAACCAAAGAAGATGATGGGATGCGTTACACCGAAATCTTTCTGAAAGGTGATGACGGCAACCCCTTTGCATTCGGCGGCATGTATTCCATGAGGCCTGACATGGTCGGCGTGCCACCGCATTGGTTGCCTTACATCGCCGTTGCTGACTGCGATGCGACGTTTGAAAAGGCGAAATCGCTGGGCGGACGAGCTCACGTTCCACCAATGGACATTCCAAACGTTGGGCGTTTTTCAATGCTGACCGATCCTCAAGGCGCAGCTTTTGCGGTGATCAAGCTCAACAATTTTTCCTGATAAATCACACAGCTTCGCGGCAATCATTACCCGCCGTGATCCAATAGCGAAAGGCGCCAACCCGTTGTCATCGAGCATTTGCATCCCGCAACGGTTCGCGCGTCTTTCGCTGTTTTGCATTTCCGGAAGATCATCGCCGTATTAAACACCAGTCCGTTCGGAGGCAAATAGTGAGGAAGTCTATGTACTGGATACTCGGTATCATTGGTTTGCTGGTTTTGGTTGGAATCGCGGTAACTGTGATAGGTTATTTTTTGCCGGAACAGCATGTGGCCAGCAAAACTTTAACCTTGAAGCAGTCACCGGAAATGGTCTGGCAAACAATCACGGATTTTGCCAATCAGCCAAAATGGAATTCAGAAATGAAAAGCGTTGTGCGATTAACGGATCAAAATGGCCACGAAGTTTGGCAGGAAGAAATGGGAGGCATGAAAATTCCGTTTGAAACGCTGGAAAAAGACGCGCCCAAAAAATTGGTCCGGCGCATTGCTGCGGACGATCTGGGTTTTGGTGGAGACTGGGAATATATTCTTACTCAGACAATCGAAGGCGGTTGCCAATTGACTGTTACAGAACGCGGCAAAGTTCCTAACCCATTATTTCGTTTTATGTCCAAATATATCTTTGGCCATACCGCAACGATGGAAAAATATATGACGGCACTTGCCGGCAAGTTTGGCGAGTCGCCAGTAATCAGATAATCAGGTTGAAAGGAATCCGGATGGCTGCATCAAACACTAAATCGCTGTATAGCGTGCATCCCGGCGTGGCGATGGTTCAGAAATGGATTGAAACATTGCCGGAAAAAACCGGCCGTTCGCTTGAGGAATGGCTGAAGCTCATCAAGACAAATGGCCCTACGAACGAAACAGAGTGCCGTGCCTGGTTGAAAGAAGAGTTTAAGCTGGGAACAAATACCGCCATGTGGTTGGCCGAACGCGCACAAGGCAAAGGCTGGGAAGAAGATTCGCCGGAAGGTTATTTGCAACAAGCCGAAATTTACGTCGAAGAAATGTTTGCAGGAGCCAAAGCCAGTCTGCGACCAATTTACGATGCATTGTTAATGCTCGGTCTTGGCCTCGGCAGGGACGTCAAGGCCTCTCCCGGAAAAACCATTGTCCCGCTGTACAGAAACCACGTATTCGCCCAACTGAAACCCACGACACGAACCCGGCTTGATCTTGGTTTGGCGCTTGGCAATATGGCGGTTCCAGACAGGTTGATTGACACTGGCGGGTTCGCCAAAAAAGACCGCATCACGCATCGCATTTCCATCACTACGCCGGGGGACATTGACGATGAAGTGAAACACTGGTTGAAAGCCGCTTACGATCTGGATTCGTAACGATTGGAGAAACGTTGAAACTTTACGGCGCAAGGCGACAGATTCGCCAGGCGCCGTTTTGTTTTGTATACACAATCCGGTCGTGCAGGCGGCTCTCGCGTCCCTGCCAGAATTCGATTTTGTCAGGCTGCAATCGCCATCCTCCCCAAAAAGGCGGACAAGGAATTTCACCTTCGCCAAATCGAGCTTCAACTTCAGCCACGCGCTCAGCCAAAATGTCGCGGTTGATGATTTCATCGCTTTGTGGCGAAGCCCACGCGCCAATCTGGCTGCCACGCGGACGAGTGCGAAAATATTCTTCAGATTCCGGACGGGAAACCTTTTCCACCGAACCTTCGATTCTGATTTGCCGGTTCAGTGTATGCCAGTAAAAGGTCAGCGCCGCCTGGGAATTCGTTTCAAGCTCACGGCTTTTGCGGCTTTCGTAATTAGTGAAAAAAATGAAGCCACGCGCATCGAAACCCTTCAGCAAAACAATGCGACCGGAAATGCGACCGTCGCTGGTTGACGTTGAAAGCGTCATGGCTTCAACGTCAGGCTGGTCCGCTTTGAGCGCTTCTTCAAACCAATGCTGAAACTGCTCCAATGGGTTGGCGGTCACGTGGCTTTCATCAAACGGTTGCGACACGTAATCACGACGCAACTGAGAAATTTGTTGTGAAAGGTCAGTCATAAAGTTCGAAGGGTTATCCCATCATCATGGCTGCCGCTGAAAAGATCAGTGCAGCGATGCAGTAAAGGATGATGTGCGGAATTGCCGCCGTCATGGATTTCATTTTGGGAGTTACAGCAGCACAACCAATCCCCAGCAGCACAATTCTCCAAATTCCGAACACATCAATAAAGCTGGCCAGACCGCCAATAAATTTTGGCAGCGCAACGCCTGCGACGGCAAGCAACCCGCCAACATTGGAACTAACCGGGTTGAACATATCTATGTCTTCGGGGTTTTTTAGATAGACGATGATGGTGGTCAACGTCACTTGAATCAAAGCGATGGCCAGGTACGCAAAGGCAATGACTGACAACAAAGGCTTAAAGCTGTTGCTTGCTCCCATCATCAAGGTAAAAAGTTTGAAGACACCCGCAACGACCAACATCATCACGATAAAACCAATGCCTCCGGAAAGCGGGCCTTTGATTTTTCCCCACGTGGTTTGAGAAGCCGCGATAGACTGTTGAACTGTTTCTTCGATCTTATCTTCAGGGACTCCCATTGATCGCATCATGGGTTCCACTTGTTTTCTGGCAACATTTTCGGCGCCATAACGATGGTTGACGACAAAGTTCATAAACCCGCCGAACAATGCAACTACCAAAAGAGGAACCAAAACACGTGGCGCATTGCCAATCTCTTTGAACGTGTCGCTTGGCGAAAAATAAACGCCAACCAATCGGCTGAAAAAACTGTCCGGACTGGGCGGTTCGGGTTGGGGGTTAAGTTGGTCATCAACAGTTTGCTCGGTATTCATTGTGTCTCCTGTGAGTTAGGGGTTAATGGAAGACTACTTCAAGATTGAATCGTGCAGATGACACGCCACCCAATGACCAGGCGTGATTTCTGCGAACTTCGGTTCTTCTGTTTTGCATTGCTCAGTGGCATGCGGGCAACGAGTGTGAAAGCGACAGCCAGACGGCGGATTCAGCGGAGTCGGTAAATCGCCGCTGAGTCTGGAAACTTCACGTTTATGAGCCTGAGGTTCCAGAATCGGAATCGCAGCCAGCAATGCTTGTGTGTATGGATGCAGCGGCTTCAAGTAAATCTCGTCAGCCGAAGCCAGTTCAACCAACTTGCCCAGATACATCACCCCAACTCGGGATGAAATATGTTTGACGACAGCCAGTCCGTGCGAAATGAACAGATAGGTCAATCCAAATTGCGCTTGCAGGTCTTGCAGCAAATTGACTACTTGAGCTTGAACCGAAACGTCCAGCGCTGAAACAGGTTCGTCGGCAACGATAAAATCCGGGTTCAGGGCCAGCGCACGCGCAATGCCGATTCGTTGCCGTTGGCCTCCGCTAAATTGGTGCGGGTAGCGGTTGGCATAATCCGGGTCCAGTCCAACGACGCGCAATAGCTCTGCAACTTTCTCGCGCCGATCTGCCTTCGCGCCGATGTCATGAACATCCAAAGACTCTCCGACGATTGCACCGATCTTCATTCGCGGATTAAGGGACGAATACGGGTCTTGAAAAATGATTTGCATTCTTCGTCGCAGCCCGCGAAGTTCAGATTGGTTGATTTCAGTCAGATTGCGCCCGTCAAAACGAATTTGTCCGCTGGTAGGTTCAATCAATCTCAACAAACAACGTCCCACAGTCGTTTTGCCACAACCAGATTCCCCGACCAAACCCAAAGTTTCTCCACGCTGAATGACGAAAGAAATTCCGTCAACTGCACGGACAACTCGCTTGTGCGTGGCCGGAAAATGTTTTGTCAGGTTTTTAACTTCGACGAGAGTTTGATTGGTCATCAGAGTAGATATTGCGCCCAAGTTCTGACCGCAGTCAATTTTCAAGTCGCGTAAATTTCTTGTGTACGAATGCAACGCGTCCAATGCTCAGTATCCAGATCAACCAGCGGAATGTCGCCCTCGCGACATTTGTCTTTGGCGTGCTGGCAACGCGGCGCAAAACGGCACCCAGGCGGTAATTCCAGCGGATTGGGCACAACGCCTTCGATGGTTTGCAGCCGCAGCATTCTCCCTTGCCGCACTTCGTCCAGCCGAGGAACGGCGCGCAGCAAACCTTCAGTGTAAGGATGGCGCGGATGGCTGAATAAATCTGTTGCTGAAGCTTCTTCGACAATTTTGCCCGCGTACATCACAGCCACGCGGTCGGAAGTTTCGGCGACGACGCCCAAATCGTGTGTGATCAGTAACAATGCCAGGTTGCGCTTCTCTCTCAACTCTTTCAGCAAATCCAAAATCTGCGCCTGAATGGTGACGTCCAAAGCCGTTGTCGGTTCGTCGGCGATCAACAGTTTCGGGTCGCAAGCCAGAGCCATCGCAATCATCACGCGCTGGCGCATGCCGCCGGACATTTCATGTGGAAAATTTTTTGCGCGAGTTTCAGCGGAAGGAATTGCCACGTCGCGCATGCCTTCGATCGCCTGGTTCCAGGCCTCTTGTTTGGAAACTTTTCGGTGCAATCGTATGGCTTCGGCAATTTGCTCGCCGACGGTCAAAACCGGATTGAGCGAAGTCATCGGGTCTTGGAAAATCATCGCAATGTCGTCGCCGCGAATCGCGCGCATTTCTTTTTCGGTGAGTTTTAGCAGGTCGCGCCCTTCAAAAAAGATTTCGCCGCCAACAACTCGACCTGGAAAAGAAACCAGCCGCATGATCGAAAGCGCTGTAACCGATTTTCCGCATCCCGATTCCCCGACCAAACTCAACGTTTCGCCACGCTCGACGGCGAACGATACGTCGTCAACCGAGCGCACTTCGCCCTTTCGGGTAGCAAAATAAGTTTTCAGGTTTGTGACTTCGAGCAGGCTCATAAAACGTTCTTTGGGATTTGGTTATTACTGGCGCACGACTATAAGCCAACGTTCAACTGTCGGCAAATTCCGTCACCCGTCGGCCAAAACTGGCAATGGCATCTGTGGCAGAATCTACCAAAGCCACTGTTTTCAACAATCACTGGCTGGTAGTTGATGGCATTCAGGTTGCTGGAAATTTGTGACTTCCCCGCAGCATTTCTCGTATTCAAGTTCAGAAGCTGCGGGACTCAAAAGGCAAAGTAATTGGTAAAAGCTGTGTTGATTTATAACCCGATGGCTGGCGCATTGCGCCAGAACTTACAACAAATCGAAAACCTGACAGCGTTGTTGGCACGCCGGGGAATCATTGTGGTTCCAATTCCAACCGCTTACCCCGGCCACGCAACTGAATTGGCGCGGCAAGCGGTGAGCGAAAAAGCTCCGTTTGTCATCGTTTGTGGTGGCGACGGCACGATTAACGAAGTTGCTCAGGCTTTGGTGGGAACAGAAACCGCAATGGCTGTGTGGTCTTGTGGAACGGCGAATGTGCTGGCTGAAGAATTGCACTTGCCAAAGACGCACGAAGGTCTGGCGAAATTGATTGCCACAAATAGCGTTCGCACGATCAGTGT
>ERZ650309.179-NODE-179-length-31756-cov-5.603262_pt1 | contig 31756 bp, 46 predicted proteins | sample MGYA00376245_ERZ650309 | MGnify/ENA primary metagenome ERZ650309 (study PRJEB26733, sample SAMN07839294) | wastewater metagenome | biome: urban; feature: wastewater treatment plant; material: waste water | place: USA: North Carolina | collected 2016-04-26 ... | reverse complement strand
ATCTACACAGGCGAAGACACTCTTTCCCTACACGACGCTCTTCCGATCTACATCAATGATCTTGGGCGCGGGCAAATTGGCCTGTTCAAACAACCTGGTGACGTCCAGAAAGGTGTTATCGAGCGGATTGAATGGAGAAGGATACAAACTGACAATCAGCGGTTTATCCGGCTGCTTGGCAGTGGCGATGCGGTAATACTTGCGGGCAGAAGCATCTGGGGTCAGTGGTTGAAATAAAACTTCGTTGATGGGCAGACCGAAATGCCGGGCTGCAAAAATTACCACGCGTTTTTCGCTCAGACCGCCAGTTGTTTTGGCCGTTTCACCCGGCAGCATTTCGGGCGCAGTAAGATTGTTGGTTTGTGTAGCAGTCATATTTTTTAGGTCAGTCCTGTCGGCGAGCACAACTTCTTCAGAGTTTTTCCGAAAGGGGTAGGCGTAGCAAAGTAAATCCGGTGAATGCCCGCGAAATCATTTCTACAGACAGCAAAAACGATGGCGGATGGTAGCATCAGCCGAATTTCACTACAAGATTTTCGCCAATGACTTCGCCTGATAAAGCTTTTTCCGGTCGTTCGCCCTCAGCAGCCAGGCTGGCGCGAACGATCACCGCGTGATTGAATTTTGCGCCAGCCGGAATCGTGACGTCATCTCCAACGATGCAATTACTCAACTCTGCTCCGGCTTCGACACGAACGCGCTTCCACAATACGGATCTGACAACGTTGGCACTGACGTCAATCTGACAGGCTTCATCCATTGTCAGGTGGCGGCCTTCGCGCGCCAGAAATTCCAGGCTGATTTCCAGGTACCGTTGAATGGTGCTGAGTTCGTGCCACGAACTTTCGGCGCTCGCGATGTGTGCGGCAATCATTTTTCCGTCAGCCATCGCTCGCGGATAAACATCCCGGACGGAATCCGAGAAAACTCCACGCGGAATGTAATCAAAAATCGCAGGCTCCATGATGTGAATGCCTGTGAACATCAATGGAGCGTTTTGGGGGGGAAGTTTAGGATTTGGGAAGCCAGCGAATTCCAGGATGCGACCGTCTTCAGTGGTTTTGACTTCGCTGAAACGCTCAAGTTTTGGGTTGGGCTTCAACACCAACGTCGCCAGCGCACGTTTTTGCCGATGGGTTTCCAGCGCTTTTGCCAGATCAATGTCAGTGATGATTTTGCCGTTGATGACGACAAAGGTTTCCTGGCTCAATTGTTCGCGGACGTTGTCCAGCGCGCCTGACGTTCCCAGAATTTCCGGCTCTTCGACGGAGTAATGAATTCGCACACCGAATTGCGACCCATCGCCGATCTGTTGGCGAACTGAATCCGGTTCGTGGTGAAGATTGATAATGATGTCTTCAAAACCATACCGACGCAGGTAATCAATCGTGAATCCGATCAGCGGGCGGTTCAAAAAGGGAATCGCCGGTTTAGTACGGCCGATTGTCAACGGCCACAATCGAGTGCCGAAGCCTGCGGCCAAAATCATTGCTTTCATAATTTGTGGTCGGTAATTTGTGGTTGGTTGTTGGTTTCTGGAAATGTCATGTCTTCGAATGGTTTGCCTTGCCGCGCGCATTCGGCGGCTTGCAGCGCCAGATAACTTTCCAGCACGTACTCTTCGCGGTTGATGCCGAGCAGTGTAACGGCTTCGGCAATCGCATCTTCTTCGCCTTCCAGTTCGATGAAATTCCCAATAGGAGTTTCATCGAACATTACGTGAAGCCGTTCGCCGTTCGGAAGCGTGGCGCGGTACACGGTTCGATATTTCTGGTAGCGAAACCAGGGCTGGAAGCCAAGCCGGGCAAAGATCGCCAGGGTACTGCCTGGATCTTCAAGCGCAGATTCGATTTCCAGGCGCTGTTTGAACTGTGACGCCGGAGCATCGGGCGCAGCTTTTTCTTTGTAAGTGAGCGAGCCGGTTTCACCCGTTTGCCGCACGCGCAAGATTGCCAGTTTTTGACCGAGTTGTTTTTCCGGTGTGTCCAACAACCAGTTCTCTTCGAAATGACGCGGCGTTTCAAGTTCCAACACGAGGCCGGATGTCGTCAGCGGTTCGACGCTGTCGAATCGTAGTTTGACTTCAATCTCGTGATTTTGGGATTGAGATTTGGAATTTGAGATTTGAGATTCGGTCAACGGCATTCGAGTTGAATCTACCAAGTAGGGATTGGCAGGCAGGCCGCAGTTCACAAACGGAACTCCGCGATCAAGCTGCTCCGGCCAGATGTTCGGGAACCAGATCAAATGTGCCAGGAGCGATTTTGCGGAAGCGTTTGCTGCGGCTTAAGGAAACAGCGAGCGTGATCAATTGATGTTGGCCGCGAAATTCAAATCCGCCAGCAGACATCCGCCGGTAAATTTCGCTGACGTGCAATGGACCATCGGCTTCGCGCAAAACGATGGTTGCTGCCTGGGGAATGCGAAAATCCGTAAACCGCACGTTGCTGCCTTTTTCAGATTGTTCCAGTTTGGCAACTTCAGCTTCAATGTCGGATTCGACGGACGAACGATAATCCCCAAAGTCTGAAGCATGAGGAGCCGGTTTGTAATCAAAAATTTGCTCTGAAAGGCGGGTTGATTGCAAGTGTTTGTTTGCCGGGAGCAAAACGCGCAAAAACGCTTTTTCGTTTCGCTCGATCATTGCGTCCAATTCGGCCAGCTGCGAACGCAAGGAGGCCGACTCCATTTCCAGGTCAGCCAGCTTGAGTTGAATTTTCCGTTTCGCTTCGCGGTATTCACTTAACGACCGCTGAAGCGCCGCCAATGCCGCATCATTCATAAGAAGGTTGGATTATGGATTTCTTGGTTTTGTATCGGCTCAAAGGAACGTTGCCAAGTTCCGCCAGCAACTAGAAATCCAAATTCAGAACTCAAAATCAGTTGTCGCGCTCAATGATGTATTGAGCGATTTCGGTGAGCGCCCGCCGGTATTGATTGTCCGGGAAAATTTTCAACGATTCCTGGGCGCGAACGGCGTAAGAATAAGCTTCGTCGCGGGATTTTTCCAACTCACCGGATTCCGCCAGAATGGCCAGCACTTCGCGCGCGCGGACGGTTTCGCCTGCAGGTTCTTCCATCGCGGCTCGCACTTGAGGGAAAAATTGAGGCTGAGAGCGCAGCAAACGAATCAGCGGCAACGTGACTTTTCCTTCGCGCAAGTCGCTCAAAACCGGTTTCCCAAGTTTTTCGACGTTCGACGTGAAATCCAGCAAATCGTCAACCAATTGAAAAGCAATGCCCAGGTTCAATCCGTAATCGGCCAATGCGCGGCGCTGTTCGGGCGTTCCTCCGCGCAAGATTCCGCCGACTTTGCAACTGGCGCTGAACAGGTACGCAGTCTTTCGCGTGACAATTTCCAGATGCTGTTCTTCTGTGATTCGCGTGTTGCCGATCAGGGTCAACTGAATCAATTCGCCTTCGGTCATCTTGCGCGTGGCTTCGGTCAGCGTGTCCAGCAAATCCAAATTACGCTGTTGCAAGGCGGTTTCAAACGCGGTCATGTACAGCCAGTCACCCATCAGCACGGCGGTTTCATTGCCCCACTGAGAAGATACCGCCCGGCGACCGCGTCGCATTTCCGCACCATCAATCACATCATCGTGAACCAACGTTGCCGTGTGCAGAAATTCCATCACCGTGGCCATTTTGATGACGGAATCGTCAACTTCTTCGCCGAAAACTTTCGCTGCCAAAACGACCAGAGCGGGGCGAACACGTTTGCCACCGGTTTGATGTAGGTATTGCCCAATGTGGGCGATGATTTGAATATTCGTGCGAGCCTGTCGCTCGAATTCTTCCTCCAAGCGCTGCATTTCGCGTGCGATCAAGCCGAAGATTCGTCCGGCAGTCGTTGCTTCGCGCGTAGAAGATGCTGATACATGTGTTGCCATAATTATGCGTGGTTGGATGATTGGGAGAAGCGCGAACTACCCGCTGATCACCTGCCACTGCCTCAATTCGATCTGTAATTCGTGAACTGCATATCAATGTCAAAGTCGTGAGCACGCAGGGCAGTGATGGTTTGCTGCAATACATCTCTGTCTTTGCCAGAGACGCGAACCAGATCGCCCTGAATCGAAGCCTGAACTTTCAGTTTGGTGTCTTTGATAAACTTGACGATCTCTTTGGACTTTTCTTGCGGAATGCCCTGTTGCAAGGTAATTCGCTGACGAACCGTGCCGCCCAACGCCTGTTCGATCTTGCCGTAGGTTAATCCTTTCAACGGCACGCTGCGTTTGACGAGTTTCGTTTGCAGAATGTCATTCAAACTGGTCAGCTTGTACTCATCGTCCGAAGTCAGAATGATTGATTCTTTCCCCTCCAGTTCGATGTTGCTTTTGCTGCCTTTGAAATCAAAACGAGTTTGCACCTCTTTCAGCGCCTGATTGACGGCGTTGACGACTTCGGGGTGCTCAATTTGGGAAACGATGTCGAATGTATTTTGCTGCGCCATAATTCACAAACCTGGTCAGAGCACATTTGTGTGCAGTTATTTCAAACTGACCGGACGAACCGGAATTCTTCACAACTGCGGCGGACTTGGTTCAACGCTTTTTGCGCTTGTCATGCCTGTGACTCTGAATAAGGTAGGGACAAAGTTGTAACCCGTTGCTAAATCCATTGTCAATGCAGTGGCAAGAAGAGGAATTTATCACAAGCCAAAAAGCCGACGAAAATTGCCACTTGTGACGTCGGCAATTTCTTCGATGGAAGTCTGTTTTAACTCCGCCAGCTTCTTCGCAGTTTCGATGACAAACGCCGGTTCGTTGCGTTTTCCACGGTGCGGAATCGGAGCCAGAAACGGGCAATCGGTTTCAATCAGCAAGCGTTCCATCGGTACTGACTGCGCCACGCTGCGAAGCTCTTCTGCCGTTTTGAACGTCAGCACGCCAGAAAATGAAATGTAAAATCCCATTTCCAAAGCGGCATCAGCCAATGCCTGAGAACTGGTGAAACAGTGAATAATGCCGCCGATGTCAGCGCCGCCGTTTTCAGCCCAGGTTTTGCGCAAGATCGCAATGGTGTCTTCTTCAGCTTCGCGTGTATGAATGATGACGGGCAAGCGGCGCTCGATTGCCAACTCCAATTGTCTTTGAAAAACCTGGCGTTGGACGTCGCGCGGGCTGTTGTCGTAATGATAATCCAAGCCAATTTCGCCCCAGCCGACAACCTTCGGGTGACGGCTGCAATCCAGCAAGGTCTTTTCAAGTAGCGTGTTGTACAAACTGGCTTCGTGGGGATGCAACCCAATGGCGGCGTAAATGAATTCATGTTCGTCGGCCAGCCGCAGACCTGGCTCCAGCGAGCCTTTGCCGACGTCGCTGCCGGCAATTTCCAGCATTAATTCGACGCCAGCCGCGCGGGCGCGAGCGATGACTTCCGCGCGGTCGGCGTCGTAGTTCGAAACGTCCAAATGGGCATGCGAATCTATGAACATCAGATTTTGACCACCAGTTTGCCGATGTTGGCTCCTTCGAACAAACGGTTCAGCGCCATCGGTGCTCCTTTCAAACCATCAACTTCGTCAATGCGGTATTTGATTTTGCCTTCCATCAACCATTTGCCCATTTCCATCATGCATTCCATGGCGCGCGGAGCGTAATCCAGCACGATGAAGCCTTCGACGCGAGCGCGTTGAATCAGAATATTGGCGAAATTGTACGGTCCCGGCACTGGTGTCGTCGCGTTGTAGCCGGAAATCAATCCGCACAACACAACGCGAGCGCGCAAATTGATCTGGGCCAGCACGGCGTCCATGATTTCACCGCCGACGTTTTCAAAATCTATATCAATGCCGTTTGGGCAATGCTTTTTCAACGCTTCGGGGACGTTTTCGGTCTTGTAGTTAATCGCTGCGTCAAACCCGAGTTCATCTACAATCCATTTGCACTTGTCGTCTGCTCCGGCGATGCCTACGACCCGGCAACCTTTGATTTTGCCGATCTGGCCGACCAGCGAACCGACCGCGCCCGCCGCTGCTGATACCACCAGCGTTTCGCCCGTCTTCGGCTGGCCAATATCCAACAAGCCGAAATAAGCCGTCAGGCCAATGTGACCAAATAATCCGAAATGCGCTGTCAGCGGAACGCCGGGCAAGTTGGGTAACGCGTTGATGCCTTTGCCGTCGGTGACGGCGTATTCCTGCCAGCCGAGCAAGCCGGACACGTGATCGCCGACTTTGAAATTCGCGTTGCGAGATTCTTCCACAACGCCAATGGTTCCGCCGCGCATCACATCACCAATGGGCACTGCGGGCAAATACGTGTCGCGCGTCGCCCACATTCGCATCGTCGGGTCCAGCGAAAGATACAAGTTGCGAACCAGAAACTGGCCCTCCTGCAATTCTGGAACGGCTTCTTCCGTCCAGGTGAAATCACTTTCCTTGATCAATCCTTCGGGACGCGCCGCCAGCCGCCATTGATGATTAACTTGGTTTGCCATGATGATGTCCTCCTGAAAAAGTTGGATAAAGTCGTCGCTTATCCGGTTTTTGCCAAGCCTTTTGGGAAAGGCAATTTCTATAACTCTCTGCGAGACGGAACAACGATGTTGGCGATCAATGTTCCAGCGACTAACGCCATTGCCGTCAAGATCATTTTGAACGTGGTGTCGACGCCGGAAACGATTTGCCGGTCGAGCAGCGCCGCCAACCCGCGAAATCCCACGCTGCCGGGAACCAACATCAGAATGCCAGGAACTTGCGGAATGATGGCTGGGTGATCCATCAAGCGCGAATACCAATTGCTGGCAACGCCGACGGTCAACGCGCCCAGGAAAACGCCCAGCGATCCCAACAATTGGCTGCCCAACTTGCTGCCGCCAACGGCCAGCGCTCCGGCAATGACAATCCAGATGGCGTCCTGCCAACGCGCGCGCAACAACACCGTGAAGGCCAGCGGCATCGTCGCCAAGGCAATCAGTTCAGTCCAGGGGGGCAACGGAATGGCTCGCGCAATTTGCGGATTGCCAAACACGTTCTGAGAAATCGTATCGCCAATCGCAACGCCCAAACCCATTCCCAGAAACACGACAAAAGCGCCGCTTAGCCGAGCTGTCCCTGAAGAAAGATTCTGGGTGGATAACTCAATCATTGCCACGGTCAGCGTCAGTCCGGGCATCAGCACGATCATTCCAGCCAGTGTCGCGTTGGAAATCGCGTAAGGCCCGATCAAGAAACTCAACCCCGCTGCCGTTGCCGAAGCGATAAACGCGGCAACAGGTTCAAAGACTTTGCTCCATGTTGGATATTTGGAAGCAAAGACCGATAGCAATCCGATGAGCAATCCGATCAAAGCGGAAACGCCAATTTTACAAACACCTGAGATATTAAATCACTGGAAATAAGATAATCACCGGAATCTTGGAATGGTACAAGTCTGGAACGTGTGACACAGTCAAGACTTGATTCCGCTGGTGTAGTTTTCGTCGCTTGCTGAGATTTTTGCCGCCGCTGCGCGTTTTGCCGCCACTTCACACCATTTTTCTTCAATCTCGATCCCAATACATTTGACGCCAAGCTGTTTGGCAGCAACCGCCGTGGTTCCAGAGCCAATGAAGGGATCAAGTACCAATTTGCTCCCGCTTTCGCTGATGATCCGGCTGATGAGGCTGACGGGTTTTTCGGACTTGTGGCCGGTCGGTTTGCGGTGCGGAAGTGTTTCTTGCCAGATGTCGGTCAGTCTTCGATTCTGGATTTTGAAGCCGTCATGCATAAACAGCGCGCAGAGTTCGTATCGTGGTCGAAGGCCGCGCAACGGGCCAGCGCCCATCCGGCCTTTGTCCCATACCATCAAAGAAGTAATCGGCCATTGAGCGTCGTTTGCGCCGCGCGCCAGAACCGGGAAACTGCGCCAGCTATTGAATACCCAGGCAGCGCCCTTTTGCGCGGCTGTGAGGCGGCGGAATTCGCGCAGCCAGCCGTTGTACACCTGCGCAGCGTTCATCAAATCGCCCCACGAAGCGCCGTTGTCTTGTGAGTTCAGGCCGAAGGAATACGGCACGTCAGCGATGATTAGTTGCACGTCGGGCAGGCTCGGCAACACATCGCCGCAATCGCCGTGGTAGATGGTCACTAGGTTGTCTTCGTAGTAGGGCTTAAGGGCTGGAATGTAATTGATTGTAGTGGCTGGTCTGGCGAATCGAAAACTGAAGCTTTGAATGCCTGCGATTAAACCGTACATCTATGCCGTTCTCCTGTGTTGTTGTGTGGTGGCATAGACCTAACTCCGCTCGGTGTGCCCAGTCAAGAAGTTTTTTTATGGCAGTAGCAATCGCAATCGTTTTTTAGTCCTTTGTGGCTGCCACAAGGGAACGCCTGGGCGAACAGGCAACCGCAAGGCACTAATGTGACCACTTCAAAGCGAGCAACCCAGATCAATTCATTCGGATCGCCGTCGAAAAGGGCAAGAAACTCGTCAACAGTGCGGCACATTCCGCCTTCGGCTCGCAGATCGGCGGCGGAGATGTCGCCCAGGCGTTCCTGATAAGCGTCTGCGGTTGCGCGGATCGTGCCGAGCCTGCGAGCGCCGGGCACAAAGGGCACGCGGCTCCACGCCTGATGAATCGTGCCCGCTTTGAATTTGGCGGCGGTGACTGGTTTCCAGCGGCGGCGAGTGACGGTTTTCAAACCTGCCAGAAGTTCTTTTTCAGTGAGTGCAAAGCTGATGATCATTGCCGATCCTGCGGTTCTTTCCACAAAATGCCCAAGTGATTAAACACGTCAATCTCTTCAGGGCATTTTAGTTCACGATTGAATTTGTCGAAGAGCTTGCCGTCGCGAAAACTGTGGCCGAATCGCTGAGCTTCTTTGCCAAAGACGCGGGCGTTGAATTCTGCTGAGCCAGTGCGAATCAGATAGGTGATTCCCCACGTGTCAGGCGTCGTCAAAAACAAGTCCAGTTTGATTTCGGCTTTGACCAGCCAGCCACGCCAGTATTTGCCGTCTTCGTTGACGTGCCAGCGAATAACGTCATCAGTGCCCGGTTTGATCCAGTGGATTTTGTCTTCGGCTTCGATCTGGTGTGCCCAATCAAAAAGCAGGTTCCGCCGTTCGTCGCCGAAGAGGTCTTTCGGATCGCCGAACTTGGGGATGGCCACGATTTCAATATCTTTGACCTCTGGCTTTTGGCGGCGAATGCTGCCTCCGATGGCTACGCGCTGGCAGAAGGGCTGCATCGTTTCGATGATGCGTTCGGCTAGGTTTTGGGCTTGGATCAGTTTCATCTGTTGACCTTAAAACAGCAGGGCTAAATGCTCAATTTGAATAGGTCGTGTGTCTTCAAAGACGGGTTCAAAATCAACTGGGCAAGCTTCCAGGTCAAAGTTGTTTTTTCTCGCCCAATTCAAGAGGCGGCAAGCAGATTCCGCAGGCATTGAAACCATATCCCAACACCAGTTCCCTGCCCAGCGTGCGTGATCTGCGATGTAGAATTGAGCGCCGTTGACGCGCAGGTAATTGCCATCGAACAGCATCCAGCAACCCTCATCAGCCAGGGTGCAATACATTTCCAATTCCCCGACGTTGAAGCCCGTCAGATAGCCGGAAAAGTTGCCGCTGTTCGGCTCATTACAGCAAAGCATTACTTCGATTAGTTGGGTCGGTGTCATCGTGTTGTCGAAGCCGCGCGGGCGGCGCAGCCAGCCATAAAGCCGACTGCGTAAGCCGTTGCGGTGGGTTTGTGAATGAAGGATTTCGCGGAGCGGGCACGAAGGCCTTCGTGCCCGTGGTAATAACCGAGCTTGAAGGCCGTCGTTTGTTGAACGTGTTCCGCAGGGACGGTCACAGTGATGACGACGTGTGAGGTGATTTTCTTTTGCGTCTTCATCGTCTCTCCTATCGGTTGTCGCCGGAACCGTGCAGCGTTCCGCGCTGTTTGCGCTGTGCCAGCTTTTGCAGATTGGCTTCTGCCAGATCAGCCAACTTGAAATCGAGTTCGTACGCGCAAGCGGCCAAGTACCAAAACACGTCGCCAAGCTCTTCGCCCAACTGATTCCGCATCTCTTCAGTCATCACCGAAGCGTGGTCGCGCTGAATCTTTTTGACCTTGTTGGCGATTTCACCGGCTTCGCCGACCAGGCCGAGAACCGGATAGATCAGATTGTTGCCTCGGTTCGGATAAATCGCGGTGACTGCCGCTTCGGTTTCGTAATTTTCAATGCGCAATAAATTCATCGTGCTCTCCTAATCGCTCGCACTTCTGGCTCGCTTTTGTCGAAGGCCAGCATTCCAAGCTCAAAACGTTTTTCTTTCAGGCTGTGCGCGGCCATCAGGGCGGCGTTCGCCAGATTGCCCAGCGCCAGTGGTGTGTTTGCCTGCTTGGCCAATTCGGCAATGGCATCAGGCGTGAAGCTGGCGTGGATGTCGCCGCCAACAGAAGCCAGGCGATGTGCCAGATAATCCGGGGCCAGCTTTTCGAACTTCGGCATCTTTTCAATCTGCAACCGCTCAACGACTTCGCGGAACTGGTAGCTTTGCAGGCGGCTTTCCAGCGCGGGCTGACCAAAGAGCAACACGCCCAGGTAGCGGTTGTATCCGTCGTCTTTGGGCTGGCCCTTTTCCCAGAACAATTTCAGCGCGGACAAGGCCTTGTCGCTCAGGCGATGTGCCTCATCAATCGCCAGCGTTACGCGAATGCCGTTGTCGGACAGTTGGCGTAACACGGAAGTCAGTTGATAGCCGCGTTCGATCTTGACGCGCTTCGGCGTGTAACCAAGTTCCAGCAGAATCAAGCTGGTCAAGTCTGCGAATTTCAATTCTTCGAAATCGCCGCTATCCAGCCAGATCATACGGACGGTCGGGTCGGCGCTCAGTTCGACTTGCAGGCGATGGCGCAACGTGGATTTGCCGCTGCCGATTTCTCCAACAACAGCCATAAAACGTCGCCTTTCGACGGCGGTTTCAGCGCGATCAAACACGCGCTCCAACTCTGGCGGGAAAAAGTATTCTGCCGAGCTTTCAGGATCGAGGGCGAAAGGGTCTTTCTTCAGCCCGTGAAACTTCAGTGCCGCTTTGGTCAGTTCGCAGCGTGGAATAATCATTGGTGTTGCCTCCGTGATATTGAAAAGAGTGGCAAGTTCACTGGTAACGCCGTTGGCGCTCAGTTTTTTGCTCGCCAGGAAAAGCCGCACACCGTGTTCCATTTGTGCCCGGTGTTCGGCGATGAAAGAAGGGTTGATGTCGCCAGCGCAAAGCCGTGTTGTGCTGGTTGTGCTGATCGAAAGCACTTTGGCGAAGCTGCGGAATGAAAGGCCGTAAGCCTTTCGGAATTGTTCAAAGCTGGTGGGCTGTGTGTCGCTGCCAACAGCTTTCAACGATGAATGATTGAGTATGGGCATCGTCACCTTTCCGGGGCACCAGTCGGGTTGTTAGGCTCGCTTCCTGAATAAACTGACAACGTTCGTTGTCGGTTGCGCAGCGCTGCGAGTCTGAAGCGCGGCGCGAATTTCGGTGTCGGTGATTTCGTCGCGGCCATTGAATACGGCGCGCAAGAATTCTTTGTCGGCGGTGTCGTTTTCCAGCGCGCCTTCATCTACCAAGGCGCGGAACGCTGGCCAGAACGTCAGATACTTTGTAACCGCGTCGGTCTGCGCGGCGGGCAGATGTTCCAGCGGCATTGGAATGGTCGGCTTGGGCATCATCGTTGGCCGCTGTTGTTCATTGCTTTCCAGTGGCACGTCGAAGCCGGGCACGATCAATTCTTCGCCCAATTCCTTGTAGGCGTCCTTGCGTTCTTTGGCGCGTTCGCCCAGCAGCTTCATTGTTTGCTGGCGCGTGGTTTCTTCGGCTTGCTTGAATTCGCCAGCGGCATCAGCACTGGCGGTTGTTCGGCTGATTTCATACTCCACGCCATCCACGCCGATGACGGTGAACCAATCGGCTTCGCCTGCTGGCCAAATGATGGTCAGCGTCTGCCCGATCCAATCTACGAAGGGACGCTTGCGCGGCAATTGATACGATTCGACTTTGTAGCTGATCGTCACATCGGCATTGAGCTTGCGCGTGAACTCTTCGCATTTGAACGCGGCGTCCAGCGTTTCGCTTGGTGGCATCCGCAACGCAATGTTTTGCGATTGCCAGCGAAGCATCGGCTTTTCGCCGGTCGTACTGTGGGCCTGCCAATCCAGCGCTTCGCATACCTGCGCGCAGAAATCGTTCAAGGCTTCAATTGTCGGAGTTCGGAACTTGACGCCGATTAACTTTTCAAACTTCTCTATCACCTGGTGCGAACGTTCAACCTTGCCGGTCGCCTGGGCGTTGTGGGCTGTGTGTTGCAGCAATCGGAATCCGCCAGACTCTTCAAACGCTTTTTGCAGGATCGCTTCGGCGCGGCGCATTCGTTTGCTGATGATGATGACATCGTTGTCGGTGTAGAGCGTTTTGGGAACTCCCATTGCTCGGAATGCGTCAAGCAGAAAATCAATAACTTCGATGCTGGTCGGTTTGCTGATGGGATAAAAACGAAAAAAGCGGCGGCGCGAAAAATCGTCAATCAATGTGAACTTCCAAACCTTGACGCGGTTTGGGTTTCTGTTCGGATGGTTGTCGTTCACGTCTTTGCTGCTGACGTGCAAAATCTTTCGCGTTGTCAAATCAAACCAGCGTTCTTTTACACCTGAAATATCGAACTGGAAAATTTCGCACGGCGCTTTGGCTTCCCATCGGCGAAAGGCGCGCACGTTTTGATTGCGTTGTCGGCGGCTGATGCCGTGTTCTCGCAAATAGCGTTGCGTTGTGCCGAGCGAAACCGGAATTTCGTGTCCGTTGGCCTTGGCGGTTTCAAGTGCCAAATCAGGATCAAGGTTGCGCGTGACGACCAATTCAGCAGCCAGCGCCAAGCCGGGATGATTCAACAGGTCAGCGCGTCGTTTTCCTTTGTCGGTGCGCGTTTTCCTTTGTGGCCGCAAATCTTCGGTGATGCGATAGATCGTCTGGATGGAAATGTTGTAGAGCGTTGAAAATCGTCTGGCGGCGTCGGCCAACGCTTTGCCCTTTAGGCCGGTCAGCGCCGTGCGAATTTCTTCCTGTTTCAGCGAATCAAGATTGTAATGAGGCATAGCATCCATTTGATTTGATAGGTGAGAAATGTTGGCGCGCAACAAGGGCAGTCACGCGCCAACGTCCAAAGGCAGCGGCCTCCGCTTATGCTGCCTTCAATTCGGCCTCTGCTTTCAATTGCGCAGCGCGCTGGCGGGCCTGTTTTTTGGCGCGCAGGAAGGTCAAGAACTGCTGGCGCTCGGTTTCATCCAGATCGTTTGTTGTGGTTCTGCCGTCATACATCGCGGTCAGAGTTTGGATGTATCGGCTGCGATCCGTGCCGCTGATCAATCCCAAATCCGTCGCCAACGCGTGAATCTGCTTGGTCAGATTTCGTTTGCGTTCGTCTTCGCTTTCAATCAGCAGCGACAATCCGTGCGCTTTGAGCTTATGCGCCCGAATTGGATCGAAGCCGATGGCGCGCAGGCCAAGGCGATATGCGCGGCCTGACGCGATGCTCAGGGCTTGCTGGATGGTCTGGATTGAATCGCTTTCGCCCAACGGCTCACCCATCATCGCCGTGCCTGTTCGTTTGACGGTCAAGCCGCTGGCCAGCGTCAAATGGCTTTCACAGTAAAAATACTTTTGATCTTCGTGGAAAGGGCGCACGACCAATTCATCCATAATCAATTCTGTGCAAAGCTGGCTGGTCATAATTTGCAGCCCTTCCAGATCAAGCGTGAGGTCGCCGTTTGATTTGATGCTGATGTTTGACGGTTCCAGGCCGTATTGTTCGATCAGTTCTTGTGCAAGTTCTTGCGGGTTCATAAAACTCCTATAGTTGAAGGTCGGTTGATATTCAGTAGGCGCAGGTCGGCATAAGTTCACCTGCGCCTACTTCCGGCCAAAGCTGATGCCCCAACGCTTTGACCAAGCCCAGCGGGGTTTTTCGACGCGCAACACGCCGAAGCCCTGCAATAAAGTTTTCAAATCGCGGATCGTGCGGTCATCAATTGCGCGCACGATGGAACCAATCACGACACCGCCCAAGACGAATGGCAGCGCAGCGGAAACGATGAAATTGAGAATGAATTCAGTTGAAGTCATCGGGTTAATCCTCCATTAGATCAGCCAGGTCATCGCTGCTCAGGCCGATGTCGGTTTTGGGTTGATTGGGGCGGCGGGTTGGCGAAGTCGCCGCGCTGAAGGTGAAACAGGCTTCCACGGCCTGAGAGATGCCAGGGCGATAACTGGCCAACCGGCCTTCCGCCTCGTCAGTGTCCATCTCGGACAGTTCGCGGGTTAATTCGGTTAAGCTGGCAACGACGCGCATATAGGCCTGATTGGCAGGGTCGGTGTTGTCGTTGAATGGCACGGCGCTGGCGGCTTCGCGAGCGAGGGCTTTGGCGTCGTCAAGCTTGGTTTTCAGCTTTTCATTTTCTTTAGTGGCTTTTTCGGCCTTGGCTTCGACGCGCTCCATCTGTTCGACAATCTGAGAGATCGCGCGTTTGACTCTCTTGGTATCGTCAACGGGAACCCGCTGATCGCCGATCAGTAATTCGTTGCCCTCAATCACAATGTTGCCAGATGACAACTGCTTGCGTGCGGAAAGAGGAACGTTCATCTGACTGAGCAGGTCAAATACATCCGCGCCTTCTGATTCAAGAACTTTGATCCGGTCGTAATATTGGCTCTTTGACAGGTCTAGTTCAGGATGCTCTTTCAGGAACTGAACCCAGGTCTGACAGCCGTATGCTTTGTAACCTTCTGTTTCCTGAAATCGCTTCAGGCTGAGTAATAATTGCGAGGTTAGCGAAGCGGTCAGCTTGCTGATGACCTTGGCTCCGCCGATGAACTCAATGATTTGAAGGTCTTTGGCGGAATGACTGTTTGCTTCAATATGCTCTTCGACAACCTTGGCCAGCGCCTGTGAGCCTGCTTTGATAGATTCCTTTTTCATTCTTTACCTCAAAATAGAAGATTCCGATTTCGGACGTGAAAAAACGGGGCCAACGGGGTTAAGTCTTTTATTCTCAATCAACACGATTCCGAAATTTCGGAATCGTGTTCGTCGGCAAGCTGGCCGCAAAGGCCAAAAAATCGTTTGAAAACTGCATTGCCTTGACGCTCAGTCGCCAGCCGCGCTCGTCTTCAATTGCCCATCCGCACACCTTCAAGGTTTTCAAGGCGCGGCGGCAAAAGTCGTAATCGAACTTTGTGCGGCGTTGGATTTCGCTGACCGAAACGGCTTCGTATTCCTGGCCTTTCAGCGCTTCCAAGACCGCCAGCCCTTTTTTGAAGGCGAAGATGGTGTAATCGTCGTCGCTGCGTTCGGCCTTGCCCGGCGCTTCAATGTCCGGCCTGAGTGCCCGGTCTGTCGCTACTGTTGCTTCCATTGGTGAATGCTCCTGTGAGGGATGTTCAGGCGACGAAGCGAAGGAAGGAGAACAAGGAAGCTTCGCCACGCCGCCTGAACCGGTTAAAGGTTTTCGCGCTGGTTCATCTTTTTCAGCGCTTCGATAATGGTGTTGGCTTGTTTCGTCGTGGCGGGCGCGTCACGGTGGATCATTCGCTGGCAAAACTTTTTCAGGCTTTCTTCTGTCCAACTGCGCCGCTTGGCGAGCGAATTCATTAAGTCCAATTGCGTGCCGCTCACAACCTGCTTGGTTCCGGTCTGCTGGTGATGATCTTGCCGAGTGCGTTTTGCGCCGCGTTTGAAGAATGGTTTGCCGCCTAACGCCTCAATGACTTTGTCGGCGTCGGCTTTGCTCAATGCACGGATGCTGTCGTTGCCGTCGCAGGTCGCGGCAACCAGATCGTGAAGCTGTTCGTCGGTCATTGCTTTGCCGCGTGCCAGTGACCAGATCGCTTTGACCTGAAGTTTGGTTTTTGTGCCGTTGGGTTTGGGTGTTACTTGTGCGGTCATCGTGATTACTCCTGAAAAAAAAAGCCTGCGCTGGCCTGGTAGTTCGGCGCTTGCCTGTTAGCTCAGCGCAGGCTTGTCAAAACTCGCGTGGCGTGGAGCTTCATTCGCATACAGCCTCCTCCGTTTCTGCCCGTCGCGAGGGTCTTTGCGCGTATGGAAAGACTGCCGACTTCCCAACCTCGCGCAAACTTGTGCTATTCATCGTCCGTGTCGGTCGGACTCCATAAGCCATCAGCGAATTCTGCGTCGAAGACGAAGGTTTGAAAGTCGCTGATCAGTACCGCCGCTTTGGCGTCATCGCCGTTCAGAAAGACCGTCAAGGCTTCCTCGTTTTCTTCCAGAAATTCGGCGATGGTTTGTAACTCTTCAAAAGTCATTGCTTAGCTCACTCTGCCACGAAGCGTGTTGTTCAGGTTGCCGACATGTCGCCTGGGCAAGCTGACGCGGTTTTTGTACAGGGCTTCGACAAAGGCTTCTTGATGATCGCTCAGAAAATCAGCGATTCGTTCCGCGTCGTCTTTGTCCAGGCAGATGCAATCGGCATCAGGCGCGCGATCCAGCAAGCGTTGAAGCTCTGACTTCAAATCGCTATTCCAGTTTTCAGCGTCGAAATCGCCTTTGCCTCTGGCGGTCATTGCGTCGGCTTTGGCTTCGGCAATGCGGGCTTCGATCAGTGTGACCAGCTTGTTCATAGCGCCTCCGGTTCAACGACTTCGCGGAAGGCCATCATTGCGAAGGTCAGTTCCAGCGAGTGCTTGTAAACTTCGTACAATGCTGGCGAGTTCAGGTTGTCGCCGATCCATTTGCGGGCGCGCTCAAAACGTTCATACAAGTCTTCGATTGCGCCTGCGTAATCAAAAAAATCAGAGGGTTGCGTGTCGGTCATCGGGTGAATCTCCTATCGGTTGATTTTGCAGTGGCTGCAAATTTTGCCGGGGCCGGAAACCTTGCGACCGCATCGGCGAATGCAGCGATACAAGGCAAAAACGATTGAGACTGGGTTCATACCGTCTCCTGAATTTTGGGACGCTGAGTGCGCCTCGCTTTCGGTCGCCAGGAATAGCGGGGTTTGATATTCGGACTGAAACGAATGCCGTACTGCTTGATCAACTCCCGTCGTATGGCCAGGTTCAACCGGGAATAGTTGATGGTGGCCGAAACGTGAGCGAGTGGCTTCCGAATTCGCTTGGCGACGGCGCTAATGCTTCCTTCTTTCTTAATCAATTTGGCTTTGATTTCGTTGCCCGTCATTGTTCAAGCTCCCTAAAAGTTTTGATTGGCTTTTGCCAACCTCTCTGCTATCGTTTGAAACAGTTGTTGCGAAAACATTCGCAACAACAAGCGCGATTATAACGATTGTTTTACTTGAGTCAACAGGAATGAAACGAAAGTTTTATTAAATATGAGTTTTTCTCACCGTTTGATGGAAGCTTGCGAGGCTGAAACCGTCGCCGACGTAGCCCGTAAGCTTCAAGTGCCCCATCCAACGGCAAGAAACTATGTTCAAGAAGGCCGTTTACCTTCAGCAGAAATCTTGATTAGGATCGCTGCTGAAACAAATGTTTCATTGGACTGGCTATTGCTGGCTGAAGGGCCAAAATACAAATCAGGTCTAGCCGCAGCTTCGGCATCAATTGCCGGGCTGTTTGAGCCATTGGATCGAAAGGTGATTCAGGACATCGCGGATGCTGGTGGTATCAGCTTTGAAGAGGCCGTAGGCCATTTAGTAAGAGAAGCTTTGGCAATGAAAGGCTTTGGGGAAATGCCCGGCTGGATACCAGTGCCTGTGTTTGAAACAATGCCAGAAGATATAGAGAGGCAGGTCTTTCAGCATCTTGATAAACTGCCCGAATCCACACGCATCGCAGAAACAAAGAAGCTGATCGGAGCGCTTGTTACCAGAGCCGCAACGCCATAGAAACTACGAGTAGCCACCCCTGGCAATCGTTCGTGCTGTGCTTGGCCACCCCTCACAGCGCGAGCGGTACAACCAACGCATAACTAAAGCCCCGTTCTTTCAATAGCCTGTTCATTGATCGTTCCCCATATGAGTTATGTTGCTCCCAAGGCCTTGCACACAGCGCCTAAATTGATCCGTGTGCCCGTTTATTCTCAGATTGCAGCAGGCAAGCCTTTTCACGAAACGCATTGCCTCGGTCATCGTTGGATACCAATTCCTAAAAACTACCGGCCCGGTTATCGGCTTTGCGCCGTGCGTGTGTTTGGCGACTCGCTGATCAATGCTGCGATCATTCCCGGCGATTACGCTATTTGCCGACTGACAAACGAAGTCGAACGCAACGGCCAACTCTCGGCTGTGTTAATCAGTGAAGGCCTGACGTTGAAATACGCCTACTTCAACGATGACGGCGGACTGATCCTTCGCGCAGCCAATCCACGTTTTCAGGATCGTTACTATTCACCCGGCGAAGCCTCCATTCAGGCCATCGTCATGACGATTGAAAGGGACTTATGAAAAGCCTTCGTTGGTTCATCCTGTTGAGTTGTTTTGTAGCAAGTAGTGCCTTGATGGCATCGGCGCAAAAGCGAAAGCCTGCCGTTCCACAAGTTCAATTTTCGCAGACAGTATTTGACCTAACGGCCAAGCAGTTACCGCCCAAATATCTTGGTCATTCGTTGGTGGATGTTTGGGGCTTGCTGAATGATCGAAAAAAGAAGTTCTCACAAGGTGAGTACGAAACAACGCAGGCGTGGCAAACCCGACTGGCAAAATTGAAAACAGAACGTTTGATGGGTGAAGTAACTATGGTGAGTGACTACGCTTTCAAATTGACGAACGTTGAAACCACTTATTCTGCTGATGCCGAAGCATTAACCCTCACAGCCCAAACAGCCAAGTCGGGTTTTGATTCCATCAACAATGACAGCCTTCTGGGCTTTGACTCAATTCAATGGTGGTATAACAACAAAAAGGCCGGAGCTTACGTTGGCTCGAATGCGTTTGGAGTAAAAAGGCGCGTTCAAGTTGAAACAGAGCAAATCTATTACCTGCTCTTCAAGCCGGAAACTTTAGGCAAGGCCAACACGCTGACCATTCACGATGTAAAACCAGAGACAGCAAAAGTGATTCGGCCACAATTGCGCGCCTTACTGATTGGCACACCAATGGAGCCATACATTGGCGGCGATAAAGAAGAGACGGACGCCACAATTGATGATCCGGTGAAGACTTTGACCTACAGTTTTTACTTGTACTTCAAACCCAAAGCCATCTGGTTTTATAACACTCAAACCGGAGAGGTTTACTACAAGGCTGATTTGACTCCGAAGCAACAGACAGAATCAAAGAAATGAGACGCAAACGCCCGCTCATCTGGCATCCAACGTTTGATGCGTGGCCGCTGGCAATTGTCATTGTGATTGTGGCGGCACTGCTTTCGATGTGTGGGAAACTGAAATAGAAAAGGCCGGATCGCTCCGGCCTTTCGTGTGTTGCTGTAAATCGGTTATGCCGCTTCGGCCAATGAATCGAGCCGCTGCAAGAATTGCTTGAAGCTGTCCTTATAGACCAGCCAGCCCAGGCCATCCACTTTGACGCCTTCCAGTGCGCCAGCTTCCAAATAGTTGATCAAGGTTTGTCGGGATGGGCATTCGCCCATTGCTTCGGTTTTGCTCAGGTAATCTTCGACTTGGGCCAGTCTGAGTTTTGGTTTGGGTGTGAAGTCCGAAAAGAGTGCCAGTTGCGCCATTGAAAACCTCCATTCAGTGGCTAGTGCGTTGTCATCGTCGGCGGCGATTATAAACGGCGCGTCAATATCTTCAAGTTTATCTCTTTCATTCTGATCAAACGGATCGTTCCGATCCTCCATTCCACGCCTAGCGATTTCGGGGCTTGCGACTATCTTCCGCGCACGGGTGAACCTCCTGAAAGCGCGACGGCGGATTTTTGGTGTGTGTATCGTCGCCGTCGCGCCTTTTTTGATCGCCCGCAATCGGAGGCAAATCGAGATGGCAAAACCCAACAAAAAGAAAATCGCTGAAGCCCTTAGCGAATGGAAAGAACAACAAGCCCTAAAACAGAAAACCGAAACGTGGCGTGATGAATTGCTCGCTCCGCTAAAAGAGGCCTATGACCAACAGGCTGCACCCTTCATTGGGGCGGCGGATGGACAGTTAAAGCCCATATTGGCGCGAATCAAAGACCTCGAAAAGCAAATCGAGACAGCTTTGCTGGAAGGCGTCGCCGACGATGGCGTTGCAGCCATCCCGCAAGTTTCCGTCGAAGGCGCGCTGGCCGAAGTGACCAGCAGCGTGACGCGCACGATTGCGCCGAAAGACTTCCTGACTGCCGTGCCTGAAGCCAGCCGCGATTCCAAGTTTTATGAATGCGTTTCCGTGCTGATTACCAAAGTGGACAAACACTTCGGCACGCAGTTCGAACGATTGATTGAAAAGATTGCCAAACCTCGCGTCAACATTCGTCTGGTCGAAGAGCCAGCCAAGACAGCGAAGGCATAACAGTTCGGGCATCGTCGTTATTTGCAAATCGAGGGGCGTCTTATGGGGATGGGATGCTCTGGGATGCAAGGGGGCTGAAGATTGTGGGCATTCAATGAGACAAGCAGTCGGTAAGTCCGACGCGATGCCTGAAACATTTTGATTATGGGAAAAGCGGTTTTCATCAGTGCAGGACACGACAGCAAAGCGCCGGGGTGCGTGGCCAATGGTCACAAAGAATCCGATCTGACACTGTATTTGCGCGACCGCATTGCGGCCAATTTGCGCGGAATGACTGTTCGCGTGGTGACTGATGGGCGCGAAGGCGAAAACCTGCCGCTGAAAGATGCCATCGCGCTGGCGCGGGAAAACAAGGGGCCATCTGTTGAAATCCACTTCAACGCGCCAGGGGAAAAGTCATCAGGCGTGGAAGTTCTGGCGAACCCGGAATTGAAACCGCTGGCGATGCAATTGGCGGCGGCAGTTTCAACCGTGCTGCAAATCCCATTGCGCGGAGTGCTGGGCTACAAGTCGCCAAACTCCGGCCAACATCATCGGCTCGGCTTTTGTGAAGCGGGCGGGCTGATCGTGGAAGTCTGCTTTATGAGCAATAGCGCCGAACTCAACAACTACTTATCCCGCGACGAAGAGGTTGCCGTCGCGATTGCCACAGTTCTGGCCAATGCGGCCAACACATAACCGACAACAAAGGAACCGCTGAGGCGTCGGCGGGGCTTCGCAAGAAGTTTGTTGATGAGGGGCCGAGACGCCAGCCCCGATTACACCTAACAGGAGAAAAGTAATGGTTCCAGAATTATTCGCACGGTTCTTTGGTTCGCTCACTCGCTTTGCATTGGCGGGCATCGTTGGTTGGCTGGTTACAAAAGGCGTGATTGATAACGCGCTGGGCACTGACCTGTTGGCAGCGGCAGTCATCGCCATTCCCACACTGATTTGGTCGGTCTATCAGAAACACAAGGATCAACTGAAAATCAGCACGGCCTTGGCGCTGCCAGCAAATTCCACGCGCAATGATCTGGCGGAAGTGATGGACAGGGACAAGGGCGGTTCAATCTTATCTCTGTTGCTGCTGTTTGGAATTGTCGGTGCGTCGTTGACCAGTATCGCTTGCACGTCGGATCAGTTGAAAACAACTGAAGAGGCAATCCGCAAGGTCTATGTCGGTTTGCAGGGCGCTTCGTCTGCCGTTGAAGAAATCTACCAATCCAAGGTGCGCAAAATTGAAACCGATTTCAGCGCTGAAAAGATCACAGCCGAACAGCGCGATGCCGCATTGAAAGAAGCTGGGAACTGGGCGCTGGCTGCTCAGCAAACACTCCGTCAGTCGGGTGTCGCCGTCAAACAGTTCAAAGAAGGCGCGCGCAAGCTTCCTGAAATTACCAAGGACAATAAAGTCCAGTTGTATCCGTTGCTGGATGAACTGGTGGCCAACATTGAGAAGGCACGGGTAAATGGCCTGCTGAATCTTGAACGCGACCGCGTTAGCCAAATTGAGATTTATTACGAAATGGCCAAGTCCGGCGCAGTGACCTTGGAAACGGCGATCAAGGCAATCAAGAAATCCGTGCCGACGAAAGACATTCCCGCGCTGGCGCAGTAATCGCGCGCCGCAAACATCAACGATCAACAAGAGGATTGAGCTATGGCTGAAAAACAAAAGGTAGAAAAACAAATCGGTGAAGAGGTGTTGTTGGCTTTCAAACTGTACAACCTGGCCGCGCAAACGTTGGTTCGTGCTTTGGAATCAGGCGGCACAACGCTCGATGAAGTCAAAGCCTCAGTGGACAGCGAAGAACAAAAATTCTTCAACGACATTGACGCCCGCATCGCCAAACTGAAAGGCAACTAACCCTGAAACCTCTCCCACTGGTGCCACAAGTGGAAACGGAAATGCACGAACACGGAACTGGAATGGTCTGGCAAAGCTCATTGATTGGCTCGCTGTTGGGATTTATTGCTCCCTACTTCGGTTTGTTCACGGCCCTGCCGCCGTGGCAAGCGCAGATCATCGTGATGGTGACGACTACGCCTTTGTTGCTAGTCGTCAACCATTTCCTGAAACGCTACCTGAACAAGCGTTGGCCAGATCGCAACAAACGCCGCTCCGGTGATACGGGTGAATAAATGCCACGGAAGTATGACCAAGAAACCCGCAACAAGTGTTTCAAACTTTACTTGCGGTTCAACGGCAAACATCACCAGCGCATCGTCGCCGAAATGCGCAAAGAGTATCCGTGGTTTTCGGCCAACCGGATTACGGCTTGGGCACAGCAGTACGCCTGGGAAGATGCCCTAAAGATTTCGATTGAAACCCAGAAGCGCGTGGCACTGACCAGCGCTGAAGAGTTGCACAACGAAATTGAAGAGATGCGTAAGCGTCTGTTCGAAGAGTTAAAACACACAGGCGAATTTGATAAAGAGAAGTATCAGCTTTACCGCGATTACGCCCGGCTGTCTCAAGAACAGTTGGTCAAAGTCACGAATGCGCGTGACACGCTGGGCGCTTTCGTCGCGTTTTGGGAGCGGCTGACCGGATGGTTGCCGGACTATTCCCGCCACGCTGCCGAAGCATTGCTGCAAGTTGAAGAGCAGGTGTTGAAACGAGCCGCAGAAGAATATGCCGAGACTGAAGCCGAGACAGGTATCAACTGAACAATATCTGCAACGCGCACGGGCGGCAGGCGAAGCCGCACGAAAACGGCTCGGTTTGCATCCGGCTCAACAGGATGATCCTGAAATCGCGCAACGTCCGCTGCCGTGGTGGAGGGAACGTTGGAGCGATCCGGCAATCCGCCGAACGTTCATTGAAACTTTCATCAAGGTACGCGACCCGCGAAAGAAAAAGACGCTGGTGCCGCTGATCTTCAACGATATGCAAGCCGCTTTGCACGAAGGCAAAACGGGCCGCGATGTTTGTTTGAAGATGCGGCGCGGCGGAATGACAACCTTCTGGCTGGCGCAATACTTCGCGGATGCGGTGGTATTGCCGGGGCAATCGGTTCGGATTGTTCCGCACACGCCCAAAGCCGAAAAGAAGCTGTTCGCCGATCTGAAGATTATGTATCGCGAACTGCCTGCCCACGTGAAACCGGAAGCCAAGTATTTCTCGCTGGAACTGATTGAGTTTTACGACACGGTCAAAGGCACGGTGGACAGCCGCATTGATACCCAATCGGTGCAGCCTGGGCATGAAGACTCAGGCCGTTCCGAAGGCTTCACGCATTTGCTGCTGACGGAAATTCCGTTCTGGCGTGGCGATGCGAAAACCGCAGTGCTGGCGTTGCTGGAAGCCGCCGAATATGGCCAGGTCGTTGAAGAGTCCACGGCAAAAGGCGTTGAGCTTTTTCACCAGACTTACCACCAGGGCAAAAAGAAAGAAGGCGGATGGTCGGCTCATTTCTTCCCCTGGTATTGGCGGCGCGATTTGCGGCAACACGGCGCACGGTTTGTGAAGGGCGCAGCGTTGGCTGGATTGCCGGGCAAGCCAGTTGCGTTGGTGCGGGATCAAGAAACGCTGGTTGGAAAGACCTGGTCAGAAGTCGAGCCATTTGTTCTTAGCCGCCGTGAACGTGTGATTGCGATGCTGGTCTTTCGGCATTTGCGAAAGCTGGGCGAACTCAGTGGTTGCGGCAACGATTGGATTGATGACGAAGTCGCGGAATACATCGCCTGGCGGCGGACAAAGGTTCAACAGGTCGGCGAACGAAACTTCTTAGTCGAGTTTCCTGAAAACGACCGCGAATGTTTTGAACAAACGGGACGCGCCGTCATCAGCGAACAGCATTTGAAGGTGACGTGTACGCCTGCTGATCCGGTCGAAGGCCACGCTTATCTGGTAGCCGCCGACGTTTCGTTGGGGCTGGCCGATGGCGACCCGGCTGCAATTGAAGTCATTGACCTGCACACCGGGCGGCAATGTTACGAAGAGGAAATTTTACTGTCGCCTGATTTGCTGGCCGAAAAGCTGGCCGAACTCAGCGACCGATACAACTGGGCGGCAATGGTTGTCGAACGAAATGGCCCTGGGATCGCCACGATCCTGAAGTTGATTTCGCTGGGGTACGAAGAGCGGCTTTACAAACACCTTGATGCGAAGTTACGGCGCAAGGTCGAACAGGGCGATTTGACAATCGAAGAGGCGCGCGACGAAGCGCAATACGGATTCCCTACATCGGCAGAAAACAAATCGCTGATGGGCTTGCGGCTAGAAGAGGCAATCCGCTGTGGCTACCTGGGATTGTCCAGCGAGCGGTTTTGCGAACAGGCAAAAACAGTTGTTTGGAAAGATGACAAGAGTTGGGCGGCGCTCTCTGGGTATCACGATGACCTTTTCGTCGCGTTGGCCATCGGGAATTTCGTGATGCGTTACGAAGCCGACATGCTGCCCGCGTTTGTGGGCATTGAACCGGAAGGTGGCGAGTTCGGGTGAAAGTCGGATTTCGCGTTTTAAGGCCCAAGGTTGATTTGATGGGTGTAATCCCCGCTGGTCAGGTTGCTGACCGCGTTCCGGAACGCTTTGGAACGCCTTTAACCGGGTTTGTAACAGTCGGGGGGAGTCGAAAAAGCTGATGACGGTCTGGCAAGAAGCAAAAAACTGGTTGGTCGGTTCCCTGAAACGGTATCAGGGACTGGAATTGCCGGACTACGGACGAAGCTCAGTCGAGGATGTCCCGACGTTTGGCAACCGAGTCGGCAAAGCTCTTTCTCAATTTGGCGGATTACAGCCGGAGATCAATTTTGAAACCCTGGCATTGCTGAAATGCTGGATGGTTTACAACCCGCTGATGTCCCAGTTCGTGCAGAACATCACCAACCTGGGCAACACAGGGCATCAGGTTGTGATTGAAGCCGGGAATTCCACACAAGCCGAAGCGGCGCTGAAACGAATCAACGAAACGGCTGGCCGATTGTGGCAACACGGCGCAGGCGTTGACGGATTGATCAACCAATACTTCACCGACATTGCGTGGAGCGGCGCGTTGAGTTCGGAAGATCAAGTGAACTTCGCGGCTCGACGGGTTGAAAAAGTGGTGCTGGTTCCGGTCGAACAAATCCGATTTGACTGGGACGGTGAAAACTATTTGCCCTTTCAACTGCCCAAACATTCGCTGGCCTTGAATCGCGGAACGGTCGGAATGATCCCGCTGAATTCCGAAACTTATCGTTACTTCGCGCTTTCGACCATCGGCAATTCACCGTACGCCAAACCGCCTGGAACCGCAGCGATTGAAGATTTGTCGGGGCCGTATTCGGACGGCAAGGCCAACCTGAAAGCCATTCTGAAAAAGTATGGACTGCTGGGTTTCGCCGCAATGCAGGTCACACCGCCGACGAAAAAGCCAAACGAACTGGACGATGAATACAGCAAACGCGCCAAAAGCTATTTGGGCAAGATGCGCGATGCGGTTTCGGGAATCTGGCAACAGGGTCTGTTGCTGATGTTCCGCGACCAGAAGATTGACTTTCACTCCATCACTGCCAACGCCAACGGCGTGAAAGATATTTTTGAAATGATCGAAGCCCAGGTGTTCAACGGTTTCGGGATGCAGCCCAGCTTATTTGGACGCGTGCATTCGACAACCGAAACCTTTGCCGACGTGGTTTGGTCACAGCTTGACGCTCAGGTTTCAAACGTTCGGCGATTGCCCAAGCGTCGAATGGAGCGGACGTATCAATTGGATTTGTTGCTGGCGGGTGTGCCAGTCAATGGCATTTCGGTGCGGTTCAATAAAACGCCAAGCCGCAACGCGCTGAAAGAAGCGCAAGCCGAAGAGGCCAGAGTCAGGATTGCGCTTGATAAAGCGAAGGCCGGGATTATCAGTGCGGATCAAGCTGCACAGGAAATGGGTTACGACAGCGCCTTTGATGCAAGCGTGTTGTCTGGCCAACCAGCAGTTGCCGCTTCGCTACGCGCTTTAAGGGCAAGCACGGAGTTTGCGGCGACGTTCCAGTTCGACCGGGGCGTGCAACGGTATCGGTTTCAGCCTCCGACAATCGAACTGTCCGCCGCTTCGGTTGGACTGGCAAAAAAAAAAGAGCAGTTGACGGAGGAAGAAATTGACCAGGTCTTAAATGACTGGATCGCCCGTTACCTGCTGGCTGTCGAACCGATAGCCGAGACGGCTTTGAAAGTGGCGTTGCAGCAAATTGAAAGCTGGCTGGCTTCAATCAAGCTGGCGGATTTCACCAGCGCCGAAGCATTTGCAGACGAGTTCTTTGCACAGTTGCAGACGGTCTTTAGTGGTGAATGGGAAACCGGCAAGGCCAAGCGGGAAATCAAGAAGGCGACTGAACAGATTTACCGCTACTACCGGACCAAAGACGACGCCGTAATTTTCGGCGGTGAAGACGTGGGCATTCGCATCAAGTTCGGCGCGCCGGATACGCGGACGCTGAAATTCTTTGAAAGCGTGGATCGCTGGTATTTCAGCAAATACCTGAACAACAGCGAACCAAGCCTGAAAAAGTTCATCGCCGAAGAGTATGTGGCCAAAGGCGGCAGACGGACTTTCGATATGACATCGGAACAAATCGCCGACATCCGCGATGCGTTAGGCGACCGATTGAAAAACGTCAACGACATCGGCGTGCAGCGAATCGTCAACGGATCAGTGACCAGGGCGCGCAATTGGGCGCACATCCGCCGATTGAATGAAGGCGCGATCAAGCTGGCCAAGATCATTGCCGTGCTGGACGAACGCACCAGCGAGATTTGCAAATTTCTGGATGGGAAGTTTCTGCGCGTTGGCGTTGCGAACGATGCGGTTGATCGGCTGAGCCAATTGGAACCCGGCGAGTTTGCCACAGAGATGTACGAATCCCCGATTGCCAAAGCGCTGGCAACCGCAAACCAGAACGCCGACGAAGTCGCCAAGGTTTTTGACGGGCTGATTGATGACAACGATGTGCTGGACGATTCATTGATGGCGGCGGGCCGTGGATTCCCGCCGTACCACCTGAACTGTAGAACGCGAGTCGAGGGAGTAATTGAAACGTGAGAAAAGAAATCACAAAAAGTTTTTGGGTTGATCCTGAAAAGCGTACTGGCGAAGTCCGGTATAGCGCTGCGATTCAGGTATTGGAACGCCCTGCGACTCTGAAGCAACGACCGCAGAGCGCCGAAGCCAACCAGTTCAAAAACGCCTGGTATGACGGCGCGACATCCGCCACAGAGGAAATCTCCACGCTTCCGGCCAGCGAGATTTTGCCGCGTGAAGAGGATTTGTACTTCCTGACGATGCGGGCCATCAGCCAGAAGGTGATTGAAGATTACTGGATTGATTACACGCGGCCCGGTGTTTTGGAAGCTTCGGTTCCGCTGCTGAACAGTCAGCGCATCTGTGTTGACCATTGTTGGTGGAAAGCCGAAAGCGCCATCGGCGCAATCACCAGCAGCCTGTGGGATGGGCAAGGACTGAACAGCAACGGCGTTCCCGGCATCAACATTCGTTTCTTTGTGGATAGCAAGATCGCGCCGGGCATCGTGCGCCGGTTGGCCTATCCGGTTCCGGCAATCCACAGCGGAAGCGTCACGGTCGGCTTTGAATGGGAACCCTCACACCCGCGCCTGATGGATGAAGACAAGTTTTGGTGGGTAATGGGTGAAGAGGTCGAAGGTTCCATCGTCCGGCTGATCGTTACCAAGATTTTATTTTACCGCGAATTTTCGCTTGTGTACGAAGGCGCGGACTCCGACGCCAAACGCATCCCTGAAAGCGATGCGCCAATGCCTGAAGGCGAAACCGAACAATCGAAGCGGCCAGCCGCTTCCCATCTGCCGCCTGAAGGCGGAATTCCAAACGAGGTGACAACAGTGAAACTTACCGCTGAATTGAAAAAAGTCTTGGGGCTGGAATCGCACACGGCTGACGAAGTGCCCGATGCCGCCGTGCTGGCCGCTGTGACCAGCTTCGCGCCGCAGATTGCCGCTGCGCAAGCAATCATTTCCGCCGAACGCGCTGAAGTGTTGCGCCTGGCCACACTGGCCGAAGGCACAGACGGCAAGCTCAACGAAGTAATTGCCGGGCTGATTTCCAACGCCACGCCCGAACAATTGCCGGGATTGAAAACGATGTACGCCGAAAAGGCTGCGTTGAAATTCCCGCAAGGTGGCCGAAGCTCTGTTGAAGAGCCGACGCTCGGAACTCAATCACAACAGGCAGCCAAGCCGGTTGACTCGATGCGTTACCTGTAAGGTCAACGCAAAACTGAAACAGGAACCATCAAGCAGGAGAAAGCAAAATGGCAAATAAAATCAAAGCAATGAATCAACAGGGCGTGGCCTGGCCTTGCACCTTTGGGGCAAACACGCTGTTGAAAGGTGACATCGTGCGCGTGACCGGCAACGAAACCGTGGATGAAGCCGCCGCGACCCACATCCCGCGTGGTGTCGTCGTGACCCCGGTTTCAGACACAGCCAATAAAGGCACGGTGATGCTGAAGGGTTCGGCAGTCATTGAAATCTTGTTCAGCGGCAACATCGCCGCGAACGCCGAAGTGAAAATGGCTGCGCTGGCCAGCGGCGAACAACAGGTTGCCGCGTGGGTTCAGGGAACCGACAACGAAAACCTGAAAGCGGGCTGGGTTCTGAAAGGCGCAAACAACGCCTTGGGTTATGTTGTGCTGTATTAAGCGCGGCCATCAATTTGAAACCTTCAACAACCAAACAGGGAGAAAGAGATGAGAGGTCAACTTTCGCAATTTTATAACAAGCTGCACGCCATCCGGACGCACAGCAAACAGCCGCGCGATCTGAGCTTCCGCGATTTTCTGGCGGAACAGGGCCGCGAAGCCAACGATGCCAATCCGTTGACGCCGGAACGCGTCTTTGCCGAACTTGGTCTGGATTGGCAGACCTGCACCTTCAACGATTTGCTGACGGATCAGGATGGATTTTATCTGGCCGCTGAACTGGTGCGTGAAGCGATTGATCGCGGTATGCGTGGTGCCACGTTGCGCCAGCAGGTTCGCCGCGAAGAAATGCTGAAAGCGGTTTACAGCCAGGCCAACATCACAACCGATCCGAGCGCCCGGTATCTGACGCCGGAATACTTCGCGCCTGTGCTGATGCGCGGCGTAGTGCAAGGGCAATACTGGGATCAATTGATTTCCGCTGACCTCGGCGTGCCTCAGCCGAAAGTCACGATGCCGTTGATGTCGCTGAGCGATGCCGGGCTGGAAGAAAGAACCGAAGCAGCGACGGTCAAAGAAGGCACGGTCACTTACGGTTCCAAGGACGTAACGATCAAGGAACGCGCCAAGGCAATTTACTTCAGCGACGAAGCGGTGATGTTCAACCGCATTGATCTGGTCAGCGTCTTCTTTGAAGACTTGGGCCGCATTCTGGCCAGCAGCCTGAACGGTGAAGCGGTGCGCGTTCTGCGCGACGGCGACCAGGCCAACGGTTCCGAAGCCGCGCTGGTCATCGGTGTTTCTTCGGCCAACACCTTCGATTACACCGACATCATCCGCGTGATGATCCGTATGGGAATGATCGGGCGTCCGGTCAGTCAGGTCATTGCGGGCGAAGACATGTCGAATGCCTGGGAAAATTTGGCGGAAGTCAAAAATAACCAGAACAACGGCAACAAGCTGATGCCGACGATTACCTTCGGCGTGACGCGTCCGCAGAACTGGCAATTGTTCCCGGCCTTCAACATCCCGGCCAATAAAGTTCTGTTTAGCGATCCGAACAGCGCAATGGTTGCGCTGACGGCCAAGCCGTTGACGCTGGAACAAGATCGCATCGTTGCGCGCAAGCTCAACGGTACGTTCGCCAGCATTTGGAAAGGCTTTGCCATCCAGCAAACGACCGGGCGCGTGATTGTGGATAAATCCATCGCGTTCAGCGGCAACGGCTGGACCAGCGCATTCAACGGCAATCAGGAGCTTTGGTAAGCAAGGCTGAATTCGGCGGCGGCTGAGGCCGTCGCCGCACTTTCCCCAAAATGGAGGCAGGACAATGGCAGAAGTAATTGAAGGAACCTACAAGTTGGCTTACCAGCACGGCCACTTTCACGATTTTGAAACTGAACTGACGATCAACCGCGATCAAGAAGCCGAGGTCAAAGAACCAATTGGCAAAGCGACCGGCATTGCCATCGCGAACAACCGGCTGGTGATTGTCCAAAACCCGAAACCGACGAAGAAAGTCGAGAGCAAATAACCAATGGCCGATTCAACCACGCTGATCACGGAAAACGAACTTCGCGCAATGTTCGACATTCACGCGAATGTCGAACCTGGGCGGCTGACCTTCGCCATCGGCGCGGCAGGCAGACGGTTAAAGGCTTTGGTGGGCGCGACGGCATACGCCGATGCGCTTCTGGACGATACGGCAACCGATCAGATTCGCCGTGCCGATCTGGATTACGCGGAAGCGCTGTTGGCAATGCACTACTGCCTGTTAGGCCTGAACACACAGATCAGGCCTTCAGGCGTAGTCAAAACTGAAAAGATCGAAGGCGAAACCGTTGTCCAATACCTGACGCCCAAAGAACTGATTGATTTGTCGAAACAGTATCTGGACATCGCGGAGGAAGTCTTGCGGCCTTACGCGCTGCTGGATGCCGTCCCGGAAGCGGAAGTCGAGATCGTAGAAACCGATGCCTAATATCCAGATCAAAATTGACACGGCGGCGCTGGCTGACCTGGGCGACAAGTTTGAACAGGCGGCAAAGGCCGGACTGATTCGGACGCTGGAACTGGGCGAACAATATCTACGGCAAGAAGCGCCGGAACGAACCGGATTGTTGCGCGGCAAAAAGGGCAACAACTCCATCAGCAGCGACTATCGGCAAACCGCGACGGGTTACGAAGGCGAGTTCATTGTGTCGGCAATCCGCGAACGGCGTGGCGCTCGCAAAGCGGCATATCGCATGTCTTGCCATCACCGACCGGGAAGTCGCACAGGAAATCGCCCACGGAAGCGCAGGCGCCGCAGTGTGGCCCGAAGTCCCCGCAGAGGAACATCGTTCCACCATCCTTGGTCGGCTCGATGTAGCACGGCATGGGCGGGCCTTTACCGGCCTTCAGCCATGTCGGCCGCGGCACAAAGGACGAATTGCTGGATCGTGCTCACGTCCTCCCCCGGGTGCTGCGCAGCCATGCTTTTGCAGTAGGAGATTGCGGCCGAGATTGCGTTGTCGATCTTCAGGATCTGCATCGTTTCCCGGATACGCTCCTTCGCCATAGTGGTCCGCTCCAGGTAGATGGCTTCACCGAAGAGGCGAAGCAGCTGGGCCCGCCGTTCGGCGAGCTCGGCGGTCAGCGTGGCGGCCCGGATCAGGTTTCCTTGTTCAGCCATTTCAGACTCCTTCCTTGTCCTTGGCGGACGGGGATTGGGTGTTGGGCATGTCGAACGTCACGTCGACGCT
>ERZ650309.178-NODE-178-length-31796-cov-5.602281_pt1 | contig 31796 bp, 19 predicted proteins | sample MGYA00376245_ERZ650309 | MGnify/ENA primary metagenome ERZ650309 (study PRJEB26733, sample SAMN07839294) | wastewater metagenome | biome: urban; feature: wastewater treatment plant; material: waste water | place: USA: North Carolina | collected 2016-04-26 ... | reverse complement strand
TTTCCCTACACGACGCTCTTCCGATCTGCCAAAGATTCCATTGACGAATTGCGTGAACTGGCGATTTCGGGCGGATTGGTCGTGCTGGATGAAGTGATTCAGCGCCGCCAATCGCTCGATCCGAAAACTCTGGTTGGAAAGGGAAAGCTGGACGAAATCATCATCCGCAGCCTGCAGCTTGGCGCGGATATGATCGTGTTCGACCGCGAACTGTCTCCCGCGCAAGTCCGCGCCATCAACGCAATCGCCGACCTGAAAATCGTGGATCGTTCGCAACTGATTCTGGACATTTTCGCCCAGCGCGCTCAAACCGCCGAAGGCCGCATTCAGGTCGAACTGGCGCAATTGAAATACTTGCTGCCTCGGCTGACCGGCAGCGGAACCGCAATGTCTCGGTTGATGGGAGGCATCGGCGGACGCGGCCCCGGCGAAACCAAACTCGAAGTGGATCGCCGCCGTGTGCGCGACCGCATCAGCCATCTGGAATCGCAATTGGATAAAATCCGCGCCAGCCGCAACCAGCGACGCGCGCAACGCGCCCGACGCGAAATGCCCGTCGTTTCCATCGTGGGTTACACCAACGCCGGCAAAAGCACTTTGCTGAACGCGCTGACGAACAGCGACGTGCTGGCTGAACAACGCATGTTCGCTACGCTTGATCCGACCAGCCGCCGCCTGCGCTTGCCGCAAGAACAGGAAATCATCATCAACGACACCGTCGGTTTCATCCGCGACCTGCCCAAAGATTTGCTCGCCGCGTTCAAAGCTACGCTGGAGGAAATGGAGCAATCTGACCTGCTGATTCATCTGGTAGACGCTTCCAGCCCGCAAGTGGAAAGCCAGATCAACTCAGTCAATCGTATCTTGGGCGATCTGCAACTCGATGCGATTCCGCGCTTGCTGGTGTTTAACAAAATGGATTTGGCTGATCCTGAAGAATTGGAAAACCGATGCGAGGTATACAACGGCATTGCGATTTCTGCGATTAACCGCCGCTCGCTGGACAAACTGGTCAACGAAATCAGCGCCCGGCTCAATCCTGAACCACCAGAATAACCACCTGAAATGTACTTGAGGTAATCACCAGAAAAGAGTATCCCACCAGACAGACCACACGGATCAACGCAAGTGTTGGCTTTAGGGTTTAACCCTGATGACCCGTCCCTCACGCATTGGCCGCTCCCACTCATCGTAAAACTTCTTGATAATTTCATCTTGCTTAGCAGCCTCTTTTAGATTCCCAACCTTTAAGTATAAATCATACAAATACTCATTCGGCCTGATCGAGTTGGAAGGCTTCTTTGCGGCGGCTTTCTTGAAATACAGAATTGCATCCTGATGACGATCCATTTCCATATAAATTCTTCCCCGCATTTCGTCAGCTTCTCCCTGAGAATTTCTAACCGGATTTTTATCCATGTAATCCAACCATCGTTGGCATATCGCTAAGGTTTCGGATCGCCTGCCAAGTTTCTTATGTAACGATGCCATTTCTATTGACGCTCTGAACGCGGCTGGAGAGATAGGTTCAAAATCTACGATGCGTTGATAGGTTTTTATTGCTTCTTCATAGCGTTCTTTCTTTTCATAGTGATTGGCTATCTTTTCCAGATCAAAAACCGGGTCGGGCGCTAAGTCACCAGGATCAAGAGAACTTATCTCAATGTCTACCTTGACACTTTCCTCTAACATCTGAATTGCCTCGTCTATCTGCCCTAACTTCTCGTAGATTGAGTACAAATTCGTGTAAACGATCTCTTTGACACCAAGATCATTAGGCCTGATCTTGATTGCTTGCAGAAATGAGTCAATCGCTTCTGCTGTTTGTCCATTGTTGCGATATATTCCAGCAATAGGATAGATCGCTTCAACAAAACCCGGCTTGTTCTGCAACGCTTTCTGAAAATAAGGCAACGCTTTTACCGGTTGATCAATATCTCGATAGGCCATTCCCAAACCATAAAGAACTTCTGGGACCCCCGGCTGAAGGGCAAGACTTTTCTCGTACTCCTCAATCGCTTTTGTGGGTTGTTTGTAAATTAGATAAGCAGTTGCCAGGCGGCAATGTGCCAACCAGGACGAAGGATTTTGTCGAAACTCGTCCACATAGTGATCCAAGCCAGACTCACCCTTCCATTGGACACGTTCATCGGGTGCCATAAAATTGATTACTCCTGAAACGCTGGAATAATTTTTGTCGGCGATTGGCGCAAACTCCCATAATTTGGCAGCCGTAACTGCCGCATCTTGCAGGATGGAAGGGCCTTCTATTGATCTAGCATGCATGACCTTTCCTTCTGAGTTGACTTCAACAGCTACAAGTATGCTGAACCCAGGCATTGTTTTGATTGCAACAGCTTCAGGCGGATAGGAAGGGTAAACTCGCTTTTTTACTAACTTAAGTAATTCTTCCCGGCCTACCTTTAGCTTTACACCTTGCCCGTCAATATCGGCATATTGTTCGGCCTTTGTCGGAAACATTTTGCTTTCTCCACTTCCAAAGAGCATTAAAACAGCCAATGCAAAGCAAAAATTCAACCTAATCATTACTACTCCTCCAATCCGTAAATTACCCAATAGGCTTAACAGTCATTGATTGTTTGGGCATCCAATTGTCAATATCCGCAATGGGCTTTTCTGTAATTTTGTATGCCATGCCCTACTTGTTTGGTTGGAATGAATTCTGCTGGAGATTTAATTCCGTTTTTGAATGCCCCCATTCTTTCGCTTGCTCCAGTAAAAACTCTTGCAAAGAGCAGCGCAAGGTCTCTATTGCTTTGCATAAGGATGTTAGAGCTACTACGCGAAAACATGCTATCAACAGTTGCAACACTGTCAACATTCGGGGCAATCAGCAGCATTGAACCAACTCTAAAGTCGGAGTTTTTGGCAGCCATCAATCCAAGAAAATAGTTCGCTGTCGGATTGCCATTACTGTGGGCAACAATTTGGATCATAGACGAATTGTTATCTGGGTCGGCTAAAAACTTTTGGACTTCATTTACTGCTGCTCTAGCGCCAGCTTTGTTCGGAGCGGCAGCAAGTGCTGAACCGACTCTGTTATCGTTGTATATTTGGGTAATTTGACCTTGATACAAACCTAAGCAATCAAGAAGTCCTGGTAATGCTTTAGCAGAAGCCTGATCTTTCTTGTCCTTGTCAGTGAAAATTCCAGAGAAATACAGCGTAAGCTTAATAGAGCTAAGTGCCTCGTCTGTAGTTTCTGGAGAAAACCCGCGCCCATGCTTATTTTCATATGTACCACGTGGGTTTAAGGTTGGGCGACCGTTGCTTGACCGTGTCCAACTCCAGGTTCCATCTCCGTGATAATTTGCGCCAGTCGGCACAAAGCCCAAAAAGCCATTGTCCCAGTCTGTGGTAAAGAGAGCCAGTTCATTTCGCTTGGTAATCGGGTTATAGACCGAGCTTGTGTTGTCCAGAGGCGCATAAGCTCCCGACCCATTGTTAAGCATCTTCTGCACCACTTCGCATCGAGTTTCCACGTAATCCGCATAGCATTTGCCGGACGGGTCCATGGCCTGCCCGCTGACGAATGTAAACGGGGAAATATCTTGCGGTTGCGGAGGCTGGGTAATTCCCACGTAAGAGCCAAGCGGGTCAAACGTCATCTCGCCGCCAGGATAATTCACCTGCTGGCCGCCGCTGTTGTTTAACTGGTATTCCGCAAAATAGCTTCCAACCGTCGGGTTGTGATATGACCAGGTTACATGTTTGTCTCCGGTTACTTTGTGAGCGTTTTCCTGAAAACCGAGTTGGACGCCTTTCAGGTAAAGGTAACTCTTGCTGTAATACTTCAGCGGATCGTTTGCAGCCAAGGTGGTCAAATCCTTGAATTCGGCAATCACCTTGCCGCCCAGAGCGCTGGAACGGATCAGAAAGTAATTGCAAAACTGGCTGTAACCGCCATTGATAAGACTGCCATTTGAGCTTTTGTAAAAAATCTTCGCGCCTTCCCCGTCAGAATAATTTTCACGCACTGTAACCAGGCCTTGTGAACCACTTTCAAGCTGCGTGAAGAGTTGGCTGGCGGCGTTGTAGTGCATGTAAGGATCGTTGTAGTTGGCTGAATACCCTTTCACATTCCCCGCTGGGTCAAACGTCATATTGGCATCGCGGTCATTGATGAATGTGGTTGAATATGCCGTCAGCGCGTTGCTCCAATTCGAACCTCCGCGCGAAGTCATTCGCCCCCAGGCATCGTAATTGTACGTCAGCGAATACGGGCTGGATGATGTTTGGGCCGTTCCGCCCGCGTGGGCTTTCTTCAATTGGCTGACGTGGTCATATTCATACTTCCGCAAGAAATTGCTGCCGTAATACAAATCGGTGACATCCTTGACCAGTCCGTCATTGTAATAAGTCTGTTGCGTCGTTCGGTTCCCTCCGGTGAAACTGGTCAGCCGCAAGCTACTGTCATAGCCCATTGCAAAGCTGTTGTTGCCACTCAAAGTGCCGTTGGTGAATTGTTTGATCCCTCCCCAGGCGCGGTATTTGATGTTGCTGGCAAGGGTGCTGACATCCCGGTTTGTCCACTGATTCACATCCTTATATCCGGTTCCAGTAATCCCAGTTTCCTGTCCGGCTTTATCCCGGTTGTAAGCGATAACAGCGTTCCAGGGATCGGTGATCTGTTTCAACTGTCCGGCCAGATTGTATTCGTACTTCAAATTGAAAGACCGCGAAATAGCGCCAACGTCAAACAAGCGGGTTTCTTCTTTTAATCGGCTAAGCTGGTCGTAAACGTAATCCACTCGCCCCGGCGCATCATCCATCCAGGTGCGGCTGCCTGCTTCGTCATAACCAAAGGTCACACTGGCTGATGGAATCGGCAATGATGGCAGCGGCGATGGCAAGACTGCATTCGGCATGGAATCGTAGGCGATGCTGGTTGGCAGCTTCCGATTGTTGTAAGAGTAAGTGGCCGTAATGTTGCGCGGGTCAGTTGCTTTCCACAACGTGTCGTCGCTGTTGTATTGATAAACGTTGTCGGCGGTTTCAATCGGACGACGCTGTTTCCATAATCGCCCGTGGCCGTCGTAAGTCAGATTGGTGATCTGGCAAGTCGCAGACGGGCAAGCTTCAGTGCCGTTGGCGTCGCCGCTGTATTCTTTGACGCTCGTGATCTGATCTCGGGCGTTGTAAACGTTGATTGTCGTTGAATACGGAGTTCCATTTTCCCAGTTCAGTGCCTGCGTTTTGACGACTCGGCCAAGCGCGTCTCTGAAAACTTTCTGTTGTCGCTTTTTGGTTTCTGGCAGCCCAGTGTTTGGATTCGTAATAACTGTGCCTTCATCTGTGGTCGTAGCCATATCTCCACCAGCGCAGCCGCAACCGACGTAACTGATGCTGCTTGTTGTTGCATCCTGATTTGTGGAGACGAGCGGGCGACCTTGCCAGTCGTAGCTTTGGAAGCTCCAGGCCCAGCCAGCCACGTCGTCTCCCGTTGGGTTCCAGGTGCTGTTGATTTCGGTCGGGTTGGATATTTGCGTCATCCTGCCCATCGTGTCGTAGCCTCGATAGACAGCTTTGTATTGTCCGGTTGAACCCGGATGATCGCTGACAGTGGCTCGGACGCGGCCGTGGCCGTCGAAGGTGGTGATCGAGTAAAAATCCGGTTGGCCGGATTCGATGCTCGAATAGCTCTTGACCCAGTTTCCTTGCGTATCAAAGTTCAGCGAAGTGTAGAACTCCGAACCAGTTCCTAATCCGGTGGTCGTTTTCCATCGTCTGCCGGAACCATCGTGCTCGTGCATTGTCACGGCGCCTTTAGGGTCGGTAATAAATCGCGCGGCTCCAATATCGTAAACGTATTTGATTGTCGAAGAATAGCCATCAGGATCGGTCACAGTTGTCGGGTAAGCGAATGTATTCAGATTCGGTCCTGTGTAGGAGTTATCCAATGGATGTGCCGGGTGTATCCACAGGTCTGCATAACTGATCGTGGTTTGCCCGTTGGTAGTGCTGTAACGCGGGTCTCGGCTGAAAATAGGCGAGCCAGTGATGTTGTAACCGGTTTTCCATTCGACGTAGCTCTGGTTCGTCACATCGTAACGTCGCACGGTCGTCTGATTGCCTCGCCCGGCCAGAAAGCCGATGCCGTAGCCGGACGAATCGTGCTGTGTGGGCGTTGCGGAAGTTGCTTGCAGATACCCGCTTTCGTCGTACAAATACTCAACTTTGGAAAACAACGTGCTGTTGCCGTCGTACAGGAAGCTCGCCGACGGCAAGCCAACGATGCGGCGCGTCGTGTAGGTCGAAGACAGGTTGTAATCGTTGTGCGTTCGCCGCAGGACGGTCGTGGCGTTGGTATCGTATTCGTAAACGTCGCTGACCAGATTGAAATCCACATAGCTGAACGCGGTTCGGCGGCGATTTTCCCATGTGTTCGCGTCGCTGTCGGTGTTGTCGTAAATGTTGGTTTCAGCCGGACGCGGGTTGCACTGATAAACCCAATTGCCAGGAGTGCCATTGCCGCAAGGCTGTTCCCAATTCGTCTTGGCGCGTTTTCGCAAAACTCCATTTTCAAGAGTGTCGCTCATCTTCAGCAAACCGTAGCGCCACTTGTAAGTGCTCGCCGGGGATGAATAGAAATACTGTTTGGTAACAGTTCCATCGGGAACGGTCATCTGGCCGTAGGTCAGCGTCGGCGCGGTGGTTTCCATTGCGGCGTCAGGATTGGTTGCCGATTGGTTGAAAAGAAACTGTGTATTGACGCCAGCCGGGACACTCCAATCGTAGGCCCAATCGGTTCGCGTAGTGAACAACGGGCAATCAGTTTGCGCCGGACTCGACGGATAATTCGGCAGGTTGTAGTTCGTCCAGGATCGTTCGAACGTCAGCCCACCGTAGCGCCGGATTTTGGAAACCTGCCCATACGTGTTCCATTCAAACTTGTAGCGCGAGTTATCCAGTAACGTGACTTGATACATAAGCGGAATCGTTTGCCCTTGGCTGACGTTGTCCACGTACAGACTGCCAAAGTTGAAATACAATTGCTGGTCGGCGTAATCGAATTGCGCAAGAGTTGACAGCGCGCCATTGCGGTTTTGCTTTACCTTCAACAGTTCAAAATATTCGCCGTATTCCAACAGAATCTGCCGACCGAGCGTGTCAGTGATGGTGTCCATCAACCCGTTGGCGTCGTAGGTGGCGGTGATGCGGTTGCCGTTGCGGTCTTTAATTTCCAACGTCTGGCCGTAAATGAACTGCGTGCCGTTGGCGGCGGTCAACACCCAGGCGCTGAGTGTTGTGTTGAACTTCAACTGCATGTAGCTGGAATCTTCGGCTTCGTAAGTTTCATAACCGCCGACTTTTCGCATCTCGACGGCTTCGCCCGATGGAGTGATCAGGATGTAAGCCTGACGATTGGTGGTGCTGTTGATGTACGGGCCGTAAAAGACCGGAAAACCGAAACGGAAACCGGGACTGGGCCAGCCGTAATCCTGATCGAAGCGAATTGACGATCCGGCCTTTGTCCAAACCAGCGAGTTGTAAACCAACGACAAATTCAAATCGTGACCGGCGCGTCCCGGCAAACTGACAATCGGCAGCGACCAATTGTAATTGCCGGAAAACAAATCCTCGCCGGATTGGCCTGTGCGGTGATGCGGTTCGACGCGCGCGGTTTCAAAACTGTTGGTTTGCAGCGCCATCATTGGCAACAACGAACTGGCGAAGGCATGCGGCATCAACTTTGAGTCGGCTCTGCGCGCGGCAGCAAGCGGGCCAGCTGAAGAGCGGCGCTCCCTACTGGTCGCGGTACTGACCCGGCCATCCAGCGCGCTGTCTCGGCGGCCAATGGGCAGATCAACAACCGGACGGTTTAAAACGCTCGACAGATTCAGCGGCGAAGTAATCGGCAAAATCTGATTCAGCCAATCGAAGGTTTGCGGATTGGCCGAAGCGATCATCTGGTCCGAGTTATCTTCAGGAGTGAGAAACAGCGAAGTCTTTTTCTCCTTCAAGTCTTTGCACTTTTTATCCCAGTGACGGCAGCGTTTGGCGCGAACGGGTTCAGGCTTGTTGATCTGCGGCTGAACTGCATTGCGAACCGCGTCAATGTTCGGAAGGTTCGAACTTGGCGCACCTTGTGTGCGAATGCCTGGTTGTTGCGTTTGGCTTTGCGTGCTGGCCGGAAGCGACAAGCTGGAAAGGCTCAGAGCCAGGCACAATGTAAAACAGATCGAACGGACGAACGACGACGAGACGCGAGTTTTGGCCATCACACACACTCCTGCAAACACTTGGCGAACCAAGTCGGGTTGGCTTGTCTTTACGACCTTGGGGTGGCTTAAGGCTGCTGGACGACTAAGAACAATCGGTGCTGCGCATCAGGCTTTTGGCTATTGCGACAGCAGCAGCAACCAATCGTTTTCTTGGTTGAATGAGCTTGTTTGGTTTGAGACGCGCGCAAGGTACTTCTCTTGCAGGGGGGGGGCAAGACAAATTTTGCCTTTGGCGTGAAAATAATGTGAGGTAGGAAATGGCTGACCCTACAGCAGCCGGAAAAGCCTTACTGGAACTCATCTGATTGTGTAAGGATTCGCGTTGCTGCGGCTATTGCTTGCTCAACTGTCGTGGCTTCGCCATCAAGTTGGAGCTCGTAAACTGCCCGCGTGATTTCGCCGATGTGTTTGCCGGGCTGCAACCCTAACGACAGGACGTGCCGACCGAGCAGTAAAGGCTTCGGCGCTCGCTCTTCGATTCCTAATTCGCGCACTCGACCCAGAAACCATTCTTCGTGCGTTGGAGTGAAAGTTCCGGCTCGGCCCAGACAATCCGCCCGCGCAACGCGGTAAAGCAAACCGGGTTCGACCTGCAACGCCAATCGGCGAAACTGGCCGTCCGTGATTGATTGCCCGGCGTCATTCGCCTTGCCCCAGCGATACGGCACGGCGTGATGTTCTACCAGCGCCAACGTCTGCCGCCGTACATCGTACCCATCAAAGGTAAACACTTTCAGCCGATCCAGAACTTGTTCGGTCAACTGAACACTCACGGCTTCATGCCCTTTGGCCGTAATTTTCTTTTCCCCCACGAAGTCAGACGAAGATTCACGAAAAGCACCAGAATCCACATTGCCTTCCTTCGCGTTTTCTTCGTGTGGCTTCGTGGGCGAAACAGATTCTTCGATTTTCGTGGTTGTGGGTTTGCCCAGGTCGTGACACAGCGCACCCAACATCACGGCAAGCTGTTTTGGCCGAGGCAAACCCTCAATCAGCTTGCGCGTTTCGTCGAGCACCATTCCCGTGTGAAGGAAAACATCACCTTCCGGATGCGCGACAGGGTCTTGCGGACATCCGCTGAGTGCGTGAAGTTCCGGCCAAAGTTTTTCTGTAATTCCCAATTCACGCGCCGCGTGCAGCCCAATCGAAGGGCGTTGCGCCATCAGCCACTTTTCCACTTCGGCCCAGATGCGTTCAGCGGGCAAATCGCTGAGGTCAATCGAACGACACAATTCGACCGTCACAGGATCAATCGTGAATTCAAAGCGCGCGGCAAATTGCATCGCCCGGAGCACGCGCAAACTGTCTTCGACAAATGTGGCCGGATCAACGACGCGAATAATCTTTCGTGCCAAATCGTTTCGCCCGCCGTAAATGTCAATGTACTCTTCGGCCAACGGGTCGTACATCATCGAATTGATGGTGAAATCGCGACGCCGGGCGGCTTCGGCAAAGCTCATGTGCGGATCACCCGTGACGACAAATCCTTTGTGCCCGCGTCCGACTTTCGATTCGCGCCGAGGCAAACTGACATCCACCACGAAACTCTTGCGGCCTTCGCGCAACCGAACTTTGTACACAGTGAAGGCTTCCCCAACGGCATCCACCCTGCCGCTTTGATCCAACAAAGCGCGCAACGCAGCGGCTTCGACGCCGTAAACTTCAATATCATAATCAACACTTTCGACATTTCTGGCCAAATCGCGCACCCATCCGCCGACCAACAGAGCGCGTCCGCCTGCGGTTTTTACAGCTTGGCAAAGTTCGATGACTGGTTTTGCGATCATAGCGGCGCGAACTTAACAGGTTGCACTTTGGCTGAGCAACAGAAACGGGCGACCTTTCCGCTGAGGGGAAAAATCGCCCGTTTGAAATTGCCTGATTTCAGGCCCAATTTCAGATTGGATCTATTTCTTGGTAAAGACCATTGTGGATTCTTGCGGCCCACGCGGAGATTCCGACACGCGATGAACTTTCAGGGTTTTGCCACCATCGGACAGTTCCCAATGTTCCGTCGTGGTCGTGGTCATTTCGCCGTTCGGCGTGTTGAACGTTCCGGTGGTTTTGATTTCCAATACGCCACCTTGCCACGTGGCTTTGGTCGAAGATTTGCCGCGTTCGTTTTCGGTTTTGGTTTCGCTGCCGTCAAGTTTGACGGTCAATGGGCCACCACCGCCCATCATTCCGCCACCGCCACGTCCGCCACCTCCACCACCACCCGGAGGAGGACCGCCTGCCGGGGGGCCGCCTGCCGGAGGTTGAGCATTCGGGTTACGCTCTGTTTTCGCGTCGCGCGAAAGTTGGCTGGCATCCTGTGTAATCGTCCAGGTGATGCTTTGAATCATCTCGGCTTGGCGACCTGGCAACTGGCTTTTGGATTTGTCCAGTTCCCACGTGCCAGCGAAGTTCGCTTTCTGCGCTGACGCCATCACCGATAGCGCCATCAGCAGAGCAAACACACTGCAAACTGCCAAAATTCGTTTCATCGTTTTGTCTCCCTGAAAAAAGTTGAAAGATTGAATCTGACCTGCGCTATCTGCTTTCGATCTTTGTTTGAAGCAAACAGCATCCCTTGCTGCTGGATAAGACGAGATCACGTTCGGCAAAGTCACAATAAATTTGTCCGCACACAGCCGCAAACAAGTTCAGAAATTGCCTCTGGCTAGACAGCTTTGCGCGGCGTGTGGCAAAATCCGGCTTACTTCAAAGTCCTCGCAAAAATCCCATAATGAAAGCGGAGTACAAATCCAATGAGCGAAAATACCAATACTGAGAATACTGTCACGCCTGAAGTGGCTGAGGTCGCCCCTGCGGCAGCCGAAGTCCATCACGAAGAAGTTTCCTATCACGCAGTTGAAAAGAACGGAAAGATCACTGCGATTTGGGAAATGAAAGGTCGTAAACATGTCCGAACGATTGACCCGCGCAGTGCTGAAGGTCGTCATTTGCTCGGCCACACTGACAACCCTGAAGTCGTGCAGAGCGCAACAGTTTAGTCGTCAGGTGACGGGTGATAGGTGACAGGTGGCGCTAGAACGCCTCCATCACCTACCGCCTAGGACCTGCCAACGTCACTTGCTTCCCGCCTTGCTGATCACCAAAGTCGAACTTGAAAATGTAAAGAATCACGCCGAAGCCGAGTTCACTTTTCAGCCCGGCGTTATAGCCATCTGCGGACAAAATGGTTCTGGCAAAACCACCATCCTGGAAGCCATTGCCTGGGCGCTGTTCGACCACCTGGATTACAAAAAAGAAGATTTCGTCAAACGCGGAGCCAAGCGCGGCAAAGTCGCAGTGTCGTTTATTTCCGATTTGGACGAACGCGAATACACAGTTACGCGCGACACCGGCACGGGCTATTCCGTGTACGATCCGGCAACCAAAACGCGTCTGGTTGAGCAAAAAAATCAGGTGGTGCCGTGGTTGCGGCAACACTTGAAAGTCGAACCTGACACGGATTTGGCCGCGCTGTTCAAATCCACCATCGGCGTCCCGCAAGGCACGTTCACGTACGATTTCACGCTGTCGCCCGCCAACCGCAAAACTGTGTTCGATCAAATTTTGAAGGTCGATGAGTTTCGCAAAGCGTCTGACAATTTGCGCGACACGCTTCGCCACATCGAAGCTCGCATCGTCGAAGCCGACAAACAACTGGCTTCCGCCGAAGGCGAGTTGAAAGCGTATGACGAAACCCGGCGCGAACATGATCAAACCGCAGCGCGCGTGCAAACGCTGGACGTCGAAAGCCAACAGGCAAACGCAGAGCGCGATCTGGCGTCTGCCGTCGTCACTCAATTTGGCGAATTGCTTCGCCAGATTGAAACGCAACGCGGCGCAATTGAACGATTAAGCGTCAAGCTGGAACTAAAAAAAGACTCGCTGGTGACGGCGCGCGAATCAGTGGATCAAGCCAGTAAGGCTTCCCAAATTGTCGCCAACGCCTTGGCAGGGTATGAAGCGTATCAGTTAGTCGCAGCTCGGTTGAGCGAATTGGAAAAGCAACGCGAAACGCGAGACGAATTACGCGGACGCACAAATGTCACTGAACACGAACTGATCGAAGCTCGCAGCAACTTAAAGCTGACCGAACAACGATTGATCGAAGTCGCCGAAGCACGATCAGAGTTCGATCAATTGACGGATAAAATCGAACAGCAAGCCGCTGCCGAACACGACATCGCCCAATTGCGCGAACGCAGAGGCGAATTGCAGGGCTTGCAAAATGCGTTGGCGACCTTGGATCGTGAATTGGAAAAATTACGGCAGCGATACATAGAACTTTCCAAACAGGTCGAAACCGCCGAAGCGCAATCAGACAAAGCCGCTCAGGCTGAATCGCTGGAAACGGAACGCGCGCAATTGGACAACCAGATCAACGCAGCAGAACTGGCGTTCGGCAATTTCAAACTCAAGCGCGATCATCTGGCTTCGCTGAAAACTGAACAGGCACGCTTGGCGAAAGAACTGGAAAAGAATTCGCGTGAAACCGCCAAACTGGAAAAACTGGCGACGAATGCTGCCCTGCTGACAGAACTGGAAAACCAGCAACACAGCGAAACGGAACGGCTGGCTCAGTTAAAAGCCGAAGTAGCGCGCGATGAAGAAATGATTCGCGCGTTGGAATCCGGCGGCGTTTGCCCGTTGCTGACGGAAAAGTGTTTGAATCTGAAGCCGGGCGAATCGTTGGATTCGCGCTTTCGCGTTGGGTTGCAAGCGCGCAGAGGCGAGATCGAAAAGCTGGCCAAGGTCTTAACCACGGTAGTCGAAGAAGTCAGAACGGCGCGAACGGCGGCGACGGAATCGGCTCGATTGCCGCATCTACAATCCGAAGTCATACGGCTGACAGCCGAAGTCGAAACCAAACGGCAACAAATTGCCGACCTGGAAACTGAAACTGCGGAAGGCGCGAAGCTCAGCGAAAAAGAAATCCAGAGACTGAAAACTCGCCGCTCTGGAATCGAAGCTCAATTGCGCGAAGCCCGCGATGCTCAAAAATTGGCCAGCCAGGCCGAAGTGCTGCGAAACGAACAGGCAGGAATCACCGCCGAAGGGGAAAGCAAACGCGCCGAACGCGACACGGCAGCAAACCAAATCGCTGAAATCGGCGATTTGGAAAAACAACTCGCCGATGCGGAAAACCATTTGCGCCAATTGAACGATCCGCGGGGCCGAGCCGCCGCGCTGAATCAAATTGTCGCGCGTGAGTCCGAATGGCGTCAGACAGCCGAACAGGCACAGCGTCAAGTTAGCGACATCAATGCCAGGCTCGATCAATTGAAAAATGAGCTGCAAGCCTTTGCGTCACTCGACACGGAACTGTCTGCCGCTGCGCACGCTCGCCAACAACACGAAAGCGATTACCACGCGTTCATTCAGAATAAGAAAATTGCCGACACGCTTTTTTCCCGGCAACAGGAACTGGCCGCCACCGAAACAGAAATCGCTGAAACGGAAAAATCGTTGAGCGAGTCACAATCTGAACTTGGCCGTCTGGAAAATGATTACGACGTGGAATCGCATCGTCGCGCCTTGGTTGAACTGGAACAGTGGCGAGAACGCGCTACGCAATTGGCAACACAGATTGAAACGTCGCAACAACAGCTTGAACGATTGTCGGCGCAGCTTGCGCGATTGGAAGAAGTCCGCGAACGAATGCGTGAACATCTGGCGGCAAAGGAAAAAGCCCAAGCCTTAAGCGAAACCGCCGACTTCATCCGCGACACGCTGCAAAAAGCTGCGCCTTACATCACCGAAATGCACCTGCATTCGATTTCTGCCGAAGCCAACCAGCTATTCCGGGAAATCAGCGGACGGTATGACGTGACTTTGCGCTGGGCCAAGGATTACGAAATCCTGCTGGAAGAAGAAGGCCGTGAACGTCCGTTTTTGAATTTGTCAGGTGGCGAACAAATGGCAGCGGCATTGGCGGTTCGCCTGGCTTTGTTGAAAGAACTGTCCGAAATCAACATCGCCTTTTTCGACGAGCCAACCACCAATATGGACGAAGAGCGGCGGCGCAACCTGGCTCAGCAAATCGGACGTATCAAAGATTTCCAGCAACTGTTTGTCATCAGCCACGACGACAGCTTCGAAGGATTCACCGATCAAATTGTGACGCTTGGCGGCAATCAGGCTTAAGCGCGTTTCTGCCGCTCTAAATGCGTTGCGGCGACCAGTTATTTGCCAGTCGCCGCAACAGCAGTTGAAGTGAATTGCGTTCTGTTACTTCATCTCTCCCTGCATCATCGCCGCAGCAACTTCATTCGTAACCGCCGGAGGAGCCGTGTAAAAGATTTTCACCTCCGGAGGCTGACTTGGGTGGTGATTTCCGTTGGGAGTATGCACATCCTCCGTCGGATGAACGAAGCTTTGAAGAACAAGAGCGTTGAGTTCTCCGTTCACGCGAAACACTTGCAGATAAAAGTTCCCCGGGTTGTCTTCATCTTGCACCCGCATGACTTTCCAAAGAGAGTCGCTGGGAATGTTGATAGTGATGGAGTGATCTCTTTCTTCGATTACGCTCCACCGGGCTTCGGCATCGTCCAGGAGCAGGCAAAGCCCCATGACATCCTGACCGTTCGTTGTATAAACGCCGGGTTTCACACCAATAGGTTCGCTCATAAAATTTTCTCCTTTTACTGAGGTTAATCAGTTGTTCTGGCCTAGCAACAACTGAACATTGGTTGAGTTATTGTTTACTAGCTGCACCGCAATCCGAAATTTCGGAAATAAAATCCCATTCGAAATAAGTCTATTCCCTTCTCTTGCAGGTCCAGGCATCGCCATCAGACAAGAGATGGAATCGTTTGCTCAAAAATCTGTCTGAAATTGGGCAGATCAGACAGATAAAGCTTCCCTGCTCTAAGCAAAAAGCTTTTCGGATGGAGCATTGATCCCAACGTACTCGATTTGTTGTGGAAGTGAATTGCTACCTCATTTTATCCAGCAAACCGGATGCCAGTTTTCTCTTCAGTTTCGTGATCTCTTCCAGCAAGGCAGGTCGCTGGGCAGGTTGTAACCGAGAAATCCAACTCTTTGCTTCGGCAATATCGTTATTGAATTCGTTCATCCGTCCAAGGCGGTAATAGGCTTCGGCTCGATACATCAGCGTATAAGCCAATCGGTCTTTCTGGCCAAGAGCCTTGCTGATGTCATACCGTTGGGTAAAGAGTCCTAACGCTTCTTCAAATTTCCCCTGCTCCATCATCAAGTGGCCTTTTTCTGAAAGAGCGATGGACTGAGTGTATTTGTCGTTGAATTGTAATGTTAAAGGAAGAACTCTTTCATAAATTTGCTGCGCGGTTTGGTACTCTTTCAACTTACGCCGGGCACGCGCCTGAATCAGTAATACCGATAGTTCTTCACTTAAATATCCGCCCGCGTTGAAAGTCAGACGCGCTTTTTCCGTTTTATCCAAACACTCTGTAAGCTCGCTCCCTTGTTCGATTACCATATCGCAGCGATTGCTGTATGCCAGGGCAAGAGCATATTCGCCATCGTATTTCTGGGCGGATGCGATTGCCGCCTTGAACTTCTCGTCTGCCGCCTGTTTCTCGCCACTCCAGTACAACACCATGCCCAAATTGATTAACCCCTTGGTCGCCAAATCATCCATTTTGTCTTCTGTGGCTTGCGAAAGCGCGGTTTCGGCTTCTTGTTTTGCCTGCTGGACCTGGCCTAGATACAGCGAATTCAGGCTTAATTGCTGAAGCGCCTTGATACGCTGGTAGTGATTTGTCAGGAGTTCGGATTTTTTCAATGCTTGTTTTAGTTGGCCAAGCGCATCATCAGACTTCGTCAATCCGTCATACATGATGCCGCGTTGCAGAAACACTTCTGATTCTCCAAAAAAGCTGCCGCTGTTTCCGAACAGGATTTCGGCTTTGCGGAACTCTTCTTCCGCCCTGGTTTGATCTTTCAATCGGACGCCGTAAATCACACCCAGCCGCAAATGCGGTGCGGCATTGGTGGAATCCAGTTGGACGGCTTTCTGAAAGTGTTCTATTGCATTTTGCGGCTCGTTATTTTTTTCGTAAGCGCGGCCTAGATCGAAATGAGCGTTGGGTAGTTCGACATCCGGAGCCAGCCGCAATAACTCTTCGTAATTGCGAATGGCTGCCGAATACTTGCGAGTCGCTGTGTTGAGAGTCGCTTCCAGGTATAACGAATCCAGTTTTGGCAGCGCGGAGCGACCAGGATGAAGAAACACATCATTCAACTGTCGCTGAGCATCACTGTTGTAATCCATCTCGGTCAACGCTTCCGCCAACCGCGCGTGAGCAAGCAGATAGCTGCCGTCAGTGTCCACGGCTTGCTTCAGCATTCGACTCGCCTGGTAATAATCGCCATCGCGCAGGAACCGGCTTCCTGTCTCAAAAGCGCGAACCGCCGCTGGCGCATAGACAGGCTTGGAAGGCAAAAACGGCCACCGTCGCGTCAGCCCCGCAAACGCCGCCCACCCAGCCAAAACGACGAACAATCCGACTGCCAACCCCTTCCACAGTTTGAACCGGGTTAATGGGTCTGGAGTAACTGTTTTTTCAGGTTCAGGAGAAATCGGCACAACGCGATCCACCGCTTCCTGCCGGAAAGATCGTGAACTCAAACTTCCCACAAGTTGGATTTCAGCGTAATACGCCTTCAAGTCCTGCAACATTTCGCCGGCATTCTGGTACCGATCCGCAACGTGTTTCGCCAACGCTTTGGCGATAATACGTTCCAGGTCCGCGTCCACGGTTGCCAGGTTCGACGGCGGAACGGGATCGGAAAGCTGAATCTGGGCGGCGATTTCCAGCGATGTTTTTCCTTTGAATGGCCGTTCTCCGGTCAGGCATTCGTACAAAATCACGCCCAATGAAAAGACGTCGCTACGTTCGTCAGCATCTTGCGACTGGCCGCGCGCCTGTTCGGGAGAGGCGTAAACCCATGTCCCAACGAATACGCCTGCCCGAGTTTTCGGAGCTTCCACCGTTTCGCCGTAAAGATCATCATCAGCAATAGCGGGTTTCAGTTGCTTGGCCAGTCCGAAATCCAACACCTTGGCTTGTCCCTGTTGGTTGATGATGACGTTTCCGGGTTTGATGTCGCGGTGAATGATTTTATGGCGATGCGCTTCGGCCAACGCATCCGCCATCTGGATGACAACTTCCAGGCTGCGAGTGAGCGTGAGGTTGCGATTGGCCAGCAAGGTGCTGAGCTTATCGCCTTGCACCAATTCCATGACGATAAAAAACAACCCGTTTTCTTGTCCCAAATCAAAAACGGTGGCGATGTTGGGATGACTGAGCGAAGCAGCCAGCTTTCCTTCGGATATAAACCGAGCCTTATCCGCATCGTCCGTGGCGAATTTGATGGCGACTTTGCGGTCAAGTTTCGTGTCGTGGGCCAGATAAACCACTCCCATACTGCCAGCGCCGAGTTCTTCGAGTATGCGGTAGTGAGAAACAGTTCGATTTATCATCGCCTGGGGACGCTCTGACAGAGACGATGACAGCTTTATCGCCAGTCTGATTTCAGCGTGTTCTTAAATTGTCAGTCTGAGTAAAAGTTTGCGAGGCCAACATTTTGTGCGAACCCTGTTGTGACTTCAAGAGCTTGCCCTGTCAGCGCTCGCCTTTTTCAGTGCCGAGCGCAAATTGAACTCACGAACAAAACGGTCGAAATTGTTTGGATGAATGCCGAGCAGTTCTGCGGCTGCGACACGATTACCTGCGGCCTGTTCGATGGCATGCTGGATAATTTGCTTCTTTGCTTCTTTGACGGCTTTGTGAAAATTCGTCACGCCAACGGCGACGATCGGTTGCGTGATGACATCTACGTCAAAGCTCGCGGGAGCGCTTTCGTCTTCAATTTCCGGCTCGCACTCCAAAATTTTTTCGGGCAGGTCTTCGGGCAAAATCAGTTCGGTGGCCGCCATCACAATCGCGTGTTCGAGGGCGTTTTCCAATTCCCGGACATTGCCTTTCCAGGTGTAACGTTGCAGACAAGCGCGCGCCGGAGTGGAAATGCCCTTGATCCTGCGTTTGCATTTGGCCGCGTATTTTCGGACGAAGTAATTGGCCAGTTGCTGAATGTCATCCGGTCGTTCGCGCAACGGCGGAACCGTTATCGTCACCACATCGAGCCTATACAAAAGGTCTGAACGGAAACTGCCTTCCTGCACTGCGGCATCCAGATCTTTGTTGGTCGCCGCCAACAACCGAACATCCACTTTTTTAACGGCGGTTCCTCCCAACGGCTCGAACTCGCCTTCCTGCAAAACCCTAAGCAACTTGGCTTGCAGTTCCGGTTTCAGTTCGCCAATTTCGTCCAAAAAGATGGTGCCGCCGTTGGCCAGTTCAAACCTGCCAGGCTTGCGACCGGTGGCTCCGGTGAAAGCCCCCTTCTCGTAACCAAAGAGTTCGCTTTCGACCAATTGTTCGGGAAGTGCGGCACAATTGATGGCAATGAAAGGCTTGTTTTTTCGTCTGCTGCCGTGGTGAATAGCGCGCGCCACCAATTCTTTGCCTGTTCCGGTTTCGCCGCGAATCAGCACGGAAGAATCCATCGGAGCGACTTTGGCAATCAATTCACTCACCCTTTTGAATTGGGGGCTGTCGCCAATCATTTGGTGATCGGAATCGAATTCACTTTGCAGCCGGTCTTTTTCGGCTTTCAGCCCTTCCAGATAGAGTGCGTTTTCCATTGCCATCGCAGCAATATTTGCAATCGCCGTCAGCAATTGCAGATGATCGTCGTCAAACATATCCGCCGGGTTGGTCGTGTCCAGATAAAGAACTCCGAACACTTCGTCGCCCACTGCCAACCGCGTAGCCATGACCGATTTTGCGCCCGAAGCCAACAAACTTTTTTCGTGCTCGATCAACGCTTCGTGCTCGACCGGAACTGTCAGAATGCCAACATCTTCGTTCCGTGCTCGTTTGAGAATTGTGCTGCTGATGATCATTTCTGCTGCAGCCTGTTGCTCGTCACGGAATCGGACCGCGCGCAAATCGAAATCTTCAGCACCAAAACCGGCCATTAAAATCGCACTGCGCTCGGCTGGAATCACCGTAAAGATCAGTTCCAACAATCGCTGTTGTAATTCGTTCGAATCTCGAATCGAATTGATCTGGCGGCCAAGCTGCAATAAAGCGCGATAATTTTGTTCGAATCGAGCTGAGGTTTTTGCACTGGTCTGTTGCGGCGAACTCAGATAACGCGATCCTTGCGACTGAATCAGGATCATGGTTTGCGTTCCGGGATCGTCATCCAGAAAACGCACGGGAATTGAGTCAATCGCCGCTTCGTCTTCTTCGTGAAGGAGAAACATCAACCAGGTTTCGCCGATTTTGATTTCGGCTTTGTGCTCCAACAAAATTTCCTTGATCGGCAACCCGTTAACGTAAGTTCCATTTCTGCTGCCCAGATCGCGCAGCAGGAATTGATCTTCAACCCGAACAAGTTTGCAGTGATTCCGCGAAACCAGCCGGTCTTTGACATCAATGACATTAATCGAATTGGACTCACGCCGGCCAATGGCAACTTCCGGTTCAACGACTTCGTAAACCAGACCTTTTGCCGGGCCAGCCCGAACAATTATCTTGGGATTCATTTTTTTTGATTTGGATACGAAAAGAGTGGGTGAGCAGCCCAGCATTTCAATTAAACCTGTCAATCAAACCTGATAGCACGCAATCGAGATTGATTGTGGGGCTATCAATTCCGATTGTTCCGCCGACTCTTTTGCCTGTAAAACCTACCTTGACAGGTTAACATTTACCGCCACTTTCGGCTGGGGGCAAGCCTTTTGCAGCTTGTGAGAAATCCTTGGCTGACTTTTTGGGACTTCTGAACAAATGACTGCTCGTTTCTGTAAGCATTTCCGCTTTATCACAAGTGCTTGCCGGTCATTCTCTGATTTCTTACCAGGCGACAGAAAAGTGCGAATCTGTGGCCAGCCATTTGCAATAGGATGAGTTGTTCCCGGTTCATCAAAAAAGCGTCCTAGCCTTATCCCTTGGTCACTGCCTAAAAGGCAGGGTGATCAGGTTCAGCAAGTTGTCCTAAGCCATTGGGTATTAACCGCTGCAACCAGCCATAAGCGCCCCCAAGCTGACTTTCTCTTGGGGGCCTTACCTTTTTCAAGAGTGGTGATGAAAAGTTTTCGTCAGTCGGGCTTGCTTACCAGTTCGGCGGAGCGCCAACGGGATATTGTTCCATATCCAGAACCGAGCCGGTGACCAGTTCGCTTTCATCACTGGCAAAGTACAACGCTGCAAATCCGACTTCACGCGGAACCAGCAAACGCTTCCAAGGGCGAGTCTGAATCGCTTCATCCAGCCAGTTTTCGCCTTTGCCCTCTTCTTCAACTTTGACGCGATGTTCGTTCGGCGTCAGCGTCCAGCCGATATTCAGCTGGTTTACGCGAATGCGGTATTTGTTCAGATAGCTGGCCAGATTTTTCGTCAGCGTCATCAAAGCGCCTTTGGCCGCTGAGTAAGCCATCAGCTTCGGTTCGCCGATGTAGGCGTTGACCGAGCCGATGTTGACAATGGAACCGCTGCCCTGTTCTTTCATGTATTTGACGGCTTGCTGAGTGCAGATAAACGAACCGCGCACATTCGCGGCGAACACACCATCCCATTCTTCCACGCTGGTAGTTTCAATGGTTCCGCGCTTGCTCCAACCGACAGTGTTGACCAGCACGTCAATCCGTCCGAAGTGGCTGACGGCATCATCTATCAAAGCGCGGCAATCGGCTTCGATGGAAACATCTGCCTTGCGAGCAATCGCCGCGAAGCCTTGTTCATTCAAACTGGCGGCAACGGCTTCGGCAGCATTTAAGTCGCGGTCAGAAATCATCAGCCGCGCGCCTTCTTCAGCAAATAACCGGGCGATGCCCTCGCCCATTCCGGAACCGGAGCCTGTGACAACGGCAATTTTGTTTTTCAATCGAGTCATTCGGTTAGTCCTCGTACCCTTTCACCTTGCCGCGAGCTTTCTTCCGCTCGCCGGCTTTTTTCTTTTCTTGAATACGTTTTTGTTTCGCCGCGCCTGAAGGTTTGGTGGCGCGCCGAGGTTTTTGAACTTTTTGCCGCGCTTCCAGCTTTTCGGCCATCCGGTCGAAGGCGGCTTCGCGGTTGGCGGATTGTGATCGCCGCTCGGTAGCCGTTACGACTAAGCCACTGGGACGGTGAGTCAGCCGCACGCCGGTTTCGACCTTGTTGCGATGTTGGCCACCAGGGCCTCCGGCAACAAAAAATTCCACGTCGCAATCGCGTTCCAACGATTCGCGGTCGGTGGGATATTTTGTCACCGATGTTTGTGTATTAAGTTCCTCGGTTGTAGCCATGAATCGCATTTTACTTGGCTAACTGCTTCTGAGAAAATCCGCCCGTAGTAATTCCCACAAAACAACTTGTAAACATCACATCAGACGTAAAATTCAATCAACCAATTTTCCAGGAGGAGTTATGAAACTCAGATTTACCTTCAATCTCGCCTGTGCATTGTGCTTGGCGTTTGTCACTAATGCTGTTGCCTTCGACAAGGCTGATGCCGTTAAACAGTCCGGCAAGGCCGCGACGGTCTTCAAGGAAATTATGGATGCTCCGGACAAAGCCGTTCCGAACAACGTTCTGGACAAAGCTGTTTGTATCGCCGTGTTTCCGGGCGTGATTAAAGCCGGCGTGTTGGGACTAGGCGGACGCGGCGGACGCGGCGTGGCCAGTTGCCGCATCAAAGGCGGATGGAGCAGCCCGGCGTTTTTCGATCTGAAAGGCGGAAGCCTTGGCCCGCAAATTGGCGTTCAATCCACGGATTTCGTCTTTTTGTTTATGAATGACAACGGACTGAACAGTTTGCTGAAGAGCAAATTTGAAATGGGCGGCGATGCTTCAGTCGCAGCCGGGCCGGTTGGCCGTCAAGCAGGAGCTTCGACCGATTTGAAACTCAATGCTGAAATTCTTTCTTATTCGCGCAGCAAAGGCTTATTCGCCGGTTTGGAACTGAAAGGCGCTGTCATCACTTTGGATGAAAGCGATATGGAAGCCGTTTACGGCAAAGGCGTTGCGGCAGAAGCCGTGCTGAAAGGCAGCAAGACTTCTGCGAACGTGGCCAGTTATCCGACGACATTAGGTCGTTACTCAAAAACCAGAAAGTAACCGAAAGACAATTCGGAGTGCGGCGGAAAGCGTCGCACTCCGAATTGACGCCTTATGCCCAACCCCATCCTCCCATCAAAATGGAAAGCCGCCGCGGATTATGCCATCGCCGTTATCCTGACAATGCTGTTTGTCGCCCTGACACTGAAACTGTGGCAGGCAGATTTGCACGTGCCGCTGACTTATTACGGCGAAGCGAATTACAACGCTATGTTGGTCAAAGGCATTTTGAATTTCGGCTGGCATGTGGATAACCCTGCGATGGCTGCGCCGGGCGAACTGAATCTGCGCGACGTGCCAATGATGGACAACAATCTGCTGTTTGCAATGATCAAGCTGATCGGGTTGTTCACCAACAATTACGGCGTAGCGCTGAATTTGTTTTTCCTGCTGACGTTTCCGCTGGTGACTCTTTCAGCGATGTTTGCGTTGCGGCAGCTTGGCATTTCGCGGCTTTCGTCTGTTTTCGCCAGCGTGTTGTATTCGTTGCTGCCATACCACTTTGTGAGAGGCCAGCATCATTTGTTTTTGTCCGCGTACTTTCTGGTTCCGCTGGCAGTGCTGGTCGCCTTATGGCTGGCGATGGGAACACTGTCGTTCGTAAACACGGCGTCGAGCAAGTTCCGATTAAACTGGCGCGAACCGAAGTTCCTTATTTCGGTGTTCAGTTGCCTGTTGATTTCCGCAGGCGGCACGTATTACGCGTTCTTCACCTGTTTCTTTTTAGTAATCGCCGGATGCGTTGTGACCATCAGCCAACGGAATTGGCGTTGTCTGATTTTGCCTGCGGCGATGATCGCAATCATTTTTGGCGGGTTGATGGCGAACCTGTTGCCCAGCGTTTTGTATTTGCGTCAGCACGGCGACACGCCCATCGTTCGCCGAGCTTCAATTGACGCTGAACTGTATTCGTTCCGGCTATCGCAATTGCTGCTGCCGGTCAGCGGACATCGCCTCGCCTTGCTGGCAAAGCTCAAAGCTGCTTTCAATCAACGGCAGTTCATCAACGAAAACGACGACGCAACGTTGGGACTGATTGGCTTGCTTGGCTTTGTCGTGTTGTTTGGCTGGTTGGTGATTCGTAAACCGGAATTTGGCCGGTTGGAAACGGACGGTTCCGGCGGCTTGCTTAGCCATCTGAGTGTGTTGAACCTGACAGCCATTTTGCTCGCCACGTTTGGAAGTGTCGGAGCGCTGATTGCGCTGGTGCTGACGCCGAAGATTCGCGCGTATAACCGGATCAGCATTTTCATCGCTTTCTTTTCTCTGACAACTGTTGCCTGGTTGCTGGACAAAACCGCCGAACGGTTCGCGAAGTCCGCAGCCCGAAAAATCGCGTTTGCCGTTTGCCTGTTAGCGGTGATTGCATTTGGAGTGTTCGATCAAACTTCTGCGCGCTTCGTGCCCGATTATCCAAAGAACAGAGCCGAATACGATTCCGATCAAAAGTTCATGCGCCAGCTTCAAGCAGCGCTGCCAACCGGCGCGATGATCTTCCAATTGCCATTTGTTTCGTTCCCCGAATCACCCAAAGTCGGCAGAATGTTTGATTACGACCACGCGCGCGGCTATCTGCACGCAGAGGGTTTGCGTTGGAGTTACGGCGCAATGAAAGGCCGCGACGACGAAGCCTGGCAAAAACTGCTGATAGCCAAGCCGACTTCGGAAATGATTGAAGCCGTCGCGCTCAGCGGATTTCAAGGGCTTTACCTAAACCGCGAGGGGTATACCGACGCCAAAGTTGAAACGGAACTTGAAGCAACGCTCGGCAAACCACAGTTTGTCAGCGACAATGGCAAACTGGTCTTTTTCGATCTGCGAACTTTAGACAGCCAGTTGCGCGCAAAGTACAGCGAGCAATTCGCCGCCAAACGCGAAGAAGCGCTACATCCGTTGTTGTTGGTTTGGGTGGAGGGTTGCGCGGAACTGGAAGGGCCGCCGGAAAATCCTTATCGCTGGTGTTCTGCCATCGGTGAACTGGAAATCACCAACGGCTCGGCTCAGGCAAGACAGGTCAAACTGGAAACGGCAATTTCGACAGAAAACGAAGCGACGCTTTCAATCAGCGGTTTGCTGAACGAACAAGTAAAAACCAGCAAGGAGCCGTTGGCGTTTTCGCGAAGCTTCACAATCCCGCCCGGCAAACACCGAATCCATTTTCGCAGTGACGCCAGGCGCGTCCTGGCTCCTGGTGATTTCCGTTATCTGGTGTTCAAACTGAGCGGCTTCACAATTACGGCGGAGAGGGAGTGATTGAGAGACTGAGGGATTGAGAGATCAAGAGCCGATGCTCTCCGTCTCTCCGTCCCTCAGTCTCAGCAAGGATTACTTCAACGTGCGAATCTTGATATTACGAAACCAGACTTGGTCGCTGTGATCTTGCAACAGAATGTGACCTTGCTTGGCTTCGCCGAAACCTTTGGTGTCTTTGAATTTGCTTTCGGCCAGATGCTTTTTGTAATCGTCGCTGCTGCGGTCGAACTCCACGGTTTTGACGCCGTTCAGCCAGTGTTCGATGTGATTGCCTTTGACGATAATCCGGCTTTGATTGAATTCGCCGACGGGTTTCAGCTTTTTGGCTTTGCTGGCGGCGATCAAATCATAAAGCGATCCGGAGGTGCGATTGCCCGCAATTCCCAGCTTGGCGTCAGGGTGGTTGTCATCGTCCAGCACCTGGTATTCAAAACTGACAGCGGATTTGCCAGTCGGCGGCAAACTTTCCGACACCAGATATTTGATGCCGCTGTTTCCGCCTTTTTCCAACTTCCATTCAATCGAAAGCTCGAAGTTTTCAAATTGATCCACAGTGATCAAATCGCCGCCTGCCTTCCCACTGCCGCTACCGGTTTTGGGTTTGGTGATGCATCCGTCGGCAACGTTCCAGGTCTCTGGCGGAGTCTGGCTGTGAAAACCACGCCATCCGGTTAGCGTTTTGCCGTCAAAGAGCAATTTCCAACCAGCTTTTTGCTCAGCTTTGGTGAGTTGATTGTTTTTGTCTTGAGCTGATGCGCCAACACCGAACGCGGCGATAAGCATCAGCGAAATCATCAATTTGAATTTCATTGGTTCCTCTGAGTAAACAAGTCAGCACCACGCAGCAAACATTGTCGCGGTGCTGACGGATGATGTGGAATTACTTGATAATCCCTTTCGGCGAAAACGTGCGTAACACCTTCGGGAAAGCTTCAATTTCGGCGGGCGTGCGGACTTTGCCATCCACAATGATTTCACGGGCGGAAATTTCACGGTCGTAAATGTCGCGGTTGGCGGTGTTGTCCTGAGTGATCACTGCCCCTTTCAACTCCAAACCGGCGAACAGTCCGCGGCTGCGCGAATAAGACGCAATCGAAGATTTCAGCAGAATGTCTGTCGAAACGTGCGTGTTGCGTCCCACAGGCCCGGCAGAAGCTCCGGCTCCGGCTCCAACTTCGAATTTATCTTGCAGCAAACCTTCCACTCCGGCTTTGTTCAGAAACAGCAACACCAGATCAACTTCCTGGCCGCCGATCTGCAACCCGAAACTGCCTCCACCGATGGTGAAAAATGCAGGCGATCCCCAGGAACCTCCTGGACGGCGGCAACTGGCCAGACCTTTGCCGTATTGACCGCCCACAATGAACCCGCCTTTTTTCACTCCGGGGAAAACGGCGACACAATACGCACGATCCAGCAATTCCAGCGGGACGGCTTGATCGGGTGCGCCCATAATTTCGCGGAACGCGGTGGCCGCTTTTTTCGCGCGCTCCTTTTCTTCGGCTTTGGAACCGGCGGCGGTTGCCATTCGACAGGGGAAGATCAGGGCAGACACAGCTATAGCAGCAACAGCCAGGCGAGCAATTCGAGTCATAAAATTCTCCATTGAAATACGTTTTGCAGTGGAAGGCGCATAGCATTTCTAACCTGACGATTCCTGTTTTTCAAGCTGGTGGCAATCGCTTAAGATGCGCCCGGCTGAATGGATCGCCCAAACAGGCTCAGCCGCAATTCGCTTTTCATTTGGCAAGGCTATGAATTCCTTCGACTCGTTTACGCTCACGCCCATGTCCGCTGGTGACGTCATTGACCGCGCCGTGCGGATCTATCGGCGTAACTTTCTGGCGTTGCTGCGCATTGTGTTCGGCCCCAGCCTGATCGCGTACGTCGGAACGGTCATGTATTACCTGGGCGTTCGCAATTTTTCGGTGGATCGCGGTGACAAACGAGTGGTGATTTCCCTGGGATTGATTGTCGGCGGATTTGTCATTTGGATGGTTGGCAAAGCGGCATTTTATGCTGTTCTGGGTGGTGCATCGCGTTCGTTGGTAGATCATTTTTTTGAAGGCAAGGCAATCCGTGCTCTGGATGTGTATCGCGCCGTGCGTGAACGGTTTTGGTCTTTGGTCGGCGCTTTGTTCGTCGTTGGATTGTTGTTAATGGGCGCCGGAGCAATTGTTTATTTTTTGGCAGTAGTTTCGGCCATGGTTGGAATTGCGGGTACGGCGCTGCTGTCCACTGCCCCCTTGTGGCTGAAAACAATCCTGGCCGCCGTCTTTGTGATCGTACTTCTGGCATCCGTCTTTATGATCTTTCTGCTGATTTACAGCCGCGTGGTGTACGTCCCACAAGTGATGATGGTCGAAGGAAAAAGCGTCTTCAATTCCATCAGCCGTAGTTTTGCACTGGCGGGCGGCGAGATATGGAGAATCGCCGCGCTAATGTTGTTCTGGTTTTATGTTGCCTGGTCTTTATGGCTGCTGTTGTTTCTGCCGCTGCTTTCCCTGTCGAAATGGTTTGGATTTGAATGGAATCCCTTCAGACAAGACATTCCGTTCTGGTTCAGCATCTCTTACCAGACGTTGACCCAGGTTAGCGAAATCGTCATTGCGCCGATTGCCATGCTGGGGTTCACCTTGCTGTACCTGGACAGCCGCGTTCGCAAAGAAGGTTTCGACGTGGAATTGATGGCCAATCGTTTGTTGCCGCCAACAGCGGACATGATTCGCCAAACCTGGAAGCCACAAGCCGCATCCTTCAATTCACCCGTTCATGCGCCTGCCGGTTCTATGGTGCCTTCAATTTTAGGGTTGAACGATTACACGCCAACGAGTTGGTCGCCGGTTGAAGCTGTTGCGCCAGAGGAAACGGCTTTCACTGAACCAGCGGCCGATGCGCTTTCGGAATCCGTTGCCAAGGAAAGGTCGCCGGAACCGATTCAGCCGCTAGCCGCAGAACCTGTTGAAACTACACCTGTTGAATTGGTGATTGAGCAACCGGCAATATCGTCTGTTAGCAGCGGCTTGCGCTCGTGTCATTGGTGCGGTACGGAAGCGGTTGATGATGATCGTTTCTGCCGCGTTTGCGGTTCCGTGTTTTGATTGAAGATGAAATTCACTCTGACCAAAATTCGGTTTCAATTGCTGGCGGCGATGTTCGCCCTGCTGTGGTTTGCAGGCAGCGGTTTCCCAGCGTTGGCCGCATCACAGGTCAAAGATTACGTAGAGCGATTGGAAAAAGCCGAACAGTTGACCGATCAATTGATAGACAGCGAACCTGCCTCTTCGGAAATTATCGCCGCGATGGGTCTGGTCAAACAGCTTGTCCCTGCTCAAGAAGATGTAGAACTCGATGGACAAACCATTCGCACCAACAATGCCTGGCTTCACGATGCGGTCAATCTGGTCATCAAAAATGCGTATGGCGACGAAGAGCAAATTCGCTCGATGCTGATCGAAATCGCCGATCGTTTGTATCAACTGGAACAAAGCGTCAACACCTCGCTGACTTCCGGCGACAACACGGCTCAGGATCAGCACGCGCTGCTTGCCAAAATTCTGACGCGGCACGAATACCTGCCCGAAGAGCAAAAAGAGACCGCCCTGAAAAAATGGGGCAAACGGGTTTGGAAGAAAATCGAAGAGTTGCTGATGAAATTGCTCGCCGGGCGAAACCCGCGGGTCGGAAGCACCGGCACAGCCACAGCCAACATTGTCCGCATCGCCGTGATACTGGTTTTACTGGCAGCGGCTTCGATTGGGTTGGTAAAACTGCTACGTCGTTTGCGCAAACGACAAAAGGCAGGCGACGAAGTCCGCGAAGTCTTGGGTGAAGAGCTGCCGGACGATGTGACGCCCGCCGATTTGCTCCACAATGCCAATCAGTTGGCGCGCGCAGGCGATTTCCGCAGCGCCATTCGTCGAACTTACATCGCGCTGTTATGCGATCTGGAACAGAGAGGCAAAGTCCGGCTGCATCGTTCAAAAACCAATCGCGATTACCTGGACGAACTGAAACCCCAACCATCGCTTTACCCGACGTTTTCCGTCATGACCAGCGCGTTTGAACACGTCTGGTATGGACAGGAACCGGCAACCGAAACTGAATTCAATGATTTTCTGACGCTTTACCAGGACACGGTTAAATGACAGGAGCATCCGCATGAAAACAATTTGGGAAAAAGAATCGTGCGAAGATTTGCTGGCTCGCGCGAACAAATTGAAAGCCGATCTTCCGGCTCGCTGGGGACAGATGAGCTGCGCACGCATGCTGACGCACGTCACCGACGGCATTCGCATGACAATGGGAGAACTGGAAATCGAGCCCAAAAACACACCGTTCAAATTCCCGCCGCTGCGATACCTGATTATTTATGTGCTGCCGTTTCCTAAAGGCGCCCCCACCGCTCCAAAGTTGATCGAACGAGTTCCGGGAGAATGGGAACGCGAGATCGCGGCATTCAAGGAAGTTTTTGGCAGATTGGCCGCCAGCAACAATCGCACTGACTGGCCGGAACACCCCGCATTCGGGAAGCTGTCGAAAAAAGATTGGGGCGCGCTGTCTTACAAACATCTGGATCACCATTTCCGCCAGTTTGGAGTTTAACTTCCGGAATTCAGCTTTACTCAATTTATGCGTCGTTACCTGGGAATCATCATCAGCATTGCACTGGCTTTGGGCGTAATCATCGCGCTCAGCGCGGCTGGCAACCTGGATTTCGACCGACCGCCGGAAAGCGAACGCGAACCGATTCGTTCCAGTTACAATTCAGGCCCAACCGGAACCCGCGCGCTTTTCCAACTGCTGGAAGAATCAGGAACGTCTGTGTTCCGGTTTCGCGATGATTTCAAATCGCTGGCGGAAAAAGCACCCAAAGCTATGCTGGTCATTGTTGGCCCATTCAACCCCAACCTGGACATCCAATATGACGAAGCTTTGTCTTTGCAGAAATGGATTGCCGCCGGTGGCAATGCGCTGATCGTCAGCCGCTACCCGCAATCGCAATTTGGCGACCCGATGGTGCAATCCAAAGTTATCGGTGAAAACCTGCCGTGGACGGCCCCGCCGGAAATGCTGGTGGATCCGAATAGCGACACCTTGATCGCCCAACCGACTGAGTTGACCAGGAACCTGCGCGGATTACAGCTCACCTCCCTCGCCGCTCGCGTCCGATTTGAACCTCCGGAAATTGAAGAAGAAGAGGAAAGCGCTCCGCCGCCGCCTACGCCAACACCGTCAGCATCTCCAACGCCAGCGGCAAGTGCGAGTCCACCAAGCAACGCGCCCTGCGAACCGTTCCTGTATGCGCCGGTTGTTCATCTGGGAGATAAGAACGGCGCAGTGCTGGCCGATTTCAAATACTGCCAAGGCCGATTGGTGTTCCTATCCGATCCATTCGCCATTGCCAACAATGGAATTGCGCGAGGGGCGAACCTGACACTGGCGATGAATCTGATTCGCGCCCTGAGCAAAGGGGAAAACGGGCAGCAACGGAAAATCTTCTTCGATGAGTTTCATCACGGCTATCGTTCGCAAATGAACCCGCTGGTCAATTACGTGCGAGGCACTCCGGTTCCGTGGTTGCTGTTGCAAGGGCTGTTGCTGAGTTTGTTGATCGTGTTCAGCATCGGCAAACGTTTTGCGCGTCCGCTGCCGATGCCGCTGGTGGATCGGCACTCGCCTCTGGAATTCGTGGGTTCGATGGCCAATTTGCAACAAGTTGCGCGCGCCCGTGATCTGGCGCTGGAAAACATCTACCCTCGATTTAAAGCAACGCTTTGCCGCCGACTGGGGCTATCTTCCAGAGCCAAAACCGAAGACATTGTCGCCAGCTTGCGCCGCCAGCATTTGCCGATTGATGAAATTGAACTTCGCCAGACGCTCAGCGATGCCGAAGTGAGTTTGGGCGGAGAAAAAATTGATGACGCTCAGTTGGTCAAGCTGGTGGGAAGAATGCGCCGAATCCTGGCGCAACTGAAAAAATAGCCGACTCAAAAAAATAGACAGGATTTACAGGATCATCAGGATGAAAACACGACTGTTCTTCATCTTGTTGAATCCTGTAAATCCTGTCTAAATTTCTTATTTGCCAGTTTATCCTTCTGATTCGTCAACCACCTTTTCCGCAATCTTTTCGCGGTGGTAGTTGGCGTCGCCGAAAAGAATCTCAGAAGACTTAGCCCGTTTGTAATAAAGCTGGATGTTGTGTTCCCAGGTGAAGCCAATTCCACCGTGCAGTTGCACGCCACGATTGCCGACTTCGCGCGCGGCGTCTGACGCGTAACCTTTGGCGACCGACACAGCCAGTTTCGCCGCCGGATCGTTTTCCGCAACCGCCCACGCCGCAAAGTACGTTGCCGACCGCGCGCTTTCAGTGAAGTTGAACATATCCGCGCATTGATGCTGCACAGCCTGATAAATGCCGATGGGTTTGCCGAACTGCAATCGAGTCTTGGCGTATTCGACCGTCGTGTCCAACGTCCACACCATTCCGCCCAGCATTTCCGCGCACAGCGCAACCGTTGCCACATCGGTCGCTGCTTCGATCGCTTCTTTGGTTTTGGTGGTGAACGCCAGAGCGCTGGATTCCGGCACGGCAACATTGTCGAACTCGACCGTGTACAGCTTGCGCGTGGCGTCAATCGCCGGAGTTTCCGTGATCTTCACACCGGCGGCTGTGCGTTCAACTGGCAACAAAACCAGTTCGGTATTGTCACGAGCCACGACGATGATAACGTCAGCGACCGCCGCATCGCTGACGTAATGCTTTGCACCGCGCAGCCGATATTCTTTGCCTTCTTTTGTCGCAGCCAGCATTACCGCGTCCGCGTTCCATTCGCCAGTTTCTTCCAGCAGCGCGACAGTAGCCTTCATCTCGCCTGCCGAAATTGGTTCCAGGTATTGTTTGCGTTGACCTTCATTGCCTGTGCGTTCGATCAGGCTGGCAGCCCACAGCGTAGAGATAAAGGGGCCAGGCAAACAGGCTCTGCCCATTTCTTCCGTGACGGCAATCAAATCAACCAGGCTCAATCCCAACCCGCCGTACTCTTCGGGAATGGTCAATCCGGTGAAACCTTGATCGGCCATGTCGCGCCAGAGCTTTTCGTCAAACGCCGTTTCCGAAGCCATCAATTCGCGCACGCGCTCCGGTTTG